>Ga0307517_10003558_pt1 | contig 24193 bp, 15 predicted proteins | sample 23_EM_MG_FD_194515 | JGI IMG/M metagenome (GOLD analysis project Ga0307517, IMG submission 194515) | Populus trichocarpa ectomycorrhiza microbial communities from riparian zone in the Pacific Northwest, United States - 23_EM | ecosystem: Host-associated > Plants > Roots > Unclassified | place...
TTTTGTGATGAAAGCTACAGTGCTTCCCCACATGATTTAGCCTTATTTGTAATGACTTGTAATTGTAATTCACAAACAACTTAATATTAAAAAAATAAAATTGAAAAGGATAATTTGAAAAAAATTATACAAAAAACCATGTGGGAAAAAACACTGTAGCAATGAACAATATTTTTCAAAAAAAGTTACAGTGCTTTCCTTACATATTGTAACTGTAATTTTTAACCAGCTCAATATTAAAAAATAAAAAAAAAAGATAATTTTGAAGAGAAAAAAATCATGCGGAGAAACACTGTAGCAATCAACAATGTTTTAAAGAAAAAAATTACAAAACCAAATTCTCAATCAGCTCAATATTATAAAAAAATCGACAAATATAATTTTGAAAAATAAAGAAATAAAATAGAAAAACTAAGTGGAAAAACATCACAGCAATCCACAGTATTTTAAAGAAAAAAATTTTGTTTTAGATAAATACTTGATGCTCGCCTCAGTGAGAGTTTGGGGATTCAATTTGAAAAAAATAAAAACAAAATCAAAAATCAAAATTAAAATATATTATTTTATAGTTATGCTCGCTCCAACGAGTTGACTTGTGATCTAGGAAATCTGTGGCTTAGGCCCGCCCGATTTAAAAAACAAATTGGAACAAAACACGAAAAATATTTGATGCTTATATTTAATCCAAAAGTAAAAATCATCATAAAAAAACTAAATTGTAAAAATTAAAAAAAAAAAAAAAAACAAAGCTTTAGGTAACATGTGTTAACCTATAGGTCACATATTAATATTTATAATATTTTGTATTTTGATGATAACAATTAAATAAAAAATGGACTAGCTTAGATGAAATTAAGTTTAAACATGTTTTATATGAATATCATATCACTATGCATATGTAATTGAATGAAAAAATTCATTAACAAGTCTAAGATGCAAAGCAAGTGAAGATTTAGCTATTAAGGATTCATTTCTTAAAAGAAATATCTTTCAGTTTTGTGAAGAAGGGCTTAGACGTTGTCATAACCTATTTTTGGGTTCCCCCCTCAAATTTACCCTTTTTCTTTTAAAAAATAAAAATAATAATAACAAAAACTAGCAATTTGGCAAAAGTAGGATAAGAAGGGTTTCAAATGTATAAAAGAATCAAGCTAGAGTTTTGGACAAAATTAAAAGACTAATCGTACCCCATTATACCCAAGATTGAAGAGAAAATGCAAATTCAATGTCAAATTAAATGATTATTGGATGAATTTGCATAAAAAAATTAAGTACATGGACTTAATTAGATTTTCAATAGGCCAATTTGATTTAATCATGGGCTAAATTAAAAGTTTAATTATGTTTAAGGATTAGTTTTGGTCAAATTAAAAGATTACATTAGGTGCAAGGATTTAATTATACTTTTAATGAGTCAAATTAATTTTATTAGAAACTTAATTGATGAAAAATTAAGTTTGGAAGCTCAATTTGGGCTTAATCGAGAAGATTGAAATTTTAAAGGACCAAACTTAATTCTTACAAAGTCAACTGGTTGAAATTAGGGATACAATTGCAAGAAAGTCAAAGTTTAGTGTCAATTAAAGGTCAAATTAAATAAATTCACAACCAATGATCTTTTTGAAAAAGACGCTAAACTTCGAGGACTTAGGACCACTTTGGAACCTGCGTTCCAAAAACTTGGAAATTTGTTTTTGCTTAAAATTAATATTTTTTTAGTGTTTCTGAATTGTTTTGATGCGTTGATATCAAAAATAATTTTAAAAATATGAAAAGACATCATTTTGATGCATTTTAAGCGAAAAACACTTTGAACCGCAACCGCTATCACAATCCCAAACATGCCCTTAATTTGGTTGGAAACAAGGGTGAAATTGAAGCAAATTAGAAGTTAAATGGTTAATTGAAGATCATTTGCATAAATTTACAATCAATGATCAAAATAAAAAGACGCTGAACTTCAGGGTTGATATTTGAGTTTGACAGGGGTAAAATCACATAAAATTAAAAGTTGAAGTCAATTAGGGATGCAAATAAAAAATAAAGGACTAAATTGAATTTTAGTTAAATTCCTAAAAGAGAATGAAATTATCTACATCTCTTAGAACATTACATCTAAATGAAATATATTCACAAGGCTAAAACATTGAATGGTTTAGCTTGAACCTTAAGAAACATAAAATCTCTATAAATCATGCATCAATGAGATAAGAACTTCTCATGAAAATTGTGAATGACATGTTGCTCATAATTGATTAGCCTACCAATTACTTGGAAGTAATATATGATATTTTTTTCTAAAAAATGACTTGAAGTTATGGACTTCATATACTAACTAAGTTTGAAACTTGGTTGATCCACCTGAATGAATAAAACTCAATGGATCTAAGTGGGTTTTTTTAAAAAGACTAACATTAAGGAAAAGTATAAATATACTATGCAAGCTTTAAGGCGTAAGAATATCCAATTTTGATGGTATAATCAACATATTTGATTTCATTAAAAATATGAATAAACTTTGTGTTTACAAAAGGTTAGTGAGAATAGTAGTGTTTTCCTAATATTATATATAAATGATACATTTAGCAAACATATCTTTACTTTAATTAGTAAAGTTTTGGTTGTCCAAGAATTTATCCATAAAGAAATTGGAAGAAGCAACCTATATATTGGATATAAAGATCTATGGAGATAAATATAAAAGGTTGCTTAAATTATCTCAATCCATGCGTATAGATTAGATGCTAAAATAGCTTAGTATGAAAGAATCTAAGATTTAAATTGTACCTTGTTTTACCCAAAACTGGAGAGACAATACAAATTCAAGGTCAAGTTACATGATTATTGAACGAACTTGCATAACAATTAAGTTTAAGGACATAATTAGATTTTTAATAAGCCAATTTGATTTAATTATGGGCCAAATTAAAGATTAATTATGTTTAAAAATTAATTTGGATTCAATTAAAGGATTTAATTAGGTGTAAAGACTACATTATACTTTAAATGGGTCAAATTAATTTTATTAGGACTTAATTGGTGATTAAATGGGTCAAATTAATTTTATTAGGACTTAATTGGTGAAAAATTAAGTTTAGGAGCTCACTTTGGACTTAATTGAGAAGATTGGAATTTTAGAAGACCAAATTTAATTTTTACAGAGTCAATTGATTCAAATCAGGGGTAAAATTGCAAGAAAATCAAAGTTTTAGGGTCAATTAAGGGCTAAATTGAAGAAATTTATAGCCAAGGACCATTTTGAAAAAGACGTCGAACTCAAGGAACTCAATTGATTGAAATCAGAGGTGAAATTGAAGAAAATTGGAAGTTGAATGGTCAATTGAGGGTCAAATTGTATAAATCCAAGACCAAAGACCAAAATGAAAAAGGTACTGAAATTCGGGGCTGAAATTGCAGTTCGTGAGGGGTAAAATTGAACAAACTTGAAAGTTTGAAGTCAATCAAGGGTGTAATTGATAAAAATCATGAATCGAAGGACCAAAATGAACTTTACCAAAATAGCACCGTTTTGGGTTAATTCTTTATCTTCTTCTTCAGGTTTTCACCCGAAAAGGCTGCTTAGGGGGCCATCTTCCCAAGGCATTTAATGCTTCATCTCTACACCAATTTTGGCAAAACTTGCACATAAGCGATGACCTGACATCTGACTATACCCCAATGTGGTTTGTTCTAGCCGATTGACGCCACAGCGGCCGTGGCACAGCCCTAAAGTAACCAACCCAACCAGCCCCTTCCTGCAATAACTTTGTTAGACCATGATGGCCACTTTGAGCCAATGGTTAGGATCCTTCCTAGTTGAATCAAGAGCCAAGATTTGGCACTATTAAAGACAAAATATCCATCTTCCACCCCTATAAATAGGGGTGGATTTCATGGCTTAAGCATAAAGAAAATCAGGTGCAAGAATTGAAAAAAAATCAATCCCCCTAATTTTTCTATCATTATTCTTTCCCTTTCTCTCCGCCGTTTCAGCCACTAACCATCATCATCACTGTCTTATCCACCATAAGTCACTATAACCACCAATCGACCACCTCACATCAAGAGGAGCCACTGCAAGAATCTCTCTCTCCTCTGCCAACTTCCTTTTCTTTCTCCCAGTTGAAGGTTTCTTTTCCCCTCACAGCCAACGCCAACCACCAATTCCTTCATCAGAGCCACCATACTTCTCCCTCTCCATCAACTGCTTCTTTTTCCTACATAGCAACAATAACAGCAACAACTCCAGTACACAGATAGTCACCACCATTTCAGTTTCTTCCTTCTCCAGCACCAACACCATCACCTCCAACAACAACAACAATATTGATTCCTCTACGAACATCGCCACATTTTCACGTCGACTTCCTGAACCAGCAGCTCCTTCGATACCAGGTAAGCCTCCCCATCTCTTCTTCTCTTTTCGACATTTTCTGTTCCACTACATGTAAACAGTGAAACATGAATTATAATTCATGTTACATTGTTCATGCAACGTAGTCACTAGGTTGGGCTAGTGACTAAGTTGTGTTGGGCTGGACCTATGTCAGCTCAGCCCAAATGGTTGGGCTGGGTCTAGCCTAACCAAAGAAAAATAAATAAAAAATAAGCATGTTGGGTTGCCAGTCAACCTAGCCCAGCTGAGTTTGACCTAGATGGCTAGGCCGCCCTAGATGGCTGAGCCAGCCCAACCCAAAATATTTAATAATAATATAATAATTTTATTATAATAATTAAAAAACAAAAAAATTCCAAAAATTCTGAAGGTCATTTTAAAAATATTTGTGGGTCCCCTCACATGTTTTTCCAATAATTTTGCATAATATCGGGTTGTAGACTTACATTATAAGATAAGGATCTAATATTAAAAATACTTGTTTTTCTCCGAAATTTCAAAAACAAAAAAATATAAAAAAATGAAAAAAAAAAGATTTTCATTAAAAAAAGGTGTTGTTTTGCATACAACCACATCTTAAAAGGTTTTTTTTCAAGCATATTTTCTAAAAGATAAAAATCAGGAACAACTCCAACAACACTAGGAATGACTCCAGCAACCATTTGCCTCCAGCCAAGCAAGGTAACGTCGCCTCCTCCTCTTGTTTCCCCCCTCCCTGATCTGGTCATGCATGATTTTTCATGAAATAACCAGATAATTGCATGGTTGCTGGGCTACGCCAGCAACCATGCAGGCCTAGACTGGACCTCACCCAAAAGGCTGGGTCAGGTCCACCCCAGAAAAAAAAGAGAGGGTATGGTCTGTTGGGTCGCCAGTCAGCCCAACCAGACCAGGCTGGGGTTGACCCGGTTGACTGGGCCAGGCCCAACCCATATATTTAATAATAATAATAATAATAAGAATATAATACTATAATATTATTTATTATATAAAATACCAAAAAAATTAAAATTTTTTTTGTAAAAGTCCTTTAAAAAAATTAGTGATTTCTCCCATGTTTTTATATTAATTTTGCATAATATTGGGTTGTATTTACACTGTAAGGTACATATTGAATATTAAAATACCTGGTTTTCTCTGAAATGTTTCTAAAAAAATTTCAAAAAAATCTCAAAATGTTTTTAAATTAATTTCCTCTTTCAAAAAACAAAAAATATTTTGTTTTCATGTATACGACCAAATCTTAAAAGTTTTCCAAGCATTTTTTTTTTATAAAAAACAAAAAATTTGTATCTTTCTCATGTTTTAAAATTACAAAAAAAAATAGATATTGTGACCAGTTTATAGTTATCCATTAGGATTTGGCCATAATGTCAAAAACCCTTCACTAATCATTATGTTCATTTTATATCAAGGTTTAGATGTAAACTTTAATATTTGGGGCTGTAAAACTACACCATATAGTATACTTCCAAGTATTAAAGATACAAAATACAAAATAAGTACGATGCTAAAATTTGAACTTTAGAATGGTTAGGACTTCACCTAATAAGGTAGAGACTTTCTCATAAAGAGAGACATACCTTAGACGTTAGAAAAAGACTAACGAATAGAAACTTGACTTAGATAAATAATCAAAGAACAATGCAACTTACCTCAGGTAGGGTGCATTAGGGGTGATGCATCTTCTCCTTGCACAACCAGTCTCTTACCTAGACTCTCATAGACTATAGATTTCCTAGTAACCATATTATTAGGTGACGACTCCTGAACCTTAATCATAATTTTATGATTAGATCCAAAACTCTTTCTTTTCCCAACACAACACCTCTCAGAAGGCATCTTAAAGCGCGCCATTTCGACGTTGCCCCACGACAAGATGGCAACTCCACTGGGAAACACCTTGTTTGGCCGGACTAAGTTTTGCATGTTTGTTTGTTTTGGTCTGTTTAAATTTAGCTCATATTTTTACTGTTTTAGCATGCATTTTTACTTCATGTTCATGCATAAGTATGTCAGGTATGGATTAATGCCCTCATGCATTTTAATTTCGTAAATAAACCTAATTCTAGGTTAGGTGGGGAATAACGTTCTACCTTATAACTTTCAGTCGGGGTTCAGATTTGTAAAACATCTAACTATGAACTGAATGTTTACTCGGTAATAGTGGTCACATTGTGCCCTTAACCATTCTCTGTAAACCCCTATACTGCCTTTACGTAAGGTTGTCACTAGGCAGTTCATAGACCTTTTGAGACTAGGTAGAAAGCTTACCCTTATATAATGGCCTAGAACCATCCCTTAGAGTATGGACTCCCTAAATATTCATTTTCCATGGGTTTTCACCATTTATACCTAATGTGCATGGACACATATTTGCATTCATACGCATACATTCATTCATTGTAAATAACATATATACATGCATCAAGTTGAAATATAGGTTCTCAAAAAGTTTACAACACCTAACTTCAACTGAGAAATATGGAAGATGAAGAGCGTGGTCATCGTGACGCTTATTTTCAAGAAGAGTTGGAGTCTCTAAAAGTTAGTGTGACCTTACTATCTTACTCAAGCAAGCACTTAGAAATGTCTCTAGTAAAGGTCCTTCCAACCGACCCGTCACCTTTTCTTAGACCCCAACATCAGCTCAACTCGAAGAAATAATTGGGGAATAAGGTTAGGAGCCCGAATACAATCCAACATTTGTTCAATCAAAAACATCAACGCCATCCCCTGCAGTTCTAGGTGCATTCACTAACGAGTCCCACGAGACAAAGTCATCTGATGATATTGATAAAGATAAGATGGTAAAGCTGGAAGCCAGTTGAAGGGGTAGACTTGTATGACCTAGTAGAGACTGTAGAGATGTGTTTGGTTCTAAATATGGTGGTGTCAAAGAAGTTACGTGTTCCTAAATTTATCAAATATACTGGAACATAGTTCCCCATCATTCATCTCAAATCCTACTGTAATAAAATGACAGAAGTAGTACATGATGAGAAACTATTGATGTATTTTTTCAGGATAGTTTAAGTGGGGCAACATTGAGCTAGTACATGAGATTGGACAACACCAAGATCTGGAGATGAAAAGATCTTGTAGATGCATTTGTCAAGCAGTATAAGTACAACATTAAAATTGCTCTCGATAGAACCAACTTGTCTAATATAGAAAAAAAGGATAAAGAAAGCATAAGGAAGTATGCCTAGAGATGGAGAGATTTAGCTGGTCAAGTGCATCCCCCACTTTTGGACAAAGAAATGATCACTCTAATTGCCAATACACTTAAGGCATCATACTACGAGCATGTGATGGGTAGTTCAACGCAACAATTTACTAACATTGTGGTAATGGCTGAACGTATAAAGCAAGGAGTAAAGAGTTGTAGAATCTCTGCACCCATGAAGAAAAAAGGCTTCGAAAGAAAAATGAGGGAGGTCGACCATATTGAAAATGACTATAGGGGTAGGAAAAACCAATTCCAAAACTACCACACACTACCCTAAATTGCCAACATCAATTTCAACCCTTTAGTTTCTGCTAGAAAACCTAAGTCTCAAATCAAAAACCAAATTAAGAGTTTTCAAAGGGTTCAAAAACAACTACCTCCATTACCACTACCCTTAAATGAGATGTACCAGAAGCTGCTGAGCACAAGACATGTAGCTCCCAAACCCCTGACACTTCTGCAGCCACCTTACCCCAACTGGTACAAACCTGACTTCACCTGCTTCATACCATGCTGGCGCTGCAGGACATAACATTCATACATGCAATGCCTTCAAGAAGAAGCTCATGCAGTTAATTAAAGCTGGGTGGATAACATTCGAAGAAACTTCAAACATGAGTACGAACCCTCTACCCAATCATATTTCAGGTAGTAGATAAGTAAATGCATTAGAAGCGAAATGCTTGGCAAAAACACCGATGGTAAGAACATGGTACGAAGAAGGCAACATGAATTCTTAAGGACTTGAATTTAAAGGGGTGTCTTTGGTTTTTTGTCCATACCATTGATGAGATTCCTGCAAGAGTTTTTGTAGGGAGGTTGGTCGAAGGGGAAGTGTACGAGAGTTGGAAAAAAGAGCATGTTCTCATTGTGTCCAAAAAAATAACTACCTCTGTCTGATCATGCTTACAAAGTTATTTTGATTTCATTATGTTTCTACCCGTTTTAGTCTTGTCGGCAATCTAGGCTCATATTGCAACAAAACTTTCTTTGTCAAATGAGTCCTTCCTTTTTAATAAGATTATGTGTTCTCTTTTATTCATGATGTGCCTTTATTTTTGTTATTTCACACAAATAACACACTTATACGAGCATATCCTTTACTCATGAAACCACTGCACCAAGAATTCTTTGGTGCGTTTCCTTTTTCTTCAAAAACTATATAAAAAGAGAAATAACATAAAAATGGTAGCTTTTAAAGATAAATCTCGCATTCTGCTAGTGTTGACCTTTGACCATTCTGACTTGAATATTTTGAGCTACAGAAGTTGAAGAAACAATATTTGATGCAAACTTAATTTTTTTGAATTTCTGACTTGAAGACCTATCAGCCTATCAAATTTTAGAGGAAAAAGATCTCATATGAGAGAGATATGATTTTTCTAAGATGACACATGAATTCTGTCAGTAGACAAGTTTTGTGAAGAAACAAGTCCAAAGTACTTCTCAAAGCATCCAAACCAATATCTGAGTCTTTATTTCAACAATTTAGCTCCTCTAAGTTAAAAGTTAAAGCTTGAAGATTTTATGCAATGCTATTTCTCTTTTTTTAGGAAAATAGTTATTGAACACTTAAGTGTAAATTGTCTACTTAGGAAAGGAATATTTTATAGGAAAGAGATTAGGGTTTTCTAGGATATAAAAAGAAAGAGAGAAAGGAAAGAAAGGGGCGGCTAGAAGAGAAGAAAAACACACCCTTTCCTCCATAAACCTGAAATGATACATTTCTTCTTTCTTTTTGATTAGTTGTTCAATAGACATGTAAGTCTAAACTCTTTTTATTAGTTGCAAGAACACATAAACCTTCGGGTTTCAAGAGCTTTGAGATTTATTTTACCTTTTCTTTTCAATTTATATGATGAATATGTTTGTTTTTCTATGTTTATTTCCTATTATTGTTTATTTTAATTGTTAGAGCGGACTCTAAGTTATTATTGTAAACAATCTATTGTTAAGTTTGCTATCAAAACCAAAGTTGTGGTATATAAACTTGTGAAGCAACTGAGTTTAATAATCGTAGCGGATCTATGTTATTAATCTTAGGGAAAACTTTCGATCAAATCAAACATGGACCACAAACAATTATGTTTTCTTGATTAATCAACTTATCTAGTTTTTAAGGCTGCCATTGAATTAAATTACTAGTGCAGACACTGTAGTTATTTAATGATTGGGTTAGTTATACAGTAGATATGTTAACTAACCAATGTTAAGAAAAGATAAAGATTCAAAATATAAATTGATGTTTCGTTTCAATGATCGGTTCTAATTTATGTAAGTGGATGTTTACTTGAAACCAAGGTTTGTTTTCTTGTTAGTTTTCTGATTTTTTTAATTTTACTTGATTGTTTAATTCTGCTATATTCTAGATAATCTCAAAACCCCTCAAATTGCATAACATCTAGCATAAAAATCTGAACTAAAACTTCCTTGTGGGATTGACATCTTGCTTGCTCTATATTATCTTGTTTACTTAAGTTAAGGTAATTAATTTGTGTGACCGCGACATCGCAACAGTAACCCAAAGACCATAAGATGGCTTCAAAGCTAAGTTTTAGCTGAATGGATAATGAGAAACCATTTTGCATATTTGCATGAAATAAAAGCAAAGTTTACCAATTATGAATGCATGCGTTTGAAATAAGGAAGGGCTATCTTTGACAATCCTTTCACAAGATAAAAAATCATTTACAGTCCCCATTGAGCCTAGTAAGTCTTTGTTGAAAAATAACTCTGACTAGGATCACACCCTATATTAGGGGGCAAGTGCGAGAAATAGGAAAAAAGATCCTCAATGAATAAAAAGTGCCCAAACAAAGATGGAAGACATGAAAGAATCCAAAGGGTCCAAAAGGTTTGAGCATACCAAAAAAATAACTAATATGATGATGCTCAAAACTAAATAAAGAAAACAAAGAGAAAAAGCCCAAGCCTGACACTAGAGGGCACGATAAACCATTTTGCAAATCAATTCGAAGGACTAAAACGTCTAGAAATAAGCAATGGTAATTCTTAGTCTTGAAATCCATTAAACATCTTTTGAGCTTATAAATATCCTTTTTCTTCGTAGCTAATAGTCAAAGCCTACGTTATATGCCCAATCAAGCCCTATCTGATCAAAGAGGCCATCTGGATCGGTAGGAAATGTTTTCTTATACGAAACAAGCTCCATTATATATACAAATAAAATTGATGCTTTAAAGATTGGTCCTCTGAAACCCTCAAATTGAAGTTTGAACTTTTTTGACCAACAAAATGTCACTTTACATTTTTATTAAAAGTAAAACAAAAATTTTCAACACTTATTAAAACCTGTCCATAGGAATCATTTGAATTTTTTCAGAACAAGTTTGCTTTAAACCGACATAAAAAATGGTTTTTGTGTTTAGAATAGCTTTGAAATTCTAAAAATTCTTCATGAAAACAACTCGTTGTAAATAACCAAATCTTCTTTCACACGGCCTTGTCCCCAAAGAAAATTCAAATGAAACATTTGGGAGTATGATCAAAGTGGGGGGCAATCCAAAAAACACATAATAAGACAGGCTCCATGATTTTCTTTCTAAGAAAATAGAAAATGTAGGGTAGAGTTGGCAACCTTTGAGATAAATATTTGTACCATACCTTTTAGAGATCAGGATCACAAGTTGTGACTTGAATAAGCAAAAGCGAAAAAGCCATCGAAGCTTACTATAAAGACTTAAACTTTCAAGAATGAGGAAAGTCAATGAAGAAAAGGGACCTATATTTCTCAGGTGAGTATACATGCATATTGATCATAATGCATTACTTTGATATTTGACAAACCAGTGTCTCGCCAGCAAATCTCTTTCGAGCCCGTCTTTGGGCCCTCATCTCCTAGGTATTGTGTTTTTTAACCCTTCCTTCTTTTGAGTGTGTCTTTAAGCTCTCATCCCTCAGATAGTGCGCCTTCAGGCCCAACCTTCTTCCTTTCAAGTACGCCTTTGAGCCCTCATCTCTCGACTAGTGCATTTTCTAACCTTACCTCATTTTGAGTGCGTCTTTGTGTCCTCATCTCTTAGATAGTTCGTTTTCTAACCTTATCTCCTTTCGAATGCACCTTTGAGTCCTCATCTCTCAAGTAGTGTGTTTTCAAACCCTACCTCCTTTCGAGCACACCTTTGAGCCATCACTTCTTAGATAATATGCTTTTTAACCCTATCTTATCTTTCTTTCCGAACATTTTTTCTAGCCCTCGCTTCTCAGATAGTGCGCTAGCCCTATCTCTATATCATATCTCTTCTTAAGTGCGCCTTTAAGTCTTCATCTCTCAAATAGTGCACCTTCAAGCCCTATCCTCTTCTTTTAAGTGTGCCTTTAAGCCCTCATCCCTTAGATAGTGTGCCTTTGAGCCCTATCTTTTTTCCTTTTAAGTGCTCATTTGAGCTCTCATATCCTACATAATACGCTTTTGAGCTCTATCTTGTCGTCCCTTCAAGGTATCTCTGACCAAATCCTTTCACCAGGTAAATCGCATTTTTCACCACTCGAAAAATCTTCGCATTTTCCTTCTAGACAGGTCGCCCATTACAATAAGACCACTTTGAAAAATTATTCGCGTTTTTCACCACCTAAAAACTCTTTGCATTTTTCACCTAAGCAAGTCACCCATTATAATAAGACCATTTTGAAAAATCTTTGTGTTTTTCACCTAGGCAGGTCACCCATTATAATAAGACTACTTTGAAAAATCTTCATATCTTTCACCACTTTGAAAATCTTTCATTTTTCACTTATGCAGGTTATCCATTACAATAGACCATTTCTTGATCTGAAAATCCATTATCACCATTCCTTTTTTTTCTTTACAAAGCTTACTATCTAAAGTCTCTAACGTGACTTTCTATCGTAAGCATTGTAAAAAGGAGGCAACTGTTATAATCCATTTCTGAGTTATTCCCTAAATTCACCTTTTTCTTTCCAAATAAATCAAAAAATAAAATAAAGACTAGCATTTTGGCAAAAACAAGTTGAAATGATTTCATATGTAGAAAAAAATTAGGCTGCAATTTTGGATGGAATTGAGAGCCTAATTGTAACCCATTTTACCTAAAACTGAAGAGACAATGCAAATTTAAAGTCAAGTTACGTGATTATTGGACGAATCTGCATAAAAATTAAGTCTAAAGACATAATTAGATTTTTAATAGGCCAATTTGATTTAATCATGAGTCAAATTAAAGTTTAATTATATTTAAGAATTAATTTAGGTCCAATTGAAGGATTTAATTAGGTGCAAGGGCTTAATTATACTTTAAATGAGTCAAATTTATTTATTTAGGGGCTTAATTGGTGGAAAATTAAGTTTGGGAGCCCAATTTGAGGTTAATTGAGAAGATTAGAATTTTAAGAGACTAAATTTAATTTTTACTAAGTCAATTGATTGAAATCATGGGTAAAATTGCAAGAAAATTAAAGTTTTAGGGTTAATTAAGGGCTAAATTAAAGAAATTCACAGCCAAAGATCATTTTGAAAAAAGGCGTCAAACACAAGGGACCTAATTGGCTGAAATCAGGGGTGAAATTGAAGAGATTTGAAAGTTTAATGGTTAATTAGGGGTTAAGTTGAAGAAATCCAAAACTAATGACCAAAACAAAAAAGACACTAAAATTCAGGGTTGAAATTGAAGTTTGTTAGGGGCAAAATTGAACAAAATTGAAAGTTTGAAGTTGATCAGGAGTTTAATTGAGCGAAATCAGAAATCGAAGAATTAAAATGAACTTTATCAAAACTACGTCGTTTTGGGGTTGGCTATTCATCTTCTTCTTCAGCTTTTCACTGAAACCTTCTCTAGTGGCTTCCTACCCAAGACGTTAATGCTTCATCTCTCCACCAAAATAGATAAAAATTACATGCAAACAATGACCTGACATCTTAGTACACCCCATTGTGGTCTGTTCTGGCATATTAACACCACAGTAGTTATGGCACCGCCCTGAAGTGGTCAACCCGACCAGCCCTTTCCTACAACAAATCTGACAGTCTATGATTGCCACTTTGAACTGACAGTTGGGATCCTTCTAGGTCGAATCAAAGGCGAAGATTTGACATCATATGAGACAAAATGTCCCTCTTCCACCCTTTATAAATAGAGGTGGATTTTATAGCTTAAGAGAGGAGAAATTAGAAGCCAAAGTTTGGAAAAAACAAATTAGTCTTTTCCCCTGTTTCCATTTTTTCTTCCCCTCATCACCTCTTCTTACTCTTCTTTTGCCGCGTTGGCGCTGCCAGCACCAATACCAACCACCCTCCGATCTTTCCTGCAACACCAGGAACGACTCCAGCAACTGTTTGCCTCTGGCCAAGTAAGGTAACATTGCCTCCTCCTCCTCCTATTTTCCCCCCTCCCCAATCTAGAAAATCATGCAATGACTAGATAATTGCATGGTTGTTGGGTGGGCCAGCAACCACGCGGGCCTGGGCTGGACCTGATAAAATAAAAGAGGGCAAGGTTTGTTAGGCCATTAGTCGACCCAACCAGACCCGGCTGAGTGCGATCCAGTTGACTGGGTCAGGCCTAGCCCATATATTTAATAATAATAATATAATATTATATATTATAAAAAAAACTAAAAAATTCAAAAAAAAAAAATTAAAAGTCCTTTCAAAAAATTTGTGATTTTCTCGCATGTTTTCTACTAATTTTGCGTAATATTGGGTTATATATTTACAATGTAAGGTACACATTCGGTATTAAAATACTTGATTTTCTCCGAAATGTTTCTAAAAAATTGCAAAACAAATTGAAAAATTCCCAAAACTTTTTAAATTAATTTCCTCTTTCAAAAAAATAAAAAATATTTTATTTTCATGCATACGGCCAAATACTAAAAGTTTTCCTAGAATATTTTTATTAAAAACAAAAAACAAAACATCTTTCTTATGTTTTAAAAATACAAAAAAAATGGATATCGTAACCAATTTATGGTTATCCATTAGGATTTGGTCAAAATATCAAAAACCCTTCACCAATCATTTTATATATTTTATATTAGGGTTTAAATGTAGACTTTAATATTTGGGGGTGTAAAACTACACAGTAGAGTACACCCTCAAGTATTAAAGATACAAAGTGTAAAATAAATACAATGCTAAAATTTGAATTTTAGAACGGTTAGGACTTCACCAAATAAGGTAGAGACTTTCTCACAAAGAAAAACCTGCCTTAGATCTTAGAAAAAGACAAACGAATAGAAACTTAACTTAGAAAAATAATCAAACAACAATCTATCTTATCTCATGTAGGGTGCACTAGGGTGATATATCTTCCCCTTGCACAACCAGTCCCCTACCCAGACTCTCGCATACTATAAGTTTCTTAATAACCATAATACTAGGTGACGACTCCTGAACCTTAATTATAATTTTATGATTAGACCAAAAACTCTTTCTTTTCCCAACATAACACCTCTTAGGAGGCTCTTTAAAACGCGTCATTTCGATATCGCCACGCGACAAGATACATGAGTGATTAACTTTAGAACATGTGAGATATTGTTAATTTAATATGCCATGTAGCCAATTGGTTGGTTACATGTGGAATTATTATATTGTAAATACATATTTTTTTTTAATAAAAGTTTAATTTATCTTTAATATTCATATAATATTAGATTAATGAATCTAGAGTAAGATAAATTTCAAAGGAAAAAAGCATTTTGTTCTCATAAGTTGAGGTATAAGGGATATCTAGAACTAATATGTGAGTCCTTGTTATAAAACATATACAATGAACTAACCCGCATGATAATTTTATATGGAGAAATCACCTATATTTATGGAAAGGCTCATATGATGGTTGTGTAAGTGATCCTTAGACTTAAGATCACTAAGTCATCTTATATAGAGAATATTATACTTAGATCCTGCTACATGTTATCTTAATCGAGGTAATAAAAGGTCAGACATTGGGTGTAACATGAACTATATGAAGGTATTTGAGTGATTAAAAGATAATTCATCATTTTAGGTGAATTAAGAAAAATGATCCATGTATTCTCAAATAATACTAACTAATAAATATTTGGCAAAGGTGGAACGTGATTTGAAAAGACTTTCAAATCTTATTCAAACGATCAATGACTATTATGTAGTGAACAAATATTATTTAACATGGCATGCTTTATATTAAATCAAAACATAATTGATGAAAGGATATTGATTACATTGAGAAACTGGTCACTGAAAGGTTAAGTCAAACCATTAATGACTTTTCTAATATTGGAGGGTTATGACATGTTGCACGATGCACCTGATCTTCAAATATAAATTAATCAATTGATAATAAATTAAATTTTTTAATTTATTTAATTTTAATTATATTTTATATTTGGATCAACATATTAGAAACCTAATGGGTCACACACATTAAGAACCTTTAGTCGGAAATTAAAATGAGACGATTTAATTAAGTATGACTTGATTAAAATATATTTTAGAAATTAAAAATTAGAATATAATTGATACATGGATTATATTTCTAGACCTAGAAAAATCAAGTAAGGACTTAATTGATTAAATTTATAAAATTATCCTAAAATAATATATGGATATTATTTAAGGTGTAAATAGATATTTTATCATTTATAGGGTTTTTAAGATTCCTTATAAATATAAAGCTAAGCTTATTATTTTGTAAGTGAAAAAAAAGGAGTGATTGTCTATTAGATAGAAAAACTATGCAAACACAAAATTAGAGTTAGCACTCTCATAACAATCCCTCTCTTCTAAATAGAGATTTATGAGATTTTTCACGGGTGGGTCGTGTGGATTACCGTTAGAGGCTGGATAATTGGACAACTTATAGTTTGCTACAACCCAGCCTTTAAGAAATTATTCAAAGTTGAAGAAGATCACATCTTCAGGTAATAAATCCCTAAACAACTCTAGATCTATCTAACAGGATCCTAAGGGTTAATAATTCTATTTCATAGTTTCTACTCTATGTATGATATTAGGGAAACCCAACAAATACTATCTGGGCAATATTACACTTTAATCTTTCATCTCCATAAAAAGACTTATGGGCTATAAATAAAACATAAATCCTTTAAATAAAAGGTTCAAAATCTCTATTCTCTACTAGATATTTATTTTTAGTGTATATCTTTGTAAAATTATTGTATTTTCTCTCAAAAATCATTAACTTAACCATTAAAGAAACTTCAAATTTACCAAATAAATTTTGTTTACGAGTAATAAACACCAGGCATCAGACACCAGCCATCTCAAGAGGAAATGGATCAGAATTTCAAAACTAAAAGATTAACTAATTATCTAAAATATAAATCTTACCTTCAAGTGAGAATAATGATTTGTGTTGTAAATTTTTTAATATTAATAAAATAATTATGCTTTCATTCTAAAAGTAAGTTACAAAAAATTGGTTAAAAAGAAATCATGAATGAACACGGGTACTTACTAAAATAAGGTGTCGTTTGGTATGGGATTAAGAAAATGGAGATAAATTCTTAAGAAAGTAATTTTTAAAAACATAAAAGTTAGTATTTGAAAATGTTTTGGTGTGTTAATAAATTAAAGAGTTAAGAGTTAATGATAGAAAATAATTAAGAGTGAAGAGAGATGAATAACAAATTATTTAGTGTATATTTTGAGATAGAAAACAGCAGCACAGAGATAAATAATAATAATAATAATAATAATAAAAATTGTATGGAAGATAAAATTTACTCTCCAAAAACACAAAATTAAAAATTGAGAGTATACTATAATAGTAATCTAACATATTTGGATTATTAATTTTTCCCCTCCACTTACTTGTTATAAATACTCATTTTTATGTTTGAGATTGTAATTGCATTATATTTTTTAATTTTTGTTTTTAGTTTGAAATTATTTTTTATATTTTTTAATTTTTTTAATATATTAATATCAAAAATAAATTTTTTTAAAATAAAAAATATATATTATTTTGATATATTTTTAAATAAAAAAATACTTCAAAAAACATTATTCACCATATATTTAGGTAATGTTTGAAAATATAATAGCAATTGCTTTTCAAAATATTTTTTTTATAAGAAATATATAAAAATAATATATATTTTTTTTAATTTTTAAAATTATTTTTAATATTAACATATCAAAATATTTTAAAAATATTAATTTTAAATAAAAAAATTAAAAAAAAAATATCACAACTCAATTTCAACTTGATTTCTCAGCTACCTCAACAGTCACGAAGATGACCGACACCAGTCACATATAGAGCAGATTAAAACCTTACTGGACGTAGTGGCCTTCTAGTTTGATCTCTACTCGGCTTAAATTCCAAAAAATTGTCTATTGCTTCCTCTTCTCCTTCAAATAAACAAAACAGAGGGAGAAAGAAATGCACGTCTTTAACAGAACCCTCTTAGTTTTTGTTCCTTCCCTCTCATCATTTATCAAGAATCTCTCTTAAAATTCCCTTCTTCATAAACTGGTAAGGTGCGTACCGAACTTCTTTCTTTCTTTCTTTTCCTGATTGGTGTTCAAAGTTGTTCTTTTTTTTTAATTATAGAATTACATCAAGCTTGGATTTTCATGGATCAGTTGTTTATTTTATTTTATTTTACTTCTTTGAATGCTAGGAATGTTTCTTTAAGGATAAAAAAGAAGTGGGCTTTGTTTGTTTTCTCTCAATCTACTATTAGTTGTTGAATTTTCTTGCTCCTTGTTGTTTGTTGAATCTACTAAAGGTTAAAGAACTAAGAATTTAGAGTTGTTTTTTTTTAATGTTTTTGGGGTTAACGTTAGCTGAAAATTCGTTACGGTTTTTGTTAGGAGTGGATTTAGTCTGGCACTGTTGAATCGAAGGCTTATGAAGCATTTATTCGAGTTTTAATTTGTGTTATATGGGTGATTTTGAGGTTGAGGTTGAGCTTGAGTCTGAAGGGAGGGTAGTATTTGATTTATTTCAGATTGTTGGTCTATTATTTCATTCTAAATATCATCGTTTGAAGGGATTGTTCTCTTGGCAAAGATGAACAAACATAAATGCATGGTTCTGGGAAACAAAAAATGTCCCCACACGCCAGCTCGTGCGCAAGTAAGCACATATGCGTTCAAGTTAACATTCATAAGCAAACTTGGATGCAAAATGAGGACTGGTGTGGTAGAAAGTTGTTGCAATTATTGAATCAGCTCTCTCTACATTCACATCCCTTGCAGCGCTGAAGTTGGTGGAAGATAAGAATTTGTATTTGTTAGATACACTAGAAAACAAGTTTTATGGTTCAATCTTCGCAACTGCATAACTGTGATCTTTGTTTGCAAGTTTGACTTAATACCTTAATTGGTTCCATGATCCATCATGCAGAGATTGAAAGTATAGGGCTCAGTTAGGGTAGCAAAAGGATGTTTGCTTGTGCATGAAGGTGAGTTCTCAGCTGTTCACATATCTAATAAATGGATAACATCTAGATTTGATGGTCTAAGATAAGAATTTTTGGGATAATTAACTTCTCTGGGTAATGATTGATAGTTTGGCATTAGAATTTGCAAATATACATCTTGTTCAGTTTATTGGTATGTGTCATGGTGACTGTTTGTTGTACAAACTTCTGCTTCTGCTTTGTGAACTGTAGCTGCTAGCTAGCTGGCATTGCATGCAGAGAATGCAAATTGATTTAAGGATGCAGCTTGCTCAAATAACATTGAAGGTTAACCAGTGAATGTATTTGTCTAAATGGGAAACAATGAAAGAGCAGCATGTTTGCTCAAGTAATCAATCCTGACAATTTTTATATTGGCAAACATGCGCTCATTTTTTGGGTCATTTTAGCCTTTCTTTTCTAGTTTTCACTTGAGATTACGAGAAATGGTGTTCTGTTTAGAAGCTCTGACACCATGAAGTCAATTTTTCATCATCCTCTTTTTCATTTTGGATTACTAACCCCTTATCCTGTTTCTTTCTAATTAGCTTTCTGCTTTTTGGAGATTTTAGCTTATTATGATGAAACCATGATATTATCTGCTTTGACATACAAGATTAAAAGCTAGATCTCTCTATTATACATAATCAGATTGCAGTTCAAGTAGAAAATGGATGCCAAACTGAAGCTGACAGCCTAAATTACATGTAATTTAGTTTGGTTGTCATTCTGATTCTTATTTTTCCTTCCAGGTGAAATACTCGGAAATTATTAGCAAGAGAAGACAATCCAGTATGAATATATGGTTAATGTCACTCCTTGTATGGTTCAGCTTCTACAACCATTGAAAGTGATGTTGTTTGCATAGTCATTTGTCACCAATCAAAATGTTGAATTTTGCATCCAATTGCCTAGCTGGAAGTGTTAGTATGAACAATTCTACAAAGCCTACTCAAGTCCCATCAGAATACTCAGACGATGAGGCATCTTCTTTTAGCAGAGAAGAAGCTCTAGAGTGCCCAATATGCTGGGAATCCTTCAATATTGTGGAAAATGTGCCTTATGTTTTATGGTGTGGCCATACTCTTTGCAAAAATTGCGTCCTAGGGCTTCAATGGGCTGTAGTGAAATTCCCCACATTACCTATTCGGCTTCCTCTCTTTATTTCTTGCCCGTGGTGCAATTTATCATCTTTCCGCTTTGTTTATAGAGGGAACCTCAAATTTCCTCGCAAGAATTATTTTCTACTTTGGATGGTTGAGAGCAAGAATGGTGACAGAGACAAGTCTCCTGGCACCTTCTGTGAAGATCACCAACCGCACTGGTCATCAGACAGTAATTTAGCTCATGGAAGTCGGGTAAGCCGTGGTAACATCAGGAGAGGACACTATATTCATCACTCTGAACCATCAGGGACACACCATGATCATAATCATGTCAACAGTTACCTCAATGTGGAGAGAATACATTCTTCCCTTCAGAAATCACTGGCTTTCTTTGTTAGTCTGACAGCAAAGTTCCCATTGGTCATCATATTCCTTTTGATCATCTTATATGTAATACCTGCCAGTGCAAGCATTTTGGCCCTGTACATTCTTATCACTGTTCTGTTTGCCCTCCCATCATTTCTCATTCTTTACTTTGCTTATCCTAGTTTGGATTGGCTTGTGAGAGAAATCATCACTTGATATGCAATTTAGTGTCGTAATCTGTAACCATTGTGAATAGAAGTTTGCACCTAGAAAGTCGCACATCTTTTTCTTGGTGACGTGAACTTGGTAATTCAACGACTTTCCAGTCTCCAAGACTACATTCGTTGGCATCAAAGCTCCTCGGTCCCACTATCCCCCATATCTTCCATGGTTAGAAGCTCTTCTGCTCTTGTAGGATTTTGCTGGTGTTAGGGCTGTTTGTAGTGACAATGGGGTTCGGTGGTAATAATGGTCCCACCGAAGTTGTTTCCTTATGGATGTGCAATGCTCTTGTAAGTATCTGAAATATTAGTAAAGTGTGAGGGCTATCACCCAAAAGCTTGATTTCTCGGTTGTATCTTTATTATGGTTCTATTCGATTTGTGTCTAACTGGGAATTTTTTGTTTTATGATGGGTTTTGAAACAAAGTGATAAAAACCAGAGTTATTTCATTTCAGTCTTCTGTGTGGAAATACTATTCCAGCCGAATGCTTTTTGGATATCTGAAGCTCTTCTGGGAATACAGTTGAAATAGGTTTTTATCCATTTCCCAGATGTTACTTCTGAACAGGTCAAGGTTTTGTTTGTAGTGGACCGGTTCTTTACCTATCATGTTGGTGCAAGCAACTTGGTTCGCTTTGGCTTGAAAAGAAACTGTAGAACATGAGCTTTCAGTGTAGAATTGGTTGTCATCAAGCCTGCTCTTGGTTATGCTTCGTGCGCATAGAGTTGTCTTAAAAATTGCCATGCTAGTGTGGAGTGGATGCTATCTGTGGGAACACATGGTGAACCTAGTGCCAAATTATGGCTGATCAGGATTCGATGCTACAGCATTGCCTGCATTCTTAGCTCTGATTTATTTGGGGGGTAACCCTCCTAAATTAAGGTCTTAATTTGCTACAGAAAATACTATTTTGATCCTTGTCTTTTCCCATCCACAATAAATCCCCAGAAAATCCAACGCATACATGGCCGGGGAAGTTCCAACTCTGGATTCTGTTTAACATTATGGACACCCCACCACAACCTTTTAGAACAACCATGGCCTGATAAAAAATTTCCACTGTTTCAACAAAAATGGCAGTAGCCCTAACCATTTCTTGCCCTAAATCCAAAACCCTGCAGAAACCATCCTCTTTAAAAGTCTTAAATTCTAGTTTTCTTGGTGGGCCCCTGAAGGATGTTTCTTCTCAGTTAAAGTCCAGAAGGGAAAGAACAGACAAGTTCAGCTTGGTGATTGCTGCTCCAAGCAACACCTCAACCAGCACCTGCACCAACAGTGGTGGCGGCGGTGGCAGGTTTTATCTGAACTTTACAGGGTTTCCTTTCCCTCTTGGTCCTTTCCTTAATAGGCGCACTATAAGGACTGAGGTAACTTTCTCTATCTTCAGCTTGGTTGTTAAGGATTTTGTTCAAGAATAATGGAGAATGGCTTAAGTTTTGATAATTATGACTTTAATATACTTGTGCACATATGTCCTTTGCTGTGTGTATTGACAAAACTTGTCTGTTTTCAAGTTTTATCACTCCCAGTCTGTTGTACTTGCCATCTCACAAAATTTATGTACCTGTAAAGTCACTGTTTGATGTATGATCTTGTTTCTGCTTTTTAATTCTTGATGTGCAAGTTAGAGGTGGTTGATGTTCTTGCTTGCTTGGCGGGCTTATACTTTATTCTGCATTGCTGCACATTGCTAACTATAATCAGGTAAACCATCGTTCTAGCAGGTGTTTTGCACTTCACATTTACATCAAACAGTGAAGTGGATTGGGCATTTGGAACCTTCTTCTTAGTTAATATGTTTTCCTAATACTGAAAGTTTTTGTAAAGGAAAATATAAAGAACTTATACTTTAGGAGGTCTCCAATAAATGTCTTTTATATAAAGAAACACAGGACTTCTTAACTTTGTTCAGCTACTTAATTCAATGCTTTATAAGGAAAGCTGTTTCAATTTCAATTTATGGTTGAACTTTGCTACTTCTTTACATACCATTAGAAAATTATGGAAGTTCTTTATTGATAAACTTCGAAAATCTTGTATTTGAAATAGCCCAGAAGAATGGCAGGTATATTAACAGCTTCAAAGAAGGATGCTTTTTCTAGCAATTTCTTTTCCTTGTAGAGCCTTTGGGTTCTACCCTGTTTGAGTTTGTCTCATTCTTTCAAAAACTTTAATATAAAATCACTTTGTAGAATTAAAATTTCATGAATTTATAAATTCTGCATTTGGAACTGGAAACCAATAAACATATATGGATAATGCAATCTGGATCATAGAACCCCTGAATACTGGAGTTCCATTCCATGACTGAATATGAGACCAAAGACTTCAGCCTGAGAGATGGATAATATGTTGAGTAAATTGTTCCGTTTCAGTGTCATATGCCTTGATAAAATGGGAAGCATCTCTAGATGAATTCGTGGAGCAGCAGTTCCTTCAAAATGAGGTCCTCATTTTAAACCCCACTTGGGGAAATGCCATCAGTCTAGAAAAAAAGAAATATTCTTTGTTCTGATTAAACTACTCCAATTAGTAGAGAAAGAGTTGTATTTGATATGCATGGAAAACATAAGTATTGTAAAAGGCACAATTCTTTTGTATGCTAATGTAAACTGTAGCTAGAAGGTCTGTTATCTTCTGTTTTATGTCTTTAGGCTGTGAAGGGTTGTATATGGCTATTCGAACAAGAGCAAGCATTAGGCTTCAGCAGCGTGTCAACTAACATTCGAATGACAGTCATCAAACTCAAATCTGGAGGATTATGGCTCCACGCACCCCTTGCTCCAACGAAGGAGTGTATTCAGGTTCTTTCTCGTTTACCTTTTTACTCTTTAACAAGATAATGTTAGTCTTATTTGTTGCAATGAAGGATTTGAGGTGTGTGGATTTTAGTTTGTTTCTGTAGCATAAGAAATGTCCTTTTGTTACCTGTTTTTGTTCAGTATTGTGAGGGCATTCAAGGACAGTGCCATATGCCATTGATTGCATTGTCAAGTCTGGTAATGGGTCACCGAGTAATAGGGGCAAAACTGATCAGTCTTTTATGGACGACCCAATAACACCACTTTTACCGATAGATAGCAAAATGGTGGATCCTTGCCATAAGTTATAATTGATTTTTTTGTCCTCAACTCTACAGCAGCATATGATACATGAAGTAGGAGATGCAAAATGACTATTCCTGTTGAACCTGTTAAAGGAGATGTAACATCTATGTCTCTGTTTACGTTGCCTACATATATGAAAACCAACAGTTGGATGCAAAGTTCCTGAAAAGGTAAAGAAACGACTTTGATGGAATGTTAGAGCTCTCATAGCTGGGCTGAGATGATTATATAGACCTAAAAAGTGAGAACTACTGACTATCACTCTGCCTGGTTATGGTATGCTGTGATTATATAGGCCTAAAAGGTGAAAACAACTACAGACCATCAATCTGCCTGGTTATAGTATGCCGTGATTGGTACTATCA
>Ga0307517_10003559_pt1 | contig 24183 bp, 10 predicted proteins | sample 23_EM_MG_FD_194515 | JGI IMG/M metagenome (GOLD analysis project Ga0307517, IMG submission 194515) | Populus trichocarpa ectomycorrhiza microbial communities from riparian zone in the Pacific Northwest, United States - 23_EM | ecosystem: Host-associated > Plants > Roots > Unclassified | place...
ATCCCATTGGATACTTTGAAAAAAAAAAAAAAAACAAAGTATTGTTTTTATTCTTATTAATTCTGACCAAAGATCCACTCCACAATTTTTATTTATTTAATCATGCAAGAGATTTGCAAAATGATGATAATGGTGGAGTCATTTGTTGAAGATCATAGGCCAACTAATGATCATGATAATGGTCTCATTCCTTAACATGTTATTTCAAAGCTTCAAATGTGCTATAGCTAAGAAGGTTTAGTAGACCTCGCTAATTTTCCATCAGATATTTTTCTTATGAGTATGTGCTGGTTACTAATTAAGAACAACCAGAATGTTTTGATGAAGTTATGTTACATGAGAAGAAAAGTAAGTTGTTGAAAGCCATGCATGAAAAGATAAAATCCTTACATGAAAACCACACTTTTGAGTTGGTAAAGCTTCCTAAAGACAAGAGAATATTGAATCTCAATAAAAAATGATGTTCGGAATGAAAATTGCTCTCAACCAAGGTACAAGGCAATATTGGTTGTGAAAGGTTTCGGTCAAAAGAAAGGTATTGATTTTAAAGAAATCTATTCACTAGTGGTCAAGATGTCTTGAATCTGAGTTGTGCTTGATTTAATTGCTAATTTGAATCTTCAAGTTGAACAACTTGATGTGAAATTTATCTTCCTTCGTAGCGACCTGGTTGAGGAAATCTATATGGAGTATCCTGAGGGATTCGAAGCAAAAGGCAAAAATAATTAGTTTGCAAGCTGGAAAAAAAGTTTATATGGGTTAAAGCAAGCTCCAATGAAGTGGTACAAGAATTTTGATTCTTCCATGGTAGAGCATGGTTATAACATGACCAGTTATGATCATTGTGTGTTTATGAAAAGATTTTCAGATGAAAACTTTAATATTCTCTTGTTATATATGGATGATATACTGATTATTAGCCATGATGCAAAAAAAAATCCAGAGTTTAAAGGGAGAGTAAAGAAAGTTTTTTGCAATAAAAGACTTAGGACCAACAAAATATATTCTTGGTATGAAGATTAATCATGATAAGAATAACGAGAAACTTTGGCTATCTCAAAAAAGACATGTTCAAAAGGTACTTGTGAGATTCAACACAAGCAAGTTCAAACCTGTTTATTCTCCACTTCAAAGCCACTTTAAGTTAAGCTTTAAGTAGTGTCCTTCAAGTGATAAGTAGAGAAATAAGATGAAAAAGTTTCTCATGAATCCGCAATTGATAGTTTGATGCATGTTATAGTTTGCACAAGGCTAAATATAGCTCATGTAATTTGTATGGTTAGTCGAATCCTCTCTGATCTTGGTAAAGAACACTGGTTTTTAGTGAAATGAACAATCAAGCATCTCAAAAGTACTTCTAGTTTTAGTTTATGTTTTTGTAATGGTAAACTTACGTTAGATGGATACACATATATAAATATGGATAGTGATGTTGATTTAGAAAGTCCACATCAAGATACTTAATGACTTATACAGGGGGGAGCGGTATCATGACAATTAAGGCTATAAAATTGTGTTGCATTATCCACTACAGAGATTGAGTACATTGCTCTTACTGAAAGGGGTAAATAGTTTTTTTTTTTTGTATTAAGAAGTTCTTAAATGAACTTGGCCTAAATCAAGAGAATTTTGTGTTGCATTATGACAGTCGAAGTGCAATTTATCTCAGCAAGCATGCTATTGTTCACTCTCGATCAAAGCACATTGAGGTTGAATACCAATGAGTTTAACGTGCTACAAAGATGAAGATTTTTGTTGATAAGAACAGATTGTTCTTGATGATATGCATGTTATGAACCTTAGTTATATCCAGGGAATAATACTTGCGAATCCATTATTTGTTGGTAATGAAGGTTCTTAGGTAAATTATGATTTTGTGGTTTTTCCCGCATTGAATTTTCTACGTAAAACTTTTTGCGTTGAATTGTGTGATTAATTGCATTATTTTTGTTGATTGATTGAGCTTATTTTTAATTGCATAAAGAGGGAAAAAAACTTGGATTTGTGAATTGTGTATATGGTTAGATTGGTGACCTGGTTTTGAACACATTTGAAAGTGAAGTTCTTAAACAAAAAATTATTTTTCTTACTAGAAACAAATAGTTTTTATTTTTTACAAAGAAATCGTGTAGATAAAGTTTATTTATATAAAATATAAAAAACTAAAAATAAACTAGAATAATCACTTTAAAACATTATATACATACAAATAATCAACAGATGAGGGAATTAATTTAAATGTAAATATAAAAAATCAAGTCAAAATTACATAAAAATAATAATAAGTAAAATAAAAAAAAAAGACCAGCATGGCTAGGTCTTATTGGCCATGACCGCTCATTTAAAAAGGATACGATCACTTATAAAAGCAGGTGATCCTTCGTCTAACTATCTAATTTTTGTTAATAAAAGAGATAATTTAAGAAATAAGTTGATGTTTTTTATTTAAAAAATTATTTTTAATTATTTTCATCTAAAAACATAAAATAAAAACTTTTTAAAAGAAAACAATCAAATCAGATAAAAAAAAAAAAAAGAAGAAATGCCAGCACTCTCGACCTGTATTTTTTTTCCGACCAAATGAAGTGCGGGAAATATTCCCTTATAATGATAATTAAGCGGAGGCGCAATCATACGAATGGTTAACGTGGCTTGCATGCATTACACAGCACAATGATTATGTCTCCATTACTACCCTTTTACGGGACACCATAGAAGAAGAAGACTCAGGCTTCCTGTTTTACTATCTCTCTTATTATTACGTCGAGATTGTTTCACAAAATCCAATGGTTCCTCCTCCTCCTCCTCCTCCTCCTTTACATGGGCAGCGGCTTGAAAGATGGAGCGGCATGCCACAGCTTTGTAATAGTCGCCTCCTGAAATAATAAGTAAGCAGCACATGAAATCATCTAGGTGGTGGTCTAATAGTAAGAATTTGGAACTAAGAGGTTTGTTTTCTCTGTAGTCTCAGGTTCAAACCCTGTGGTTGCTCATATGATGGTCACTGGAGGCTTATATGATTGTTAATTTCAGGGGCCGTGGAATTAGTCGAGATGCGCGCAAACTGGCTCGGATACCCACGTTAAACTAAAAAAAAAAAAAGTAAACCGCCCATGGGATTTAACCTTTTTCATTTCAAATACCGTGTTCTTTTTTAAGTTACAATGATTGTTTTTTAACATATTTTTATTTTTTAAATTTAAAAACACTGAACAACACAAAAAAAAAAAAAACAAAGACCTCCCAAGAGAAGGAGAAGAGGTAGGTGGTGTCTGGTCAGCATTGACTAACAACTGCATTGCCGGAATAAAATTAATTAAACACTGCGTTTTAATTAGTTAACATCTGCTGAACTTTTCAAATTATTCGTGTTTGAACCTTCAAGATTTGGCTGCCTTTTCCTTTTCAATCAACGAAAGATTCATGGAGCCACCTTGAATCCCTCAAAATATTATCACATGGAATGCTAGCTTCATCCAACCCGGTCAAACAATTGAAATCATTTATTATCGTGTTCGAGAGTGTAGAATGGTTGTATTTTAAAATATATTAAAATAATATTTATTTTTAAAAATATTTTTAATATTAATCCAGATGTAAAAACATTAAAAACATGTTAATTTAAAGCAAAAATAAAAATAAAAAAATTTTAATTTTTTTTAAAAACGCTTCCAAAACACAATATCTAACACAGTCACACCCACACTAATTTTATAAATTAACCATGACAAAATTAATTTTATAAATGATCCAGTCATGAAAAGAAAATGAGAGTATTTCTTCAATGATAATAAAAGATCTTCGAAAGCATAAATTGTTCCATCACCTCTAAAAGATAGAATGAAAGTTCTGGAGACTCAGGATCCATGTAACCTACAATTGTAAACAATTTCTCCTTCTATTTTTAAATTATTTTTAATAGTATTTCTGATCTGAAAAAAATTAAATTAATAATTTTTTAATATTTTTTAATGATGTTGATGAATTGATGTAAATAATAATAATAATAATAAAAATACCGTATACTATAATTACACCCCTTTATGATACGAAGTTAAACCGGCAAATATCGGAAGCCTTCAAGAACCCTAATTAATTAGAGCCTTTTGTCTAGGAGCCTCTCCTACTGAGAATCCAACCCGCCAAAAAGAACCATCAAAGACCAGTCAAACCTCCCCGAATATCCCGCTCCACATAGATATGTATCCTAAAATCCCTACCCTGCAATTACCCAATAGAATCCAGGGCAATTTAGTAATACTAACACACCAACCTCTTACTTTTACAAAGAGCCTCAAGCAAGACCGTCCGATTTTTCTTAAATAATGACCGATCAAGGGTTAAAAATCCACGTTTGACTGTCGTACAGGAAATGATTGGTCCTTTAGGGCGATTGGATTTGACCAATGAAGTATCAAAAAACAGACACATGGTGGCTTCACAAAAATTATCCCTGGAGAGAGAAAGTTAAGGCTTCCACAGAGAAAATCTTGAAAGAAACAGAGAGATTTTGTTGTTGTTGTTGTTCTGTGTTTTGGGTGTCCCTTCCTTTTCTCTCACAAATTTCTCCCTCTCTCCCTTTGTTGGAGGAGAGAAGGTTGAGTTTGTGTCTTCTGCTTCTTCTTCTTCTTCTTGATTTTATTTTTTGGAATATTTTTGGATCTTTTTAAAGAGGAAATTTAGGGTTTGGTTTGTTTGTTGGTGAAGAGAGAAAGGAAACCATGAATGTGATGCGTAGATTAAAGAGCATTGCTTCCGGTCGAACTTCTATATCATCTGATCCTGTAAGTTTGCTTGTATTTTTTTTTAAATTCTTGCTTTGCTTGCTTGCGGAGAAAATGAGGTAAGAAAATGAAAATAGGAGCTTTAATTTTTTTGCTCGTGCCGTTTTGGATTTTTAGTTAATTGTGTCAAGAAAGTCTCTTCTTTGCTTCATGTCTTATTGTGGATGATAGGTTTTTTTGGCTGTGGAGCTTAATTTGATTCTGGGACTATGTGTTTCTCTTGTTCTTCGATTTCTTTTGCTGCATGTTTTTGGACTTGAGATAGGCATTTTGTGGAACTTGACCTGTTTTTATTGAGTTTTTGATCTAATCCAGATCCTGGGTCAAGATTTTTTTTTTTGAAATTTCAAAATTTCATGGCCTTTTTTCCCCTTGATGGGAGGCATTGATTCTAATTTGCACTTATTTTGTTTTCATTATAAAATGAGATGATATTTAGGAGTTGGAATTATGCTTTCTTGCTTTCATTGTGGTTTTGGCTTGTGGGGCCATATAGCTTTTCCTATTTTTGTTGCTTGTTCATTTAATCCTTTTAAGGAGGTTTGATTGGTTGGCTGATCGATGTCGGTTAACATAATGTTGTAGCTCAGATGTAACGTCGGATTCTATTATTAATTTAGGATGATTCTATTATTGTGAGTACTATTTTGAATGTGTAACAATTTTTCTCGTATTTTCTAACAAATGTTATAGGATCTAATTAATGTTATTTATTTATATGGATATCAATGGTGAAAGTGTAGTTTAGTGGTTGGTTTTCCTGTAGTGCATTGCTGTTGCGGTTGGTGGTATGTCATGTTGCACTCATTGGTTCTTTCCTGAAAATTGTTAATACGTATCTTTACCTGCCTTTTCCTTTTTTAAATAAAGGTGAAGACGAGATGGAGCACTAGAAGAAAGTTATTCACATAAGTTCCCGTGTCCTTTTAGGATGTTAACAATGAAATCTTATGATAGATTTGCACTTAAGGATTCACTGCCTAAATAGAATCCTGGTTGATATTAAGAATCATTGTATTTCTATATGCTCACTCAAACAAGCATTAATTAGAGCGCAACATCAAGTTAAATCCTTGAATTATGAGTTTTTGGATGTCATTTCTGTCTGCAGTTGTCTAATTATTTCGGTTCTACCTAGAGAGGAAGTTTGAGTAATAATATTGGATATATGTTTTATAATCAAGTTGCCATATTGGCCTGCCTGCAGTTGTCTAATTATTGTGGTTCTGCCTAGAGGGAAGTTTGAGTAGTCATATTTGATATATGTATAAATAATCAAGTTGCCATAGTGGCCCGCAGCTTATGAACTTATTAACAGCCTAGGTATTTATTTTATTTATATAATTTCTTGGATTGTGTTTTGATTTTTGAAGCCATTGTGTTTTGTACCAAATTCATTTATTGTACTAAAAATTTGATCGCCTTAAAGGAATATGAGATGGCTATGCAATAACGCTAGTATAATAATGCGAGATAGAATGGGATAAATGGTGCAATTATACTTGAAAATGGAGAAGAAATGTAACTATGCAATTTATCTAATTTCTTGTGGAAAATGTGTTGTTTTTCATGTAGGGCGGGGATGCTGTAACAAAGAGGGCTAAGGTTGATCAAGAAATGGAACAAAAGATTGACGGGGAATCATATTTAGTTGAAAGGAGTGTTACTGAACGGGAGCAGCATATGGCTTCTACATCACAGGAAAATGCTGCCAGTGCATCCAATGTTACTTCAGTGACAAGAACAGAAAAACCAGGCTATGATCAACTTCCAAAAGAGATGCATGAAATGAAGATCAGAGATGACAAAAACACTAATCATGATGAAAAGGTAAATTTTCATCTGTACCTAACTCCCTTTCCACCTTAAAGACCAAACACAATTGGGGAGATCTCAGTACTAATGTATTTATTGGATGGGCTGTGTCATAGTTTCCTTGGATGTTCTATTAATCATGGAATTTCTGATTATGTAGGATATGGAAGCTGCCATTGTGAGTGGCAATGGGACAGAAACTGGTCAGATTATTGCAACCACAGTAGGTGGTCGGAATGGACAACCAAAGCAGGTTATCTGATTACCCTGGTTGAATGCTTTTGCATTTTATGGGTTGTTTAATCTCATTTTTCTTCATGTAGGCCCCGTTTGGTATCGCAGTCCAACCGCACTTTTGATTTTGCATTTTATGGGTTGTTTGAACTCATTGGTCTTCATGTAGGCCCTGTTTGGTATCACAATCCAAACGCCCTTTTGAGTTTTTTTAGCTTCGAATTATTATTTTTTGGGTGTTTTTGGATTGTTTTGATGTGTTGATGTCAAAAATGAATTTTAAAAAATGAAAAAACATTATTTTGATGATTTCCAAGTGAAAAGCAATTTGAAAAACAATCTTTATCACACTCCTGAATGGGCCTGTAGTTTTGAGAGAGCATTATGAATTTGTTTATTATGGAACTTCACTTTCCGTGCTGTTATTATAAGAGTAGGTTTATTTTCCTGCCCAGGAGAATAACGCATTATAGATTTCAACTTGCATGTGGAGATGCATTGCTTAGCCACCATATCTTTCCACCCAACTCTCAAGTCTGACAATGTTACACCATGGAAACCTTCAAGATTGACTGTTATTGATCCTCCGCTTTTCTTTTTGTCATACTTTAACTGTTTTAGATTCTCAAGGCTACATGTTCTTTTTATACATCATGAGTTAGTTATAGACCATGCTGCTAAATATATTTTACTTCTTTTTCCCAGATAATCTCATACATGGCAGAGCGTGTGGTTGGCACAGGTTCATTTGGTGTTGTTTATCAGGTATGTGGAATTAGCCAGCATGTTGCTTGCAATTGCACTAGCTTTTAGCATGTATACAGTTAGTAATATTATGTTCTGTTATTTTACGTATTATCTTGCTCTGCAGGCTAAATGCCTTGAAACTGGTGAAGCAGTCGCGATAAAGAAGGTATTGCAGGATAAGAGATACAAGAACAGAGAACTTCAAATCATGCGTCTCCTTGACCATCCGAACGTCGTTCAGCTGAAACATTGTTTCTATTCAACTACTGAAAAAGATGAACTATATCTTAACCTTGTTCTTGAGTATATATCTGAGACTGTGCATCGAGTTTCAAGGCACTTTAACAGGATGAACCAACAACACACACCCATTTTATATGTTCAACTGTATACTTACCAGGTAAACTTTGTAAATATCCCTATTTTTGTGTATATTCTGGATTTTTGTCTAGCAAACTATGGTAAACTATTTCCATGAGTTTAAAATATTTTACTTAATGGCCTTGTAGATTTGTCGTGCACTAAATTACTTGCACCATGTTGTTGGGGTGTGCCATCGTGACATCAAGCCACAGAATTTACTGGTCAGTTTTCTTTCTGCCATATCCCCCATCATTTTGGCATTGACATGAAAAAATGGTTGAAGTCTTTTGATCCACAGCTTTGCTTATGTGAATTTCACCCATCTAGTTTAATTTCCTTGCGTGAATTTTGCGTTGAAGATTACCGAACCTGATGAATTCCTTGTATTGCTAGCAATGCAATTTGACAAACTGGAGAGCTTGCTGCCATAGTCCAGGACATGTTTTTTTTGGCTTTTCTGCTATTTGTCTTGAAATAATTTCTATTTAGAGAGCAAAGCCTTGAAAGCAACCGCCCATCACCTCAATTTCATGCCCTCTGACAGTGATTTGTGCAATATATATTATGGAAGGTTTTGCAAGATTTATAGCAGCAATATGTTGCTTTCTTGATGGATGTTTTGTTGTTTATATTTGTGGTTAAGGGATAACTTCACGAGGTTATGTTGTATTTTGCAGGTCAATCCCCATACTCATCAGCTAAAAATATGTGATTTTGGTAGTGCAAAGATGCTGGTATGTTATTTTTCTATCTGTAGTGGATGTTAGAAGCATGCTAGTGATGTGCTGAAACCTCTGACATTATCTTTTTTATCTTCAGGTTCCAGGCGAAACCAACATATCTTATATTTGCTCTCGGTATTATAGGGCACCAGAACTTATATTTGGGGCTACAGAGTACACAACTGCAATTGATATCTGGTCCGTTGGTTGTGTCTTGGCCGAACTTCTTCTTGGACATGTGGGTCAATATGGTTTTTTCGATCCTCTCTATACTACTATCAGCCTCCTATTATAGATTTGACTAAAAATTATAGCATATTCTGAAGAATAATTTTGAATAGCTTTCTGTTAATGTTAAAAATTTCCACACCTCCTCTCCTAAGCAGTCTGGTGTGCATGTGTTTAGGACACTGTTCCAGAGCACTCACTAACACACACGTGTGCACACACACATATATATACATATAATTTTCTTTCATGGAACTTGCTGAATGGTTTTTGATTTCATTTCTGTAATTTCACTTTTCTTACTGGATATGGAAATGCAGAGAGTTCACCAATCATGTATTGTTTGTCTGCCATTGTTTACTGTTTGCTTGTTGATTACCTGAGTCAATGCAGTGGCTGTTTGATTATTTGTGTTTTGATTCTATGAGTTATTTTTAAAATTTTCCTTTAAACTAATGTATAGATGATGATTTCTGATGTTTATTCACTGTTGCATTTTGCAGCCACTTTTTCCCGGGGAAAGTGGTGTTGATCAGCTGGTGGAAATTATTAAGGTGTGCTATCTTATCTTCTAGCCCTCTTTTTTTTATTACTTCTCCATATGTTTGGTCAGTTTCTGAAGTATTTTCCCCCATTTGGTGATCATAAATTAGGTCCTGGGCACACCTACCCGAGAAGAAATTAAATGCATGAATCCCAATTACACAGAGTTCAAGTTCCCTCAGATCAAGACTCACCCATGGTACAAGGTCTGTTAACAATTTTATCAGGAGGATCTTTTCTTTGTGAAATTGTGTTTTTATCTGTGGTTAACATATTGATTCTCAAATTCCAGATATTTCACAAGCGAATGCCCCCTGAAGCAGTGGATCTCGTATCAAGGCTGCTTCAGTATTCACCAAATCTGCGGTGCACAGCTGTAAGCACTTGTACTGCTCTAGATAAATGATATCAGTTTCCAAAATCATCAAAACATATTCTTTTCTATTTAATGCTTGTTTAGTTTGAATAGCTTTTTTCCCTTCTTGAATTGCATATTACACCCTGCAGCATTTTTTATAAAGCTTTTAATTTGTTATTGGTGAGAAGTATAGTAACTTTCCTTTTTCTTTACTGGCTGTTAGTTGGAGGCATGTGCTCACCCCTTCTTTGATGATTTGAGAGACGCAAATGCATGCTTACCTAATGGGCGTGCGCTCCCTCCTTTATTCAATTTTACTGCCCAAGGTAAGATAATATAGTATTTTTGTTTCCCATAATTTTCTATCGATTCCCTTTGCATTTCTCATGCCAAATGCCAAATGCCCTTGCAGAGTTGGCTGGGGCATCTGCTGAACTGCGTCAACGTCTCATTCCAGAGCATGCAAGAAAAGAAAATTGACGATGGCTAGGTGGTCAGATTTGTAGCCAAATCAATGCTACTGAATTTTTGAATGCTTGGTCACCCATGCAAGCACGCTGCCTGCTTAAATAGTTCACAGACCAAATCAATTTCTCAACATTCACCTCATTAGTTATTACAAAGGGGGGTCTTAGACAGTAAAGGCTGGTGGTGGGTAGGCTTTGCAAAGATTTTGGATGGAGCTTTAAGACAGAATTATCTGATGGAGCAGGATCGCTTGGCAACAGGGTTCCAACATTTTATCTATTTAGGATGTGGTTTGTAGTATGCATCATTGCTTGAAAGTTGAGTTGTGATTACCCTTCTTGTTCCAGTGTATAGTTTGCTGGTATTCATTGAGAAATTAACTGAATGGATGATTTAGATGAATTATGATTTTCTCAGTGTATAATACTCTTCCTGCTTACCTTCTGTTTTACAAAGAAATTGAAGTATATTAGAATTTCATGGCTTCTTTGACAACGTTTGTCTTTAATTTTGGTCTTCCTCGGGTTTATTTCTCAATGTTTGCATTGGGCTGAAATGTAGGCCTGTCCTCTGATAGCTGTACGATCCATATCCCAGAAGCCTGGACAGATATTCTCAACCAAACCCTTCAACTCCAGGCTGTTTGACAAAAATAAAACAAAAACCCATTAATTCTTTGTGAATTATAAAGCACTATAATTTCTGCAAGCAAACAATCATGATTTTGTCTTTTCATGACTTTTCAAGCAACATGCAGCACTTGTTAGGTTGTTATCAATCATCTTTTCATGGCTGAAATACAACCATGATTACAGGGAAGACAGTGGCTTACCAAAAGAGACCTAAATTATTGTCCATTAATGCTTAAATTTCACCACAGATCACGCCATGGCCAAGCTAACATATCAGCCTGAAGGTTTGGTGGGTAAGTTCTCTGTTGATTGAATGCGAGCTGATATTTGATCTCAATTACTGGTCACAGCTGAACAAGAGAGTCAATGAGAAACATTTTTGGACACGCTCGCTCATTGAAAATTGCCTAACATGTGATCTCAGGGGTTGGTGTTGAAGGCTCTCGATAAAACCTAAGCTGATTTCTTCGCTGCAAATAAAAGAAAGGGAAAGGCTACCTCTACCTCGCTAACCTAGTCAGTTTTCGTTTGTCTTGTCTTGAAGCTCAAACAATTTTTAAATAAATTATTCAATAGAAACTTTTATCAAGGCTTTGTTTATTTCATGAAAATAATTTTTAATTTTTTTTTGTTTGTCATTACAAAAATTAGACAATAAAAAATATTTTCCAGTTAAAGAAAAATTTAATTTGATTTTCAGGAAAGTGTTTTCCTTTTATTTTAGATGAAAAACACTTTTTAAAAGTTGTGAAAAAATTAAAAATATCATGTTATTTGCTGATTATATCAAATTTGGTTCTCAAACTTTTGATTGCTATATATTTTGTTTTGATTTTTTTTTAAATTCATCCCTTAAAATTTGATTTAATTTGATTTTTATATCAACTTTGATCCTTATTTTTATGATTATTATTTAATTTTCTCTTATCATTTTTTTAATTTAAATTTTTATCTATCGGATTTAGTCCTCATCTTTTTTATTGTTATTTATTTTATTTAAAATAATTTATAAAATTGTATTTTTTTTAATTTCATCATCTTTCAACTTTTTTATTTATTAAATTTGATCTTTATTATTTTAATTGCTATTTATTTTATTTGAGATAATTTATGAAATTATATTTTTTTTTCAGATTTATTCTCATTCAACTTTTTAATTTGTAAGATTTGTTCCTCATTATTTTAATAAACTTGAAAAAATATTAACAATTTATTTTTTATCTCACTTTTCATGACATAATCAAATACTGGAAATTATTTTCCAACTTATTTTTTATAATACCACCAAATATCAAAAAATAATTCAATTTTTATAAATTCATTTTCTTAAAAAATTACTTTCTGAAAAAAATTACTTTCCAAACAAATAAATAAACAACCAACCAAAATAAAATTACAAGTAAAATTGGATTCTTCCACTAGATGAGTTGAAAGTGTATAGTCTATCATCCGTACATCTCTTTTTAAAAAGTAAATAAACTAAAGTTTTTATTTTTATTTTTTATGCGAGGGCGAACTACAAACTGCACCCCCAAGTATTTACATTTTTCACACCAGCAAGTACATACAATACAAAGATTCAAAGTTTAAACTTGAAAATAAGATAAATAAAGAAAACGACATCGGATAATACATGATTTGGGCTGCAAGATATGTGCCTCTTCTAAATATAAAATAAACCTTGAATTGAAGGAAGGGTATAAATTATAATGAAGAGAATCCAGGATCAAAATATAAACTTTCTCAGGGCCAGAGAGTGTCATTTCTCGTCATCATCCAACGCACCACCTCCTCTTCCCACCACACCCCTCTCCATCCAGATCAGAACTTTAGATATTTTTATCCTACAAAGTGGTGGTTTTTTTTAAAATATTTATTTTAATTTATTTTAATTTTTTAACATTAACGCATTAAAATATCTGAAAATATTAAAAAAATATTACTTTAAAATAAAAAATTATTAAAAAAACGTTTTTAATACAAACTCCCTTTATAAATATCACGTCTAAAAAAAAAGATTTTTTTAATAAATTGTTTGGGAACGCGGTGCAAATCATGTTTTCAAAAAATTAATTTTTTTTGTTAAAATTTAATATAATTTATATATTTTAGATTGTTTTGATGTGTTAATATCAAAAATAATTTTTTAAAAATAAAAAAATATTATTAATATATATTTTAATATGAAAAATTATTTAAAAAATAACTGTTACACACCGCCAAACATGGACTAAATCATGGCAGCCGGAGAAGCTTGTCACGTGAAGTGAAGTGAAGTGAGTGAGCAGGCATGACTTGAGTACAGATTCAATGAATATTTGCCGTATTGGCACATCATTTTCATCCCACCAACAATAAGCAATCAATTGCCCTATCACGTGCACTCTGGCTCGTGACAAAAGAAAGAAACGAAGACATGTATTAATTTATTATGTCGGAGATAAAACATCGAACTATATAGTTCAATTGAATTATATTATTTTAAATATTTGTATAAATAAATTAAATTAGTAATTTTAACTGTTTTTCTTTTAATTTAAAAATAATTTTTTTTATTACATGGCCCTTGTATTTGTTTAAAATAATTTAAAATAAAGTTTGCATTAATGCCGTGAGTATTTTTTAAATATTGTTGTAAATGTTAATTTCAACAAGATGGCAAATAAGATGGTTTTTTCTCTTTAATTTATTTAAATTAGATCACATTTAAAATTTAAATTAATATTCTCAATAAAGATATATTTATTTTCATGTTGATATTTTTATTTAATAATAATAAATAAATAAATATTAAAACACTAACTAAACAAGCATAGAGTTCCCAATCTCAAGTCTTTCATCATAATTCCCTCGAAGGGTTTCAAATACAAACACACACAAAACATCTCAAGCAAACAGAAATCTTCAGCCTCAAGATTCCCTAAAATTTTCATATTCATTCCCTCGGGATTTCGAGCCCCTAAGTTGTTAAGACTTAAGAATTACTATCCTTTCATTCAAAAATCTCATGTGTCTTTAAGAATCGCACCATAAAAAGAAAGAAAAGACTCTTCAAGTTACGCAGTCCCGCACAAAAATGTACCCGCCAAACGGTTCCCTGTCATCACCACAGTCCGGGGGCGTTGACACCTCACCGTTACTAACTTCCTCAGTAGCCAACCACCTCCTCCGTATCCGCCGTCCACCACAACTTCGAGGCGCTGCCGCCCGTCTCCTCCGACTGGCAAGCAGCCGCGGAATGATGCTGAGAGAACCATCTGTTCGTGTTCGTGAAAATGCAGCCGAGCAGCTTGAAGAGAGGCAGAGTGGCTGGGGTTACTCGAAGCCGATAGTTCTTATTGATGTTTTGCGGAATTTGGCGTTTGTGATAATAGCTGTTGGTGTTTTGGGGTTAAGTTTGGAGGAGAAGCCAAAGGTGCCTCTGAGAGTGTGGATTGTTGGGTATGGATTACAGTGTTTGTGTCATGTTGTGTGTGTTGTTGTTGAGTATAGAAAGAGAAGGAATTTGGGGTTTGAAGAAAGTGGGATCTTGAGCTCTGGGTCAGGGGATTCTTTGGGTTTTGGGACTCATCGAAGTGGAAATGATGGTGAAGATACTAGCCGGTGAGGTTTCATTGTTTGCTGGTGGTGTTTTGGTTCTTGTTTTGTGAAATTCGAAAACAATCTTGCAAAACAAGAAATGAGGGGCTTCTTTTTCCCCTTCACAAGTTGTTTAAAGTTGTGCATTTCATGATGCTTTGCTTGTTTTGGACTGGAGTGAGCATTTTAATCTCATGTATTTTATGAATTTGTAGATATAGTAATCCTTATGCTTTATTCTTGCAGCGTGCCAAAGCGTGTGGAATCTGCAAGTACGATGGTTTCAGTTATTTGGTGGGTTATTGGATTCTACTGGGTCACCGCCGCTGGTCGCCAAGATTTGGAAGAGAATTCACCTCAGCTTTACTGGTTTGTTAGAACAAATTTTGCTTTGATGTGCCCTTTGTATATTTACTTCATTTTTTTTGGTATGTTTATTGGTTTAGCTGTTGGTTTCTTTCGCAGGCTCTGTGTTACATTTCTTGCTTTCGACGCGCTCTTTGTAATCATATGCGCTGCTGCTGCATGTCTCATTGGTATTGCTGTTTGCTGCTGCCTTCCATGTATAATTGGCATCTTGTATGCTATGACAGACCCGGTAAAATTTTCAGTTGGCACACTGGCCAAGCAACTTCTGATTTTGAAAGGATCTATAAATTACAACAGAAAAACGGCTCATTATCTATTTCTTGACATCATAATTTTGCAGTCTAGGACTTGAAAAACTCTGTCTTCTCTCCTCAGTCGTAAATATAAATCAGATACAGCTTTTAGCTTTAAAGTTTTACGATAAGAGATTAAGCCCCGCCTCCAGTTCACATGCCCTGGTGGATGATTTCTGCTACTGTCTGCCATGTTCTGAGAATCCTCCAATTACTCCTCGAAAACGTGATAAGTGGTGAATCTTTGCCTTTGCTCATTCTTCTCAACCTTTGATGAAAGACATTCTAATGATCCATCATGCCTTCATCCCTTTGATGAACCCTGATGTTTCACCCTATAGACCTAAAAAACATAACTTCCTATTAGATGGACAGCTGGAGCAGTAAGACACCATTGATCAAAGGTTGAGGAGAATGAGCAAGGGGAAACATGCTGCTCCAACCTAGAAAGCTTTGGTGTCTATTGGGTCAGCTTGAAAAAACATTACGATGATGATATTTTGTACGCATGAAGGATGTCAAATTAAGCTGCATTGTTGCTTAATTTGGAGGGCAGTCTAGATTCCGGATTTCTCCTCTTTAAATCTTTCTTGATTTGTTATTATTTGTGATCTTTAAAGTTGACTGGAATTGTTACCAATTGAAATTGAATATACTTTGTATGAATTATCTTAGTGGACAAAGTCTTAAATTGTTGTCCGGAGAGTGCCATAAACACATCATTGTTGTCTCGAAGCCATATTGATGCTTTTTACTGTTTTTAATTCGGGCAATGTAGTTATATTAATTTTTGAGTCGTGACACATGTTATGTGTACTGGGCAATGGCATTGCTTGGTAATTGTCTGAGGTCATCGGATCTGTTTGTTCAAAAGGCATCAGTTTCATTCACAAAATGCATCTTTTGCTCTTGTTCTTGAATTCTATGTCCCTAAACGTGCATTGCCTTCAATTTGGTAGCAGGAAGGAGCGACAGCAGAAGAGATTGATCGGTTACCAAAATACAAGTTTTGCAGGGCAGAGGCTTTTGAGAAAGTTGATGGTGAAAATCCAGAAATTTGTGGAGGGATGATGACTGAATGTGACAATGACACACCCATTGAACGTGCTGTCTCCCATGAAGACGCTGTGAGTATCTCAACAAGCAATTTGGTATTGTCACTTCTAGAATATATACTCTTTCATGCAACTGTGCCTTAGCTCGAAGCTTCTAGGATTTTTGAAAGTGCAGTACCACGGTGGTTTTTTAAAGTATTTTTTACTCGAAAATATATTAAAATAATATTTTTTTTAAAACAATATTTTTAATATCCAAATATCAAAACGATAAAAAAATTAATTTTAAACTAAAATAATTAAATTTTAGCCTTCCACCGTTTGGAATGCAATACCAAACGGGGGCTAATTGTAAAAGGCTGGGGTATGGGTTGGGCAGCTAAAGCAAACTGAACAGGGAAACAAGAACAATTGGTCTTCCTCTCTTAATGATATGGTTGCTTCTATTATGGAGCTGATTCCCCATTTTCAGCTCTTTAACCTCGATGCACTTCTGACTTGAATACTTGTTGCAAATTATCACAGGAATGTTGCATTTGCCTTTCTGCCTATGAAAATGGAAGTGAACTACGTGAACTTCCTTGCAATCACCATTTCCACTGTATGTGCATAGACAAGTGGCTTTGCATCAATGCAACCTGCCCTCTCTGCAAGTTCAACATTGTAAAAGCTGGCAATCGAAGTGGTAATGAAGAAGCATAAAAAATCAGGTTTTTCGAGAAGAGCATCTTCCCATAATCTGAGTGTATCATACCTTGCAGTTCTTGTTCTTTGACTAAAGAAACAGAGAGTCGATCAGCGATTGGTGCCTGCTACTTTCTAGCCTCCAAAACTCAGCCTGTTGTACCAAATGCAGGCATTCACCACAGGAAATGTGTACATGTTTTATGCTCTGTAATCTGTATATATGATTGAAGTTCAGCGTAGTGTGCAAAGCGAGACACGTTTTTTTTGTTTTAAATCAATGTAATTGGCTAACGAGCTGTATCTCAAGTTGTCAAACTGACATCCAGTGCTCGGAGACCAACCATGGAAGGACAGAGAGATAATATTTTAATTTTCTAAAAATAGGAGATAGAAAAAGAAGAATACGAAATCTCAAAACCAAGCCCGGGCAACAACAAAGACTCACAGAACCAAGCCCAAGAACACAAAAGGATACCATTCCATGCCACAAAGAAATAAACAAATGAGCCGAGAGCGACCTCCCATGCTCTAAGAAAATTCAAAACCTCTAGCAACCCAACCCAGCCATGCCAGGCAGGAGGAAATCGGCGTCCAAAAGAAGAAAACCCAGAGAACTATTATAATACACAGTAACATCAGTATGGGTAAGCAGTGTTTTTGCCACGCTACTTAATCTTTTTTTGTTAATAAGATATAAAATGCCTTTGACATTTCAATGCCATTTTAAGCAAAACAACACTTGGCATCAATCATCTTTTCATAGCCGAAATCAACACCTGCAACGAACATAAAAGATAATAGTTTATAACATAGAACTTGACGAGGTTTAAGGAAAAACTCCATTATATTAAAGCTTTTTCGAGATAGATGGGTTCGAAGATCATAAACAACTGCAAAACAAGTCTTTTGTGGAGATATGAGGTTGCGAAATAATCCATATATGGGTGTGTAATGAATGAACTGAGACTTCTAAATCGGCATCAAAATTCTTTCCTTTGTATTTCGTGGAGACTTCTATACCTGTGAAACACATAAAATTTCATGGAGGAATGAGCAAGGCATTGTATGGAATAGTAGCTTCTAATGACTAGTAGCTATACTGTTGATTGAGAAAGTAAGGTGATAAGGTGGCCATCGTCTAGCAAGAGCACGTTTCAATCTCGTTCTATGAGTCTAATTATAATGAAAAGTTCACAATAGTGTCATTCGGTGTTAAGCTGTTGCTTTTATAATTGACCCTGTGCATTGTTGATTCCGAAGATGATATTTTGCGCGAATGATGTCAAATTAAGCTGCATTGTTACTTAATTCGGAGGAACCTGTAAGTTCAGGATCTTAGACCATTTTGATTTGTTATTTTTTGTGATCTTTATAATTGACTGTAATTGTTACCCTTTTGAATTTGGAAAAATTCATATGAATTATCTTATCGGACAAAGTTTAGAATTGATGCCCATCAAAGTTGTCAAGTCCAGAGAGTGGTCCTTGTTCTTCAATATTCTATGCCTTATCCTGCGTCGCCTTTAATTTGAAACAGGAAGGAGCAACTTGAGAAGAGATTGATCGATTACTAAAATTCAAGTTTCACAAGACAGGGGATTATGAGAAAGTTAATGGTGAAATTCAAGAATCTTTTGGAGGGATGATGACTGAATGTGATACCGACACGCCCATCGAACGTGCTTTCCCCCTTGAAGATGCGGTAAGTATCGCAAGAGGAACTTCTCTCTTCTAGAAATGGATTCACTCTTTGATACAACTTTTCACTATTGGCTTTGGGGGCTTTAGCTCAAAGCTTCTAATGGTAAAAGGCGGGAGTGAGCTGGTTAGCTATTGGCCCCATAAGGCGAAATGGACAGGAAAATGAGAACAATCAGTTAACGACTGTTTCCGAGGGACAACTCCCATGCATTGAACAGAAGCTTCACACTGCAAACACTGTAGCTGGGAAAGGGACACACAGAATCGTTTTTTTTTTCAAAAAAAATATTTCTTGATCAGATTCCCTTTACTCAAGGCTGGATCAATTTGCAACCTTAGATGGTCTCCTTCTCTTAAAGTCATGTGCTTACTTCTATTAAGGGTTTGGTTCCCCATTTTCAGCTCGTTGTCCTTGATCCAATTCTGACATGAATATTTGTTATAAATCACAGGAATGTTGCATTTGCCTTTCTGCCTATGAAGATGGAAGTGAACTACGTGAACTTCCTTGCAATCACCATTTCCACCGTATGTGCATAGACAAGTGGCTTTGCATCAATGCAACCTACCCTCTCTGCAAGCTCAACATTATAAAGGTTGACAGTCAGAGTGGTAGTGAAGAAGCATAGAAATCAGGTATTTCGAGCAGAGCATCTTACCTAGGTGAATCATGTTCCAATGGTGCTCTTTTTGCTCCAGCAGCATCTGCTTGGTGCTTGGATAAGAGCGACCATGTAATCTCAATGTATTATAGTTCTTGTTCTTGGATACAAGTCTTGAGGAAATGGTTTCGTTGTGTTTTGTAAAGATGCAGTTTTCTCTTCTTCCCCACTCTCATAAATCACCAGCTGTATTTACTGGCTCTTTCATAAATCACCAGCTGAGAAATTAAGATCTCTACCTGAATTTCTGGTGGTTACTGGGTGGCACAAACACCAAAAGATGATGATAATTAAACGAAGAGCCCGGTCACGCCTGTGTCATCTTTATATCACGTTATACACCGACCCTACATCAGGTGGGCGCTATTTTCCTCATTGCTCTTAAAGGTTATACCTGCCGGAGAACGAACCAAGGCTTGATCAGCTATTAGTTTAATCGATTTGCATCTGGCGTTTCTATTAATAGAACAGAAACATTGCCTCGCCTTCTTGGGCAATCTATAAATAATTTTATTCCAGCCTCCGTCTTGAATGTTTTCAATCTTGGCATTGGCAAACATGTTCCTCTCGGCAAGAGAGAGCTCAATGACATTCGGACACAAAAGAGAAACAAGGAATAAAAAACATAATGGAAATTGGATAATTTAATGGCCCATCACATTTTATCAATAATATATTTTTATATGTTAGCTTTAAATAATTACATAAGTATATACAGAGTAAAAAGAATATAATTCATTCTTATTCATATCTGGATTTGAACCCTCGCTACTTAATTTGCAGAGAACTATATAATTTGTTTTGGGACCTTCAACGTAATCAGTAATCACTCCTTCACATTTCTCTCAAAATGTTATTTAATATATATTAATTTTAAATAATAATATAAATAAAATAACTAAAAAAACTCGGTTGACTCATTCAATTTTATAGAAGGTACAAAGAGCTTGGTAGTCAAGAAACAGACCCGGGTCATTGGAGTTTTACATACTCGTTAACTTCAAGGCTTGTAAGATTAGTCAAAATACGTATAAACTGACCTGATCACCCATATTGTTTATATTGCAAAACAATTCCAATTTCTCTTTATAATGACAACATGTGATATTGTTCTATTACTGTTTTGAAAATGATTTGACAAAAGATGATGTTCTTGGTCTAGTTTATGTTAATGAAGACTAAATTTATATAATTTTAAAAATGTACCCTCGTGTCATCATGAAATATTCAAAGAAATAATTTTTTATAAATATTAATCTAAATAAAAAACCCTTCTTAAACACTAGACTTATCTACATAAAGCCCTCGCTATTTTAGATTTTTCAAAAAACAGAAATTTCTTTAGGGCAATATTGTTGAATCACACTTACAGTAATCTTTACTAATTAAAGGAACTTGGAAATATAACTTATTCATGAACAATTATTTGATTTTACATTCATTTGATGCGCTCAATAGATCTCAATTCTCTCATGTAAGGGATAATAAGATAAGATTTAGCATTGATTTTCAATGAATAATTAACCCTAATGATTTTATAAGATTTATAGGATGTCAATGCCTTACCTGTACCATAACAATCATCACTAAAATTTATCAAAGTTGTTCAAATCTTAATTTAAAACTTTTCTTTCTTTTTTTTATTCATTAGAACATTTGTTTTCTTCTCGGAGGGTTTCCCAATGCACAATGAAAAAACAAAATTGCACCTAAAGAGATATAAATACAGGCCGATTTTTTTTTGTTTTTATTTTTACCCTTTTGATATTTCAATTATGTATTACGCGAACAGAGGTTATGCTACAGTGTATATATTTTATAACTAATCATTAATTACATGTTATATTAACTTTATTCATGAAAATATATTTAATTTATTAATAAAAGTTCATTTATCTTTAATATTTATAAAATATTTTATTAATGAATCTAGAGTAAAAATAAAGTCATTGAAACAAAAATATTTTGTAAAGAAAAATATAAAATTGTTATAATTATGGGATCGTGTTGCATCAAAACATTATTACTAAATGTTCGTGATCAATGCTCTATTAAAACTGAACATTAATTAGAGCTATTGAGACTGATACATATTATATATATTTTTTTTAATGAAAGAAGACAATTGTTCTTATAAATTGAGGTATGAGGAATACCTATAATTAATATGTGGGTGCTTGTCAAGCGACATGTACATTGAATTGACCCACTTAAAAATTTCATATGAAGAGATCACTTGTGTATATGGAAAGACTCGCATGACAGTTGTATAAGTGTTCCTTAGACTTGAGATTACTAAGTTATTTTATATAGAAAGTGTTATGTTTTGATTATGCGACACGTTGTCCTAATTAAGGGTAACAAATGGGTAAATGTTAAGTATAATATGAACTATATTGAGATATTTAAGTAATTAAGATGATTCATCATCCTAGGTGATTTGGGGAAATTGCTCTACCTGTTTTCAAATAGTATTGATTGTAAATCATTGCACACGGTGGAATGAGATTTGAAAAGAGTTTCCAATCTTATTCAAATAATCATTGACTATGGTGTTAAGAACAAATATGATTTGATAGAGTAGACACACTCCATGCTATAATATCTAAATCGTAATATTATTAATAAAGGGATAATAATTACACTAAGAAACTAGTTATTAAAAAATTAAGTCAAATCATTCATGATTTTCCTAATATTTAGGGGATCATGCCAGATTGTTAGACTACGTACTTAATATTCAAATATAAACCAATCAATTATTGAATTGATAATAAATCATTTTGTTTAATGCTATTTTATTTAGGATTATAGTTTATATTTGAGCCAACTTATTAGAGAACCTAATGGTTCACACATATAAGAACCATTAGTCAGAAATTAAAATGGAATGATTAATCAAGTGTAACTTGATTGTAAATAAATTTTAGAAATTGAGAACTAAAATATAATTAATATAAGGGTTTAGAAGATTTCTCACTAGTGGTTCGTGTGATTGTTAAAGGCTGAACGCTTAGATGACTTATGGTTTGCAACAACCTAGCATTGAAGAAAATATTTAAAGCTGGAAAAAACATCTGATCTTCAAGTAATCTTTGCATAAACTCTAAACAACTTTAAATCTATATAAGAGGATCCTTGAGACTCTAAAAAAAATAATTAAATTTATAGTTTCTACAACATGTATGTGTTTCAAGAAACCCAACACTGCTAGCTAGACCTACTGGGCTCTCCCTCCTCTTTCTTTTCTTTTTTTTTTGTTTTTTCTTTTCTTCTCTCTAACTACCCATATATTTTAAACCTCATTGTCAGATATATACCTTAAAAATATTTTTATTCGTAGGAATGCATCACCTAACATACACCACACCACTCTCTCTCACCCATAAACAACCTCTCTCATGCCAACCTTTCATCAACAGTCATTCCTACGTCTAAATCGACATTAATTCTTCTGGCTTGACAATTCTTTTCTTGCCCCAAACACTCTTTCCATTAGTGACTATCCTAAGCCTCACTTTGCATCTACTTTCTTGCCCTTACTAACCTTTCCACTAATGAATTACTCCCAAACACCAAACTATCGATCAATGACAAGCGTAGCATACTAACCAATGACTCAACGTTTTAAGAAAGTAAATATTACCCTATCATTTTCTCCCACTAGATAAGCTTATATGACTTATGGTATCTATAAATACCACATGTCACCAGATAAGAAAGTAGACGGACTTATGCTAACTTGACTTATTACTTTCCTATCTAACACACCCTTACTCTCATGTTTCATACACTTTTGTTTCACATATATTTCACCCATTTTACATTTATTAACTTAAGTACTAAAAGATCTTTTATTTTGACATGTGATTGGTTATTCATGTGAACACCAACCGGACAAAGTCAAGACCAATATCTCAACCTAAGACACAAAAAGAAATTATAAAAAAGGGACTGAAGCAAAAATAAAATAAAAATAAAAAGGACCAATTTACAATTTCAAGGGGAGGAGAGAGAAAATAATAAATAAAAAAGGCCCACATGTGACAAACTGCCTAACCACCCCTGCCACGTGCCACATCAGGAAGAAGAGGACTCAACAATGCATCCAACGACATGGCTAAAAAGTAGTTTTAACCATCGAGAGGTGACACACTCGTCGTCTGAAGTGTACGAGCACTTCCCGTATGCCAATATCTTTTTAAAATTTAATATTATTTAAAAAATCATAATACCCTTGACAAAATAATAAATAAAAAAATAACTTGAAAAGACAAAAATGATCATTGACCAAAAGCAATTTTTTTTTTTTTTACTTTAAGGTCTTCTAAGTAATCTAATCGTGTATTCAAAAATAAAAAAGTGAGACTACCCCTGGACATAATACACACATACATACATACATATATACACACATATACATATATATATTATTTTTAATGATATTTTCATATTTTTATTGTTAATAAAAATTAAAAAGATCTTTTACCCCATCAACCACCAAATGTTATTTGATTCTAGAGTAAAATTATTATTTTATTGCTGTAATCCAGGGTAAAATGTGTGTAGGTTACAATAAAATACTATTTTGCATCCCTTTCCCATTTAGGCCCCGTTTGTTTGCAGGAAAGTAGTTTCCTTTTAGAAAGTGAATTCCGGGGAAAGTGAATTCCGGGAAAGTGAATTCCGGGAAAGTGAATTCCGGGAAAGTATTTTCCGATGTTTGGTAGTGTAATGGAAAATAAGTTGGAAAACACTTTCCAGTGTTTGGTTATGTTATGGAAAATGAGCTGGAAAATAACTTATTAATGTTTTATTTTTTCAAGTTTATTAAAATAATGAGGAACAAATCTTACAAATTAAAAAGTTGAATGAGAATGAAATTGAAAAAAAATATAATTTCATAAATTATCTCAAATAAAATAAATAATAATCAAAATAAT
>Ga0307517_10003560_pt1 | contig 24176 bp, 27 predicted proteins | sample 23_EM_MG_FD_194515 | JGI IMG/M metagenome (GOLD analysis project Ga0307517, IMG submission 194515) | Populus trichocarpa ectomycorrhiza microbial communities from riparian zone in the Pacific Northwest, United States - 23_EM | ecosystem: Host-associated > Plants > Roots > Unclassified | place...
AAAAATGATGTCATAATATTACCATATTTGGAAATGTGCCTGATTACATAGTTAGTTAGTCCAGCCAAACTGGCCTTAGAAAAAAAATCGGCATCGCATATTTTTTTTCGATGCCTGAGCCCCCTTGGCAGAGAACACCGCAGCTTTGTTTTCAGGGGATGGGTCGATGAATTCCCCCTTTACGGAAGTGACACAAGGAAACAAGCAAGCTGACCATCGTTTCCGGGAACAAGAGATTTTCCCACTTCCACAAATCACGAACACGGTTTCGTACTAGATGAACATTTCAAGTTAACAGCTAATGTCATTAACCTGCGACCGAGTACCGAATTGTCTGCCATCTGTGCTGGAGATCGTTTCAACTGTCCACATCCCTCTTATAGCCCTGATCGTCTCACTTTAGGACCCGAATACTAATTGGTGGGCATCACACACTGCGACTCGGACCAGATATGACTTTGAAGCTGAAAAAGGAGCAGGAGAAGGAGTATAGTGGTCAATAAAGTAATTTGCCATAACTTCAACCCAATCTTTGCATTTTTTTTTTTTTTTTTTTCCCTCAACGCAACATTTTGCGCCTCTTGGCGCTTATATAATACGATTACATAAGGTGGCCGGTTCCTGGTGGCCCCTACCTTAGAACTCTTACAGCGGGCTAGTTTGTTTTCCACGTAGGATCCCACCTGTAAAAAAAAGTCAGTACGCACTCTTGATGGAAAACGGATGGGAACTGACCAGACGCCTCGGATGTTCCACTGGTGTTAGCAACTGCATTGACCCGCTCGTCACTAGGCACAATTCGTAGGGGGGAGAGACGTCGTTGAAGACGTCGTCGTCTTGTCTTCCCACAATCCTCTCCTAGTCGAATTGAGGCCCAAGTGGCATATTGTTGGTGGTGGTGTTGGACGCCCCCAATGATATGCGGGTAAGATTCAGCTGCTAGAGGTCGGTCGGTTATCGTTGCCAGTGAGGAATTGCGTGGTCGCCGGCGGCATCGAGACCGGGGATCGACATTTGGTGGGCAAGAGTTGTTGTCGTGTGGAAGTAAGTGTCGTCGCTCATGTGGGCCGCCAGTTACATAAACGACTACGATGAAGGGATATCTTCGACTGTAGGTCCTGGGGATTGCTGGTACTTAGGAAGAGTTGGTTTGTGAACGATGGGATATGGAGAAAACGCACTCATGGTCCTCAAGCTGTCTCTCTCTCCTTCAGTATAACTAATTTCCATGGGGCCCAGTGTGGCGTCAGACTAATATGCCCCGAGTCACTTGGGAGAAATGAAGTACATAGTCCGTCGGAAAGAGGACAAAGTCAGAATCCAGATCGGGTAACAGGTCGCGATCGTTTGGATAGGTCCGGTGGCTGTGCCAAAACCTTCATGATCCGCGATTGACTTACTTTCAAGCAAAAAAATCTCGGGTTTGGAAATTTCGGCAGTTCGGCGGTTCAGCAGTTCATCAATTCCTGTGAGCGCATGTTGACGATCGGCATCACAATGAAAGCTCAGGAGACTGCGGGAAAAATATTAATATGTCGGAAAAAGATGACAACGGCGATGCAAGATTGAAGAACGTATGTACTAAGGTCGGATTAACTCACTGTCGTCACCATGAAAAGGGCAGTTCGAAGACGAAAGCGAAATGGATTGGTGAGTTAAGAGCTCATATTGTAGTATGCGAAGCCACCATCCACTCACAGTTGCGTTGTCGTCCTGAAACCAAGGGCATCGGCTGTTGAGGAAAGAGCAGCGAACGAGATAGGATCGAACAATTTCGGACTCCGAAGGTTCTGAGGTTCAACGTTCAACGTTCAACCTCCAGCTGAAACACTCAGTCCCTATTACGATGAGTGAATTGCAGTCCAACAGCCCCTTTTCTACTTCAAACTTTAACCCCCATTCACCTCTTGTTCGATACGATGTTCCTTCGCTATTCCCCACCATGTCCCCACAAGAAAGTCGACTTCTCTGGTGTTTCCTGGAAGGCGATCCAACACCATACGACATCTTCGACATTCCGCTAAGCACGAACGTCAATCAATTGAAAGCGATGATTAAGGAGAAAATTGAATCCCTCCATGAAATAAATGCTTACGGTCTGAGGCTTTGGAAGGTTGTTACCTTAATTCCAGACCCTTGCGCTTTCTGACTTTCTCTTTAAGCCCAATGTGTTGGTTCCCATCAACCCAGATCATAGTCTCGCACAACGATTAGCGGACCTGGGCCAAACCGCCACGTATTCGAGAAAGCTGAGTTCTGCAGAAGAAGTGGGGGAGCTATTTCTCGAACCGCATTCCCGAAAGCATCTTCACATTGTGGTTCAGTGTGAGATTCTTGCACCCTCTGGTCCGAGTGGTAAGTACCGCTAGATCGTTGTTCTTGTATGAGTAGAGCTGACAAATGTTGTCGAACATCTCACCTCGCTTGCGAATTTTTGATCTCCTTCGTCGCTCCTCCCATGATTTCTGCGCTCGTCGCATCTGTTCCTCTCTTTCCCAGCCTCTCGGAAACGCTTACGGTGTGCAACAGAAGAGGGTGGTCGAGTGGCGAAGCGCAAGGAGACCTGTGAGTGAAGCCAGTCTCTGTTTACCGTCAATGCTTCTATTAACTTTCTCTGATAGATGTAAAGGAGGTATCGGAGACACGGAACAAAATGGGAGATGCGTCGGACATACAGACCCGTTGTGTCGCGATTCATGAAGCCATCAAAGGCATGCCAGATCTGGACTTGTCCGATCCTTCGACATTTACAACGCTTCCTTTCCCTTCATTTTTCCCAACCCAGCGCTTCGAATGTAAAACTGTCAACGACATGGACCACTTTGAATATATGGGGAGACATCCATTTGGTGAATTGCACAAGCGCATCCAGGACGGGAACTTTCTCATAGGGACCGAGAGCCTATATCTGTACGGGACGTCCGGTTCTGGGAAATCCCATCTCCTTGCTGCACTTGCGTATAACCTTGTTCGTGAAGGAAGGCGTGTCTTCTATATTCCGGATTGCTCTACCTTTCTACTGCGGCCGGAAGAGACAATGTGGATCGCCTTCAATTTCGCTTTCTACGACTCCAATAACCTCGGAGCTATTAGGGATTATCGCGATATCGACGCAATGATTGATTTTATGTCAAAGTATGAAGATCTCTACATCATCGTCGACCAGGTGAACGCGTTGGAGTGCGAGGACAATGATAACCGCAAGGCCAAAAAATCCCTAGCGTTAAACTGGCTTGACGCCTTGAGATTCGGACATCGCTACGTATTCAGCGCTTCAGCTAACGAAGCTTCCAATCGCGAAGCTGATAGGAAGCAAAGTGGATTTTCTGTTTTCCGAATGTTTGGAGGGATGAGTGAGGTACGCTGATAGCTTACGTTGTTCCATGCACCACTCATGCCCCGTAGGACGAAACTGATCAGTGGTTTACCCACCATGGCCTTCAAATTCCTCCGTTGTCGGATGAACAACGCCTACTTGTCAAATATCTCACCGGTTGCATTCCACTTCTGCTATGCTGCCTCTTCGACCTCAAAAGCTTCAGCGAACTCGAATTCAAGAATAATCCCACTTTAAGGAAGGTCGCGACCGATGTCGATATATTCTTCAGAACGAGATGCGCATCCCTGAATACGTCTAGCAAGGAAATGTAATGTACCCCGTTGTTTGCTCTTCCACCACAGTTAATTTTCCGACTAGGTACATTTCCATAATGCGGAACTGTGTTAGGGGTCACCTTGTTTCAATCGACGACCGAACCTTGTACGACTTGCGGTACTTTTACCTCAACGAACGGAGTATTGGAAGCTTTACGTGCGGAATTGCTTTCGAAACCATGATGTCTTCATTGAGAATGCACGACACCACTCAGTTCAAGGACGATTCTTGGTATTTAGCAGTTTCACAATCTTCTAATCCTGTTGTTCAAGGCTTCTTGGCTGAGCAAATTTGCCTGAGCAGCATTGCTACTACTGGCCTGACGGCTGTCCACCCAAAACTTGGTCGAATGTCTCATGCGTTTTTCGAGACTCACCCCAACTTCACCCAGTTTCTCTCTACCGATCACGAAACCTGCATTTATTTTCCCACTCCCTACAATTTCAGGGTCGTAGATGCTGTCATCCTGTTCTTGGATCGCTCCTCCAAGCAAGCCATCGTATTCCCCATCCAATTCACACTAACTCCGAGGGATAAGCCATCAGATAAGGATTTCCACACAACGTTCTGGTCAGGATGGATTGAGCCGATAGAATCAGCTGGGTATAGTGTTCAATCGACTTTTGTCTGGATAGACAAAAAGCAGCCATCCGAATACGTTGAACCGAAATTGGTAAAATCACTGCGATCTGGGGATAAGGTTGTTCACCCTGATTATTCTGTGATTCATGTGGGTGTGAAAATGGTGGATCAGAGACTTGCTTCTGTCCTTGGCATTGAGTAGTCGTTTTATTGGAACTATGGATTATATTCATGCTATTAATATCTTCTGTATCTGTTCTGGAGCTGGTTTCACAGATGGAGTGCATACAGGTATTTATTTGGTCCTCAGGCAAGCTTTCGAAAGTCCTATTGCCTGCGCTCATGGCCACCACATCTGTCCTGGAAAACATGATGGGGCTCCTTGACAGCTGCTCAACCGCGTACTCGACCAACCCCTGAAACGCCAGCAGCAGTGAAGATGACGCGAAAATTTATCTATTTCTCATCACCATTACAAGAGCCGGAGGTGAAATGGAGGCGCAGTATGTTTTATCTTTATCTTCTTCCTTGATTTTAGAATCCTTGTTGACTCTCCGAAAGCAGTGAAACCAGAAGCGTCTCAATTACCCAACTCGATTCCATTGATCCGGCACTTGGTGTGTACCACTCTGAAGCCACCTTTATGCGTTGGGTTGTGGAACCTGTATGGAGCTGTCGTATCACCAGGTACTCGCGCATACCAGGATAAAAAACATAAAGACAGTGTACTTTTGGAAGCCATTAACAAACTTACGGAACTCTGGCATGTCGCCAGCCCTGTGAAGTACGTATATTGCACTAATTGACTTTTTGATACAAACTTACAGTATGTATATCCAGTGGATAGAGGCTCGTACGACTCCAGTCCGGTTTGGAAGAGTCGAAGTCGCATTAGTGATCCTGACCTGCGCAACGCCCTCGTGAATGCAAAAACAAAGACTTTAATAATAATAATAGCCTATAGAGTACAGGTAACTACAGTGCCTGCGAAAATAAAGAGAAATCGGCGATGGTACGATAGATGGAACTAGATTATGCCCACCGACCCCTCTCAATCCGGCAGAAGCCCAAGTTGCTTCCAGATTACGATGTCAATGACCTCCTCGGGGTTGTTGGCAAAGTCAATGTCATCGAGGGCTGGCGTTGCTCGATTGGCATTATGGCGCGTCAAAACATTGACTACAAGGTCGTTCGATAATGCTCTCAGTAGATCAGACTGGAGCAAGACTTCGGTGAAGACATCATGCAGGATCAAAACGAGGTTAATGATGTAAGTTGCCAGAAATTTCGCCGTCGAGGGACTATTTCATAAAAAGTATAGATGAGCGAGCGGATACCTGCAGGCTAGGGTTGCACGTACTATTTTTGATATTTGTCATAAAGGTATTGGATAGCCAGGAGCTTGAAGCCAAATCTCTCCAGCAGGGGCACTAACACGGTGGCACCCGTGCTCCCGAAACCTGGCACAGGCTCTGGGGGCAATCTGAAAAGAAGAGGAGAAACGCCTCAATCATGTATCGTATTCGCTCCAAAGGCAACACACAGTGTCTGATCCACCTGATCGTCGATAAGGGGCTTTACGAGGCCAATCATTTGGGTAAAAAAGTCGGTCCCCGATAGGATCTCAACTGTGCGTCAATGGTGATAGAGGAATTAGATGAGACTCGACAACTAACCTTGGTGGGGTCATTGAAGTTCCAGACCTTCAAAACGTCATCGTGAATGCGATGAACGCAGTCAATCAAAATTTGGCCTTCAAACTTGCTGCTTTGACCAAGATCCCGCCAATACTCTGCATCGGACTCGTGAGATCATTCGAATGGGTGAAGAGAAATAGGACTACTCTTGAAACCCTCGCTAATGACACAAGATAAGCGCAGATTCTGGAACACTGAAAGGAGCTGGGCTCTACCTAATAGAGACCTCGACCTTCTGCCGAGCATTGACCTGCTGAGCTGCAACCCAAAGAACCCGAAGTTTATCCCCGACTTCATGTAGCCTGCTACGGGTCTCGTTCGCTAGGTCGATGAGCATCTCTGTGATATGGGGCGTGTCAATAGAAGGCGATCGAGGAGGTGAATTGAACAAACGTTGTGCGTTGGTGTCAGCTGTTGATACCTTCACACAAGGTATTGTTAACGACTTCCCCCATTCTTCCTGCAGCTCCTTGACGGAATGATTAAAGGAGTCCAACGCATTTCTTTCAGCATCATCACTCCTCTTCTGCTCGGGCTTCCCTGGCTCCTTGTCTTGTCTCCAAAACTGTGTGACAAGCTGATCATACTTGGTGAAAATCGCGATAATGGGGATTTTGACTATACGAACAATAAGCGAACAATAAGCCATCAATCAATCGACGAAAGGACCACTCTCACATTCTTCGGCGAGCTTCAGCAACCTCTCATCACCCGTTTGCAGTAGTCTTCCCCCGTTACGGGGTGTCTCAACGCAGAACCTACCAATAGGAACAAGAAAGAATGAGCGACTATCTAAATGTAGGGTGAATCAGGCCTCACCATATAGCGTGAATCTTTCTAGGAAGTTTTTGACGCTGACGTTTTTGAAGAAATCCTTCCACCGTATCCCAGTTGACCTTAGACCCGGCTTCAAACCCCTTGCTGTCGTGCAGGATGAAGCGAGGGTTCGCAGATGATGTGTATTCCCGCTCAATGTTGGCATCTCCGGCACGATTATGGGCAATGTCAATCTAGAGACCAGGTTGAATTTCTGTTATAGCACGCCAGATATCACGAACCTGGTCTGGATCGACGTTGAAAATGCTTCGGATGAGAGAAGACTTCCCTACACCAGACTAGCCCCATTTGTGAGTGCAATCGCACGGGTGACAGAACTAGAGTCCTCACATTGCCGACGAGAACGATGCGAAACCTCAGATCCATATATCAGTCGCAGACCGTTATTTATCACTGTCGATTACGTGCTCACCTTGGGCATTCTGCTAGCGTCTCATCCACCTGAGAGGGTAAACTTTCCGGGACGGCCGGTATCTGGAGTTGCTCCTCGACTTTGGGAGGCGAATCAGAGGGCGTTGCTCTGATAGTGGGTTTGGGGGAAGTTGGCACGTTTGGCGTGAGTGGGACATCTTCTTCCGTTTTGGAATAATCTGCTACTCCTGGGGGAGACGTGGGAGTAACTTCGCTGGGCCGAGGCAACCCCTTCCATTTGAAACAAAATGGCAAACACATAGGATGGTTGTGGTGAGTTGACAAGTTGTGGAGTGTCGTAATTGTCCCGGTGCCACGGACTGTCAAATTCTGACAACACTCGCCTCGAGGCACATCGACCGGAGTCAGGGTCTAGAGAAAGATCACCCCCAAGAACCGGCTCTCACAGAAAAGGTGAACCCAAAGTGGCTGGACTCGTGGACCGGAAGCGAGAAGATCGCTGTGTGATTTCGAGACCGTTTGTTCTCATCTGGGGTCAACCAGTCACAAGCGGATTCCCATGTCAATCTCCTTATGTCGAGAGATCGGAAAATGCCTGGAAAGCCATGTCTAGCTATCGTAATTACTAGAATGTAGTCGCGAGTCGAGGAGATGCTGTGACTTATCTCTTGTTTACCATTCTCAAATTTATATATTACATATATAACTTACATAAGTAAGTTGTAAGTACGGCGGTAGTCAACAACGTGCTGGCCAAAATACACATGACGAAATGGATGGAAAAGTACGTATGCTGGCACCTATGTTACTGAGGGTGATGGATCGAAATCGATAATGGTATCCAACTTTCCCCCATAACCTTCGCCGTCCAAATTTCTCCCAGATCCAGAAGAATTGATCTCTATGGACCTGTGTTGAGATGAGCCCACTCCATGAACGAGGGTAAATGTATCACCTCCTGGCGTGACGACATAATTTAGTTAGACAGAACCATTCAAATAGCTCAATCGACATTCTCGACAAAGAGACTCACCACTATCCCTAGATTGTCCACCTGATCCCCTTCCTTCACCCAGCGTGGGATCCCGGTCGTAACCATGAGAAAGGGGATGGCGCCCTGCTATCGTGCCATTTGCCCCGGCAGAACTGGGCACAAATGTGGCATCTGAGGGCCCGAGGGCTTTCAGTGCACGATCGATGTCGCCCCATGCAATTTCATTAGCTTTCACTGCTCTGCGTAAGTGTAACTGCTCCTGGTTCAAATCATCCTTAAACCTATCACGATGGCGCGTCACAGCGCGAAGAAAGTTGCCCCAAAATGGCAACGAGCATATTGCTGAAGACCTGGAAATGATGCTGGCATAGATCGATGCCGTGAGGAAGAGGTAGTCGCACGTCTCGCCTTCACCCAGACGAGTAGCGATCACGGCCAGAAGATAGGCATGCCTGGCTTGCATTTCCTTGGATAGTGAACATTTGGTGAGGATCCCGGCGGATAGGGCCAGGAACCAATAGGTGTAAGATGACGTATGTGTCGTCTTGTTGATGCTTTGACTCTCGGGATGAAAATCTGCGGCGAAGCTGAAGAAACGAGTGAGAGTACCAATGAGCACCTCGAGGACGTCAGGAGAGAGTTCGCCTAAGTACATTAGCATTACGAGAAACCGCGATGCCAGGAAGGAGGCGAGACATACCAGGTAAGGAGATGAGATGAAGTGGCTGGCTGTTAGGGACTGAATCGAAGGTGTGAGGCCGTTCGAACGCCCAACGAGTAGTGAGGACACATGCCTTGACGAGATCGGAGGTCTGAGAAGGTCGGCCGCCCTTGCAAGTAGCAATTTGCACGAGAGCCACCGCACTGAGGTCTTCTGGGGTTGCTGATTTCTCGAGCGAAAAAAGTGCAGAAGGCACATATTCGGAAGGCGGAAGGAAGGGAATAAGGTCCGCAAGATCTCCTATGGTCCGCTTTCCTGCCGTGAAGAAGTCCAAGTGGATGGGAAGAACCTCTGCAAGGCACTTCGCCAATGCCGTCCTTTCCTTCTCGCTTTCCGCAGACCTACTTTCCTTCACTGCGACGAGGGCTTCAATGGTATCGTATGAGAATACCACCTCATGGTCAGGTCTAGACACCAAATGACTCAGCGGCTGGACAGAAGAGCCCTTCTGGCGCTGTTGAAGCCAGATTCGGCTCCTTGATCCCCAATCTCTCAGGCGAAGGAAGAGAAGTGACTGTGGGGATCGGTATGGGGATGGAAAATACGCTGGATTGTCGCTTGACTGTGCCCCAGGGGATGATTGCAGTGCAGGATGAAGAGTTGTGGTAAAGAGAAACACGAATGTAAACCCAATGGCAATGGCCGCAGGAATTGCAACTGGCCAACTGAGTTCGCAAAGGAACACGATAAGGCCAACAAGAAAGAGGGCGAGGCCGAGAATGAGAATGATCGGAAGCAAAGTAAATATAAGAGGGATGTACGATTTCTGGAGGCCGATAGAGTGCATGTGGCTGAGGCCGAGGGATTCGGATCCATCGCTCATGGTGCTCATGTGAGTTCGTATCCATTGGAGGGAGACGATCCCGATGAGCGCAGCCTTGAGGCTGAGCACCAGGCTGAGGAACCAGAAGATATTCACGCAGACATTGATCCTGTGGTCGATCCTAGGTTCACCACCAGTGACCCAGTTTTGGCCCGCAGGCTGCACGGCAATCTGCCTCAAGAGTTGAATGATTTGCTCAGCGGGATCCGGTCGGAGAGCCTTGTGTGATTCCATTAGAAAAGCTGTCACGATAGCAGAGAATAAACCGGACTGGTATGAATTTTAATGCTGTGTCAGTAAATGACCGACTGGTTGTGCAAGGTCACTCACGAAGATCAGAATGTTCTGGACTTCATCCTTCCAGCTTTCGCACTGCTCTTTATCTTTCCGCATCCGCAGCTCTCGCACTGTCGTCCAGTGTTGTCCATCTACTTTGTCCTTGATAGGCTCAGTCTAGATGCCCCACTCAGTGTCAAGGATATGCAAATTAGTGTTCAGCCATACCATACGCACGGTGTGGGTAGATATGAGAAGGATGGAGACCGTAGGTGCTGGTGAGGTGTTGCTGAGAGTGAGGATGGGTAAGAAAAGGCCAAAGACTGCGAAAACAATGAGGCTCTGTGGTTCCTATTAGGAACCGCAGAGCCTCTTATTCGCAATTAAGAACTTTCGCCTCTTTGATCAGCCATCAATATTATTTATATACATGCATCAATAAATCATACCAGATATCAGCCATCCCAGATCAGTACAGCCATCGGACATCCTGTGACTCTGGGAGCCGCAACACTTAGATAGTCAGCGATGCTTCGTCGGGGAAGGAGAACCGATCGAGAACGGTGCTGCCTCACCCACAGCCACAAGCGCCTGGGAAAGCACAAAAAAGGCCTGGCTCACCCCCACCACTCCCTGAGGTGGTCGATAAAGTGGTGGATTCTGATCCGGACCAACGGTGGCATGTCAGAATACTTACATTATATGAAATCGTCGCTGGCTTGCAGAGCAAATTTGAAGAACTGATTGGGAGTGAATTCTAGGTGGTGACGGTTTCAGGCGATGCCACGTTGGTCATACTAGTCCATGAGCACAGCTCTGGCCCTGTTGAACGCGGGACAAGCGTCAATCAAACAAGAGATACAAAGACCTACATAAAACATTCTGAAACGGCATTTATAACCTTAAAATATGATGATTTGTTTCCTTCTTATCATACTTCTCGGTTTCCTCGTTACAAAAAGGGTGAAAGTGAGCTCATCGAGTTCGAGTAAAATACCCGACATCGTGTTCCTGATGGATCGGCGCAATTTTATTTTTTTTGCTGTACTTAGAAGGAGATTTCCATTGAACAACCTCAAATAAAATTACGACACAATTGCGATATCCGAAGTTGTGCAATATGGTAGTAGCCAGGTGTCGTTAAAAGACTCGTAAAGCACGAAAAATGTGAATTTTATTCGTCAATAAAAATGCCGAACTTGACATTCCCTTTAGGTTCTGCCTTATTCTGACAATCAGACAAGCGCTGCCTCAAGGTACAATACTTCTCTGGCTGTCTTCCACTGCCTAGGCCAAGCTTTATTTGCGTGCCGGAGTCCATATTCGCTCACCCCCAACTCACCCGTATGTTCATCTACTCAAGTACTTCTTGAAGTCTTCTTCGAAAACTTGGCCTCATTCTATCCCACCCTCAGCATCGACAAAACATGTCGACTTATCCACAGTTTCTGATGCTAACACTTCCAATCAATATGTTGTCAAGCCACAACAGGTTGCCCGCCGCAAAGGAGGATTCAGATAGCTGGGAGACCGAATCCGATAACGAGAGCGCAGAAAACGCAGAGCCTATCACAGTCCCTGCCCTACTACCTGTTCCAGCTTCGTTAGCCAACCCCAACGATAGTCTTTGCGACACCTGCACCGCACTTGAACTCACTCCCGGGCGATTTGTCATCCTCCCTGGCGACACCGATGCGGGAGGTAGGAATATCAAGCTGGGACTCGTCAAAGACGTCAAGGAACGATCCAACTCGTGCCCCTTCTGTCGTTTAGTCCTCAAAGCACTTTCCAACGGCGAGGTGCCAGACGTGGAAGATGGAGAAGCTGTCGAAGTCCTGATAAGCTGGAACACTGATGGTCCCAAGCGAGATCCTGAACAACCCTGGAGTCATATTCCACAAATCCGCATTCTCAGCCCAACCACCCAAACGGAGAGCGGCGGGTTTGTAGATCTGATGAAGCTGAATATGTTTCCGGAAATAACACTACTAGCCAATGACGCTCCTACGCCTTCAAAGTCGTATTTCGCTCGATTGATCAATGACCAAATCGACTTCAGTATGGTGCGCAACTGGCTTATGATGTGCCACACCCGTCATGGGAACTTTTGCAATCAATCTAGGATGCTAGATCACGAAATTAGCGACCCAGCAGCCGAAATCCCCTCCTTCCGCCTCATCGATGTCGTCGATAGTTGCGTCGTGCCGGCTCCGCCTAATTGTAAATACGCCGGACTGAGCTATGTCTGGGGAAATGTCGACCCTTCGTCCATCCTTAGGCTCCTCAAAGCGAACCTGGAAGAGTTGGAGAAACCAGGATCGCTCTTCCGAAAGGAATGTTATGAGAAGATACCCCTTACAATTCGGGATGCGATACAAGTGGTCCGAGAACTCCATCTCCGATATCTTTGGACCGATAGCCTATGTATCGTCCAGGATGATGACAGCGATCAGGGTAGCAAATTTGACGCGATATCGAAGATGGATCTAGTTTATGGTGCAGCATATCTAACGATCGTCGCCGCGAGCGGAACAGATGCTAATGCAGGCCTCCCTGGGCTGCATCCAGGCTCTCGCGGCGTAGCCCAGCCCGTCGTAGAAATCGCTCCAGGATTCAGACTTGCGTTTAAATCCAGGTCAGAAGATTACATTCTCAACACAGTTTACCACACCAGGGGGTGGACGTGAGTGATACTCCTTGCCGTTCTCGATTGATCAGATTCAAACAAATTCCACAGTTTTCAGGAGCAGTTATTTGCGAAACGTAGACTCACATTCATTGGAGGGCAAGTCCAGTACATGTGTCGAAGAGCGGGTAATGGGTGGCGCGAAGACCATGTTTTCGAGGACCAACATGGCAAAGACTACCGCATTAAAGGCAATCGCGACATGGATCCCAACGATATTGGACAATTCGAAGCATTGATTTCGTCCTACTCAGGACTCTCTCTGAAATTCCACACTGATATATACCACGCTTTCGCCGGAATTACGCGCCACTTCAAGATCGATTTGGAAGCGAATTTGTACCATGGAATTCCGGATAAATTTTTCGACTGGTTCCTTCTCTGGAAACCGCAGGACGCTCAGACTCGCCGTGACTATGCACCAAGCTGGTCGTGGTCAGGTTGGAACGGTGCATCTCGCTCAGGTTTCTCGGAATGGTACAAACGTAACCTCGAAGATATTCGGCGTGCGCAGCGCAAACGCACGTGGATTATCTGGTATCAAAGGAATGCACACGATTCCGAAGAATGCACTCGAATTTTGTCGCCCAAGGAAGATCCAGCTTCGCCGTCCCGAGGCACGAGAAATTTTTATGGCGGCCATGTCCATGATCGCTTTCCATTCGATTGTAGGCGGAAAACGCCAACGCCTAGAACGTTAATTGGAGCTCCGACATATATTCGGGACGACTACAATCCTAGCCCTGGATCCGGCTTCCTACAGTTCTGGACAGTATCTGCCAGCTTCAAACTCGGGCAAGCGACCAGCCAAGACGAAGGATCGATGCCTGTCAATGAGTATAGTCGCTTAGGCATTTTCGGAAAAAAGGATCGCGAAGTGGGGATTATCTTCATCAATCCAGCCTGGTGCAAAGAGAATGTCCCGAACGTGCACGAATTTATCCTCATATGCGAGGGACGCGACAAAGAGGCAAAGGATGGTTCCAGTCCGGACGACAAGACCGGGTGGAGATATATGGTCATGCTGATCGAATGGCATGGGGACTGGGCTGAGCGCATTGCAATAGGATGGATCAAGAAACAACACTTGGGTCAAGCATTAACAGATGGACCGGTGTGGAAGGAAATTATTTTGGGTTAGGACTATCCATATATCCAGCTCTCAGGAACATTTGGGTTGCATTCGGGCCTATCATACAACGATACATATTTGAATCGATTTCTGTACCTCGTGAGTTGTAGTTTCGTACGGCGCTAATTGTTATCAACGAAGTTGTGACTTACTTCCCGATCTCGCATCTAATGTCACGTAAAGCAGCTCGGAACACGTCGATACAGCTCCAGCTCTCGTATCCATTGCACGCATTGGGGCCATATCCTGTTTTGCTCTGGGAAGCTGCTTCCATTCGCGTTCGGTTTCGGAGGGCGGAGGTGTGATGGTGGTTGTGCAAGAGTCGAGGAAGAAGCGGCGGGTAATATCTGCGTTAGAGGTGGTGTTGGTGAAGAGCCGGAAGGAGGTGGGTTTGATGGAACGAGAGGACTAGGAGGATCCGAAGGGAACGTCTCAGCAACTGAGGGTGACGGTGAGGGTGTACGATTCGCTATGATAAGAGGCGTCGACTGATGTTGGAGGACAGGTTCAGGCGACGGCGAAAAATTCCTAACAACATGACGCAAGTGCATCGAAATCGAAGGTGAGGACGAACGAGAAGCCTGTGGCGAACGTTCTGAAGAAGAGAGCGTATCATTGAATGTGCTGTTGAGGATGCGTGAAGGAAGCTCGCCTTCATCCTCGACGACGATGCGATTGCGGAGTCCTGATAAGTCTTGAGTCGTATCCAAGTTCTTGCCTTCGTCTTGGACATCTGGGTTGCCACCTTCAGAAACAACCGCATCCTCAATCTTCATGCGCATCGCACTCGCGAAATTCGGTAATCGGACTAGGCAGAGGTGCAGGGGCCTCAGGCCCGTCTTCGCGCACCTGCATCTGCCAAACGACACCAAGTACAAGTGTGTACGCCATCAATGAGGATTTCGACGAAGCAGGATAAATGAACCCGCTTCCGACAGCAGACGACGAGGAACCAGAAGACGACCCCCAAGAATTGAGTTCGGGAACAATGGAAGCCTCTGCACAGAATTAAAGAGATGTCCAACGGGCTGGCAGCATGTAGTTGAAATACAAGAGGTCGAATTCGTAAGGACTTCGACTTCTTGAATCCAAAAATCAAGCTCCGAAAGCGATTGGGTGAGTGAGTGAAGGTGTAGAGGGGGGTGCATTTTGATGTTGGCCGTGCGTAACCCTCCGTCAACGTCTGCCGCGTCGAGTGTTTTGATTGACCATAAGATTATATGCCCAGACCCTATCTGCACCAATCCCGGTAATGATATCGGAGGTAACAAATTACAATGGAATTCACAAAACTCGCCGCTTTCAGAATTTCCCACATATGTTCCTCCGCCCAAAGAATCATGCACAGAACATTTTCGAGCGAGATTTGGATCTTGTAAATTGATGGTCAGGTAAGTGGAAGTGATCGGCACACGAGTACGAATCAAGAAAAAATAGACTCATATGACTAAAAAACATTCAAAAAAAAACATTGGAACTCGGAAAACATACCATACTTATTTGGTAGGTAAGGGGGTCACCCAGATCCACGAAAAAATCGATGTGAGTGTTGGTCTCTTTTCCAAGTTCCGCCACCCTCTTGCAGATGTCATGCAAGTTGGTCCTGAAAACGACTCATCGTCGTCAAGCTGTCTCTTTCTCCCACGATTTCGATGGAGCCTCTCGACACCCCTTCAGACGCGGACGGAGTTGCTCGGTGTCGGTGCTTCCTCGGTGTAGTGTCACGACCATGGTTCAACGACGTCGGGTCTGCGCTATTATCCTCAAGAGTGCAGGAGGCGGGTTTCCATTCGGTGTCGATGCCGCATTTGCACCCTGCTCGCCCACCTCATTTGAAGGATCGTTCGCCTTCGCAATCGCAAACCACTTAGGAGAAATGAAGTAGGATTGATCCGACAGTGATGGCTGTTGTGCATCCTCATCAAGTATGAGGTTTTGGTACAGCCACCACTGATCCCAATGCCTTGTTACCCGAGCTAAGCTTGACTTCAGATGGACGCGTAATTCTTCCAACACCATGCCATGATGTATACTATCACAATCTTTTTGACGCTTTTTCTAGGGTTCGCTAGCTCCCAAACAATCCCCGCAGCGATACCCTTGACAATCCGATCACCATATTTAAACAGTTGGCTACCAACAACTACCGGGGTATCTCTGAATGGGAAATGGCCTACATTCTGGAATCAACGTGTAAGTACCCATTCAGTTTGATTGAAAGCATTTGTGCCCATAAACGTAGCTTTTGGCCTGGGCGGGCTTCGTCAGAGTCGATGGTCGAACATACCAATGGTTTGGTATCAATAACATCACGACGATTTTGAATGCGACAACCACCTCGTACCACATTACCCCGACGAGGAGCATATTCACGATATCAGCCGGACCAATTCAATTCAATGCAACATTTATGGATCCCATCGAGGTGCGCAAACCTACGTTCGTTTAACCTTTCTTTAACACGTATTTTTAGCCCTCAGATTGGGTTCGCCATTCATTCCCTTTTTCGTATCTCTTCATAGACGCCCTATCAACAACGGACGGGAATTCTCATTTGATCCAATTCCATTCGCACTCATACACTCGTGCGTCCATCATTTTCGTCTTTTTTTTTTTTTTTTGCTGTGACCCTTTAACTTTCCTGCCTCGTAGTATGGGTAACTGGGGCCACCGCCAACGTGGTACAGTGTAATACGACTAATACGACTTCCAGCATTTACCATGAAGCCTCGCGCCTGAATAAGCAATCGATGGTAGAGACGGAAGATATCGCGGAGGATAGCACAGTATACTACGGCATGGCCCAGCAAAGCGGGCTGACCTGGCAAACGGGCTTCGTAGACGACCTTACCAACCAATTCGCAGCGAACGGCGCTCTTGCTGATACCAAGGACACGCAATTCCGCCAGATCACCAAGTTAGCAGTTGTCTTTTTCTTTTTCTGGCTCTCCTTCCTGATCCCTATTACAGCAATAATCCCACTCTCGGACTCTCCGTCGATTTAGGGACAATTAATGAGCTTTCGAAGGCGGTTGTATGGGCTATTGGTGTAGTTCGTGACCCGAGCATTAGGGCTGTTGCGTCTACGGGCATCGAAAGCCGCAGTACCTATTTTTGGATACGGTATCAAAATATTTCGGAGGCTGTGAGTAGTTGGTTGCTTTTTCTCAACTTGATTATCAATTATCTCCAGATTGATGCATTTCTCCTCGATTTCCCCGACGCCTACAACCGAGCGAATGCTCTAGACACGAAGATCATGGTGGAGGCATCAGCCGTATCGCCCGAATACTTGGATCTAGTGTCTCTTGGGCTGCGGCAGACGATGGGCTCAATGGAGTTTACCACGGGGAATGCGAAGAACAACGCATTGGACATCAAGATTTTCATGAAGGAGGTTGGGATCAGCGGGTACGTGTTTATTGTCTTTTGCTCCAATTATATTTTCAATTCAACCGTATCACCAGCCGCGTGAACCCTGTCAACACAATGTATGCTGCCCTTCCGGCATTGTTATACGTCAATGCGTCGATGGTGCCATACCTCCTAGGCCCGTTGCTGGACTATCAGTCTTCGTCCGCATATACAAATAAGTTCGCTGCTCCGGATTTGGGTATGTTCATGTATCTGAGTGGGTTTCTTTGGATGGACTTATGCTACGTGATCCAAGGTACGACGTACCCAACGGCATTGGGGAATAACACAAATACGATTTTGGGTGCCATCGAGAGTAAGCACTTAGGGCTATTGATTATACTACTTCTCATTGATTTCACCGCTTCCGTTAGATTCAGCCTCGATGCTGATTATGACCCTTGCTCATGTACTGAAAACGGGTGATGCAACGTTGGCGGATAAATATGTGGGTATCCTGGTGTTTTGTTTGCGATTGGCGCTTACGTTCCTGTTTACAGTATGACTTGTTGAAACAATGGGCAGATTATCTAGTAACCAACTCACTTCACCCCTCCGGGTAGTATGTCCAACCCCATACTGTCTTCAATCCCATAAAATGCTGATAACTGTATTTCCGCAGTGAAACTGATGATGATGCGCTGAGATATCCTGACATGTCGAATCTCGCTGTTAAGGGTATCATCGCGATCAGCGCCATGGCCAAGTTAGCAAAGGCACTCGAGAAACCAAACGCGGAGATTAATTTGTACAAGGTAGATGGCCCCACCTTTTTACAGAATAACGAAACTAGTTCTTGACGAAGATGAAAAGAACAAAGCAACGACATTAGCCTCAGAATGGGAGGCACTGGCGGTTTCGTCTTCTGGGTTTATCACGTCCACATACGGGGATCCCTCGAATTGGATTATGCCATATCATTTGTATTCGGCGAAGTTGATTGCATCAGATATTATCAGTGAGGGTGTGAGTTGGCTGAATAGACAGATGGTTCAAACTTTAACCTCCTCCATGATAGGTGTTCACGAATCAACAAAAATATTATGGGACGCAGATACCCCAAGGTAAGCTGACCAAGGCACTGTTCAACCAAAGATTTCGCTAACTTCATTCGAAGCGGGACCCTATGGCCTATCTTACGATTCACATAACCCACAACGAGTTAGATCACGTACGTCGACCTTACCCTCCGCCGTACTCGCAACCAGTACTTATTTCAACAAATCACTCAGAATGGATGATGTTTACCGCTGGGACGATATCAAATAAAACGACGAGAGACGCGCTCATCTCAATGGTGCATGCACACGCGTTTTCGAATACCTCCGATCTTCCGTTCCCTGCGATGTATAATGCACAGAGCGGGAGAACCTTTTTGTATAGCGGACCTTCGACGTGAGTTTCCAGAACGTATTGCTTGTTGTAGGGCTTGTGTGAATTGAGGTTGACCTTTCTGTGTTTAGCCCCGTTCAAGGATCGATGTTTGCACTGCTTGCTCTGAAGTAAGGATTTCCTCCCGCTCCACCTTCGTGAACGCACTTTGATGGACCTAAAATACAGTCTACCAAACAAGTTCATCCAGTTGCCCCTCTACAAGCGAGTAAGCAAGGGCGCTATCGTAGGCGGCGTGTTGGGAGGCGTAGTCCTAATCGTCGCGATCGGAGCTCTGATACTTTTCTGGCGACGCAGACGCCTACGACAAATGGCTGCACGAAAGAAGGAAGATATCACGCCTTACGTCGGGGTAGGCCCACCTGTACCCGCCGGGCATGATTCCCTTCATACCCGCAACGCCTATATCGATGACACAAGCTTCAATAATGGGGACATTCGTCCATTTACAGGTCTTCCACTTCCCGATGTGAATCCGAATGCGAAAGGAGCGATACCACCACTATTGCCAGGGTCGACGGACCTGCAGCCGCTGACATCACAGGATTCGAGTTTCAAGTCAGCGTTGAGGAATACGGCATTAGGGCCATCGCAGACCTTACTTCTCACGAACTCCGAGTCGCGGATAGGGACACACAGTAGAGGCGAGTCCACAACCTCACTGAACACGTCGTCTGTGGCGCTAGGGCCGAGTAGTACTGGGCAGCAGGAGCTGATTGTGGAGGTGCAACAGCTAAGGAGAGAGATGGAGGAGCTGAGAGCGAGGCAGGGCGCAGATGAGCCACCACCGCTGTATCAGGATTCGGATGTGGCTCTAAGGTGATTTTTTGGGGGAGTTCATCGGGACATCCAGGTTGGATTTTTCTTTTTGGCATGTGTATCGTATTTTGAAGTCATATATAGAAGAACATGGACCCGGATATCTGGATTGAAGATGGCGTGCGATGACCGAGCGAAGACGTAGATTATACATACAAAGTCCTAGGTAATAGTAGCTTTATTCGGGTTCTAATTTGGGCTCGACCAGGCCTCCATCTGTTTCGATGAGCATCATATTAAGGACCTCCGAAATTTGGGCGTGCAGATCCTCTATGGCTGTTCGTCAGTAACGTGAATGCGATACGGAAGGCTTTCACGTACTGGCACGATTGACAGCACGTATGTACTGCGCGTTGGCTATCTGCATCTCATCTTCGAGTTCTTGCAATCTTCTAGCCTGCGTGAAAAAAAAAAAACCCAAAACGTTAGTGCGGATCGATTCTGAGCGAACAATGTCCCAACGCACCTGCTCCTCCTCTGGTTCTGGCTCCGGTAAGGAGTTAATAAGATATTCGATTTGCTTCGCTTTAACGATGAGATCCGTCACCAATTCCTTCTGGTTTGCTGCAATCCGCTATCAAGAAACGCCGACTCCTGGATAAGTACAACCTTCGAAATACACACCCTCAAAGACGTCTGGTGGGTCAAATTTTTCTGGATTCCTCTGTTTCGTCACCGGGACCTCTGGGCTGACTTGCAGAAAGTTGGAACGCGATGTAAGGTATGCGATGGAATTTGACATGATCGTAAGTAGCTATGGGGTATTATGAACATCTGCAGCATACTATAAGGATAAAAACGCACATACGTGCTGAATCTCATCTTGAAGTTGCGTTATCCTGTCCATATGCGACAATTCCTGCAGCATTGCGCTGCGGCTGGGGCAAGGAAATTTAGCGGGACATGAGAGTTTAGAAAAAGAGGTTAAGTATAAAAAAAGGGTTATTTTCTGACTTTGTTTATTGAGTAATTTTATGCTTACTTGATCGTCACTGTCCGTCCAGTAACTCTGTCCAGTACCACCACCAACGTCTTGTTCTAATCACTCCTTTCTTTTATTTTGCCATGGGTAATGATGGAGGAAGTATTCCCGACCGTAGAGATCTTGTCCGAAACAAACCAAAGGTCCGTACACTTACTTGTAGTCGGTGAACTTTGGAACTTACATCGGGTCAGGCTGAACAGGTAGACAAAGCCAACCAGACGAGGGCGAAGTGGTTCTTTTGTGCTCTTTCGAAGGTACTTATAACAAAATTCTTTATGTGTATGGTTACTTACTTTGTATCATATAGCGGAAATTGCAAGAACCCGTGGTGTCTTGTGCACTTGGCAAACTATACAACAAAGATGCAATAATCGAGTTTCTATTGGATAAGTCGGCTTACGGAGACGGGGAGAAGATATGCGGGCACATCAGGTCATTAAAGGTGCGTCTATCCGAATAATGTCGCTCTTCGTCGCTTATGCTGGTTGCAGGATGTCAAAACGTTAAATCTGACTCCCAACCCCGCGCCTCTTTCAAAGGACCCATCAGCTGAATCTTCGGACCGTCCACAATTCGTCTGCCCATTGACATTGAAAGAGATGAACGGCACGCAACCTTTCGTCTACCTTTCTACTTGTGGCTGCGTTTTCTCGCAAGCTGGGTTCAAGACCGTTGCCGCCTCTGCTTCCCCAAAAGAAAAGGAGACTGCCGAGGCAGGAGTCAACGCAGAAACACCGCTGGACCTCTGCCCACAATGTGCCAAGAAGTACTCAACGGGCGATGTCATTCTTCTCAACCCTTCCCCCGAGGAAGAGGAAACACTGCGCTTCGCCTTGGAACGCAAACGACTTCAAGAACCGACGAAAAAGAAGTCGAAGAAGCGCAAGAACGACTCCTCTCCCGACGAGGCTGAACCTCCTGCGAAGAAACAGGCTGCCGTTTTACCTGGACTCAATCCTTCCGTTTCAGGCGCCAGCCGTGCTATTGCGAGCGAACTGGCCATGGAGGAGGCAAAGAGGAAAACGAACATGAGTGCAGCTGTGAAAAGCTTGTATGGAGATGGTTCGAAGAGGAAGGAGACATTTATGACGATGGGTACGTTTACGAGGGTATGTGCATGCTTTTATTTTGTTAAGTCTTCTCGCACTGATTCATATTTTAGTATGCGTGACGTAGGTTTGCTGTGGACTCATTCCTTGTATTATTGATGTCGGGTGTATGAATATGAATGTGCATATAGGATTACCTGAAATAATGATCTGTAATGTAAGTATTCAAGCCGTTTCGCGATTGTAAGCTGCAGAAGCCTATCTGATTCAGTTGAATATAATTGATGCCCAAAGGTGATATTGTGACTCTAAGGTAGCAATAAATCTTAGGAAAGACCGGAATGGTATTGAAAAACATAAATGTATTAAATAAACTTTGGTCCACTTATGTATGCAGCAGTGTCACCATCATTACTTTGGCTACGGCCCTCATCTTCCCAGCATATACGACGCCCTGCAAAATTTCTCCACCCCCTTTCAGCTGGTCCCCCTTCTCATCCGAGACCATGCACGGGCAATGCAATTTCTCGTCAAGACTCTGATTCTCCCGCTCCTGCTTGTTACTTCCAGCCTGGCTACGGGCCCAGGCTTCAACCTCGGTATCGGCAACCTCCAAGTTGTTGGTGGTGTCAATCGCTGTACGTGGTCTTCCCTGATTTTGTATCGTCAACTTATTCGTTGTAGGGAATATCTACAACGATAGCTGCAATGTCGTCGACGGCCACACCACGCCTGGTAATCCCTGTACCCAAGGGATTTTTGTGTGCAACCCTTTCTTATTTTATTCAACTTGTATACAAATAATACCACTGGACTTCGTGGGCTTAACTACTCATATAACATTTTCCGCGTGTTCATTTTGTGCAGATATGCTTGTCGCAGTCGTGATGTTGTTTCTGTTTGCGTAAGTCGTTCCGCTGGTAAATATTCAACTGTGTATCCAGTGCTGCAACGACGGAAATTGAGCCCAAATTACCAAAGTTAAGCGGATCTATGTGATTTATTCACCAACTTGTTCTGTCTCTTGCCTGCAACCCATAAATATATTCTGTTGAAATGAACGTATCACTGTCGTTCACTCGGGTGAGAATACTAGGGACCCTCGCAAACGCGCGAGGGCTTCGTTTCGATAGAATACTACTTAAATAGGTACATGTGATAAACTACGTCTTCGGGAATGAAAGGCTACGTTAACCGGGGATCATGCGATGCGCTCGATACTCGATATTGCTCCCATATTTCTAACATAGTTCTTGGGTCGTTGCTAGTTTGCGTGAATTCACGAACAAACCATGGAAATGCAACCCCGATGCCGCGTCCACCGTAACAAGCGCCCAAGATCGTCCCCAATTTCAATGCACGAATGTTTAGAAAGCGTGATGCAATCAGTTCGGGTGTCCGCTTAAGGATGGAATGTGGCGGTTCTTCGCAGACATGAAAGTGAACCGTACCAACCTTACAGTCGAACCGCTCATTACTCATACCCTATCTTTGAACAGTTTTTTAGTCTCTTGCCCTTGCCTTTTCCCTTGCGCAAAATCCAAGGCATCTGTGTTGTTTGCACCACTAGTATATACTTACCTGCATGCCGACTCGGAGTTATAGGCAGCACTAAAGAGTACTTAGAACGGGATTTGGGTGAGAAGATATGGGTTATGAGGGGTTCGACTGTATTACAAAACAGAGATTACGTCTAGTAGTTTGGTAGCGCGGTACTTAGATTCTAGGAGGGTATACTTCAATGGGCTGTTTGAGTGTTTATTAGCCAGCCAGGATCCTTTATGCACTAAAAATAGGGAGGGAAAGAGTTCCAAGAGAAGGGAAAAAGTTCGCTGCACCATACCACGTGGCTATGTTGATGAGAGCCACCCAATGATCACCTCCAGCGTGGAGTTGGGGGTCCAACCACATTGGCAGGCAAAAGGTGAACCACGCAAACACCCAAATGAAACCAATGAGTTTGAAAGCTCTGGATTGCTTATATCCCAGGCGCGAGGCGAGAGCAATGACCGCGTCTTCGAACGTGATCCCAACCGCTTGGAGAAGGAAAAATTGCATGGATGTCCCTTGAGAGAAATTCTGGTGGAGAATGTAGTCTCCGGAAGCGTGCATGAGTCCAGAGATGAGAAAGGATGTGAAGAGTTTGAAGTATGTCGTGAATGTGCTTCTTGGGAGGTGGAAAGCAGCCGCAAGAAAGTTTGAGTTGCTGGTGAGTATCCTGCGAAGGTTCTGGTGCCAGACGCGACTGTCCGATTTTGTGAGGACGTGAAAACGAAAGCATTGTAAGAACATACCCCCAACATTTTCGCAGTGTGTAAGCGTCGAGTACCGATCCAAATAAGTGGGGGAAATCCCTGGGTTCGTACAGCCCTGTAGCAACACCAACGATACTCCCCGTTGCGTACGCCGCGCTCATAGTACAATACAGCAAGACGATGTACACCAACGCCGTCATGCGCCACCACCACCCAAAAGCAGCGAACGGAGGCCCCCCTGGCTTAAAACATGGATTTCCTTGAATGTGAGTGAGGGCGATATCAAGAAGGTTATTGTAAAACACGATCCAAAGAACCTGGGAAGCAATGAATTTCCCCCGTGAAGCTGTGGGCCGTGGGGGAATATGATCTGTTGGTTCATGTGCCCATCCGATCCCTCGCATGTTAACGAGTAGGGATGCAGCCCAGATGAGACGCTCTGTAAATGTCATCTCGGAGGTAGCCTTCTTCTGGCCGATTTTTCTGA
>Ga0307517_10003561_pt1 | contig 24173 bp, 17 predicted proteins | sample 23_EM_MG_FD_194515 | JGI IMG/M metagenome (GOLD analysis project Ga0307517, IMG submission 194515) | Populus trichocarpa ectomycorrhiza microbial communities from riparian zone in the Pacific Northwest, United States - 23_EM | ecosystem: Host-associated > Plants > Roots > Unclassified | place...
TAACCTTTGCTTTAGGAGCTTAACTATAATTTCAAAGGGTTTTTTTTTCCAGCATTGTTGTTTAGTAATAGACATTTTTAGTTTGGAATTGTGTGAAGAACATCATTTTCCAATGTTTTTTAAAAATAATTCTTAATCTTAGTTGTTGTCTGGAATTTCATTCCAAAACAACATTTCATTTCATGAAAATTTATTTTTTTGCGTAAAATCATTAATTATATATTTTTAAATTATTTTAATATGCTAATATTAAAAATTATGTTTTAAAATAAAAAATATTATTTTAATATATTTCAAAATAAAAATCATTTCGAAAACTGCTATTCTACCGATCACCCGTTAATACAGCCCGTAAAGGACCATGACTGGTCGTTTCTGAGGTTCCAAACCATCCAGTTCATCTGATCCGGAATTTAATAAAAATAAAGATTATCCAGAAAGATACTGGGTGGGTTGTCGTTGTCGAAAAGCGGTTGGCACTTGGCACGATGACTTTTCTACAGCAACAGTTATTTTCAAAATCTTCTTGTCAAAAGACCAAACTACCCCTCCTTATCTGTTAGTATCATATCATTACCACGTCCCCCTTCCTCGTATCTCAGGTCCCAAGTGTTTATTATTTTGAATAAAGGATATTTATAGAGACTAGAAAGGCGTTTCATTTTCATTGTAATGGAAAATTCTGTTTTGCTTGTGTATTTTAAAAGTGTTTTTAAAAAAATTTAATTTTTTTTACTTTAATTTTTTTTTGTGGTATTTTTAGATCCTACTAAATTATCCATCCCCTCCAAAAAAAAAAAAAATCATTACACATCGAGTAAGCAGAGAATGAAAACCAATAAAGAATAATTTTGTTATAAAAATAAATAAAAAATCTGTTAAAATTATAACTATTTTATTAGCTGCCACAGTTTATATTTATTTCTGCATTTCAAAAGCATTTTTTAAAAAAAATTAAATTTTTTTATTTTTTTATTAACTTCAAATTAATATGTTTTTAGTGTTTTTAAATTATTTTGATGTGCTGATGTCAAAAATAATATTTTAAAAATAAAAAAATATCATTGGTATGTATTTTGACACAAAAAATTATTTGAAAAACAACCGCAATCACATTATCAAATTAATATATTCAGACTGGCCATGTAAGAGGTTTTGAAAATGATCCCATGTGTCGTAAGAAATTAAAATCATAATCTATAATAGTTACCTTTATATTCTATATTCTTGATAATCTAGCTATAAGATATTGATTTTTATTTTATTTAAATTAAAAACCATCATATAAAATTTATACTAGCTAACTAAGAAAGAACGAAATACTTTATATTAGACTTACAATAAAAGAAATGTGACTTTATGGTACTAACCAAACAGAGAATAAAATAATTCTTTTAAATGCTTCACATTGCAAAAAAAAAAAAAAGTGCTTGTTTATAAAAAAATATTATATTACTCATCATTTTAATTATTTTTTTCCATAAAAAAAACATGAAAATTCGTGAAGAGAAAACATGAAGAATCTTAAAATTATATTTTTCAAACTTAGTATAAATTTAAAGAAGTGAAATCGCCATTAAATCTCTGTAATCGATTGTAGAGAAAGATGTGGTAATTGACGCGTTCATTGTCTTTGTCTGGCAAGAGGACTAGGAGGGTGATTGACAGTGTGGTAACGGTTGCTTTTTAAATAATTTTTTGTGCTAAAATGCATGTTAATGATTTTTTTTTATTTTTTAAAAATTATTTTTGATATCAGCACATCAAAACGATCCAAAACGTACAAACCATATTAAATTTTAACAAAAAAAAAATTTAAAATTTTTTGGAAACGCGATTTGCACTACATTCCCAAACATGTTCTAGATAGAGCTCGAAGGCACTATAAAAGAAAGGTTACTTAGGTAATATGAAATACTAAAAATGTGCGGCTAAAACATCATTTACTTAAAATTTAATTTTTTTATTTAAAATTAATTTTTAAATATTTTTGAATTGTTTCGGAATGTTAATATAAATAATAATTTTTTTAAAAAATAATAAAATATTATTTTAATATTTTTCTAAACAAAAATTATAATAAATTATTCACTATTCGTTATCTCTCCAATGTTTAAATCATTTTCTTTTTTCATGGAAAACAAATAAAATAAAACAAGGACTAACTACAGCATTATACCAGTAATATCCATGTTTCTGGTTCTATGATAGATTGTAAAAGCATTGTTCTTTGTTTCAAATGATTTTCCAGAAATTAAGTAAACAAGTCAAGGTGTTTTTTTTTTAACATAATTACATGTGAAACAGTGGCCAAAAATCACCTACGAAAAGAGGCCCTTGACTACAAATAATGAAACAGAGAATCCCAACGAAGGCAGGCTATTGTATTCCTGTTTCCCCCCTAATCTGTCCCGAGTTGGAACCGGCGGTCCGGTATTATATTCACCGGAGTCCTGAGATTTTTAATTAGTGAATGGGTATGGACGATGATCACTATTCTAGGACCAGTTCCAATATTCAGGTGATAAATCTGGACCATGCCCTGTACTTTCCCCGTAATAGCAGATGCCTAGCTTGGCAAGATTTGTTGTTTTCGCCTGCCATTTTGGTCTCCAACAGTGTCAATGGGTAGCATTCTTTCGTGCATCACGATATCTTGCATCAGGATAAGGCTGTACCTGCACCTATACCTAAATGGCACGACGTGTTTAGCCATCCAAAGTCAAGCAGAGAAGGCTAGAAGTGAGTAAATACTAAATAACTCATTTTGATACAGCACACTGAACACGGTGTCGAGGTGCAGAACTCCCCCATCTCGGCTGGTAATTCATTAGTTCAGGCCATGGGGAAGCATTTGGTAAAAGTAAAAATAAGGATTTGAATTCCCGCTAGATACATAGTGGGAAACTGATCTTCTATCCTATACCGTTGTTCTTTCACTAGTTACACTGCATTTTTTGGATCCCCACGTAATAATACATCTCACCTTCCCACTGAATTGTCAAGCTTTAAGAGTGGGTGACTGTACAGTGAACAGGGAAGCGTGGAAAATCAATAGATGCTTCATGTAATTTACACAAGCTTCCACCTGATATACAAAGCCAGGAATATGTATTTGTATCCTGCCACAGATGCTATCAACTTTTTCCACCTCGAGTAACTATATACCACCCCCTCTCTAGATCATAAAATGTCTTCAACTGGTGCTTCCCCCACTTCGATATAGGCCATGCAACAAATATCAATACTATGGCTATGCCAATTAGAGAGAGTAGTGTTAGCGGGTCATCACTAATAATAGTCACAATCCAGTCAGAGTGCTCTTCCATATCCAAGGCAGCATTGGTATACAAGATGAAAGCTCCCGATGCCCAATCAAGTGGGATATTACCAACCTGATTAGCAAATCCAATTCTGCACAGTAAAACCGCCAGTCAAAAGAATTTCAACTATGGGGATAATGATAACAATAAACAATTGGGATGTGAACAAGTGTATGCAACATATGCTCAAAGAGTGAAAAGCAATCTGAAACATAAGCAGTTTAATTCCTGGACTAATTTAATAATTCAGCAATTGAAGAAGCATATAATTCTTATTCGTAGAAAACACTCCTTGCACGTGGTGGGTGAGAAATTTACCTTTGGTCATCAATTGCAATTCCAAGGCTGTCATGAAGTAGGGCAACGATATATGCTGCAGAGAAACAATAGAGTGCTAGATCTTCATCCTTGAATGATTGGTGTTTCTTTTTCAACCTTGACCAATCCTCTCCACAAAACTGTTCTCCAGCTATCATGAGATTCAAAAGAAATGCCCTTTGATCCAGTCCAAAGAACTAATCAATCAAAGAGGACAAAACACATAAGAAAGGGATTTGGAAACGTATAACCAGAGCATAATATAAACATGCTGGATATGGTTGCAACCAAAATCAGAACATGATAGGTAACTGTAATTGTTGTTTCTCCTACATGGAACACAAAATACTAAGAAACAGTAAGCTGCAACATAAAAAAAAAAGCAAGAAGAAGAGGGGAGGTTGTAAAACCTTTGATGTATGGAAGAAATTTTCTGTGGCCAAGAACTTCCCCTGAAGCTTAGGTACAAATATTGATCCTATGTGGCAATGCTGATAGGAGCATCTCTCTGCATCCAGATAATAAAGAAACTAAAAGGACATAAAATTATGACAAAATATCATGCTACGATTCTTCTGAAAGAATTTCAAACCTTTTCCCTTTTGTAACAGTGTTAGGGCAGCTGATCTGCACTCAGAGAAGTTGCCCCTAGAATGAAGAGTGGATACAAATCTGTTCTTTTCAGTCAAAGAACCTGGAGAGAGCTTCCAAGACTCCACAACATGTGAGTATCCCTTGGGAGTACAAGGGTCCTTAAATATTCCCTTCTCAAGAGATTCAGCAGCTGCTTTATTGGGGAAAAGCAAGAATTTATGTCAAGACATCCCATTTCTAAAACCAATAATGATAGAATGAACTGGTGCATATTGGTCAATACAAACCAATCAAAGATCCTATGATTACAATCAAACAACAGATAAAGACAGTAACTTTAACAATCATTATGCATGACCCAATGAGAGAAAAATATCATATAGCCTGCACCAACGATGACCCTCTACTCCAAGCCCAAGAACTTCAAGGAAGAAGAGAAATTATACCCCAACTTTGTGCAGTTGCAACAACAGTAAAGAACTTAATCCACAACATTCAAACTTATAATTGTATTTAAATCCTTACATATATATAAAAGCACCAAGTCTACCAAAACATTTGAAAGGGGTACACCATCAGTATTTTATGTTTAATTTGTCATTTAGTCATTATGTTACTTAAATATAATAATAAGAAATTCTAAAAGAAATCAAACTCTCCATCCCGCCTCCCGTAACGTCCCTCCAACTTTTTATTCTTAATTTACATCACTGGCCTAAAGAATATAAACATGCACATTAATCATAGATATATAGACATTTGTTCTTATTGCTGTTCCCTTTAATTGGCATGTAAATATTAGACTAACAGAGCACATTGAAAGATAAAATATATAACAACGAAATTTACCATGAAATAGAATAAATATAGCTGTGTTCAGATTTTACTTTTAAATTGATTCTCAAATACTAAAAAAAAAAATCTTAGATTGCATTTAATTCAGATTTAAGCGCTTAAAAAAATACAAGGCACGACATACTTACCCAAATGATGGTCACCTGAGACAAGTGATTCCCTCAATGCTTCAAATGCAGCAATCTGCATAATTAAAAAGTTACAAGCTACCAATACTTATTTTTTTCTTAGCATCCAAGAAGAGATCAATAACCAAACTTCAAAGATCTAGCAATGAAGATATATGCAATTAAAAGCAGTCAGCTGAGATGCAAAAAGTTTTATAAGAGTTTCACATATTAAAATCGATGCAGTTGACACAATGATAAAGATTAAAATACTGCCCACGCAGACACACTTTCATCTAGCTTAATATGCTAGGAATTTTTATTTAAGCTCTTTTTTAGTTTTTCCCTGTTTTCTAGTTGAGTGTTTTTCCATTATTTAACAAACCTTTACCGAAGAAAAAATGGCATTGGGCTTTAATCCTACATGATCCCACATTCTAGCATTCATCTCATTGTTGCAGCACTGTAATCCAGCCTAGAGTACTCCATGAGAAAACTATTCAAGCAAATGAATTAACAAATTTTGGGGCTCACTCTTCCTTTATCCAAAAAAGAACAAAAAAAGGCAAATTTGACAATGGTGGAATATTCAAATTCATGCCAAAAGGCACAAAACCAATAACATTTATATGCAAGTATAAATATCACCCATCCAAGCTATGAAAAATAAAAACCAAATATGTTGATAATCTTGAAAAGCATCACAGCACAAGCAAGAAATACGATAAGAGAAGTCTCAAATGAAGACTGCTATTCTAGAGAAAGATTACCTGTCCCAAATGAAGAAAGCTATGGCTATAGATATTGTAAGAAATATTACCGAACTTAATAGTTCGTGAGAACTCAGGAGGCACTGGCTCTGTTGAAACAAAAGTCACCTGCAACAGCAGCATCAAACAGTAAGCATAGATAACAATTTTGCATTACTTAAAGCATGAAAGAAGATAGCAAATTCAAGCAATATTAACTTCTTAAAAACAATTATTTTCTATAGACCATTAGCAACCAACCAACATGAGGAACAAAAGAAAAGATCCCCTAAATCTAGAAATACAACAAATAACAAGGAGACGTGTTCATACCAAGTGACTCTTAGCACATTTCAAATTTTCATCACCACAATAGAAGGGGTCCTAACATATTCTAAACACTTTGCCCTTGAATGGTCATTCTCCACATTTTCAAGTTAAATTCTCATTACCGACCATCCTACTGCCATATATTCACAAATTTTCAATGGCACAATATAACACAAAAAAAAAATTAAATTTGAGATGATAAAATAAAACCTGAGCAGAAGCTCCACCAAGTTCAATAATCCCACTAGTTTCCAAAGGATCGCCACCAAGAGCACCCAATGCATAATTCGCAACAACCCAAGCGTACAACCCCTCGTCCGACCCTATCGAAAAAACCGCACAATCACGACCAATGTCAATCCTCTAAGACAATTACCAATAACAAAATATAACTACAAATAATACCAGTAATAACAGAAGCCCAACTGTCCTGAAACTTAAATCCAGACTTCCTCAAAACCCGTCTACACACATTCAAGATCTGATCTTGAACCTCCAAATCAAGCAACCGCACTCCGGCAGTTGCCATTAACCTAACCTCGGTCTCTCCCCACAATTCTCTAGGCACTCTCCCTTTCCCAAACTCCACCAATTCCTCCACCGACCCACCTGCCCCTTCCGGATCCTCCGCATACGCCGATAACCCTGGATTCACCTTCAATGCCCCTTCTTCAAAATCAAACACAGCTTTCCCTCCACTCCCAATTCGGTACCCGAATACATGAATCCGGGTACCCGTACTCCCTCCGTCGATTATGATACCGTATTTTTTAGAAAACGATTTCGTTTTCGATTTAAAGAGATAATAACAAGATAAGAGAACGATTAGGGTTATGATAGTAATTAGTTTGGATTTGATGGATCGGGTATGGAGTTTGATTGCAGGATCCATCTTGTGCTGGTCGGTCTGGTCGGTGGAATTGGAACCGACCCGGTTGCGGACATGAAGGCGTCGCATCAAATAGAAGGAATTGGCATGTGAAGTGAATGCGAGCAATTTAGGGTTTTGAATGGATAAGAGAGAAGAGAGGGCTAACAAAGAGTGAGTGCCCCCCTCTCTCTCTGAAATTCCGATTTGGGTCTGTGTTTCGGGCACTCAGGCGGTGGTGGTGGTATTTGACGCCGATGGCGAGACGCGCTAACGGGAGTTTTTTTAAAAGGGAGGGTAAAAGGTGTTTGCGGTTCGGTTTACCTTACAAGGTCTTTTGGGTTCGGATTGTTGACCGGTCTGAACCTTTTTTAAAAAAAATTTAAAAATAAAAAAAAGGTATTCTCAAATACTGTTTACAAAGTTTAATTTAAGATATTGTTATGTAGAAAAGTTATAAGAAGTGAAACTTTAATTATTAGTTTATATTCATTGTATTTTTATTATTTTTATTTTAATAATGAGTTAAAAACATTTTTGTATATTTATCAACGGATAAAAAGAAATAAAAGAAGTTTATTTAATCAAACCATTTTACCAAGAATTCCTTTAACTCAATAAAATAACAAAACCCCCCCTATTTTCAAAGAACCTACGCTACCTGCTGGAGAAGACACCTGAGATTCCTTGGCTTCAGACTGATTGTTTATGGTCCTACGTACGTACAGATCTAGGCCGTAATTCCTTGTTACAGTTTCTGCTGACGAGACGCCCTTCAAAAAGAAACTGCATGAAGTTCTATAAATTATTTTAATATATTTCCAGATAAAAATCACATGCGCCTCCGAGATACCAAACAGATTATTTCTAATCGTATTTTAAGTTTCCAGACAGCTTGTAAATGCTACGCTGTTACCTGGTGTGGACAGAAAGGGCAAATAGACAAAACCAATGCACGAGGCACATCAAGGGACAGAGGAGACCGATTTTTCATGCAAGGTAGGAAGCTATAGGCCATATAGCCTGTTGTTCAATATACTTTCCCTTCCTGATCAAAACTTGTCTAGCAGGCCAGTGTTTTCTTGTTTGGTTTTTGCCCACCATTGATTTATTGTTAAGTTTATCGGCTATTATACTCTTTTCTGCATTTTTTCCCTGTATATCCTATTCTTTTTTATCCAAATGTTAGGTAACACACAAAAGGTTTGTGACCAACCATCTCAGAAGCAATCGATTTGAATCCTTTTCTTTGAGGGGATAAAACTGGACATATCCATTGTCTCTTGCAGCCCCATTAAATCACTTTGGCAACCAAGTTTTGTTAGCGTTTTCCAGTTGAAGCTGAAGCTGAAGCAGTTCTACTTGTCAGCAATGAAATGATCGCTTCGCTTCATCAATTAATAGAGGATGTAGTAAACTCAGATCTCCACCGTTTCATCGTTTCAAATCTTCCAGTGCACTGATCATACTTCCAATAATGGAGTCTATTTACCTTTTCTTCAGTCAAACAGGATGGTCACGATCTTTATTGCGTAAAAGCGGCTTTAGAATTAGTAGGGTCCATTTTATAACTTTTGTCCAGTTGAATTAATTTAATAATGTCATGGTCATATTTATTTGGAGGTGGACATTGTTAAAGCCACTCTGCCATGTCCCTGTTATGGCTCATCTGATTCAGATGTATAAATAGATTAATTGGATCAAAAAAGAGTATGATCATGATCTATCAAGGAATTGCAGTGTGGCTATGTATTCTGTCTTTGATCCATTTATAGTTCATAAGTTTCGCAGATATAGATGACGAGTGAGATTTGTGACTTCAACACTCTCTTTTTGTGTGCTCTTGGCTATTTCACGGCCACAATACGAGGGATGCCACAAATAATTTTCTTCTAATGATCTTATCTGGTGGAAGTAAAGTGAAAGAATGAAGCTGCTTTCTTCTTCTTCTTTATTTTATGTTAATAATAAGAATCTAGGGTCTTAACATCCAATTTAACCATGCAAATGGTCAGGGTTATTTTACCAAGTCATCTCAGGAGGTAGAGAAAATTCAGCTGCAAAATGTTAATGCAGCTGAAAACCGATTGTGCCTGCTAGTAAGAGAGAAAAAGAATAGAAAAAAAAAAAAAAAAAAACTTCACAGTCTCACAATATTTCAATGTTCTTCTTCACGCGTTCCTGAACCTGTTTAACAGTGGAGATTGGTAGAGGGTGGATTCTCACTTAGATAGTAATTTAAACTTCCAAATGCCTGTAAATATTGTTATGCATTGACAAGTCTTGTCATTAGAAGAATAAAAAAAAACGCTTATTTTCCTTTTTCTCTGTCTAGAAATGGTAAAATACTGAAGGCTAATGAGATATTGGTCTCGTGATGAAGGGCTTAAGCCTCTGCTCTGGTAATACTGTATATTTGAATCTCCCCACGCCATCGAAAGGAGGAAATGATAGCCAAAATAGTAACGGAAACTTTGCTGTTTTAGTTAATTTCTTTGACCTGTATATTTTTTCTTTTAGTTTCTTAAGATTCGAATGGATTTTCCCTATCAATGTTTACAAATCACGGGAAGGAAGTGATAAATCTTTATGCTGAAAAGGAAAGCAGTTGTATATCTTTCACATCGCAATGCTCAGGATGCAACAAATGTGTAAATATAGTTGATGTTACTAATTTCACTTTGCAATGAAATTTGACATTTTTTTTTCTCTCTTTTAAGAATTTGTTGGATGAAAAAAAAAGGATTTGTTTTCCCAAATGTCAGATAGGAATCAAAGTTACAAGGGGCAAAAGTAGCAATAACGCATATCAAAGATTCTGTGTTTATAAAAGTAGTTTGCTTGTAATTAATGGAGTATCAGAACATATGCAACTCAGTGAACTCACAACGATGTTGAGAGTGGAGGAGGGCTAATCTATTTGTTGGTGCTCAAATTTTCTTTTAATTCTTTTAAACTCTTGGTGGAATCATCCTTGTTTTCTTCTCTTTCTGTCCTTTTCTTTTCAATCGATTGTCCTTTTATATAGTGCATTGTCTTTTATTTATTTATTTTTCTTACAAAAGCTAAGCAATATGATTTGGTTCGACTCCACCCGATCAACCGTTGTGGTAAAGAATGGTTTTTGTTACAAAATGCAGTTAAATTCTTGCTGCTACAACAGATCACTTCACAATCTTTGTAGCTACTCTAATTACCTTGGAAATTATTATAGCAGCAATGTTCTCACAAAATAAGTTGCTATGCATGTAAAATGCATGAACATAAAGCATAGAGATTCACGTTTCCACTGCTGAAGAAACCTTAAAGAGGAGGCACAGTTGTGAGCGACATGTGAGTGGTCTGGCTTTTGGAAGGTGTATGGTAATTGTCACAAAATGCCGTGGAGAGAATGGCTATCTACTCATCCTCACTTTCTCTTATTCTAAACAAAGTAATCTGATTAGTATTAAATAATGAAGAAAGAAACTGCCACTGATTAATGACACAAGTAAATCCCTCTTCATGTATAAATATGTGCCAATATTTGAAGTAGTGGACAGCAAAAGATGGAGTGCCAAAAAGTTAACGAGGTGGAGAGGCAAAACCAGCTCCCACAACCTGAGGTGCCAAACAGGGGCACCCCCTTCCTTGGAACTTGTTTTAATGGGCTCAATGCTTTATCAGGTCTCGATTTCCTCTTTCCCTCTTTTTGCCGTAACTAAACCAATTTTAAGACATGTACACAGGGAACTTCCTATGTATATCAGTAGCTAAACCAATTTTAAGAAATGTAGACAGGAACTTTCCTATGTATAATATCAGTAACATTTTACCTGTGTATTATTTGTTACGTTCTTCTGCTCTTCTTTAGGGAATTCAAAAAACAATCATTTTCAATATCATGATAATTGTTTTGGACCACCATTTTTCTTCCTCGCGTTTTTTGGCATACATGGTTCTGGTCCAATTATTTACTTTTTTTCCCCAGCTAAACATAGGACTTGTTGAGGTAATCAGGACAGTGCTTCGACTCATGGAAATATTAAAGGTGAGCTGAGGTATGACCGAGAATGATAACAATTAACTACTGCCCTGTTTTGCAGGTGTTGGGATACTCTCAATTCCCTATGCGCTTTCTCAAGGAGGATGGCTGAGCTTAATACTGCTTTTTCTAGTGGCAGTTCTCTGTTGGTATACAGGATTACTTCTAAGACGTTGTATGGATTCGGACCCACTCATCAGAAGTTATCCTGATATAGGAGAGCGAGCTTTTGGATACAAAGGAAGAACTCTAGTATCCATCTTCATGTATCTTGAGCTATACTTAGTAGCTGTTGAATTTCTGATACTAGAAGGTGACAATTTAGACAGGTTGTTTCCAAACACAGGTGTCAAATTTGCTGGACTATACATTGGAGGTAAAACAGCCTTTGTTCTGCTCACTGCGCTTGTAATCCTGCCAACGACATGGTTAAAGAGTCTAGGCATGCTGGCCTATGTCTCTGCTGGTGGGGTTATGGCTTCTGTTCTTTTGGTTGGTTGTGTTTTGTGGGTTGGTGCAGTTGATGGTGTGGGGTTCCATGAAAATGGTGTGCTTTTGAATGGGGGAGGATTACCTACTACTTTAAGCTTGTTCACCTTTTGTTACTGTGGTCATGCAGTTTTCCCCACGTTGTGCAATTCCATGAAAGACAGAAGCCAATTCTCCAAGGTAGGAAGCTACGTGGAAACTGAATCTTCTTATAATTGGCTCTCTGTTAATGCAACTATGCTAATGATGATATCTTTTCAGTTCAAAATTATACGAGTTCTGTGTGCTTATGACCTTTCTCTTCTGCATTCTCTCCTTCGCAGGTTTTACTTATCTGCTTTGTTACAAGCACCATCACTTATGGATCAATGGCAGTTCTAGGCTACCTCATGTATGGAGAATATTTGAAATCTCAGGTGACCTTAAATCTTCCAATCAGAAAAATTGGTTCAAAAATAGCAATATATACCACTCTAATCAATCCCCTGACCAAATATGCGGTCATTACTGCTCCAATTGCTACAGCTATTGAGGACACATTGGTTTTCCGCAACAGCAGATATCTCAGTATCCTCATCAGAACTGTGATTGTGATCAGCACGGTCGTTGTGGCACTAACAATTCCCTTTTTTGGATACGTGATGGCTTTTATTGGTGCGTTTTTGAGTGTCACTGTCTCCATGTTGTTACCCTGCTTGTGCTACCTTAGGATTGACAAATCTGCTAGAAGATTTGGGTTAGAGTTGGTGTTAATTGTGGGAATATTGATAGTCGGGTCTTTTGTGGGTATAATAGGTACATATACTTCTATCAAACAAATTGTAAAACATCTCTGAAACTTAAAGATGGTGCCATTAAGCTTACTGACAATAAGATAAACAATTCGTAGGCGCAACTTTTGCCTTGTACGAAGATCATGCAAGTCGAATGCAATGCAATATAGGGTTGAAATCTCTGCCAGAGCCCAGAGCAAAATAAAGAAAAATCCAATTCTGCCTTTTAAGGTCCAATCATATTTTCCTCTTCAAGGTACACGTCGGATTTCCATGAGACTGCATTTACTATTCCTTTCTCAAGAGCTGGTTTTAAAAATAAATAAAATAAAAAATAAATCTGACACTGATAGAAATAATGTCAATCTTCTTTTTCAATTAATTTTCCCAACAGCTAATGACACAGCATTTTCTCTTATTTCTCAGTGACCTTCAATTCTTCAAACAAAACGAACCCGCCAGATGCCATAATTTCTCTTTTACATTGACATGTCTAAAATGAGGATCCTCATTCCCCTGTGATAATGACCGAGGCATTTCAGTAGAGACGAGTCACACCACCAGCCCATATACTGGTTGAAATGGCAGAACGTTGTGTGAGTGAAAAATAAACCAAATGGCATACATGCCGGCATTAGGCAATTAGAAAGATCAAATTCATTATGCAGATAAATTTTGCCTTGTATTCCATTGATGGTGAAGCTACAAGTATATGCAGATAAATATTTATCCTGTCAAATCCATGTACTAAAAAAAATCCTATTACATACTGCTATCCTGAACTGAAACTTGTCTACAGTATCCGTGTTTAAGAATCTACTAGATGGTAAATCAAGAGACTCAATGTAGGTTGGAGGCACTTTTAGCTTCTTTCATTGTTTGATAACATGCCATAAGAGAGTAACTTCGACATTTTTAGTCTTCAACGGCCATGCAGTTTGATGATTGCATTAAGTTAGCCTGCTTCAAATCATTCTAGGTTTTAACAACATGGAAGCATGTGCAAATCACTTCGCAAAATGTCAATGGTTCCATTTTCAAGTTAACTTGGAATATCATATGCCCATTCCGACCCTCAAACACTAATCGAAGTACAGCATGGCCTTAATGTTTTCATTTCCATAGAAAGAACATTACACTGCTAGTAAGATACAACTTCAGGGAATACATAATAAAATATTTTAGGCAACATCCTGTACAAAATAATAGATTGAAAATGGTACCCATGAATGTCAATACTTAAACACAAAGGGTTTTGTCGAACATGTTCCCAAAGGGTAATTGGAATAATTTAATTTCCATACCCAATGATATTAAATTACAGAAGCCATTCTTACATGGTTATGGAAATAGATCCATTAGTTATATAAGTGAATTTTTCCAAGTATATCAATTAACGTGTGCCCTTGGGTCACATATTAGAAAAACTGAAATATAAACTTCTCAACTACTATAATGATAGAAATGCTGTTAAATATGTATTCATAAAACCTCAACCTGTCCTTCAAAATGACAAGTCTTTCGCATGAACCAGCACACCTCAGACAACTTCTCCGTATGTGTTGTTATTGCATTCATTTTTGCCTAATTGGTGACCTGAGATGATTCAAAAGTGCAGTTCTCTTAGAAGCAAAAGCATAATGATGAAAAAAGAAAAAGAAAAAGAAAAGGTGACCAAAAAAGTTTAGAAACTCTAAGAGTAAATATAAAGATCATCACATCATGACCAAAGTAAACACTCACCCACTTGGAAGCTGTCTTCTTCTCCAAATATTGCTGCAATGGTCCTAAACCTTCGGTCTTCTGGTAGAAATGCCAAAGCGAACATTACATTTATCATCAAGATACAAAAATATTCAGACAAATGGATACATATCCAACTCTAGGATAGATTGTACAAGTCTGAAGTGAATGACAAAAACTGTTAATTCAAGCATGTATATATACCAACTTGCACTGAAAACATAGATACACTTTAGTACAAACACATCTTTCCTGTATTCTTTATATTGCTTTCAAGTAAATTTTACCTTCGGAGGTTTGACAATCAGAATGCCCATGCCTGCTGTCCTGAAGTGCCTTTTGAACTACTAAATTGCTTTTAGATCGAGCTAGGCTCCGTATATGGGTCAAACGTACAATTCTTTTATGTAAATCCACACTTGATTTCTTTTCTGTCCCTTCTTGCACCTGTGAATGATTTTTGGACCGCGCTTGATGTCGAATTTGAGTCAGCCGTGTTCTTCCTTGCAATTGCCCAAGTGTAGAATCCCCAATACTTTGCTGCGCTAATATATTACTTTTTGATCGAGCTAGACGTCGAATTTGACTTAAACGGAGAGTTTTACCTTCACATCGGAATCCATTCTCTTTATTTCGTACATGATCTATTACAGGCATCACGCCAATTTTTTTCCCAGGATATTTCTGATCTGAAAAGGGATGCTACATAAACATAAAAGGAAAGGCAGATAATGTAGTAATTGAACAGGAGAATAACACTGACCAGTAACTGTAGCATCACTAAGATTTTCTAATGAATGTTGAGCCATTGGACTAATATGCAACCCTGATCATATATAAATAACTATCAACACAACATCAGTGAAATACTTAACAAACTTGAAATAACCAAACACACTTCACAAATTAATGCACTTACCTTCATGACTTCTTTCATTCATGCGCAATCCATCAAAGCTTTCCTCAGATTCCAGCATTAGTTCAGCAGACTGTGCGAGAATCAACAGATGATCAACTGCACTTTCCTCATTCAGTTGCTCATTGTCTATTTGCCCATCTTCACCCAGGCATGCTAGTTTATACTCCATTTTTCTTACCTGTCTAGATTGTTCACTAAATTGGCTATGCTTATCAACATACTGCTGATGGGCAGCAGCATGCCGCAGGGTCTTCCACAAATTCTGCTGCACATTTGACATCTGGAGTGATTTTGCCTCTGCAGCTTCACCCAAATTTTCATTCTTTTCATTGAAAACCAAAGCTTTCTTCTGTTTTGAAATGTTTTGAATATGTTGCCTCTGTTTAATTGTCATCTTCAAATGCTTCGAGCTACTAATAAGTAATCACCATCTGCTTTTCAACATCATGAAACATGAGCAAAAGAAAGACGACAGGATAATGCGTTAAAAACTAAAATGCATAAGATTCCAGCGCCCGCTTCACAGAAAATTCCTTTCCCAGTCAAGGCCCAAAACAAAAACTTTCAAATGGAAATCATAGAGATTTCCCGTATGAAGACCTTAATAGATTATTAATTGTAGAACTGAAAAGCGTGGAAGGGAAATTAAAACCATAAAAGAATAATCTCCATAAACTGAAACTCCACTAGCAGCTTTGGGATAATTTTATATGCACTCGTAACCAGAACCCAGTTCAAAAAACACAACAACAGTTAATACCATGTTAAGATTTTCAATTATACTATATTCCCAATTGAGTTTCAATATCCAAGTTTCAGGCTTTGGAGGAATAAATAAGCATTATCAAGATTTAATAAACAGTGACGAAGGCTGAAAAAATTAATTAATAACAGTATTCTACTATTAATTTGCAAAAATAAATAAATAAAATGAGGTTAGCATTAAACAGAACATGTGGGCACATGAGAAACAAAATGTATATTTTTCATTGAAAAATAAATGGAGTAAGATTGTGGGGCTTACCAGAAAGAAAGGGTTCTTTTTTTCCCCTTAAAAAAGTGGAGAACAGGAAGGGCATGAAAGAGACAAGATGAGGACACAAAAAATATCTGTCAAACAAAAACCCTAAACGGCGTATCCGAGGAATCTGAATTTTCCAATCAAGGTGGGGGAATACTATTACCAAGGTACCCAAGAGGTAGCATCAAAATAGGATGGGCGTATGCCACTTGTTATTTTTGCAGGTTACCACGTTGACATTTGTTAATAAAAAGAAAAAAAAAAAAACATTGCCGTAATAGTCTTATATATCGAATATGGAAGTGACTTAGATATTAACTTTATCACTGTCCCGTACTAAGAAAAATATTTAAACATTACTGATATAATTTTTAATAAAAAAATATAATTATGAAATCAAATATATGATACATAAAATATTGATTATATACTTTTAAAAAAATATTAAAATAATAACATATTTAATTAATTTAGATTGGATCACTGGACCATAATAATAATATAAAATACAAATTAAAATAAATTAAAAAATTTAATTTTTAATCAACTTAATATTTAAGGAGTAAATAAATAAGTATTAAATTTTTAAAAAAAGACAAAAAAGTTTTTTCATCATGAAATCAGGATATCTTCATAAAAAGTAAAATCATAAAAAATTATGAAACTCAATTTTCAACCAGCCCAGTAATAAATGATGAAATAAAAAAACAACTCAATTCAATCTTGACTGACCTCTTAAACCTACTATTTGAGTTATGAGACTGAGATAACTTCATAATAAATAAATAAATAAAATTCTGAAGCTCTATTTCCAACAAATCTAGTGTTGAATCTTGAGGTCCATAAAAAACATTCATGAGACCGAGATAGCTTCATGTAAAGAAATAAAACAAAATATGAAGTTTAATTCTCAATCAACTTAATATTGAATGATGAAATTAAAAACAAATAAAATAAGATTGAGTTGTTGGAAGGTGAAATTAGAAAACAATAATCAATTAAAAAGAGATAAAAAATAAATCAATTCAACATGCAAGCCCACAACTCGGATCATGAAATCAAGATGACTCTATAGAAAAAAAAATGAAATCCAATTAAAAAAAATATTACATTAAAGAAAAACTAAAAAAAATTAACACGGTCAACATGCCAAAACCCGTAAATTAGTTATGGGATTGAGATAACCCCATAGAGAGTAAAAAAAATATAAAACTTAATTTTCAATCAATTTAATGTTATTAGGTGAAATAAAAAAAATCAATTATAAAAAAATTCTTATTTAATTATTAAATTGCAAAATCAAGTTTGATAATGATTTCATCTCCTTTATTTTTTAGTTTTGAAGTTAGAGAGACGAAGAAAGAGTTATCGAATTGAAGTTGAGGAGAAAGAATTTTCGGATTTCAACTAAGGAAAAAAAATTACAAGTTTGATATTAATTCTGAACATAAAAATAATCAAATCAACAAGATTCACTTAACGAGAAAAGTTCTGATAGAGTGTTATTTGCCTTCATCTCGCATGAGACTGTAAACATGGACGTAAGAATTTTTTGGATTCTGGTTTAATTTTTTGTTCTTAAATCGATTTTTTGTTAATATAAGATTATATACCAAAAGAATTTATTTTTTTAATAAAAATCTTATCTTTTCAATCCCCTCCCCTCCACAGCCTCAAAACATTTAATTCAATTCCAAATCACTTTTAATGAAAATGGCAACAGCACCATTTCCACCAGTGATCCAACAGTCTCCCTCACAACACAGTTCTTATTACAACACCACATACCCATCAAGCCTTCTCTCTTGCTTACCCAAATGCACCTCTCTTAAAGAACTTAAGCAGATTCAAGCCTTTTCGATCAAAACCCACCTCCAAAATGACCTCCAAATCCTCACCAAGCTCATCAACTCTTGCACCCAAAACCCTACCACCGCCTCCATGGACTACGCACACCAGCTGTTTGAAGCAATTCCCCAGCCGGACATTGTCCTCTTTAACTCCATGTTTCGCGGCTATTCGCGGTCCAATGCCCCTCTCAAAGCCATCTCTCTCTTTATCAAAGCTTTAAATTATAATCTCTTGCCGGATGACTACACTTTCCCATCTTTACTTAAAGCGTGTGTGGTCGCTAAAGCCTTTCAACAAGGTAAACAACTGCATTGCCTTGCTATCAAACTTGGGCTAAATGAGAATCCTTATGTCTGCCCTACACTTATAAATATGTACGCCGGGTGTAATGATGTGGATGGGGCTCAACGAGTGTTTGATGAGATATTAGAACCGTGTGTTGTTTCATATAATGCTATTATAACGGGCTATGCTAGAAGTAGCAGGCCTAATGAGGCACTGTCTCTGTTTCGCCAATTGCAAGCTAGGAAACTTAAGCCTAATGACGTTACCGTGCTCAGTGTTCTATCGTCGTGTGCATTGTTGGGTGCATTAGACTTAGGGAAGTGGATCCATGAATATGTTAAGAAGAATGGACTGGATAAATATGTTAAGGTGAATACGGCACTTATAGATATGTACGCCAAATGTGGAAGCTTGGATGGTGCCATTTCTGTCTTCGAGAGCATGAGTGTAAGAGACACGCAGGCTTGGTCTGCGATGATCGTGGCATATGCAATGCATGGGCAGGGTCAAGATGTGATGTCTATGTTCGAAGAAATGGCGAGGGCAAAAGTGCAGCCTGATGAGATTACATTTTTAGGCCTACTGTATGCTTGTAGTCACACTGGATTGGTGGATGAAGGTTTTCGGTATTTCTATAGTATGAGTGAGGTGTATGGAATTATTCCTGGGATCAAGCATTACGGGTGTATGGTGGATTTATTAGGTCGAGCTGGACTCTTACATGAAGCTTATAAGTTCATAGATGAGTTGCCGATCAAGCCCACACCTATACTGTGGCGAACCTTATTATCTTCATGTAGTAGCCATGGCAATCTGGAATTGGCAAAGCAAGTGATGAACCAGATTCTTGAACTTGACGACTCTCATGGCGGGGATTATGTAATTTTATCAAACCTGTGTGCAAGAGCTGGCAAATGGGAGGATGTGGATACTTTAAGAAAATTAATGATCCATAAAGGTGCAGTAAAGATTCCTGGGTGCAGCTCCATAGAGGTAGATAATGTAGTGCATGAGTTCTTCTCTGGGGATGGTGTGCATTACGTTTCTACAGCTTTACATCGAGCTCTGGATGAGCTGGTTAAGGAGTTAAAATCAGTCGGATATGTACCAGATACTTCTCTAGTCGTTCATCCTGATATGGAAGATGAAGAGAAAGAAATCACTCTTAGATATCATAGTGAAAAACTGGCCATTTCCTTTGGACTCCTCAACACCCCCCCAGGGACAACAATCCGCGTGGTGAAGAATCTTCGAGTTTGCGGGGATTGCCATTCTGCTGCTAAACTTATATCGTCACTCATTGATAGGGAGATAATTCTTAGAGATGTCCAACGATTTCATCATTTCAAAGACGGGAAATGCTCTTGTGGGGATTACTGGTAGAAGAGTCTGTTCAACTGAAATTCCTCCTTGTATGATTGAGACATCTGCATCGTCCCTGTCTTTCAACAGCTATTTCTCCCTGCTATCATTAGAAGGCTTCGGAGTCGGTACTGCAGTTGCTCCTAATTACTCCATTCGTTCAACATATATAAGTTCTCGAAATCTTTAGTTGCTTGTAAAGAATCAAGAGTAGCAGGGTCGGTTCCAAGTGGCGATCCCTGTAAGTTTTCATCAGGCACGTGCACATTGGTGTATATTCTGAACCATTGATGTGCAGCAGCCGGCAATTGATCAATACATCATTACCTTTCTAGTTATAATGTTTATTTTCTTTACCGGTGATGAAAAGAAGCGGCACAACAATTTCTTCTAAAGTCTAAACACACCGCAAAATGCCGTGGACCATGAGAGCCGTGAATCTCGTTTTTTCTTGATTACTTGGTTTCTTGCGGTCTTCGTATTTTCAAAGCAACTCAATTATCTCAACTGGACCATATCGATGTTCAAAACAAATAAAACTGTTTTAAGCGACTATAAATGGAAGGCCAATGAATCATATTCATAGAATTAAATGTTGTTCTATAATTTTAAAAACAATATGAAAATATCTAAAAAAATATATTTTGAAGTAAAGAAACAATAATAAAAATTTCATATCTCAACCGCTATATTTACAAAATAATAATACTTTCTTGTGGAATTCAAACCTGCTCCCATATTGATATGAACAGTCCTAGTGATTCTTTTTTATTTGATGAGGTGAATAATTTTATTTCTTGAATTGATTTCAATCCATGGAAGGAAAGATGCTACTATTTTTTCTATAATATATTGGAGAACCAAATGTAGAAATAATCTCCTTCGATTCTCCCGCTATATCAAAGATCATGGTATATCTCTTGCCACAATGAGATTCATGCACCTCGAACTCATAAATGCATAAATCTGAAGATCAGGTATACCTACAGTTACGGAAATAAACACCAAGAGTTTTAGCCACCAAAAAATGTTCACACGAGAAATTGACAATGAACCTGGCGGCATGATGAGAAATAAGTACGAGATCAATAATATTTCCGATGAGTTTAAGAACAGGTTAAACTTTCACGAATAATTAGATGGACAGTGGACATGCACATGAACTTATTAGGAAATGTTCACGCGTAAATATTGCCATGAATTGATTGATAAGCTTGGAACAGCATATCCTGTGATTGATACTCTGAATGCAGGCAAGCCTTATTGGCCTATAACTCTATAAAATGCGCCTCATACCATGCTTGTTCTGTACGATCATATCATATCACATTTAAAAGCCTTGAACTTGAATTCCATTTCACAAGATTAAGAGAGGCAAAAGAATAGATGAAAGCCAACAGTTCTACCTTGATCAAGCTTCTGGTACTCCTGTGCCTATCAGTACTTTCTGTTTCACAGGACTTCGACTTCTTCTACTTTGTTCAACAGGTGAGTTAGTTAAGTTTCTAGTGTCTATATATTTGAGTTTCTTCTAAACTACTTTGTTTCTCTCTGTTTTTTTTTTTCCTGCTCTTGGTTGATGGTTTTTGTGTCGATATTGCAGTGGCCAGGATCATACTGTGACACAATGACAAGTTGCTGCTACCCAACAACTGGAAAACCTGCGGCTGATTTCGGCATTCATGGACTTTGGCCCAATTACAATGACGGGACATACCCAAAAAACTGTGATGCTAGTAGGCCCTACGATCCAAAAAAGGTAGTGTTTGCCCTTGAAATCATCTCCAGAAAGCTGTCATTCTTTGTCCTTGTACTGTACACCAGGAACATAAAGGTTTTTTTATTTATTTTCAAAATGGGACTTTAAATTCTACCAGTCCCTGCTAACAGGAACGCAACATGAAAAAATAACGAGTAGTAGTTCTTTACAGCAACAATTTGGTCGAAATTTTTCCTCTTTCCATTTCATAACCAATAAATCTTGTGACTGATAAATGAATTTTATAGGAAACAGAGCAAGGACGACTTCCTAAAATTTCAGTTCACTGGCTTAGATTTTTTCCTTTTCTTTTCTAGATTGCAGTAATGGTTAATGAAGAAAAGATCAGATTTATGTTTTGAATTGCTTTTATCGACCCACTTTCTTTCTATGGTCAATATTGATCGACAGGTTAAATCAATGAAACCATTGAGTCATATAGTAATCGACTGTCTCGATAAGATTACCTATACTTTTGATTCACCCCTTATATTTTCTAATCATTAACGTAATCTCTTGATCAATTTCCAGTTTGAAAGAACTCATTTTAACATGTTAAGCTGCCAAACATTAAATTGGTAAAAGCTTTCAAGTGAATTGGAATTCAAATTATAGCTACATTGAAAGGAAGCAATAGCCTGCCAGTTACAAGCCTGCCTTGAGAAACTGGCAACAGAGGGTTTCTAGTGGCACAAGCCCACCAACTCAACTCAAATTTCTAATCATGAAGCCCAGCCCAGAAAAACCTCAAGGCACACATAAGCCTAACGTTCTTCTTTGAATCATCAGGTCCTCTCAGTGCATGTTTTAGTTGATGTCATGTATCTGGTTTCGGTAGAATTCTTTGCACCTTTCTTTGTTTGTCTTTTACTTTTATAATAACTGATCTTTTGGTAAACGGTACAGGTTGCAGACCTAAGGAGCGGTATGCAAAAGAATTGGCCAACGCTAGCTTGCCCAAGCGGCACTGGAGTAGCCTTCTGGACACATGAATGGGAAAAGCATGGGACGTGCTCCGAGTCTATTCTTGACCAACATGGATACTTCCAAGCAGCTCTCGATTTGAAAAAGCAAGTTAACCTCCTTCAGGCACTAACAAACGCAGGTAAATCTTCTTCTTCTTTTTTTAATTTATAAAGTCCAGCTGCTTCACCCCTTTTAGAGGAGAGCTGTCCTTTGCCTAAATTTTTTCCCCTTAAATGCTACGGTAGCTAATGGTTGAAGAACAAAAATGTTACAGGAATAAACCCAGATGGGGGATCTTACAGCTTGAGCAGTATCAAGAGTGCTATACAAGAGGCAGTAGGATTTACTCCATGGATAGAGTGCAATACTGATACATCAAGGAACAGTCAACTTTACCAAATTTACCTGTGTGTGGATACTAGTGGAAAAAATGTCATTGACTGTCCAGTGTTTCCCAGAGGAAAATGTGATTCAGAAATTGAGTTCCCTTCTTTTTAGATCCGTAATTGAGACTAAATTTATGTATTTCCTTTCGTGTCTTGTTTACTGATAATCAGTTGATTATAGTCTTACCAGTGTATTTGTTTTCCCATCAAGTTAATTCCAATGTTTTGGAGAGCTGTTAAAAACCTTTCAGCCAATTTCAACCCAAAATCATCCCAAATCCTACCCTCTCTCTCTTTTCTAAAGACTATGGAGAGCTCTCTTTCTCTCTAGGGTTTTCTAAATTTGATTCAAAACATACAAAAGCACTATGCTTACCTTTTTTTTTTCGAGCCATGCCTTACATTTCAGGCAATCTTTCTTTAAGTATCCAGGTTTTCCACGAAAATGACATTTATCTTTCTTGTGTTTTTTCTTACGAACTTAGATAGAAGATTCATTTATCTCAAGTGTTCTATGTTTACCCTTTCCATGCTACTTGCCAGCTTTTTTTACCCATAATTGTTCGACAGATTCAACATTTACAAGCATAAAGATTCATGGGTAAGTGAAAAAAAAAACATTATACAAATTAAAACTTATTTGTCTTAATTATCCGACCACTTTGGTAATTAACAAATCAATCATAATATAAATTTCAAATTATAAACATGGTGCTTAAACAATTTTTTTTATTAATTACAAAATCAAGTGTAATTAATTGTAAGTAGCAGGGATATAATAATAATTATAACTCAAAACCCTTAAACAGACGATTCTGCCTATTAACTTTCTTCTTCTATTATGTTGGTAGTGGGCTCTCTGCCCACTGTCAACATATATAAGTATTTCTAAGAAGTTTTTTTTTTTTTTATTTCATACATTCATCAAAGTGTTTGGTTGTTAAATAAAAAACTACTTCTTAGAATTAATCGATAGAATTTTAATATTAATATTCCATTAAAAATTATTTTATTTATTTATCCAAATCTTACATTTCTTCCGTACTTCCCGCAGAGGATCGGGTAATGTAAGATATACTAATCCGACACTAATCTGTCACTTTAATATTAATAATTTGTATCACAGTATATCTTAATCCCAAATGGCAGGAACTTATCATAGTCTGCCTCACCTATTTTTCTAGTGACTTTGACCTCTGCAGTTGGGCCGTATCACATTATCTGTTCTTTAGAATTCTCGAAAGGCACAGAATTTTGAAATCTGAGGTTTGAGAAGCAGCCTAACTTTTTGGTTGATCGTTGGATTATCGGTAAAGAAATAAAAATAAAAACTATGGTCTCATAGCTGTTGTGCATACTGGACCGAAAGCAAACACAAATAAAACACAAACAAACAGATTTACGTGGTTCCCCAAAACCGGGTACGTCCACGGAGGCAACAGATTGTATAT
>Ga0307517_10003562_pt1 | contig 24173 bp, 13 predicted proteins | sample 23_EM_MG_FD_194515 | JGI IMG/M metagenome (GOLD analysis project Ga0307517, IMG submission 194515) | Populus trichocarpa ectomycorrhiza microbial communities from riparian zone in the Pacific Northwest, United States - 23_EM | ecosystem: Host-associated > Plants > Roots > Unclassified | place...
AATAAGCTAGCATAATTTAAAATAAATAGAGAGGAGAGACAAAGAAAAATAAAGAAAGAAAGAAAGAGACCCCGAGGACACACCGAAACTCAGATGATGACACCACCAGTACTGTTGGAAAGATATCGATAAGACAAATCCAATGACGTTAAGTGGTCCATATGAGTCATCCAATTGTGTTGGGCCTCATTTGCCATCAGACAACTCGTGTAGCATCCTCTAGTCACCATTGAAGACCTTCCTTATTATCGTTGGATTCTTTCCGTCGAGATCTTTTTAACAGTATCGATGGTGTCATTATGGGAGTTTTAGTGTACCTCCATGGTCTTTTTTTGTTTAATTGTCTTTTCTATCTCATCTATCCTTGTAATTTGTGAAGAGAGAGAAGAGAGAGAAAACTAAAAACTAAAAAAAAGATCATGAAGGCACACCGAAGCTCCAATAATGACACCACTGGTATTGTTGGAAAGATTTTGACAAGACAAATCCAACGACATCAAAGAAGATCACCATAATGACACCATCGGTGACCTTTTTTAGTGTCGTTAAATTCATCTCGTCGATATCTTTCCAACGGTACCGGTGATGTCGTTATCCGAGTTTCAGTGTGTCCTTGAGGTCGTTTTTTTTTCTTTTTATCCTTGTTTTTCGTTCTCTTCTCTCTTTTTATTGTAAATCATATCAATCTATTTTTTACTTTAGAGAGAGTCGCGTATGTCATGTCATGAGTTACTCTTTAAACTATCGATTTTCTAAATAAAATAAAATTGTACTGTGTTATTTTTTTAAAAGTGTTACAGTACAAAAATATTCTATGTTTTTGTTGGAAATTTAAGTGGATTCCTCGGTGTGGTAATTAATTTGTTTTATTGTTTATGGTGGTCTTCCTTTGATATGTGTAGTCAAATTTGTAACAATGCCTCTACTAACTCTCTTGTTCGACGTAGGGACCCAAAAAAACTGTTCTTTGTTTTATTATGAAATAAGTGTTCCACACCGATAGTCTCACTTTGTAAACGATTGAGATAACATTTTGAATTCTCAAACCCTAAAATAAATGGATAGGCTCGGGGAAAAACACACTCTAACTTCTTGACAATGACTAGAAAAACAAGGAAAGAGAACTGCGAATTGCCCAAAGCCGCCTCAATCATCGAGATGTTTTGTCAGTGCTGTCCATCCTATTCAAAAAATGAAAAGATTTTCTTTTTTCAGGTGAAATAAAAAAGATGATGGCATCCTTTATTTATCCATCCCATGTGATTAATGACGACATCATCAATGTATGGATCGATCGAATACAAGTGTTTTCCTTTTCTTTTTTCTTTTTTCTTTTTTCTTTTTTGGTGAGAATAATGAGTTGCATTTTATCACAGAAAATAAAAGGTACAAGACGTAAGGTAGCCAACAAGAGAATTGCTGCAACATTTTCACTTTACAGAAGCAAATAACGCAACAAGCAAAAACACTGCAGAGATCCTAGCTTTCTCATGACATGCAAGTGTTAGAAGATAAATACTACGACGCTCCTGATAAGAATTTCTTGCCTTCTGCGTTTCACCACCTTCTCCGGCCCTCCTGACACTAGTGGATTTAGCAAGAACATGACAGGATTTAAAGCTTCAAATTCCAACCCAACGAACTGCATGTTGGATATATTATGTTAGAGAATAATATAAATTATATTTTGGGATCTCATCTATCAGTTTAAGCTATTGGGTTGAGATACAGGATATAATTTATATTATTCTCTAACATACTCTCTCAAGTGAAAGTTTTTTGGGCTTGAAACTTGTACAGGTCCACATTACCTCGTGCTTAATTTTTATCAAATAAATGAGGATAGTGAGATTCGAACCTGTGACTGCTTGGTTATCAAGACTCTGATACTATATCAAAAAACTATCTCAATTCAAAAACTTAAGCTATTAAATAAAATTTCAGGATATGTTTTATATTATTCTTCAACGTATTATAGGACGGAAGAAATATTCTTCTTTGTTGCTGCCACATGCACAGACAATGCTCTATCTATATATCCCATTCAATCTTTGACTGCAACATATAGCTCAGAGTGACTTTGATTACCAACCACCAATCAGATTCATTTGAATTCATCGCACCCCATGATAGATTGAAATGAAAAGGGTGATGATACATTGAAAGGATAATGTGTGTCCAAAGAAGGAAACAGTGTGTTTGGTAATGAGAACAGTGAAGCGTAAAATCCGGTAAGAGATTGGTGTTGTAGGAGTATAGTCAGAGAGGAGAGGAGGGTAGCTATTTGCTAGTAGCTAGGCATGGCTAGCTAGATAGTGGTACGGAGGAGGAAGGGAATCTGATGCCGACGTGACGCGTCCGAAATCAGAGGGAAGACCCAATTATTGTATCCCACGCTGCCCGACACCATGATTCTGTCGGCTCTGTCCCACCACCACCTCCCTTCCTTCTACTTCTATCTTATCAAAAGTTCCTCTCAATCTCTCAAAATCCCTGTCCTCTGTTCTCACGCTTAGACTTGGCTTCTTGATTTTTATTTTTATTTTGGCTCTCTCTAGTCTGTCCATTAGCCATATTATATTTTTTTATCCAACATTTTTACCAATTATAGAGTTTAGAGTGGGATTATGTTTAGGATCATGTGCAGCCTACCGCAAATTCTATGCATTTGGGTGGCAACTAGGGATAGTAAAATGTGTAGCATGAACTTGTAGTTTTATATTATATTGATGGATTTGGGTATCTTTGCTTAAAAATTGTCTTGTAACATTCTTGTTATGACTATGGAAGAAAGAAGTTGGCATATATTTTAATATATATATATATATATATATATATATATATATATATTATCTCACTGAGATATTATTGTTGAAATCTATTTTAAATGGTTGCATTTGCTATACAACATTTGTGTAAGGATTTTCTTTCATGGTGAATAAAAATGTTATGCCTTGATTTATTATATATAAGAGAATGATATAAAATCACATCTTGAAACTTCACCTAACAAATTAAATTTTTAGATTGATATAGTTTTTCGACATGATATCAGAGTCGTGTTGACCAAACAGTTATGATTTGAAATCTACTATCCTCATTCTCTCTTCTAATTAAAAATAATTAATAACACAAGTTAATATGACATTATACAAGTTTCAAGTCAAAAAACTTTCATTTGATAAAATACATTAAAAAATAATATAAATAATATCTTGTGAGACCTTCTATAACAACTTAAGTTTTTTGATCGAGACAGTTATATATTCCACGTTAAATCTTTAACTGAAAAAGAAATTAACTTTTAGTTGAAATAATTTGTGATTGAGGTACCTATGTGTTACCTATAATTGCATTAATTAAGGTATGAGAACAATCTAAAAGAGAAAAAAGAAAAGTTGTGTTCTCTTATAATGCCTGTATTATTTGAGTTTGGAAGGTAGCTACTTGTTTGGATCTAGCTAGCTAATTCTTTTATCAGTACTATCCTTGTCAAGATGTAGTATTCTATCGGTTTGTTGACAAGGTGTATTTTCTTTTTGTTTTTTTGTTCTCATTTTCCAATCCCATGTTTTTCGAGTTCCATAGAATTAAAGAGGTGGTCCTGTTGGATTAATAATGCTAAAGTTTCTACCTAACTTATCACATCTCTTCCCCACCACCATAGAAACAATGTCATTAAAAATTTAAAAAAAAAAACATGATGATGTTGTAGGTCTTAATTTGTATTATTATTCCTGTGTCTGAAAGATCTTTGTAGTATTTTTTATATATATATATATACATTCATATTATCTCTATGCGTTACATGATTATCATGTTTAGGTTATTTCATAAGTTATTATAAGTAATATGGTTAAATAATGACACATTTCAACTGCTCATAATATATAATATATAATATTTCATTTTATAATGTATGATATTTCATTGATGTATATTGTGATCCTAAGTTTTTTTAGATTTTTTATTTTAATCCCTGTATTTTATTTTTTATAAATAAGTCATTAATTATCCTTGTATTTATGACTGATGTAACTTAGTCTTTAAATATTTTTTCAATTAAGTCCCCGTATATAAGATCTTAAACTTGATCAAAATATTTATAATAAATATGTGATGTTATTGAAAACAAAAGTTTTTTATTTTTATTTTTGTGAGCATATCTATTTAAAATCACTTAATTAGTTTCATCAATCAATTTAAATAATATAAATTTTTTTTATTATAAATAATATATTTATGATGATATGAGATAAAAAATCAAAGTCAAAATAAAAAAAATCTTCAATGACGTAACGATAGTCATTTATTTTTTTTATTAAAAATTATTGTTTTCTATAATATCTTATAACTATTATTATGAGAATATATTTTTTTCTCTAAATAATTATACTATAATATTCATGAGCTTCTTTTTTAAAAAACTTAATTTTTTATTAAAAATAAATTACTATTGTTAGTTCATTGAAATGATACATATTACTCTAGCTTTGATTTTTTCCCCTCGTATATCATCGATCATAATATTTTTTCTATAATTTAAATGGGTTGATGGACAAGATATGGATTAAGTTTTAAATAGATGTGATCATTGAAAAAATAAAACTTATCTATCCTCATAATATTCTTATAAGATTATAAAAAACAGTTTTTTTTTATTGAAAATTAGATTATTATTGCCATGCCATTGAAATGTTTTTATTTTAATTTTAATTTTTTTCATATCATCATCAATATATTATTTCTCAATAAGTTTTTTCCGGACAAGATAAGAATTAAATGAATTTAAATAAACATCCTTATTAAAAAATAAAACTTTTATTTCCAACAATATTATATATACCATTGTGATCAAGTTTAAGTTTTGACATGTAGGGATTTTACTGAAAAAATCATTTTGGGACTACATTGCATCTTTTGCAAAATATGAGGTCAAAAAATTCAATCAATGACTTATTTGTAATAAAATTAAAATATATGGACAAAAATATACATCAATGAAATATTACATGTTATGAGCACCTAACACATGTTATTATTTAATATATAATATTAGTGACAGTAATCAATGAAAGTAAACTAATGATGAAAATTATATATATAGTATTGTTAATCCATATCCTTGTTTCTTATTCTCGTAATTAATAAAAAATTAGTACCTGAGTATACCAATTGGTTAGCATACTTTTACTTTCTTTATGATAATGTAATTTACTGCACGATTTCCATTTGCGAGACATGACTAATGTGTAAAATCAATTTCCTCAATCCTCTAGACCTTCTTTGATTCTAAATTACTAATCTTAAGACTGAATTGCATGACACAGTAATTTCAAAGTAATATTTATTTGAATTTTCTGGTTATGGAAAAATGAATAAAAGATTTTTTTTACATAACCCAGTTACAAGAATAGAATAAAATAAAATAAATTTGACATAAATAATACAATATAACCTTGATAAATTAATAACATCGATTAAAAAATATTATTGATGGATCCCGACTCAGGACCAATTTGGTGAATTAATAATTTGCTAAATTTATAAGATAATATATTCTTTAAAAAAAATACGTAGATATCACTTAACATATAAATTAATAATCTTATTATACATACATATATACATAACTCAATTAGAAGATCTTTTGATGTAGGAGTAACTATTTAGGATTTGCTATATTTTCGTAGTTGATTTAAGCTTTTTTTATTTGATTTATAACTTTTTTATTATTTTTCTAGCTTTGTTTATTACTCTTATTGCTTTTTCTTTATTTTCAAGTTTCCTAGTTTGTTTAGGTTAATTTTGAATTTATTTAATAAGATGTAAACCTCTTAGAGAGGTAGACTACTTGAAGAGAAAATACCTACTAATAAAGTTTTTAATTAAGATTTTTATGTGATCCCTATTCAATATAATTTTGTGTTCATGTGCTTATTGTCTTTCTTATGTTACTTCCGTCTACATCACCTTTGTAAAATATTACTGCAATGTTATTTTTCTCTTGAAATTGATATCTCTCTGGACCTCATTTTTAACTTCTTTTAGTGAAATAAGAAGTTCTAGTGTTATGTTCTCGATTGCCATAAACAAATATGCAATGTAATTGTAAACAAATATGCAATGTAATTGTTTCTTGGAGTGCATATTTGCACGAGATAGGCTCCAATATAGAATTATCATCTTCAATTTCATATTTTATGTTATTTTTCATGATATTCTCAATAATTTGCCCATCACTCAACTATGAAGTTGCTTTGTTTTCTCATATGTAGTTCAAAAGCTATTCAATATTCATTGTATCACGATACTTCAACTTTTTTTTATTAGAACATGCAATTGTTGAACATATTTATCATATGTGTGGCTGATCCAAGTTATTTGAATTCATATTATCCATAGACCTAATTTTATAATGTCAAAAATAATTTGTAATTGTATTTGCTTAAGCATCTATTGTTCAAGCTAAGATTGCAAGATTCATTGTATCTAAAACATTTATCTTTCTTGGATTTGAGATCCTAATTTCATAACTTTCTAAAATATTTTGATAAAATCAACGATGATAATGCATCTTAAAAACTCATACGATTCCCACATCATAAGGCTAAATGCTGATGTTGTGTTAGGGGTTAAGAAAATATTTTAATATTGTCCAAACCTTCAATAGTTTTTGGATGAGTAGGATAATTATCAACAAGCAAGAGAACTTTTCTACTATTTATTTTTCTATCAAATTGTTGAACATATTCTGGAATAAAATCATAGTCATCTATACGTCTTATTTGTTGGCATGATACTTGCAATTTATATTGTTCAAGGTCACATTTTTAAAACACAGTTCTTCATGGTCACATTATTAAAATATAGTGGTTTAACGTACTTGTAATGAATCATAAAGGAATTTTCTCAAAACCATCCTTATTTCAATAAATAAAGATTGTAATTTTTTCATTGTCTTGTTTTTTACCTTTAAAGTATTTTATTATGAGAAAATGATCTAGTTGTAGCCTATAAAACAATAATGTTTTATTGAAAACATCTTCCATGAGAAAATGATCTAGTTTCTCTCATATGGAATTCAAATTGCTCTTCACAAGCTTTATATCAACTGATCTTATTCTTTGAAATGATGATATGTCTTGATGCCATATCTTGATTTGAAGTGCTTGATCTAACTACGAGAAAAATATAATTCTAGTGTATCTCTATAAGGTGCATCATTTTAAGAAACTCATTTTTGCTTCTTCATGATTAGTTCTTCGGTTATATTCACATGTTCTTTGTATTGAACAAACCACTAATAAAGAACTTTCTCTAGCTTTGGGATTTTTGTGGTTTTGTGTCTCTTGACATCATCTTTTTCAATATTGGTTATTAGATACTTTGATGATCCCTAGTTGTATTTGATATTGTTGTTTGGCTTAAACTTTTTGACACCCGTGATTGCTATTGCTTTTGGATGCAAGTTGAAGTTTTTATGTTGCATGCACTCACACAAAGCTTTATGCATTTATTCGTCATTGTATCAATGAAGTGTTGGTCTAGCGGTTAAGATACTGTTATATCCCTACAAGGGTGAGAACACAAGTTCGATTCCTAGGAAGCGCACTTATTGGGAGGGGCAACCACGAACCCCGAACGGGACTAGCTTCATCCTTTAAAAAGGTATGAGGATACCTGGGTAAGAACAAAAAAAAAAATTATTCATCATTGTTGATTTTTTTACACCTTTAAAATGAGAATTTATCGTGTTTAGTTTTACCATTTGTGATATTATATATTTTTGTTTTATAGATGTTTTTGCTGAAATATATTAATTCAGCATTCATTACAATTCATAATTTTCAAATACAATTAAGTAAAAAAAAAGGTTCAATATTTGAAAATAAAATAAAGAATACCTTTATAAATTAATTTTTTATTAATTAATACATAACTTAATAAATTATTAATTAAATAGTATTTCAATTAATTAATAAATTTTCATGGTGTCAATAATTTTAAATTATAAAGATTTAACTACAATTACAAAAGCTAATGAAATAAAACAACATTATTACATAGACTCCAAGTCAAATTCATCTCATAAACCAAGAAAAGAATAGGCAGACACCGATCTGAATTGTGTATTTCAAGAACAAAGCAGCAGCAGCAGCAGCATGTTGTTTCGTAGCAGGGGAGAATGAGAAAGAAAGCTAAGCTTACAGAAGCCGCATACCGTAGAGCTCACTAGCCGACCCCACCCCCTTAAGAAACCCGTTTCTGGAGCCGACTGAATATGTCGTGCCTCTGCCTGCCTACTCCCGTATAACAGAACACTGTAAAAGTTGCTCTCTCTCTCTCTCTCTTCGCTGCCCCCTCTTATATCCCTCAGAATTCTCAGATTCTCCCCCCCACGCCACCCCGCTCTCTCTCCCCATAAATTCCCTCTATCACCACCCCCTTTGTCTTCCACATTTCAATACCTGATCACAAACTCTGTTTCTATCTTCAAACACAGGAAAACATAACCAAACTTCAAGTATTCAACACTTTCTTTGCCACCAAAAGCCAAAAATGCCAACAGAGTTATCAAGCAGTGAAAAAACTAGGAGACCACCGCTATCGACAACACCAACATCAAATAAGCCTGGAGGGGCACCACCTCAAGAGCAAGAGCACTTGCCATGTCCACGTTGTGACTCAACAAACACTAAGTTTTGTTACTACAACAACTACAATTTCTCTCAGCCTCGTCACTTCTGTAAGTCTTGCCGCCGTTACTGGACTCACGGTGGCACTCTCCGAGACATCCCTGTTGGTGGTGGCACTCGGAAAAATGCTAAAAGGTCACGTACTTCAGCTACTACAGCTGCCTCCTTTGCGGGTCCTATTATCGACAACAACATTGATAACTTACCGTTGCCTGCTACCCCAGTGCTGGTTCCCCTCACAGCCAGTCAGGGTTTTTCGGTACATTTTGGTGGTGGCAGTGATGGGAAGGGCAACGGTGGTTGTGGTAGTGGTGCTCTGGGTGGGAGTTTTACTTCTTTGTTGAATACTCCAGGCCCAGCTGGGATCTTGGCTCTCGGAAGATTTGGACATGGACTTGGGCATGGGCTTGAAGATGTCGGGTGTGGGCTTGGAAGAGGGCTCTGGTCTTTTCCCGGAATAGGAGATAGTGGTGCTGGTGTAGGTGGTCATGGCGGGGTTACTGTCACAGCTGGATTGGACAACACATGGCAGTTTGGGAGTGCTGGGCAAAATGGTTTTGTTGGCGGGGATTGCTTTTCTTGGCCTGAGCTTGCAATTTCAACTCCTGCAAATGGTTTTAAATGATGGAGTAGTCAGTAGTATGTTGTTTTGCTGTATCCTGTTTTTGTCTTCTGGATTTTGGTTCTAATTATGGATTGGAGGGTCAAATTACTATGTAGTATTTAAGTGTTGAGATAGTAAATTACGCTTGATATTTAGAAACAAAATTACTATGTAGTATATAAGTGCTATGATATCATTACATGGCCTTCTTAATTAAGTTGTTTGAGGAAGATTAATGATCGTTTATAATTATCTTCAAGAGCTATGTCAGAAAGTGAGTCTGTTTGAGGACACATATTAATTTGTTTATAACATGTTCCATATTTGTTTTAGCGAATTCGCTACCTTCTGTTGAGATCATGAACAAGATTATCCATATCTATATAGGGATAATGATGGATAGGTTCAAATTGGATTACAATGAAAATGGATGCTTTGAGAAGAAGAAGAAGAAGAAAGCAACTCAGAGAAGAAATGCGAGATGAGAGAGGGAGAGAGAGAGAGAGATGGAGAGAGCGACAGGAGAATCGCAATTCATTTCGTTGATATTCTTTATGCAGTAATTCCTTTACAATATATCAATTCCATGAAGTATCAAGAGTACCACGGCAAAGAGTTCTCTTTTTATTGTTACATGGATTATTTATAAAATATTTTTTATTTAAAAATATATTAAAATAATATTTTTTAATTTTTAAAATTTATTTTTGATATCGGCACATCAAAACGATTTAAAATCATAAAAAATAATTTAATTTGAAGCTAATAAAACTTTAAATTTTTTTAAAAATATAGTTGGACCGCAATACCAAACATCATCTAAATAAAATAATGTATACACAAGACGACTTCTTACACAACTAGAAAATTGATTTACATCGATGGAATATTTCGTCAGTGTATAAACCGGATTTCCATTAATATAATAATCACGGATGAAAACATCATTGACGAGTGTCTCATCAAGCACTATCAGAATATTGCATATCACCGACGAAATATTTCAATCAGAATATTGCATATCATCGACGAAATATTTCATTAATGTTTACACACTGATTCAGTTAGAAATAAATTTTTCGATGGAACTACATACAAAAAAATATCGTCAGAAAACATATCATTAGTGATTTCTATTATGTTGATAAATCCGTCAGTAATATATTCTCTAATGGATTTATAGATGAAAATATCATGTGAAACAAAACAAATTACCGGCATCCAATGCATCGATAAATCCATTGATGATTATGGCATATTGCCGACAAAATAAACCATTGGTAAGTCCATCTGTGATCATATGCATATTACCGACAAAATTAAACCACAAAGATTTACATCTAATAGTTGCAGGTCCTGTAGTTGTTTTTCCAACTCTCTGGAAAATTTAAAAGGACTTATTATGTTTGTGATTCGAAGTTAGTTAGTAATTTTATCAATATTATATTTAATATATTTTAGAAAAAATAAAATAAACAAAACAAGGAAAAAATCTATAAAAAAAATAAAACTAAATTTTTATTATTAATTTTAAAAAATAATATTGAATAAAATTTATCTAGTGGACAAAAGATAAAGGAGGAGGAGGAGTTAGAGATAGATCTTTGTTGGAACCAGGTGGGCGACGAGGTAGATCACCTGTACTAGTGAGGGTTGACTGCAATTGCTCGAGGACATTGACTTTATCCCTCAGGTCAGCCATCTCAGACCCAAGTTGGGTCGTCTCAGTACTAAACCAGGTTGTTTGAGCTTTAACTTGTTCTTATACAATCACCTGGACGGTTGAGGATTGCTGTTTAAACTCGATTGTGAGGAACCAACAGTCAATACACTATGATTTGTCTATATATCCACGGTCCTAGTGTTAGAGACACCATAAATCTAATTTCTATCGGGTTAACCAAACGACCTAGCCTCTAACCACAAATCCAGATTGAATTTCGGATGGGTTGAAGGATCGTCTTTGTATCTCTTCTGCAATCAGGTGTTATATGTTTTCTAAAAAGAAAAAAAAAGTCAGAAAAATTTTAAAAATAAGAAATTAAGAAAATAATTATTTAAATCCAACTTACCACAAACATCTAAGCTCAATTATCCATGAGTTGTTGCACCCCTTTCCAATGATCATCATTTCACATTTGATTTTTTTTTTTTAAAAAAAGCTTCATCAGTCTTGGATTGCGTCTAAGTACTGTAGCTTACAAATAAAAGCTACTGTTAGTTAAATTTTTTCATATAATACAACAATTAAAAAAATATCTTATAAAATAGAATCTTACCATCTGCTTTTTCATGCACAATGAACAAAATGGATCTACCAATGTGCGTTATAATGGAACCATGCATCTCATTGTTCCAGTTCTCCGCACTAAACTGTGACTGCTGCACAAAATACTTATACATCATATGATGGATATTAGCATCTCAAATAGCCTCCAAGACTTGCGGAGGTTTGAAATTCCTCCACATGACCATGTCGTCCTAGTCTAGAAGACCTCTTTCTTTTGCATATTTCTTTGATTTTTTTTGCATCTCATACCAGAAAATCACACAACTTGGTTTGTAAAAAAAAATTCATATTTCATCAAGATTATGAAAAATAGAACTTGAACATTTTTTTAAAAAATATATCACATTTTGAATTTCAATCTTACCTAATGGCACTGTGATATACTCTCATGGAAACAACGTTGTCAGCCTTCTCTTAATAAAATTCTTCCTTATACGTCAATTTTATAAAATAATTAGTTTATTAAAATTAAAAAACTAATTAAATTAAATAATAATAAAATATTTATGTATGTATTAACCTTGAACTTTCTGAACAAAAAATCAACCATAGGTTTCCATTCAGGATTTTTGAAAACCTAACTCCACTGAAACAAAGGCACTTTCATCGATCATTTCATCATATATATTATCGTATGAGTAGCTTTTATATTTGTAAACTTGAAATTCCATTCGTTCATTGAAATTAATTATTCAAAAATTATCCATTGTTGTTTATTTTTTTTTTATCATGTATGAAAGGAAATGAAACTTACAGATTGTGGTTGAGCTTCCATTAAGCAATGTACTTCCTAGTGTATACAATGAAAATGGATGCTTTGATAAAAAGAAGAAAAGAAGCAACACAGAGAGGAAGTGAGAGATAAGAGAGAGAGAGAAAGGCAGGAGAGAATCATAATTTATTTCATTGATATTCTTGTCTGCCCTATTCTAACTAATTCCTTTACAATTTATTAATCCCTAAAAGTTTTAAGAGTACCACAAGACAAGAATTCCTCCAACCAAGCCAGTTAGGTCACATCTACATGTTATGGATGCATGGCCAACCTTCACCAAAATCCTCGTCTAAGTAAAATGGTGTGTACACAAGGCGGTTACTTACACAACTAGAAAATTGATTTACATCAACAGAATATTTTGTCAGTGTATAAGTTGTATTTATATCGATATGATTATCACTAATGGATTTATTGATAGAAACATATCATCGATAAATGTTTTATTGGGGATTTCAGATCCATTAATCATTCAGTCAATGATTTAAATACCAATGGAAATATCAACAAAATATTCACGTAAAAAACAATTATCGACTGTTTTTATGTCGGCCAATCCATCGGTATATAACTCGACCTCATATCACGAGTTGTAGTCATAAAGATACCATAAACTCCAGATTCCTATTGAGTGTACTGATTACTTCAGCCTCCAACCACAACTCCAGATTGTATTCCAGATGGGTTGAAGAGTCGTCTCCATGTTTTGTACACATGCCTGTGTTATATTGTTTCTACACAAAAAAGTTAAAGTTGTCAATAAAAAAAATATTAGTCCAAAAACATACGAAAGGTTTCAAAGTTCAGTTGCAACAAACGTTTCAGCTCGACTATCCATGAACTCATGCATGTAATCCCGAGATAAAATTCATAAAGTTAATAAGGAAAATACTATGTTAAATGTGTAAGGTGAACATTTAATGTATGAAGATGATGATATACTTGGAAAATTTGAAATAAAATGTTCATGTGTTAATTTAAAAATAAAAATATGAAAATGGCGGAAAAATAAAAAAAAACAAAGAAATACAAATAAAAAAACCAAATAGAAGAGGTAAAAGAGCAAAGCAATATTGTGGATATAATATGATAAAATTCAATCTAGTCATCTTAAATTTGGTGTTAAAAATATGTTTGAATCTTGGAAATATAACCCGACAAATATAAAGGGTACAATGTAGACCCATGATTTGAAAATTTATGAATTAATGATGAATATGGAAAATTTTATAAATCTAGGGTGAAAATGTTTAGAAAAGTATTTTGGAATTTTTTAAAAAACAAATTAATGTATGATTTTACGCATGAATGACTCTAACCGTCAAATTAAGCCTGCGTACAATCACGTAGGTTTTTAACCTGAAAAAAATATTGAGAAGTATAATTAGGGGCACATTTAAGGTATTTGAAATCAAGTTGTGAAATTAAAGATAGGTGCTAAGAAATGAAAAAAAAAAAGTTATAACATAAGTTGTCATTTGCCAAATGAGATGTTGGGGGGGGGGGTTTCCCAATTTTGTGATAGTTATGTAAGTATGTGGATGATTGAAAACTTTAATGTGAATGTGCAATTGAGCAAAGTATATTGTGAACTACAAATGGAGAAAATTAGGAAATTGTATTAACTTGAACACGTGGAAAATGTTGTAAGAGTTGGAAAGAATACTTAGCAACTTGAGTGCTTTTGGTTTTGGCTAAATAAAATAAAATAACAATAGGAAAGAAGTCATTCGATGATATGCAAAGTGTAGTGTAATTATATAACTAAAACTACAAGCATGCATATGATATTTAAACGAGATTGGTTAAAATAAAATCTTGATACCAAAACGTTAGGCATATGCAATGATGTTGTAAAGTCGATGGAAGGAACTATGAGCAATTAATCTTAGTGGCATGTAATTTAATGCTCATTTTAATGATTTTGAAATGTACAGGAAGATGGAAAGAATATTTTTAAATTGGCCAAATTGTTAGTTTAAAGAAATTGGAAAGAATTAAGGAGTTGTATTGAATATTCAATTAATGGGAATGTATAAAAGATAATGTGATATTACTGAAATGATGTGTTTGAGTGTTAAGGAAACATGATCATGAATTTTTATTGAGATGTGATGTTGTATTGGGCATGTATTAAGGAAATTTAAAAATTTTAGTGTGTGTTTATTTGCATAAAAGAGTTATTACGATGTATGTATATGCTAGCAATTTAATTTAATTTATGTTGTAAATAGTAATGGTATTTTAGTTGGGAATTATAGGAGAAACATATAGAAAGAAACATGACTTATTAGAAGCTTGGATAACAAGATTTATGGTAAGGGATTGCCCCCCTTGCCTTTTTAATTATTTATACATGCTTTTATAATAGTTAGAATTATAATGATAATTAAATTGTGTAGTGTATTATTGTTGCTATTGCTAATGGAAGTCGTATGCCTTCTAGGTAAAAATTGGTATGTAAATTGTAGTTAATCGCATAGGTGGTAATGTGTAGTATATTATTAGATGTGATTGACCACAATGAAAAAAAAAACCTTGTATCTATTTCTGATTGATATGGTAGGAATCACATGTAATTCGTATTAAACTATCATGATAGAAATTAATGTGTGTGTGTGTGTGATGAGAACCCTAAATAACCAATGAGTGAGATAGTTGGTAGGTGAATAAATATTGTTATGGAAAAGGTGTTTGACACCATGATAACTTATTCAACAAATTCATTATTTCAAGTAATGATAAATACATTAAATGTGGTATGTTCTTATTTTCCTATTAATATGTATGAAACTAGTTATTCGATAATGAGGCTAGTGTCCGATAATAGGCAGTGGAACTAGTTACCCTGGTTAATAGGAATAGTGTCCTAGATAATAGGCTATTTGAGAAACTAATAATCCTAATTAATAGGATTTGTGCCCTAGTTAATGGCAATAAGAGAAACTAATTACCCTGGTAAAGGAGCAATCAAAGAAACCAATTAATTTAGTAATGAAACAAATGCCTGGTTTAGGCTAGAGAGGACATTGATATGTCCTTAAATTTTGCTAATTGTACTTATTTATAAGGCTAAAGGTAAAAAAATAAACTGTTTAGTAATTGACGTGGTAAATATATAGAAGAGATAATAGCAAATAATCATAATGTATAAAATTGATTGTATTTGGTATTAAAATTTTTTTAAGGTATTTCGCAACATCGTGCCGAGTAGTAGATCATGTATTTGGTATTAACAATAACATGCAATGGAGCAAAGTGTATATGAGTTTGGCTATGTTGACATGTTAATGATTGAGTATTCAATTAGCCATACAGATAAAGTTTAAATAAAAAGAAAGATGATTTGAGTATGTTTTGCAAGTATAAAAGTAATGGAAGATTATGTGATAAATTATAAATAATAGAAATGGACATGAAATAAGTGGAATGAATAATGAATTGAGAAGATTTTTCAATATAATAAGGGGGTTATATGAACTGAAATACGATGTATCATATATATAATAAATGCTAGGGAAGTAAAATGACAACATGAATTAAATATGTTGTGGATTAAATAATAATGTAAATTAAACATACTTACATAATAAGTTACGATATGCATTAAAGATGGTTGAGAGGCGAAAATATTATATTATTTATGTGTTGAGGAAATAAATTGTGGGGTAAATCCCATGTGTTATGAAATAATAATATAAACTGAATATATTCATAAAGTAGAAAGAGTTATGAAATAAATCTGAGATGAAAAGAAACACTATATGAAAGTGTTTAAATGAGTCCAATCAATTTTAAAGTTGTAAGGAATAAATCGTATATTGATGTTTTAAACTAGATTATGAAGGAAAAAGTTATCATGATGTAAGAATGATAATGTGATGGACAAAATGATGGAAATAATATTTTTTAGGGAATTATGAAAATATATATTGTTGGAAATTGATATAAAATCAACGTTTTTAAAGAAAAATTTATGAAATTATTTTTGATTGTATAGTTATTAAATGGTCGTAACTAGAATGATACAAGTGTTTAATATGATTTCAATTGTAATTTTATGTGTCATAGGTAAATTCCTTTGAGGAAATCAATTTCTTAGGTCACCAAATTATCTAGTTTTATACAGAAAGAATATTTGTATTTTTAGAGAATGTGAACATGATTTTAACATGAGTTGTAATAAATTGTGTTCATTAATAAAATTCTTAAAAGGTTTTTGGGACTTTTCTTATAAAAAAAAATTGCTCATATTTTTACACACTCGATCAATGGAAAAAAGTATAAACACATAAGAAAGTGCGGGGTGTTACATTGTACCCTTATATATCTATCATCTCTTTGTATATGTGTTTCCATATATAACTCCATCAAAGTTAGCTTGTGCCCAAGTTGTGTAGCTTGAAAAATAACTCATTAGTTAAACACTGTCACAAATAATCACTAGCTTTTTAAGAAAAACATTTAAAAATAACACAAGCTCTTACCGACGTTTTGTATGGTTAATAAAAGGAAGCGATCCACCAATATTCTTGTTAATAAAATCATGAGTCTCCTTGTTTCTATTCGAGGACTCACTATATGATCACCTCCTAAAACCCTTCGACGTCAAGAACTCTAGATATCTCTCCAATTACTCTTAGTGATGTGGGGAGGTCTAGAATTCTTCCACACTTCAAAGTCATTTAACTCTTTTCTTCTCTTAGCATATGTACGTGTGTTATACTTCTAATCCATGCAACCTAGTTCAAAAATTCATTAAACTTAAAAAAATAACAAAACAAATTACAATTTTATAAAAAAAAATATAAACTTCACACGTTAAAACTTACCTGGTTGGGTTGTGATTTTTCCAAACTCAACCCCACGTTGGGTTTGGACGCGACTGCGTCCACCTCCATGTTGGACCAGGATGCGTTCTTGCCCAACCCTATGTTGGGACTGGACGCGACCGCGGCCAACCCCACGTTGGGCCTGGACGCGACCGCGGCCACCTCCATGTTGGACCTGGACGCGTCCCCGCCCAACCCCATGTTGGGCCTGGACGCGTCCACACCCAACCCCACGTCGGTTTTCTTAAAATATTAATGTGTGTTATAAATATTATTATTTCTCTTATAATTCAAAGTGTTCATATCAAAAATATTATTATTTGTGTTATAAATATTATTATTTTTATTATAACTCAAAGTATTGATTTAAGAAATATTATTATTTGTGTTATAATCATCCTTGGAATTCTTAATATAATTATTTATGTGATAAATATTATTATTTTTATTATAATTCTAAATATTCATATCAAAAATAGTATTATTTGTGTTATAAATATTATTATTTTTATTATAATTAATAGTATTAATAAACTAATTAATAAATTTGAAAACAAATTATTCATAATATTAAAAACATATTATTTTTTGTATTATAAATTTTTACAGTATTTTTATAAAAATAAAAAATAAACCTGCCGCGTAGCGCCGACATCCAACTGTTGCATCATTCCTCCAAATAAAATAAAAAAGCCTGCTTTTGAATTATAGAAAAGCCATCTTGGATATATATTTTAACTAGAAGAGCCTATACATACAACACAGAGTGAAAAATGATATTTTTCTTAAGAAAAAAAAAATGCATATGACCACATAAGTAGCTCAAATTAAGCAGAATGATGTGAGTTCTCAATCAAAACCTCCTTCCAAAATTTTTAAAACTATATATGTACTCAAAATCTTAGAAGAACTTTGATTGAACTGAATATATCTCAGCATTTTTTTTTTCGACTCCTTTTCAACCAAAAAAGAAAGAAAAAAAAAGAAAAAGAAGAGAGGAGAGATTTAAGACTAGTTAACTTTACAAACAATTAAAAACTTGACATTTTGTAGCAAACTCCCTAGAAGTATTGCTGGACTCAATCAACCATAAATTTACCAAAGAATTGAAGTTGCCCAAGCCGAACAAGTGGAACAACCAGAAAAGGAGCAAAAACATGGTCAGAAATGGAATGCAAAAACTTGGTCAGAAATGTTATAGCATTCATAGAAATTGGGAACATCTATATAAAGCCAGGCACTCCATTTTCCATGTTTTTTTTCCATGCTTGTAGTAATCAAGGCACTTTAAGGTTTAGTTTTTACCCTTACAAGTGCCCATTATGGCTCGCCTCATCTTCCATATTATTATGGTTTTCATATTTTTCACCGAGCTTCACAGATTTGCTGGTACGTAATCGTCGGTCTACTAATTAAATCCGTGTGTGCATTAACATCACAATTGAATTTCTTAAATACACTTTACATGGGTGCTATGCAGAAGCTCAAGGGATCGGTGTGAGTTACCCCAGAAATATTGCAGACAACCTTCCAAAGCAAAAGATGTTGTAGCATTATGCAAGTCCCATAACGTTCGGAGAATTCGCCTTCATGATCCAAGGCATGATGTTCTACAAGCGCTGAAAATTACAGGAATAAAAGTCATTCTTGGAGTTGGAAATGATGATATCATGAGGCTAGCTACTGATGCAAGATTTGCTAGGACATGGGTCAGAAGAAATGTTTTATGGTTTACACCTTACATCAACTTCCGATGCATTTGCTGTAGGAGATGAAAATATTCTCGTTAATACGGCTTTAAATCAGTACGTGCTTCCTGCCATGATAGGTCTTAATTAGAGAGGCTCAAAAGACTGTCAATCTATCGGTTCCCGTGTCCAGTGTGATGCATTCCTTGGTCATGGCAACAACTTTTCCTCCTTCCTCAGCGTACTTCGATGCTCCTGTCCTTCCAATTGTCCTACCCATTGTTCAATCCCTACAAACCCATAGATATCCCCTACTATACCCTGTGTACAGTTACTGGGTATATCTTTCTAACGTCAACTATTCTGATTTTCCCCTAGACTCTGCTTTGCTCAACACTGGTAAGGACGTTATAGTGAAAGATCTAGGAGAAGAATATACAAATATTTTTGATGCCCAAGTGGATGCAGCTTTTTCTGCACTTGAAAAGGCTGATGCATGAAATGTCGAGATTCTCAATTATATGTGTTCCTCGGTCATATAATTGCGGTTGCGGAACAAAGTTTATATTATGGGAGATATATAAATATTAGACGCAAAAAACAATTTTTGAGTAAACTTCATCACCCTTTAAATGTTTATGTCGCCGTTATCGACTGGCGTTTGGACATTTTCTACCGACACATGGAAAAAGAGGGTCCTACTCGAATTAATTGAGAAAAATATTTTAAAATATGTTGAAAATAAACTAAAATCCAAGTGGAAGGCAGATTGGAAAAAAAAAAGAAAAAAAAAGTTGTAAAAATAATTTAAAAAATTAAAAAATATTAAGGAAAAAACTTGCGTGTTATTGGGACAAGTTTTTTCCTTAATATGTTTTTAATTTTCTAAATTGTTTAGATTTTTTTCCTTTTGAACTTTTCATTTTCTACTTTGTTTAGCTCAAGTTTTTTTTATTTTATTTATTTAAAGAGTTGTAAATTTCTTAGAAAAATCTACTACTTGAAGAGAAAATATTTAATAATTAAATTTTAAATTCGATTTTTTATGTGAAGACCCTTTTTAGTAATTAAATTAGCAACAGACTTCACAATGTTTACTCCTAGGCTAGAGAGGCATGAAAAGCAATCAGTAGAGTGGGTTGTAAAAATAGGGCTGCTGAAGGCTAGGATCAATTACGCCATGTTCAGTTTGCGCCCAGGATTTGGCTACTCCCGAGCAACTGCTTACCACGAATGAAGAAAGGTATTCTAAGTCATTAATCACTAGTCTAATCCAAACAAACTATCAATTCTGGAGACTTGAAAGTTTTTTAAGTTCATCACGTTCCCTTCCAATCTACGCAATTCAGCTTGGGCTTCATCAATCATGGGTTTCATTGGTCACTGGAATAAAATACATGAATATCATTTTTTTCCTTCAATCCAGCTTAGTCCAGGGTCTTTTTCGATCATCAGTCCACTTATCTTTCTCCTCATTTCGGCAACAGCCTCCCATCTCCCTGCAGCGGCATAAAGATTTGAAAGCAGAATGTGTGTTGCACTGTCTTCTGGCTCTAATTGTAATATTTCTTCAGCTGCGCGAACTCCTATCTTCAAATTCCTTTTATTGACACAAGAGCTCAGCAAGGTTCGCCATAATTCCAAATGATCTTTGCTGTAAGTTGATTTGATAATCAGTTCTTCTGCCTCGTCCAGCAATCCAGCTCGGCTTAATAAACTAACCATGCAAGAGTAATGCTTAGGCCCAGGTATAACATCATTTTTCTTTATATGACTCCACAAGAGCTTTCCTTCTTCAACCAAGCCACTATGGCTGCAAGCGGACAGCAGGGACAAAAATGTTACTTGATCAGGTCTTTGACCATTGACTAAAATCTTCGCAAAGATTATCATCGCCTCCTCTGCCATTCCATGTTGGCTATAGCCCCCAAGCATTGAGTTCCAGCACTTCAAATCAGGGTTTGAAACTTGGGAAAATATTGATCGAGCAGCATGAAGGTCACCATTTTTTGCATACATATGTACAAGACTTCCACAAACAGATATTTCAGCATCACATCCTCTTTTTACAGTCTGAGTATGAATCATCTCTCCTTGGTTTAAAGTTGCGAGGTCAGCACAGGCACTCAAAGCTCCGCTGAGAGCAAAACTGTCAATCTTGTAGCCTTCATGACACATCATGCTGAATAATTTTATTGCACTTTCCCCACCACCCAATCTAGAATGACCGATAATCATTTCAGTCCAGAGAACAACATCCTTCCCTTCAATCATATTGAAAACCTGTTCAGCGGATTCAGTATCACCATTTTTCAGATACATTGACAATAATGTAGTTCCTATGAAGACACTCCTCTCCGATCCCACTTTCAAAACCTGGGCATGAAGAGGTTTCCCATAACAAGTTGCCGAAAATGCACTAGTAGCAGAAATAACAGCAGCAAAAGTATATTCATCCGGTTTAGGAAGAAACACTCCTACCAACTGGAGGAACAGATTCATAGCATCCGCTCCCTCTCCATTTTCCGCATATCCAGAAATCATTGAGTTCCAAGAAACTAAATCTGGGTTCTCAATTTTATTAAAGACATTAAATCCAGTTTCGGTGTCACCGCAACTGCAATACATGTCAAGCAACGCATTTTGCAAAGGCAAATCGGCTAGTACATTCAAAACAATAACTTGTGCATGGATAACTTGTCCCCACCTACAATCTCCCAATTTACCACAAGCATTCAATATCATTGAGTATGTGAACTCGGTTGGAACAATGCCATGCCTCACCATTTTACCAAATAATAAAACCCCTTCCTCTAACTTCTCATTTTTCAAATTCCCAAATATCATGGAATTCCACAAAACAGCATCCTTCTGTACAACACAACCAAAAACTTTGTTTGCAGATTCCAGATCCCCACAATTCGAATACATCCCAAGCAATGATGTCTGAACAAATACATCATTAAAAAACCCATGCTTAACAGATTGACCATGGATCAATGACCCCATAAACCAATCCTCAAGCAAACAACAAGCTTGAAGTGAACTCGAGAAAGTTGACCCATTAGGCGTCAAACCTTGAGTGCCCATCAGCGCAAATAGCTTCAAACTCAAGAACCCATGATTAGAATCTCTAGAAAAAGCTGAAATTAATGCATTATACGAAACAATATTTCTTTGAGGCATTTTGTCGAACAGTTTCTTTGCGTTGAAAAGAGAACCGCAACGCGCGTACATAGAGAGGATGTTGTTGTTCAAATATGGACATTGTGCATAGCTTGTTGAGATCGTGGTTGTGAGGATTAGAGCGTGGAGTTGATAAGCCTTTCTGAGAGAGGTTATGGTGGTGCATTTTTGTATCAGTGTCGTTAAAGAAAGAGGGTTCATATAAGAAAGATCAGTTAACTGCTGCACCCGCCCACAATTGATCTAAAAAGGGCTTGAATGGTATGATGAACTACATGTCGCTTCATTTTGGTGCTTAGGTAACTAGGGAGCTGGTCCACGTCATAAGAGGTTCCCTCATTGAAGGTTACTCCATGTCAAATTCTACTTTTTAATAATTATTTCTATCAATATTTGTATTTATGCAAGTTGCTTTTTGATATTTTATAGGATAAAAATATATGAAACACTGTAAAAGCTTAGAATGTGTTTAAAAATATAGTACTCCTTAAGTTTATAAATACATTAAAAAAAATTAAAAAAAAAGTTATTTTTGATATTAACACATTAAAACAATATAAAAACATAAAAATACAAATTTTACAAGAATATAATTTGAACCGCGTTCCTAAACAAACTGTTAATCTCCCTTAAAAACCTACAACATTAAAAAGAGAAATGAAGGATAAAAAAAGAGCTTTTTAGGAGCAAAATCATCAAGAAGAAATTGAATTCATAAAAAAAAAAATGAAGGGAGATTACTACTTCAAACTAACCATTGATGTTTCTCTAATTAAATACACTAAGCTTAAACCCACTATGTTACTGATCATATAATAAAAGCTAATAAAAGGAGAATGCTTGAAATAGATGGATCAAATATGTAGTATTCAATGGAAGAGTAACTAAAAGTTATTAACACTACATGAAATTAGAAAATGCTAACAAAATATGACATTTAGGCAAATATTTTGTCGGGAATATCAAATGTTGACATAATAGGCAACCGAATATCCATGCTAAAAAAATCAGATTTTGCTGTTTATTTTTTATTAGCAACTAGTTTCCGAAAAAATTATTAATTACATGTTCCGTCGATAAATCCTAAATATTAAGTAAGTTTGGTCAAAAAAATTCCAAAATGGACGCAAAGATTTCGATGAAATTGCTAACGAGATTTTCTTTCCGTGAATAATTCCGTTGACATTTTCATATTTATTTTTTTGCTAGATTGCATGTTATTTATGTATTTGACCTTGTTTGTGTTGGGATCATATTATATTTAGGATTTTATGATGCGGTTGTATGTAAATTTGCTACGATAATTAATGTTGTTGTTTTTAGATAAAAGTTATATTTGATCTTGATGTCTAGTTTCAAAATTAAATGCATGTTGTTGTTTCAAATATGGTTTTTTGGCACATTTGTTGTGAATTTACTTTATTTTTCTTATATAGGACCATGTTAATTGAAAGGGTTTATTTTTAGTATTTGAATAAGTCCATGAGTCCCTAGTCTTCAGGAAGATATACATGGTCAAGATTAAATTAAGGATTTCAGTTGCTTATTTTTCGTTATTTCATGTGACCCGTTACTGTGAACGTGAGCTATTTTTCAGTCTTATTATTATTCCTGTAAGGCTATTTATTAGCCATTTCCATTCAGTAAAAGTAATTCATTCAATTCAAATACTGTGCACTTTTGTTCTTATTCTTTACAATTGGTATCAGAGCCTGTTACATCTGGCCTGTGACGAAGAAATAGATACAAAAGGGAGACATATTTTTGAGTGACTTCAAACTTAGAGTGAGTGAGTGCTTGAGTGCTTTTAAACACAGAGTGAGTGAGTTTGAGTGTTTTTTTAAACACAAAGTGAGAAAGAGAGTTCTTGAGGGTCAATTTCAACAATGGCAGCAGAGTCCAGCAATTTTGCATCACCTTGCATCCCGAAATTTGATGGAGACTACAAGCATTGGAACATGCTAATGGAGAATCTCTTGCGTTCCAAAGAATATTGGAATGTTATTGAGACAGGATATGTCGAGCCTGCATCAGGGGAAATTCTGAATAATGCACAGAAAAAGACATTGGAGGAGACAAAGCTGAAAGATTTAAAGGTT
>Ga0307517_10003563_pt1 | contig 24163 bp, 23 predicted proteins | sample 23_EM_MG_FD_194515 | JGI IMG/M metagenome (GOLD analysis project Ga0307517, IMG submission 194515) | Populus trichocarpa ectomycorrhiza microbial communities from riparian zone in the Pacific Northwest, United States - 23_EM | ecosystem: Host-associated > Plants > Roots > Unclassified | place...
GCGACGTTGCTGTACTCGAGCGTGTCGGCCATGCGCCCGACGCGGTCGTGCTGCTTCACGAGCAGGTACTTGCTCTTGATCAGCTCGCGCGTCGTCTCCTTCTGCAGCGGGAAAAAATCCTTGATGACCTTGAACACATATGGGTAGCTCGGCAGGTCGAACACGAGCATCACCATGCCCTTGATGCCGGGTGCGATGCGGAAACGATCGCTCGAGTGCTTCAGGTGGTACAGAAAATCACGGTAGAACGCGTTCTTGCCCTGCTTTGCCAGCCCGAGCGCGTTGTAGATCTCGCTGCGCGGCTTGCGCGGCATCATCGAGCGCAGGAACTGCACATAGGCCGACGGCACTTCCATCGCGACCATGAAGTAGGCGCGCGCAAAGCTGAACAGCAGCAGCAGCTCGTCCTCGCCGAACAGCACGGTGTCGATGATGAGCTTGCCGCCACCTTCCTCGTGGTGCAGGATCGGCAGCGCGAACGGCGTCTCGTTGAAGCCGTTGATGATCTTGCCGACCAGGTAGGCGCCCTTGTTCCGGTAGAACAGCGAGCTCAGCACCTGAACCTGGAAGTTCGCGCGCAGCCGCAAGTCGCCGAGCTGGTTCGCGACGGCGTCGAGCACGCAGGCGATGTCGCGGTCAAGGTCTTCGAACGGGCACTCGAGCTGGAAGTTGCTGACGATGCGCAGCCAGGTTTCGCGCATCGTCGCCTTGGTCGGATAGTAGGCGCGGTAGGTCGGCAGCGACGCCGGCTCGTCGTTCTCGATGTACTCGGTCGAGACCGCGGGCCGCACGAAGATGAAGTCGTTGTGGAAGTAGCTGCGGTGCAGGATCTTCGTCGTCACCGAATTGAAGAAGGTCTCGGCGAGCTCGGGCTGGTGGTGATCGGTGAGCAGGCCGATGTAGTGCAGCTTGACCTGCTGCCACACGTCCTTGGGCAGCTCCGACGCCTGGAACTCGCGCTGCAGCCGCTCGGCGCCCTCGTCGACGCGCAGGTCGTAGAACTCGATGCGCTCGCGCTGTGCTCGCTGCTGGCCGTGCCAGTCGGCCTGCTCGAAACGGCGCTTGGCGTCGGCGCTCGCTTCGCGGAACAGCGTGTAGTGGCGGTCGAAGCCGTCGAGCATCGCCTGCGCGATGTCGAACGCCCGCGGATCGGTCAGCGCGGTCGGAAACGCCGTGGGCATCAGGCGGGCTCGTCGTCGATCGCAGGGTAGCGCGCACGCACCGCCTTGACTGCACGCTCGTAGGTCTCGTTCATCTCGGCCGGGCCCGAGACCGTCATCTTCAGGTCCTGCAGCAGCCCGTTCGACAGGCCATAGAACCAGCCGTGGATCACGAGCTCCTGGCCGCGCGCCCAGGCGTCCTGCACGATCGTCGTCTGGCACGCATTGAGCGCCTGCTCGACGACGTTGAGCTCGCACAGCGCATCGACGCGGCGCGGCGCGGGCACGGTCTCGAGCCAGTCGCGATGGCGGTTGCGCACGTCCTGAACGTGGCGGATCCAGTTGTCGGCCAGGCCGACGCGCAGGTCGTTCAGCGCCGCGTTGACGCCGCCGCAGCCGGAGTGGCCGACGATGATCACGTGCTTGACCTTCAGCAGATCGGTCGCGAACTGCATCACCGACAGGCAGTTGAGGTCGGAGTGCACGACGACGTTGCCGACGTTGCGGTGCACGAACAGCTCGCCCGGCAGCAGGTCGACCAGCTCGTTGGCCGGCACGCGGCTGTCGGCGCAGCCGATCCACAGGTACTGCGGCGCCTGCTGCGTCAGCAGCTTGGTGAAGAAGCCCGGGCTGCGCGCTTCGGTCTTCGCCGCCCAGAGGCGGTTGCTTTCGAGAAGCTCGTCGAGTTGGGTGGTCATGATGTTGCGATGCGGCAATTTTTCCGCAGTGTACGCATCGCCTCAGCGACGCGCGCGCGGCAGCACCCCCTGTAAGACTTGACAGCAGACACCCCGGCCCGGACGGTCGACACTGCATTGAGCATGCATACGCCCTTCGACGCCTCGGTCACACCGCCCGCGAACACCGGCCGGCGGGACTTCGCGCGCTGCGTCGCCGCGGCGGGGTGGGCGGTGTCGGCAGGCTGCTGCATCGCGGGCCAGCCGTCGCCGTCGGAGCCCGACTCGGCGGCGCTGCAGCGCGCACGGCGCAGCTTCGAGGCGCTCGCCCACATGGCGAGCAGCCTGCTGGATCTCGACGCGCGCGCCGGGTTCGTCAACGTGGCGGTCAATCAACGCATCGACTACGCGCCCGACCCGGCGTCGGCACCGGGTGGCGACATCTGGTCGACGCCCTACGAGACACTGGCCCGCGGCACCGGCGACTGCGAGGACTTCGCGATCACCAAGTTCTTCCTGCTGCTCGCCAGCGGCGTACCCGTGCGAGGCCTGCGACTGCTCTATGCGCGCCACCGCTGGCCCGACCTGATGGCGGCACCGGTCCCGCACTTGGTGGCCGTCGCCCGCTGGCCCCTCGTGGACCCGTGGGTGCTGGACTGCATCAACCCGCTGCTCGTCGCGCTGTCGCGGCGCGACGATCTCGAACCCGTCTTCAGCTTCGATCAGTCCAGCGTCTGGCCTCAGGTGAACGCGGAACCTGTTTCGGCCGGCCGCAGCGGCATCATTCGCTGGCGAACCACGCAGGCCCGTACCCGACTGCAATCGCAGCAACGCCAGACCGACAGGAGATCCGCATGCCCTATGTCCACCGACGCGCGAATGGCGAGGTCGAAAGCCTGCATCGAGCGGCGACGCTGGAGGCCTCCGAGTTCCTCGATGCCGCCGACCCTGATGTCCAGCGCTTCCTGACCCAGCAGGCCGAACCGAACGCCTACGAGCGCCTCGATGCCGACTTCGTGCGGGTGCTGGAGGACTTGATCGACGTGCTGCTCGGCAAGGGCATTCTGCGCATCACGGATCTCCCGGACATCGTGCAGGCGAAACTGGTGGTCCGCAAGGAACACCGCGAGCGCGGCGGCCCGGTCAGCGCGAGCTACTTCTCGTCGTCGGGCTTTGTCGAGGTCATCGACGACAGCGCCTTCGGCCAGCTAGGTCAGTTCGAGCCCGGGCGCGAATGACCGGGCAGGACGCTCGCCCAGCGCGATATCCAGCAGCATCTCGTTCGCCAGCACCTCCAGCTTGCGCCGCAGCTCGTCGGACGACAGGGCCTCGGGCACGAGCAGGTGCGCGGCGACCTTGAAGGTCTGCTTGCCGGCCGTCTTGCCGCCGACGATCTCGGTGTGGATGTGCTCGATGCTGATGCGGTGCTCGGCAAGAATCCGCGTCAGGTTGCTGACGATACCCAGCCGGTCCTCGCCGACGAGTTCGAGGTCGATGCCGCGCAGCCCCGCCGGGGCGGCGCCGGCCCCTTCGCTCTTCGCGACGACCAGGCGCAGGCCGGACGACTCGAGCCCGCGCAGCGCCGCCGCGAGCGCATCGGCGTTGTCGCGCGGCACTTCGAAATGCACCATCCCCGCGAACTCGCCGGCCAGGTTCGCGAGGCGGCTCGCCGCCCAGCTCGCCCCGAAACGATGCGCCCGGTCGGCCAGCAGGCTGACGATGCCGGGCCGATCCGGACCCATCACCGTCACGACCAGCGCCGTGGTCGTCGCGGGGCGGTCCTCGGTCAGCACAACGGAGCGGCGAATCATCGGCGCCTTGGTCGCGAAACGCCGGTCTTGCGGATGGGCCGGCAGCTCGCCGTGCTGCTGCGCATGCCGCACCACCCGCGCCAGCAGCGCCAGCCCCATCGGCGCGAGCGCGCGCTCCCACAGCTCGCGCGCCGTCTCGCCCTTCGCGACGAAGCACCAGTCCTGCGCCGCGACGGCGCCCGCGTCCCAGCCGTCGGCGAGGTGGTAGACCGAGCCGCCGGCGACGGCGTCGCCTTCGAGGATGGTCCACTCCACCGCCGCGATGCCGCGGTGGCGCGGCAGCAGCGACGGGTGGTAGCCGACCCCGCCCAGGCGCGACCGGGCCAGCGCCTCGTTGCTGACGCGTGCGTGCGTGTGGGCGGCGAGGATCAGCTCGGTGCCTTCGGGGATCACCTCGCCCGGCACGATCTTCGGGTTGGCCAGCACGTGCACGTCGAGCCCGGCCGCGCGCGCGGCCAGCGCGAGCCGGTCGTCGGCCGCCGGCACCACGACACGGCTGAACTCGGCCACGCCCTCCTGGCGCAAGGCTTCGAGCACCGTGGCACCGAAATAGCGGGAGCCCACCAAGACACATTTCATCGAGACACTCCTGAATCCGCCGGTGGGTGGCGGTGGGGTTGATCCCCGAACTGTGCCTGAATCCTGGCGCGTGCCGAATCTGCGGCCCTCATCAGCCTTTGGGATCCGGCACGAAACCGGGGAAGGGATTCGGCGGCGTCGCCGGAAGCAAGAAGCGTGGCCGCGGCAGGACGCCGCTGGCCACCAGGTTCTCGACACTGTCGTAGCGCAGGCGGACCAGTTCGGCCGGGCGCTCGCTGGCGCGCTCGAAACTGGTCTGCGTCGTCGGCGCGTACTCGCGCTCGCCATGGCCGGTGCCGAGGCGCTCGTCGCGCGCCAGGCCGCCGGCCTTGGCCGTGGTGGACGGGGCGGCAGCCGGCGCGGCGCGCGACTCGGTCGCGCGTTCGCGCTCCTCGCCGCCCTGCGCGACACGCGGTTCGGCCGCCGCGTCGGAGCGGCGCTGCAGCAACCACGACTGCGGCTCGCGCTCACGCTCGCGGAACACCGCGACGCCGATCACGCCGACGTTGTCGGGCCGGTCGGTGCGCGCCGCATACGAATCCGGCAGCGCGGTGAAATAGAACGCCGCGGCCTCGGCCAGGCTCTTGCGCCAGCCGGTGATCTCGGTCGTCTGCCATGGCCCGAGCACATAGCCGGTCTGTCCCAGCGCCGCGGTCTCGCCGCTGACCGCGTTGATGCCGTCGACCGACAGCACGACCAGCACACGCTGGCCGCTGCGGTTGCTCAGGCGCACCGCGTAGCGGCTGCCCGGCCGGCCGGCGACCCACACGCTGCCACGGTGCCGATAGATCGGCAGCGGCTGGTCAACGGCGCGGTCGATGAGCTCGACATCGACGAGGTGGCCGTGCGCGAACACGGGTGGGGCCGCGCCGGCGGACAGCGCGGCGGCGAGGACGAGAACGAGGCGGCGGGTCGGCATGGCAAATCTCCTGAGGAGGGTTTCGACATGCGTTGAACGGGCCAGCGCCCGAAACGGGGTGAACCCGCGCGACCTTGCGCTGGCGCTTACTGAACGACCTTGCCGTCGGCGCCGAACATCGCGAAGTCGACGTAGCTCGAACCGGTGTGGTCCTTGCCGGTGAAGTCAAGCACGTAACCGCCGACGTCCACCGCCTTGGCCTGCTCCAGCGCCGCGCTCACGTTGGCCGGCGTCAGGTTGGGCGTGGTCTCGAGCACCTTCACGAGCGCCTTCGCGGCGATGTAGCCCTCGATCGAGCGCGCCGACAGGTTGGCGTCGTTCGAGGCCTGGCGCAGCTGCAGGTACTCACGCACCACCGCGCGCTGCGTCTGCTTGGCCAGCGGCAGCACGACCGAGAACGCATAACCGCGCGAACGCTGCGGGCCCAGCGCCTTCAGCAAGGCCTCGGTGTCGATGATGGACATGCCATACAGCGTGCCGGTGCCGCCCGCCGCGGCGTACTGCTTGACGAACTCGATCGCGGCGGCCGTGGTGGCGCCGAGGAACACGACCTGCGGCTGCGCCTTGACGATCTCGGCCACCGACTTCTCGACCGACGTGGTGTTGCGCGGATAGCCCGAGCGCGCCAGCAGCGTGATGTCGTAGCGCGGCGCGGCGGCTTCTGCACCTGCGAGCACGTCGCGGCCCAGACCGTCGTCCTGATACAGCAGGGCGACCCGTTTGACGCCGAGCAGCGAGATCTGGCTGAACAGACGCCCGACTTCGTCGTGGTAGCTCGCCTTGACCACATGCATGCCATCAGCCTTGGCCACCGAAGCCGCCCCGGAGATGGCGCCGACCATCGAGACGCGCTGTTTCGACAGCACGCCGTCCTTGGCGAGCGCTTCGAGGTTGGTCGTGCCCACCGTGCCGATCATCGCCAGCGGCGATTCGGCGGCGATCAGTTCCTTGGTCAGGCGCACCGTGTCGTCGGCCTTCTGGACGTCGTCACGCGTCACCAGCTTGATCTGTCGCCCACGCACCCCGCCATGCGCATTGACCGAATCGAAATACAGCTTCGCGCCGGCATGGATGGCCTGCCCGGTGACCGCCTGTGGCCCGCTGAAGGGCGCGACCTGACCAATGACGATGGGCTCGGCGGCCAGCGCCACCAGCGGGCCGCAGAGCAGCGCCAGCGCCGCCAGAACCTGCCGCCGTCCGGCCCGCCCAACAACGGGGGCCGTGTTCACTCCTGAATTCATCTGACGTTCGTTCCGTGAAAAGCCAGCGCCGTCGGCGCCAAAGGAACGATGTTAGGCGTGAACCTGGGGTTTCTACTTAGCCTTCAGACCCATCATCGGCGGCAGCGTGCCAACAACCGCACACTCCGTGCCGCTCTCACATGGTCTCGGAAAACAGCTCGCGCCCGATCAGCATGCGCCGGATCTCGCTGGTGCCCGCGCCGATCTCGTACAGCTTCGCGTCGCGCCAGAGCCGGCCGAGCGGGTACTCGTTGATATAGCCGTTGCCGCCGAAGATCTGCACGCCCTCGCCGGCCATCCAGGTCGCCTTCTCGGCGCACCACAGGATCACGCTCGCGCAGTCCTTGCGCACCTGGCGCACGTGCTCGCTGCCCAGCAGGTCGAGGTTTTTCGCGACCGTGTACGCGAACGCACGTCCGGCCTGCAGCACGGTGTACATGTCGGCGATCTTGCCCTGGATCAGCTGGAACTCGCCGATGCTCTGGCCGAACTGCTTGCGGTCGTGGATGTAGGGCACGACGTTGTCCATCACCGATTGCATGATGCCCAGCGGGCCGCCGGTCAGCACCGCGCGTTCGTAGTCGAGGCCGCTCATCAGCACACGGGCGCCGCCGTTCAGCCCGCCGAGCACGTTCTCGGCCGGCACCTCGACGTCGTTGAACACGAGTTCGCCGGTGTGGCTGCCGCGCATGCCGAGCTTGTCGAGCTTTTGCGCGATCGAAAAGCCCTTCATGCCTTTCTCGATCAGGAACGCGGTCACACCACGTGCGCCGAGCTCGGGCTCGGTCTTCGCATAGACGACCAGCGTGTCGGCGTCCGGGCCGTTCGTGATCCACATCTTGCTGCCGTTGAGCAGGTAGTGGTCGCCGCGGTCCTGCGCTTTCAGTTTCATCGAGATCACGTCCGAGCCCGCGCCCGGCTCGCTCATCGCGAGCGCGCCGACGTGCTCGCCGCTGATCAGCTTGGGTAGGTACTTCGCGCGCTGCGCGTCGCTGCCGTTGCGCTTGATCTGGTTCACGCACAGGTTGCTGTGCGCGCCGTAGCTGAGGCCGACCGACGCGCTGGCGCGGCTGATCTCCTCCATCGCGATCATGTGCGCGAGGTAACCCATGCCGGCGCCGCCGTACTCCTCGCCGACGGTGATGCCGAGCACGCCCAGCGATCCCATCTTTCGCCACAAGTCCATCGGGAACTGGTCGGAGCGGTCGATCTCGGCCGCGCGCGGTGCGATCTCGGCCTGCGCGAAATCGCGCACCGCGTCGCGCAGCGCGTCGACGTCGTCGCCGAGTTGGAAGTTCAGGCCGGGCAGGTTGTACATCGCTTGTCTCCTTGAAATCGAATCAGTGCCGGACGTCGTCGCGCCCGGTCACGGTCATGACGGTCGCGGTCATCGTCGCGACGAGTTTGCGCTCGGTGCCGGCCGCCTCATGCTGGAAGGCCTGTCCGTCGACGACGCTGATCGTGCGTCCGGCCTTGGTCACCCGCCCCTCGAAGCGCAGCAGCGGTCCGCGCGCGGGCGCCAGCAGGTTGATCTTGAACTCGATCGTCAGCACGCCCGCTTGCACCGGCATCAGCGTGTAGGCCGCGTAGCCGCAGGCCGAGTCGAGCGCCGCGGCGATCACGCCGGCATGCACGAAGCCGTGCTGCTGCGTCAGGTCCGCGCGATGCGGCATCGCCAGCACGACGCAGCCGGGCGCGATCTCTTCGAGGCTGATGCCCAATGTCGCCATCGCCGGCTGGCGGGCGAACGAATCGCGAGTGCGCTGGGCGTATTGCGCGTCGTGAGGCTGCATGGCGGTCGCTCGCTCCGTGGCCGCTTGTTTATCCGGCCTTGCGCCGCTCGCCCTCGGCCAGCAGCCTCTTGCCTTCCTTCTCGTGCGTGCGCACCTCGTCCAGCGTCACGTGCAGGTCGGCCATCTGCTGCTCCAGCTGGGCCCGGTGCGCGGCCAGCACCGCGAGGAATTTCTTCAGCTGCGGCAGCGTGTCGCGCGGCGACTCGTACATGTCCACCAATTCCTTGACCTCGGCGAGCGTCAGGCCCAGGCGCTTGCCGCGCAGCGTGAGCTTCAGACGCGTGCGGTCGCGCGCGGTGTAGACGCGGTTGCGGCCCTGGCGCTGCGGCGCGAGCAGGCCGCAGTCTTCGTAGAAGCGGATCGCACGCGTCGTCAGGTCGAACTCGCGCGCGAGTTCGCCGATGGTAAGCAGGGTGGTGGACGAAGCAGACATGTTGGTGACAGCGGCGATGGGGGTCTCGAACTACACTGGCCCGATTAACGTATACGTCAAGTGTAAAGGCAGCCCGCATGAATGCCCTCGAGCAACAACTGCAATACCCGTTCGGCGACACGCTGCCCGCCGTCGGCAGCACGCTCGAGGTGGCGCCGGGCGTGCGCTGGCTGCGCATGCTGCTGCCGTTCCAGCTCGACCACATCAACCTGTGGTTGCTGCGCGATGTGCTCGACGGCGTCGACGGCTGGAGCATCGTCGATTGCGGCATCACCAACGACGCCACCCGCGCCGCGTGGGAGCAGATCTTCGCGAACGAACTCGACGGCCTGCCCGTGCTGCGCGTGATCGTGACCCACATGCACCCGGACCACATCGGCCTGGCGCACTGGCTCACCGAGCGCTGGGGGGTGCGCTTGTGGATCAGCGCGACCGACTACAACATCGCGCGCCTGGCGAGCACCGGCATCGCGGCCATCGGCGGCGAGGCGACGGCCCGCTTCATGGCCAGCCACGGCCTGATCGACGCCGAAGCGCAGCAGAAGATCAAGGCGCGCACGAACTACTACGCCAGCATGGTGCCGCAGGTGCCAGCGAGCTTCCGGCGCCTGCTCGATGGCGACGTCCTGCAGATCAACGGCCACGCCTGGGTCTGCCATGTCGGCTACGGCCACGCACCTGAGCACATGGCCTTGCACTGCGCCGCGCTCGGCACGCTGATCAGCGGCGACATGGTGCTGCCGCGCATCTCGACCAACGTCAGCGTGCACGAGGTCGAGCCCGAATCGAACCCGCTGCGCCTGTACCTCGACTCGATCACGCGCATGAAGCAAACGCTGCCGGCCGACGTGCTGGTGCTGCCCTCGCACGGCCGGCCGTTCCGAGGCCTGCACACGCGCGTCGACCAGCTCGTCGCGCATCACGACGAGCGGCTCGCCGACGTGATCAGCGCCTGCGCCGAGGCGCCGCGATGCGCGGCCGACCTGCTGATGATCCTGTTCCGGCGCGCGCTCGACCTGCACCAGACCACGTTCGCGATGGGCGAGTCGGTCGCACACCTGCATGCGCTGTGGCTGGACGGCCGATTGACGCGCCGGCTCGATGCGGACGGGATCTACCGCTTCTCGACCGTGGCTGCCTGATCGCGCTTCACGCGGCTCGGCCGCAAGCCCCGCGCCGCTCAGCGTTCGATCCGACGCTTGGTGCGTGGCGCGCGCGCCGGGCGGGCCACTGGCGCGCCCTGCAACTCGCGCTCCGAGCGCTTCAGCTCGGCGAGTACCCAGGCGCGCAACGCGCGCAGCGGCGGCCAATCGCGCAGATTGCTCGGGTACACGAACCACAGCGCATACGCCTGGTCCTTGCTCAGCGACAGCGGCGACAGGCGCATCAGCCGCCCGTCGCGCAGCGCGTCGGCCACCAGCAGCTCGCGCGCGAGCGCCAGACCCAGGTCCTGCTCGGCGGCCTGCAACATCATCCCGGCGTCGTTGAAGCTGGCCACCGGGTTCACGCTGCAGCGCACGCCGGCGAGGGCGAACCAGCTCTCCCAGACCGGCGCGTCGCCCAGCAAGGGCTCGTCGGCCAGCGCCTCCGGCCCGCGCCCGAGCAGGCGGCGCGCGGCGTTCGGCGAGCCGACGGCGATCAGCGGCGAGTCGAGCAGGCGTTCGGCCTCGAGGCCGCGCCAGTTGCCGCTGCCCTGCCGCAGCGCGGCGTGAAAACCCTCGCGCTGCAGATCGATGACCTGCTGCGAGGTGTGGACCTCGATCGCGATGTCCGGGTGCTGCTCGCGCCACGACGCCATGCGCGGCATCCACCAGCGCTGCCCGAACGAGGGCAGCAGCGTGACGCGGATCCGGTGCGCCGCGCCGCTCGCCGCGGCGGCCGCCGCGCGCATGCCGTCGTCGAGCTGCTCCAGCGCCGGCTCGACCGCACGCAGCAGCGCCTCGCCGGCCGCGTTCAGCGCGATGCGGCGCCCCGGCCGATCGAACAACTGGAAGCCGAGCTGCTCCTCGAGCAGCTTGATCTGCTGACTGACCGCGCTGTGGGTCAGGTGCAGCTCCTCGGCCGCCGCACGCAGGTTGGCCAGGCGCGCGACGGCCCGGAAGGTGGACAAGGTTTGCAAGGGCAGGCGCATCGTGCTGGTAAGCATAGCCGACCACGGTGGCCAATATTGATGGCTTCCTTAGGGGAGACTGGATAGCTATTCTGACCACATGAACACCACCCTGCACCTCCCCGCCGCCCCCTGGCTGTCACTCGCATGGCTTCGCGCGCTGCTGCGACGCAGGGCCGGGCCAGGCCGACCGCAGACCGATCCGGCCAGCGACCTAGACGCGCTGTCGGGACTCGACGCCCGCACGCTGCGCGACATCGGCGCACCCGAGCCGCTCCTGGCGCGCGAACTGGCGCGCCACGCCGGCGAACAATGGCAGCACGACCACCTCGCGATCGCTGCCCTCGCCGGGGATTGGCGGCGCTGGTGAGCCTCGCGCCGGTCCGGGGCGGCGCGCAGTTCATACTGCCGCATGTCTTCAGATGCCCTGACCCGCCCGCCGCCGCCGGCGTTGAAACTTCCGAACCAGCGCCATGCGAGCCGCATCCCCGCCCACCTGGGCGATGAGGACGTGCAACGCATCCAGCAGGCCGCCTATCAACTGCCGCAGGTCGTCAAACCCGCGGACTTCATCGACGAGCACACGCCCGGCTTCGAGCAGCATCTCGACACGCTGGGCCTGATCCTGCTGCAGAAGGCGGCGGCCGGGGCCCGGCCGAGCCGCTGGATCGCGCCCGAGCTGATGGGCGAGGCGCTGCGCCATCTCGATGTCGTCGGCACCGGGCCGCAGGTGCGCACGCTGATGCAGGAGCGCAGCGCAGCGCTCGAGACCCTGGGGGTGTCGCGTGCCGGCCCGGGATTCGAACGCCTGGTTGGCCAGACGCTGGCGCTGGCGCCGCCGGGCTGGCAGGTGCGCGTGGCGTTCCGGGTGCCGGTCGCCTCGGCCGCGGTCTGGGATTTCTATCGCACCGGCGACGCGGCGGCGCTCGCGCACGCGCTCGGCGCGCCACCACCCTACCCGCACGCGGCCGAGCTGACGGTGCAGCTCGACACGCTGATCGCCCGCGCCGAATCCGGCCACCGCCAGCACCTCGCGTCGCTGCTGCCGCGGCTGCAGGCCGAGTGCGCGAAACCCCAGCCTTTCGCCGAGCTGAAAGCCGCGTGCAACCGCGCCCAGGAACGCTGGGAACACCATGTCGCCGAGCTCGACACCCTGGCCGGGCTGAACACCGAACTCGCCTTTCAGGGCTACCCCGACACCTTCGAGATGGCGCGCCGCCTGCAGCGCTCGGTGACCTTGTATGTCGGCGCGCCGAACAGCGGCAAGACCCACGCGGCGTTCGAGCGCCTCGCGCTCGCGCACGACGGCGCCTACCTCGCGCCGCTGCGCCTGCTGGCGCTCGAAGGGCGCGACCGGCTGATTGGGCGCGGCGTCGCCTGCTCGCTGCTGACCGGCGAGGAGAACGTGCCCGCCGCCGACGCGCGCGTCGTCTCGAGCACGATCGAGATGGTCAACACCAGCAAGCCGATCGACGTGGCCGTGATCGACGAGGCGCAGATGATCTTCGACGCGTCGCGCGGCTGGGCCTGGACCCAGGCGATCGTCGGCGTGCCGGCCAACGAGCTGATCGTGATCTGCTCGGCCTATGCGGTGCCGGCGATCGAGAACCTGCTGAAGCTGTGCGGCGAGAACTGCACGGTGCAGCATTTCGAGCGCAAGCAGCACGTCGAACTGCTCGCCGCCCCGGTGCCGATCGCGGCGCTGAAGAAGGGCGACGCGGTGGTCGCGTTCAGCCGCCGCGAGGTGCTGATCCTGCGCGACCAGGTCGCGGCGAACGGGCACCCGGTGTCGGTGATCTACGGTGCGCTGCCGCCGGAGGTGCGGCGCCGCGAGGCCGAACGCTTCGCGCACGGCGCCTCGCACATCCTGATCGCCACCGACGCGATCGGCATGGGCCTGAACCTGCCGATCCGGCGCGTGCTGTTCAGCACGATGACCAAGTTCGACGGCCAGGCCGACCGCACGATCAACGAATCCGAGGTGCACCAGATCGCCGGTCGCGCCGGCCGCTACGGCATGCACGAGGAAGGCTTCGTCGGCGTGCTGAAGGAAGCCGAGCCGCAGGCCGCACGCACGCTGAAGGAGTTGCTGCCCAAGCTGCCGCGCGCCCCGCGCGATTTCAAGGCGCCGGTGGCGCCGAACTGGTGGCACGTCGACACAATCGCGTCGCGGCTGCAGCTTGCCGGCCTGCGCGCCGTGCTCGACGTGTTCGTCGACCAGCTCAAGCTCGACAACGCCCACTTCGCGGTGGCCGAGCTCGAGCAGATGCTCGAACTCGCGGAACAGCTCGATCGCTCGGCGAGCCGCCTGCCGCTGAAGCAGCGCTTCATCTATGCCCAGGCGCCGGTGGACACGCGCACCGAAGCGCAGGTGCTGGCGTTTCTCGACTGGACGCAGCGCCACGCGCTGTCCGGCAAGGCCGGCGTGCCGTGGTTTCTGCAGGACGTGGACGAACACAGCCGGCTCGACCGGATGGAACAGGCGCTGCGTTCGTGCACGCTGTGGCTGTGGCTGGACCTGCGCTTCCCCGACGTCTACGGCCATGTCGCCGCGGTGGTCGACCTGCGCGAGCGGCTCAACGAAGGCATCGAGCGGCACCTCAAAGGCAAGAAGCCCCTGTGGCAGGCCCGCGGCGGCCGGCGCTAGCCCGCGCGGGCTCAGATCTCGTCGATCGCGTTCGCCTGTGCCTCGAACGAGAAGCGCTCGCGCGTCGTCACGTAGAAGCTCGCGCCGAAACGCGCGACCGGGAAGTAGTCCTGCAGCTTCACGCGCCAGGTCGCGGTGTCGATCAGGCCGTCGCGCGCATGCAGCCAGCGCACCTGGCCGATGAAGATCTGGCGGCTCGCGGTCTCCAGCGTCTCCCACAGCGTGCACTCGAACGCGACCGGCGCCTGCGCGATGCGCGGCGGCTTCACCGCGTTCGACGCGAGCGTCGTCAGCCCCACGCGCGCGAGCTCGCTGACCTCCGGCGGCAGGCGCTCGCCGCAGCGGTGCATCTGCTCTGCCATCGCCTCGTCGGCGATGTGCACGACGAACTCCTGCGTGCGCACGATGTTGGCGGCCGTGTCCTTCAGGTGCCCGTCCTGCAGCCGGTTGATGCTGATCATCACGATCGGCGGCTCCTCGCCCAGCATGTTGAACATGCTGAACGGCGCGGCGTTGACGACGCCGGTCTCGCCCAGCGTCGTGACGAGCGCGATCGGCCGCGGCACGATCAGGCTGGCCATCAGCTTGTAGCGCTGGTACTCGGTGAGGCTCGCGAAGTCGATGTCCATCGGTCAGGTGCTCGCCGCCGCGGCATCCATCGCCTCGACGATCGCGCCGGGCGTCGTGATCCAGACCTCGCCCGGCGCGGTGATCGTCGCGTGCGAGACGATGTGGCGCAGCGCGCGCCGCAGGTGCCGCAGGCGGTACGGTTGGCCGACGATGTACGGATGCAGCGCGATGCCCATCACCAGGCCGTGCGGCTCACGGGGCTTGAGGGCTTGCTCCAGCATCTCGTCGAACTGGTCGATGACGATTTGCGCGAAGTCCTTCGCGTCCATCTGGCGGCCGACGATCATCGGGATGTCGTTGAGCTCCTGCGGATACGGCACCGCCCAGAGTGGGCCGGCGCGTGTGCGCATCACGGTCGGCTGGTCGTCGTGGCACCAGTTCAGCGTGTAACGAAAGCCCGCCTCGCGCAGCAGGTCGGGCGTGACGGCGCTTTCCGAGATCCACGGCGAGAGCCAGCCGTCGGGCGCCTTGCCGTGCGCCGCGCTCATGCGCGCGCGGCACTGGACGATCAGCGCACGCTCGTCCGCTTCGCTCAAGTCGGACTGGCGCTGCGCGTTCGTGTGGCCGTGCGCGATCAACTCGTCGCCGCGCGCCGCGAACGCCTCGACGACTTCGGGGCAGTGCTCGTACAGCGCGGTGTTGACCAGCGCGCCGGTCGGCAGCGCGAGCTCGTCGAACAGGTCCAGGCAGCGCCAAACGCCGACGCGGTTGCCGTATTCGCGCCACGCATGGTTCAGAACATCGGGCTCGGGCGAGGCCGGGGCGATGCGCGCGCCCAGGCCCTCGCCGAACGCGAAGTGCTCGAGGTTGAAGCCGATGTAGACCGCGAGCCGCGCGCCGTTCGGCCACTGCAGCGGCGGCCGGTCGCGGATCGCCGAATACGCGAAGCGGCCGTGCGTGGCGATCGGCTTCATCATCGTCATGCCGCCGTCTTGTAGGCCTTGAACACGTCGCGCAGCTTGGCCTCCTTGCGCAAGGCCGGCTGCGACAGCGAACGCTCGATCTCGTTCAGGTGGCGCCGCATCTCGGTCGCCGCGCTGGCGCCGGCGGCGCCCGCCGCCAGCGTCACCAGCAACTGGCGGTGGCTGTGGGCGACGCACATCGGCTCGCCCGGCGCCTTGTACAGCGCCATCAGCAGCGAAGTCGTCGGCAGCAGTTCTTCGAGCAGGCGCACGAAGATCGGGTTGCCGCTCATCTGCGCAAGCCGCAGATGGAACTCGCCGGACAGGCGGATCGCCTCCTGCTTGTTCTGCGAACGCGTCGCGCGGTCCTCGGCCTCGACGAGCTTGTGCAGCGCCGCGAGCTGCTCGGCCCCGAGCTTGCCGGCGAGGCGCCGTGCCACCTCGCATTCGACGACGCGGCGTGCATCGAACACGTGCTCGCCGTCGCGCCGCGTCGGCTCGGGCACGACCGCGCCCTTGTTCGGGCGGAGTGTGATCACGCCATCCTGCGCGAGCTTGTGCAGCGCCTGGCGCACCAGCGTGCGCGAGACCGCGAAGGTTTGCGCGAGCTCTTCCTCGCGCAGCCGCGAGCCGGGCATCAGGCGGTGATCGATCACGGCGGCGTAGATCGCGTCGTAGACACGATCGGACGCGCTCACCGGGTCAGGTTCGGCAACCAACTCAGTGGCTCCGCCGCGCTGCGCGCGACGCACTGGGTACGAAGCTCTGCTGGACTGCGGGTGTCGGCTTGCGGACCGTTGCTGCCGTTCGCGAACGACTGCACTCACTTTGACGGGCATCACGTGCCGAGGCAGCCGGGTGGGCAACTCCGCTCATGTCCCCCGGGACGGGCTGCGCCCGACCCTCCTCCTTTACTTCGCTGCGTTGCCCACCCGACTCCCTCGGCTGCATACCTGGGCGCTTGTCGACCGGGACCGGGCTCCACGGTGCAGAAGATCGGGCCGGTGGGGCGTGCTGCGGAGCGAAGTAAAGGAGGAGGGGTTGGCCGCAGGCCAGCCCCGGGGGACATGAGCGCAGCAGCATGCCCCAGCGGCTCGATCCCGCGCAAACACTTGCAAGGCGAGCATCCAACGTCGGCAACGGGCCGAGGCCGGTCTGTCGCTTCCCCGGCAGCGAAGCCTCGAGTTTGATCGCATCCGCCTTGCGCTTCAGCGCCACGTCGGAGGTAGAAACGAATTGACGTGGAGCGATCATCACCGCGGCGCGCGCGTCACGCGCGCGTTGATCGTGTTCATGATCAGCGCGATCACGAGGTTGAGCGTCAGGTAAACCGCCATGATGATCAGGATGACCTCGAGGGCCTGGCCGTTCTGGTTGATCGAAGTGTTGGCGATCGAGACCAGGTCCGGGTAGCCGATCACGACCGCGAGCGACGAGTTCTTCACCAGCGCCATGTACTGGCTCGCCAGCGGCGGGATCGCCAGCCGCAGCGCCTGCGGCAGGATCACCGCGCCCATCGCCTGGCCGCGCGTCAGGCCGAGCGCGAGCGCGGCGTGGGTCTGGCCGACCGGCACCGCGAGCGCGCCGGCGCGCACCAGTTCGGCGATCGAGCCGGACGTGAACAGCGACAGGCCCAGCCACAGCGCGAGGAACTCGGGCGTCAGCGACGCGCCGCCGCTGATCAGGAACCCGTCGCGCTCCGGCTGCGACCAGCCGCCGATCGCGCCGGTGGCGAGCCACGCGATGATCGCGATCACGCTGCCGCTGACCAGGCCGACGAGGCCGGCGCCGACGGTCAGCCAACGCCGCGCCGCGAGCCAACCCGCTGCCCCGCTGACCACGGCGACGCCGAGCGCGATCAGCAGCGCCGCAGCACCGGCCGCCGGGATGGCGATCTGCAGACCTTCCTTCGACAAGATCGCCGCACCGGCTATTGTCCAGGCTCCGCTGGAGTCGGGCAGCAGCTCGGTCACGAGCAAGTAGATCGTGAGCAGCTGGATCAGCAGCGGCACGTTGCGAAAGACCTCGACCCACGCGCCGCCGAGCGCGCGGATCAGCGGGTGCCGCGCGAGCCGCATCAACCCGATGGTCACACCGAGCACGCTCGCGAACACGACGCCGGCGATGGCGACGCGCAAGGTGTTCGCCATGCCGACCGCGAACGCGCGCAGGTAGCTGTCGCGCGACGTGTAGTCGAACAGCAGCTCGCCGATGTTGAAGCCGGCCGGGTCGAACAAGAATCCGAAGCCCGACTTGATCTGGCGCGCCGCGAGGTTGGCGGCGACGTTGTGCGCGAAGCCAATCGCGAGCGCGATCAGCAGCAGCGCGAGCGTGCCTTGCTGCAACCACTCGCGCCGCCGGCGCGCCCGTTGGCGCGCGCGCCAGGCAGCGTCGCCGATCGGGGTCGCGCTCACGGCTGCGCGTGCGGGCCGAGCGCCGGGCCGCCCCAAGCCGGCCCGCATCCCCGCGGGGGATCGACCGATGTACTCATCGGGCGAGGGGCCGACATTTCTAGCGGATGGGGGCGGCGTACATCAGGCCGCCCTTGCTCCACAGGTTGTTCGCGCCGCGCGGCAAGGCCAGCGGCGTCTTCGGCCCGAGGTTGCGCTCGAAACTTTCGCCGTAGTTGCCGACCTGCTTGACGATGCGGTAGGCCCATTCCTTGTCGAGCCCGAGCAGCTTGCCGGTGTCTTCGGAGACGCCGAGGAAACGCTGCACCGACGGGTCCTTCGAGCTGCTCTTCTGCGCGTCGACATTGGCCTGCGTCAGGCCGTTCTCCTCGGCCTCGAGCATCGCGAACAGGGTCCAGCGCACGATCTGGAACCACTCGTCATCGCCACGCCGCACCGACGGCCCGAGCGGTTCCTTCGAGATCACCTGCGGCAGGATCTGGAAGTCGTCGGGCGCGCTCGCCTTGGTGCGCGCGCCGGCCAGGTCGCTCATGTCGGTCGTGTAGACCTGGCAGCGGCCGGCGAAGAACGCGCTGGTGATCGCCTCGGCGGTGTCGAACACGACCGGCTTGTACTTCAGCCCGTTCGCGCCGTAATAGTCGGCGACGTTCTTCTCGCTCGTCGTGCCGGCCTGCACGCAGACGGTCGCGCCGTTGAGCTTCTTGACGTTGTCGACCTTCAGCTTCTTCGGCACCATGAAGCCCTGGCCGTCGTAGTAGTTGATGCCGGCGAAGACGACGCCGAGCGAGGCGTCGCGCGTCAGCGTCCAGGTGCTGTTGCGCGAGAGCACGTCGATCTCGCCGGCCTGCAGCGAGGCGAAGCGCTGCTGCGAATTCAGCGGCGCGTACTTGACCTTGTTCGCGTCGCCCAGCGTGGCCGCGGCGACGGCGCGGCAGAAGTCCACGTCCAGGCCGGTCCACTTGCCCTGGCTGTCGGCCGCCGAGAAGCCCGGCGCCGAGGTGTTCACGCCGCACACGACCTGGCCGCGCGACTTGATCGCGTCCAGCGTCTTGCCGGCGTGAGCGGAGGTGGCCAGGCCGAAGCCGACGACGGCCGCGAGGGCGGCGGGGATCATGGGATGCAGCGGCATGAACGGTCTCCTGGGTCGGATGAGGCGGGACCGGTCAGTGTAGCGACAGGCTTCGTCAGACGTCGGTCAGCGCTCCCAGCAGCGTCGCCGACGGCGTGTGCCAGCCGACGATCGCGCCCTGCGCCGCGATCATCGCCAGCGCCGCGGCCTTGAACTCGGGGAAGTAGCTCTCGGTTGCGTCGGAGGCGAGCAGGCAGTCGTAGCCGCGGTCGTTGGCCTCGCGCATCGAGGTCTGCACGCAGACCTCGGTGGTCACGCCGGTGAACACCAGGTGCGTGACGCGCTGCGCGTGCAGCATCTCGTGCAGGCCGGTGGACCAGAACATGCCTTTGCCGGGCTTGTCGATCACGAGTTCGCCGGGCTGCGGCGCGAGCGCCGGGATGATGGCCGTGCCGGCCTCGCCGCGGATCAGCAAGCGGCCCATCGGGCCCGCATCGCCGATGCGCAGGCTCGGCTCGCCGCGCAGCCGCTTCGCGGGCGGGCAGTCCGACAGATCGGCCTTGTGCGACTCGCGCGTGTGCACGATCGGCCAGCCGCGCGCGCGCCACGCGGCGAGCAGAGCCGCAATCGGCGTGATCGCGCTGTGCAACCGCGTCACGTCGTTGCCGAGCGAAGCGCCGAAGCCGCCGGGCTCGACGAAATCGCGCTGCATGTCGATGACGACCAGCGCGGTATGACCGGGTGCGAACGGGTACGGGAACGGGGTTGCAGTGATGTCGATCATCTTCATCAAGCAGCCTCCGGCAACGCGGCATGCCCGTGATCGCCGCCACCCATGTGCGAGCCGATCATGCGCCGATCGGCGCCGGCGGCCGGTGTCTCGAACACGATGCGCCCTTCGCTCATCACCGCGATGCGGTCCGAGAGCTCGAGCAGCTCGTCGAGGTCCTCGCTGATCAGCAGCACCGCGCCGCCTTTCGCGCGCACCTGCAGGATGCGCGCGTGGATCTCGGCGACGGCCGCGAAGTCGAGCCCGAACACCGGGTTCGCGGCGATCAGCACGTTGATGTCGCCGGCGAGTTCGCGTGCCAGCACCGCACGCTGCACGTTGCCGCCCGACAGGCTCGCGATCGGTGCGTTCTCGCCGCGCGTCTTCACGCCGTACTCGGTGATCCAGGCGCGCGCGCGTTCGCGCCAGGCGCCGAAGCGTAGCCAGCCGCCGCGCTTCAACGGCGCGACATCGAAGTCGCGCAGCGCCATGTTCTGTGCGACGCTGAGGTCGCCGACGCAGGCGTTGCGCAACGGCTCCTCGGGCAGCGCGCGCAGCCTCAGCACGCGGTTCTCGGCGCGTCGCGCCAGGTACGGCTCGCCGATGACGCGCACGCTGCCGGCGCTGCGCGAGCGCTGGCCGACGAGCGCCTCCACCAGCTCGCGCTGGCCGTTGCCAGAGACACCGGCGATGCCGAGGATCTCGCCGCGCTTCACGTGCAGGCTCAAGGCCTGCACCGCGAGCGTGCCGCGGTCGCCCATCGCGCTCAGGCCATCGACCTGCAATGCGATCGTGGCGTCGATGGCCGTTGCCGCACGCGGCGCCGCACTGCCCTCGGCGACGATCGCCGACGCGCTCGCGGCCGAGTCGCCGATCATTGCCTGCGCGAGCTGCTCCGGCGTCGTGCCGGCCACGTGGGCGCCATGCACGCGCTTGCCGCGGCGCAGCACCGTGACCTCGTCGGCGTAGGCCATCACCTCGCGGAACTTGTGCGTGATCATCAGCACCGTGCACTCGCCGCGCTTCGCGACCGCGCGCACATAAGCGAGCACCTCGTCAGCCTCTTGCGGCGTCAGCACCGAGGTCGGCTCATCCAAGATCAGCAAGCGCGGTTTCAGGTAGAGCTGCTTCAGCAGTTCGAGCTTCTGCTTCTCGCCGGCCGCGAGGCCTGCGGGCGTCGCATCGAGGTCGAGCTTGAACGGCGTCGTCTCCAGAAAGGCCTGGAGCGCGGCACGCTCCTTCTTCCAGTCGATCAGCGCTGGCGTGCGGCCGCCGGCGAGCAACAGGTTCTCGGCGACGTTCATGCCGGGCGCGAGCGTGAAGTGCTGGTACACCATGCCGATGCCGAGCGCGCGCGCGACCACCGGTGTCGCGATGTCGTGCTCGCGGCCGTCGATCAATATCGAGCCGCCTTCGGGCCGCTGCGAGCCGGCCACGCATTTGACGAGCGTGCTCTTGCCGGCGCCGTTCTCACCGAGCAGCGCATGCACCGAACCGGCGGACACCGTCATGCTGACGGTGTCCATCGCGGTGAAGCTGCCGAAGCGTTTCGTCAGCTCCAGCGTTTCAAGCGTGAGTGCGCCGGTGGTTGGTGGCTTCGGGTCGAGTGGGGCGGTCATGTCGGTGGCTCCGTGGCGCGGCATGGCCTCGTTCGAACGACGGCGCGGGATCGGGTCGCCGGGGCACTCTGCTCCGCTCGTGTCCCCCGCCGCCAGCCTTCGGCTGTCGTCTCCTCCTTTACCTCGCTGCGCAGAGCGCCCCACCGCCCCGATCGACTACCGTCGTAGCGGTCCGACGAAAGTACGACCACGATGGCTGCCGAGGGCGTCGGGTGACCGGCGGAGCGAAGTAAAGGAGGAGGGTTGGGCGAAGCCCGGCCCGGGGGACATGAGCGGAGCCGGTCGCCCGGCGCCCTCGGCTCGCGCCGACCTGCCAGCGAGATGAGCGCGCGGCTCACGACAGTCCTTCCAACACCGCGGCCGACCCGGCGACCGCGCCAAACACCCCACCCTGCATCGTCACCATCTTCAGCGCCGCAAGATGATTGCCGTGATCCGTCGCGGCAGTGCAATCCGACAGCAGCAGACACTCGAACCCGCGGTCGTTGGCCTCGCGCATCGTCGTGTGCACGCACACGTCGGTCGTGATGCCGGCGAGCAGCAGGTTCGTGATGCCGCGCGTGTGCAGGATCAGCTCGAGATCGGTCGCGCAGAACGAGCCTTTGCCGGGTTTGTCGATGATGACTTCGCCCGGCAGCGGCGCGAGTTCGTCGATGATGTTCCAGCCTGGCTCGCCGCGCACCAGGATGCGTCCGCACGGGCCGGCGTCGCCGATGCCGATGCCGTTGGTGCCGATCTGGCGCGAGCGCCAGCGCTTGTTCGCGGGCAGGTCCGACAGATCGGGCCGGTGCCCTTCGCGGGTGTGGATGACGTGGAAGCCGAGCGTGCGCATCCGACTCATCAGCGTCTTGATCGGGGCGATCGGCGCGCGCGTCAGCGACAGGTCGTAGCCCATTTTGTCGACGTAGCCGCCGACGCCGCAGAAGTCGGTCTGCATGTCGATCACGATCAGCGCGGTGTTGTCGGGGCGCAGGTCGCCGTTGTACGGCCACGGATACGGGTCCGCGTTGATGAATGTGGTTGTCGCCATCGTCATCACCTTGCCGAAGACAATTCGCCCGGGCTGCCCTGCGCCACCTTGCCGGGGCGGCAGCTGATCACCAGGATCACGAGCGTCAACACATACGGCACCGCGCTGAACAGGTTGTAGCCCGAGCTGATGCCTATCGATTGCAGTGCCGGCCCGATCGCGCCGGCACCGCCGAACAGCAGCGCCGCACCGACGCAGCGCAGCGGGCTCCAGCGCGCGAAGATCACCAGCGCCACTGCGATCAGGCCCTGGCCGCTGGAGATGCCTTCGTTCCAGCTGCCCGGATAGAACAAGGTCAGCGACGCACCGCCGAGCCCGGCGATCGCGCCACCCGCCGCAGTGGCCGCGATGCGGATGCCGTTGACCGAGTAGCCGAGTGCCTTGGTCGCGCTCGCCGAGTCGCCCGCGAGCCGCACCAGCAGGCCCCAGCGCGTGCGCGCGAAAGCCCAGTACATCGCGACCGCGAGCAGTAGGCCGAGCGGCAGCAGCGGGTTCACTTGCAGCGCGGATTGGAACAGCGGCGACTCACTCCAGGCGCCGAGCGCGAGCGGCGGCAATTGCGTGGCCTGCGGCTGGATCAGCGGCTTGCCGAGGTAGAACGCGAGGCCGGTGCCGAGAAGCATCAGCGCGATGCCGGTCGCGACATCGTTGACGCGCGGCAGCGAGCACAGCAGGCCATGCAGCAGCGCGAGCGCGGCGCCGGTCGCGGCCGCGACGAGCACGCCGATCCACGGCGAGCCGCTCAGGTACGAGCCACCGAACGCGGCACACGCAGACAGCACCAGCACGCCTTCGAGGCCGAGGTTGATGCGGCCGGATTTTTCGGTCAGGCATTCGCCCAGGCTGACGAACAGAAATGGCACGCCGACGCGCAGCGCGCCGCCGAGGATCGCCGCGAGAAAGGGCAGCAGCACGTCGTTCATGTGGGCTTGACCGTGCTGCTCAGCGGCACTTCGCGCGGCTGCATCGAACGCCGGAAGCGTTCACCTGCGGCCTTCCAGTCGACGCCGCGCAGCGCCTCGCTCGCGAGAATCAGCACGAAGGCAATGCCTTGCAGCACCTGCACCGACGCGTCCGGCAGGCCGAGCCGGCGCTGCAGCAGACTGCCGGCCGCGCCGAAGCCGCCGAACAGGATCGCGACCGGGATGATCGCGAGCGGGTTGTGGCGCGCGATGAACGACACCAGGATGCCGGCATAGCCGTAGCCCGCGATCAGCGATGCGTTCGCGTTCGTGTGCACCGCTGCGACCTCGATCGCGCCGGCCAGCCCGGCACAGCCGCCACCGAGCGCGCACGCGAGCAGGATCAGCGCGCTCGCCGGCAGCCCAACCAGTTGCGCGGTGCGCGGGTTGCCGCCCACCACGCGCACCGAGAAGCCGCGCGCGGTGAGCGTGAGCCACAGGCCGAGCGCGATGCAGGCGACGACGCCGATCACGAAGCCCCAGTGCACATCGGAGCCGAGGATGCCGCCGATGCGGATCGCTTCATCGAGCGTGCGCGTCGACGGCTTGTTCAGCGTCGCCGGGTCGCGCATCGGGCCTTCGACGAGCTGCTTGAAGATCGCGATGGCCGTGTACGCGAGCAGCAGGCTCGAGATCGTTTCGTTGACGCCGCGGTACTGGCGCAGCGCGCCGGCCAGCGCGATCCAGGCCGCGCCGACCGCGAAACCGGCGACGCACACGATCAGCGTGCCCAGCCCGTTGCCGGGCAGCGGCGTCAGATAAGGCACGGCCGCTGCGGCCAGGCCGCCGAGCACGACCGCGCCTTCGCCGCCGATGATGATCAGGCCGGCGCGTGCCGGCAGTGCGACGCACAGCGCGGTCAGCATCAGCGGTGCGGCGCGCGTCAGCGTGTTCTGCCACGAGAACCAGTCGCCGAATGCGCCCTTGAACAACAGCAGCCAGGTCTCCGTCGGGCTCACGCCGCCAAGCCAGACAAACAGGCCGAACAACAGCAGTGCGCCGATCAGCGCCCCGATCGGCAGCAGCGTGTCGGCGACTGATCGGTGCATGGCGAGTCCTGGCTGACGATCAGACGGAACCGATCACGCCTTCGACGAGGTAGTTCATCTTCTCGAGCTCGGGGTCGGTCTGCTTCAGCGTCTTCGGTACCACGACCGCGCCCTTGTTGCTCTTCAGGCCGCCGGCGAAGATGTCGAAGCTGCCCGCGGTCATCTTGGCCTTGATGTCGTCGGCCTGCTTCTTCGCCGCGTCCGGCACCATCGCGCCGTACGGCGACATCTTCACGTAGCCCTCTTTCAGGCCGCCGCGCAGGAAGTTCGGGTGCGGCTTGCCGCTGCGCGCCGCGTCGATGATGGTCGTGTACGCGGTGTTCCAGTTCCACTCGGCGCCGGTCAGGTAGGC
>Ga0307517_10003564_pt1 | contig 24160 bp, 23 predicted proteins | sample 23_EM_MG_FD_194515 | JGI IMG/M metagenome (GOLD analysis project Ga0307517, IMG submission 194515) | Populus trichocarpa ectomycorrhiza microbial communities from riparian zone in the Pacific Northwest, United States - 23_EM | ecosystem: Host-associated > Plants > Roots > Unclassified | place...
ATGCAGCTAATCGCATATGCAACTAGAAAATGAGAGGAGTAGTAATCTCTAAACATCGTTCCAATCAGTTAAACATATCTTGAAACGTGCTCTCATTCAGTATTCCGAGTCGTCTTCCAGATGCCTCGGTGAAACTCATAACTCCGGGAGCTTGGGTTCGGATATGTGGTCATCCTATAAAGCCATATACCTCGCTCTTAATTATTAGGTAAGCTATTCCCGCTAGGGTAATAGGTATGCAGGCATTTGGCCTATCCTGATTGAATAACTTTACAAACATGGCTGTTGCTGGCAGTTCAGGTAAGGGTAGTCAGAATGCTTTAGGTGAGTACAGTAGTAGGGTATACAAGATTAATTATCTATTGAATTTGTTATTCCCTCTACAACCTTGTACTTGCACCCTCCTACATCTCCGACTCCAATTGGTTTTAAGAAAATGAATAGGTATCTGTGCAAGCCAAACCTCTAACCTCTGAAATGTTTAAATCGTCTTATAGAGCAGGTGCAAACGCAATATCATTTGGTTAAACAATACCTTACTAGTGATATACTAGGTAATAATCACTCTCTTTGTAGTGCCTGAAAGGCTTATTCCAGTGGGCCTTCCCCTTCCTTCATTCTGAAGATCACAACCTGCTTGGTCATGGCACAGCCAGTATCAACTTACCAAGCGATCCTGGTGAGAAAATGTACGACAACGCTTAACCCACAACTTTGTTAAAGCACAAAGATGTCTTCTGTTAGTCTAGTCTGTTATTGGAAACCGTTGCCCACAAGTAGGAATACTTTACCCCATATCGGTCTCTGGTCACTATTCCGAAAGGGGTACCAACTCTTTGCGAGGACACGAGCACTTTTCTTTTCAACTATTTCCCATTATTTAATCATCTCATCCTTAGTCCCCTTAATACTTAATCTTCAAAAAAGGTTTTTAGAGTTTGTAAAAGTACACCATTCACCTATCAGCATAATATGATATCTCCTCTGGTCATATTTGCAGCTGAGGTGTTTCCGCTGCAATTTCCGTATTCTCATGTCACTTACACTTTTTGACCAAATTCATGCTTACCAAGTGTTAAACCGAGCATGGGAATTAGGCTTTGCCTCTTTTGAAAAAAATGCCCAATAGCCTCTAACGTAAAAGGCGGTGATGTGACACAAGACCGGGATGTGTCACATCACTTTCGCGTAATATGCGACATGGATGTCTTGAGGAAGTAACCCCGCTCCCGTATGCAAAGATAAACAAAATACAAAAAAGTCAAGAAGATGGGTCCAGTTAACCAACAGAAAGTATCGGAGTATGATGAACGCCTCCAGCGAGCCCTCAAGGGCCTTGGGTCAGTTGATAATCCCATATCTGTGGGTGAAGCGGCAGAAGAATATGAAGTTAACAAGCAAACACTTTATAGGCGGATCGCGGGAACCCATGAGAGCCGGGTTATATCACACCGGGAACAACCGCGCCTAACACCAGCAGAGGAGTCAGCCATTGTTAAATGGTATGAGGAGCAGGACGATCGGGGGTTTCCCCCAAGGCTCGATGTGGTTCCCAGTATGGCTATCCATCTGGAAGAGAAGCGAACAGGGACCATTGCTGCAACATTAGGACAGAAGTGGATAAGTCGCTTCTTCAATCGCCATCCAACCCTAGCCTCCAAACTCAGTTGTAACCTTGAACGACAGAGGGCTTATGCGAATGACCCTCGGCTTTTACAAGACTATTTTGGGAAGTTAGGGCGTCTTATACGCTGTTATAGCCTCAAAGGAGCTCAAATATTTAACATGGATGAAAAGGGCTTCTTGATGAGCCTGGGGGCAAGGGCTAAGGTGATCTATCAACGCGGTAGGCGTAATCCATGAGTTACGCATGACAGAAAAGGAGGGTGGTTTCGGTGATCGAGACGGTATCAGGGAGTGGAATTGTGCTGTCTCCATTTATTATCAACAAAGGAAAGGGGCACTACTTGGGGTGGTACCGAAACCTTACCGAAGCTGAACGCACCTATTACTTCCGCTACTCTCCTAAAGGCTGGACAGATAATAAGTTGGCCATGAGGTGGTGGCGCGATTTGTTTAATCCAGAATCGGCACAGATAGAGGGTGTGAATCAACCTCGCCTTCTTATCCTAGATGGTCATGGTTCACATATCCGCTTCGAATTCATACAGTATTGCATTGAGAGTGGTATCCACCTTATCTGCTTACCCGCTCACTCCCTAGATGTGGGTTTATTTTCACCTTATCAACATTTTTATGGGTTAGCAGTCGATAACCATATCCGGTCCGGCCAGAGCCAGGAAGGGATAAGGAAGGCAGTCTTTATACCTTTTTTGACTGAGGCACGCACCAAGACTATGACCTCTCATAGTATTCAGCAAGCGTTTACCGCTACCGGCATTTGGCTGCTGAATCCCCGCCGGGTTCTCGGTAAACTAGCACCACGAGCCACAAAGCAGCTCACAGCAATTGGAGTTGCTAGGAACCCTCAAACAGCATGGGATATTAGAGGGAAGGTTAAGGCGGGCAAGAAGCTGCTAGATATTGGGTTTATGAGTTTGGAGGATACGAAGGTGGATCTAAAAGAGTGTGGTGAAATACAGGATCAGGTTGTTGGAATTCTATGAGAATTGGGCCACCAGTTGAAAACTGTCATAGCGGAAAAGGAAGTCTATCAGGAGTCCAATCGACACCTTCAGGGAACGAGCAAGCTCTTTAATCCTACTGACAGGTGGCAGCTATCAGTTGCCAGAGTTCTTAATCAAGCTGAACTCATTCGCCTCTGTGATGCCCATCTCACCAAAGATGCAAAAAAGGCCCTCCGTCTTCCAGTCTCTAGGAAAAAGAGTACCCCAAAGCGAAAACCTACAAAACCCCCCCTATCCCACCTACACCGCGTATCAGAGTTCAGGAAATCCTTATATCTAATACTCCAATCGTTATGTTTATCGATCCGGAGGTTGAAGAAAGCGATGTTGAACAGTTAAGCGAAAATGAGTGGAGCACTCCACATGCGACCCCCCGCCATACACGCAGATCTAGTAGTATATTTGCTGCCCCCAAATCCTTACATCCTGATGTCCCTCTCCATATGCGGCTTCGGTCCCGGAATCCATAACACTTCTCTCTCCTTTCAAATCCTCACTTTCTCATATATTTACCCCCTCTTCTTTATTTTCTACTATTTTACAAATTCACTCACTTCCGGAATTTTTACAAACCCACTTTTTTTCAGTAACATACTCTTATCGTCAGGGCTTTCATAACCGGTATTGGTTTCTTAAAAGGACATGTATTGGGGGAGATATCGTTGAATGAAAACTTTTTTCTCTCCGGAAGCAACGGTGAAACCCGTGTGTCAGATCCCGGACATGTGTCAGATCACCATCCCAGACGTTAGTGCTTGGTCTGGCCTACATGGTAGTGGCTTTTCATATCAAATCTTGCAACATTCATGGGGTCATTTATATTTGCATACGTTGAAATCTTGGTGCACATTTATCGCTTCTACCACCATCCGGGTTCTTTGCCCCGCACTCACATACACTTTGTTCACCAGAATTCGAGTCTATCACAGCAAACAAGATCATATTCTTCCTAAGGCGTATTCGCATAACTGGGGTAGTTGCCCTTTATTCTCCTTTATAACACAATTCCCGTCCAATCCCCCTGACATTTGTAACAAGACTGACTATCTGCGCCCTGGCCGCTTCGGCCTTGAAAAGGATTCCTTCTCTTCCTTTTTGGGATGGAATTCCTCAAGGAGTTGCAATTCACTTACCTCACTGGCAGATGAAGCCTCCAGCTATGGAAGCGTTAGAACCAGCATCTTTGAATTACCAACAATGAAGCAGACTATAGTGTTTCTGATACTGACCTTTTTAGCAATCTTGAGGCCAGCATCCGCCTCAGCCGAAGCCACTACACTCCCCCGCGAAGCAGCGTATATCATTCTTTCCTTGATCTTACTTTGGGGCGGGCAAGTGTATATAAATACTACCGACATATTAGATGCTATCATGCTCAGTATTACTGGAGTCAGAGTTTTAGGACTACCTATCGGAGACTCTTGCTGCCCTTCAAACACATCTGCGAGGTTGTCAGACCTGCATCCGCTGGCTGAGGTAGAAAACGTACGATTGAACAAAAAGAATGAATACCGCGGGGTATCGTCCGGAATAACCCTGGTGAAATCTCCAACAGCGGCAGTACTCGCGCTGGCGAGCTCTATTTGTTCCTTTTCGATATTTACGGCCTGGTAGGACTAATTATCAGCATATCTTAATGGTATGTAAAAAGAGAAAGGATTACCAGCTGCACCAAATTGATAAATCCACCGGACCTTAGGTTTCTCAGGGCCTCAAGCGCCTCCCCGGTCACAGGGGTGAGCACCCCCCTACTAGTAGCCTTCTTCGTCGACGCCCCAGTCGAGGCTTCAGCCTCCGCCTCCTTGACTTCTTTTAAGATTCTTTCCTCCTCCGTAAGTGGCGCCGGCCTGCAATACTCTTAGCTAAGGCTATCTCATGGGATTTCGGGGGACAATGCACTTTGCTAGGTGAGCGTCGTGTCTTTTAAACCCTTCGGCTGTTAATTCCTCCTTCGTAGTAGCAAATATAGACTCCCCAAATCTATCTGACCCAAGCTCCCTGAGAAGAGTATTCCTAGTAGATGCAAACAACATTTTCTGCCTCACATTTGCTGTGTCGGGAACATAGGCAATGCAGATAAATGGTGCAACATGTGAATCCCGATCCTTCCTTCGTAGAATGATGTAGGCTGGCTGGTTATCCATCAGAAGTCCATCCAATTGGCCGAGATCCTCATCGAAGGAGCCGACTGAGGGGAGAGTTTCTTTAGACACAAGAGCTTCATTTTCGATCCCCACGATGAGGCCACGCACGCTAGAATCTAAGACAGCGGCTCGGAAAGCATCCAGAAGCTCCCGGGAGGCTATTAACTCAATATACGCACTGTTAGCAGGTGGCCTCGAATGGAGTCATTGCGCACAAGAAGGGCTGACCACTAATTCCTGATTGCATAATGAGAGCCCAGATTCCTTATCTTTATATGTGATTCTCAGTTCGAGACGAAGGGAGGGAATGGAACCAGCGGCTGTTACCCCAGGTTACCCTATGGCACCCCCTGCAAGACTTCTAAAAGAGTCGTTGAGAGTCGTTGGACCAAACAAATAGGGTTACTTTTCGGCAACGGAAATGCAGAAGTTCAAACCCAACTCGGAAATACCAGAATCCACACGAGGGTCGATATGGGGGACAAGAGGTGTTCGACCGGGTGTTGGAGGGTGGAAGCACGCTAACCTTGTTGCGCAAGCGGGGTCTTGGGCTTCTGGAAACCCCACCACGAAAGTTAAAAGATCGTCACAAATTTGCCCCCACCCTGCCCGTGTCTTGAGGACATCTCTCCCTCACCAAAGCCCCCCTCCCCTGGTGAACTCTTCGATCTCCTGAAGGGAGATCACACCTAAATGATGGATGGCTGCCAGTGACACGGTTTGAGAACCTAGAATGTCTACACCTCCTGTCCTAAACATACTCCTTTCAATCCCTCCTCGTGTAATGATTCCACCGCCTCGATTTCCAATCGTTCAAGATAAAGCTCGCCGCGGGCTCCACCGCCTCGCGAATTCCGGGTCCCCAGAATCACTCCAATCGAAGACCACCCTGTCGTTTCCAGAAGATCCGTTGAATGAGGCTACTACAGAATTGTTCTGGTCTGAGGGAATGAGTACAGAATGGTTCATACGTGCATGCCAAACAGGGCGCCGACAAACAAGCACCGCCGTCATTCGGAGGCGATAGAAATCCTTCAGGCCCAGAACATCTACTAGTCATTTTTCAGAAAGGAAGACAAGCATGAAAAATAGAACACCAAGTCCACTTATGTCGACTCTCTGAATGGAAGTGCAGCCACAGGCCTAGTTACAGCCAGCCCGCGAAAGGTTCAGATCTGGGCTACACCAGCAATTCTCCCGGAACTGATACTATTTACAATCACCTTCGTCTATTCCTCAAGGAGTCTATTGGGTCCGTTATTATTCCACAAGCTCCGCAAAATCCCTATGGCAGAGATCGCGGAAGGAAATAGCTTCCTGCCCCATATTTCTATGGCTAGTATTAAATGAGAACGAAGACCGATGAACACGAGAACCTGGCAAAGGTAGGGGCAATGCGCAGTAAGAAAGTATAATGCCCTAAGTATCTCGCTGGCGATAGGGGGTGGAGGAGAAAAGGCTCGATTTGTGAGAAAGGTTATCTATGTATAGTAAAGAATTCCTAACCACTAATATTTGTCCGCAAGACTACTATCTATGCACCCGGGGAATATTAAGTCAGCAATTGAAAAGTTTGCTATGAGATGGAAGGAAAATGACATACCAAACGTGTACCAGATGGAAGCGAATTAGATACTGTTAGCGAAATTTTGCGAGGAACAGTTGCCCATGTTCTAGGCAAAATTTAAATGGTCCAGACCGGTGGAAATAAACTGATCAGGACGATAAGGAATTGCCTTAGAGAAGAACAAAAATTTGGGTAGAATAACACCCTTTTATACACAAACATATCAGTGCCAAGGCGGCAAAAATCTCGTCGGCAGGCTTGGCGTTAGCCTGGTCGTGCTCAAAGAAGGTATAAACCAGTATGAGGTATGGATACTCGTATGATACAAGTACTTGTACTTCAGTCGCCGACGGCCGTCCACCCCATCTTGGACGGCGCCAAGGTAGTCCGTCTACTCGAGTAATAGTCCTCCGTCGTCCACATCCCGTCTTGGACGAACGGGACGATTGAGAGCACTGCGGGCCCCAGCACTCAGCGCCAGCCACTGAGAATGAGTTAAGGAATAGATTTCCACCCTCCATTAATATACCGGTATCCCCGCAACCTGTCGTATGGTGAGGGAACTCTGTAGTCGGTGTACTAGTACAGTACGGTACTTGGCCCAGAAAATATGGTCCGACTTCAATCACCAAAGAATTCTCAACCACAAGTCCAATGAGAATTATGGCTCTAATAGGTGATAGATTGGGTGATTATCTACACACTAATAGAGGGGAAATAGAAATATCCCAAGCCCCCACGGAGATACAGGGGTTTAAAATGTAGGATAGGTTAAGCACTATTAACTACCTTGACGAGAACAGTTAATTGATATTTGCCCAGATATTAACCTATGACAGAGCTAGTGCTGGCTTATTAACCTAATATTAATACACGAGAATGAATGTCCGCCTGTTCCGGCTACAGAGTTCCCTCACCATAGCCCATATTCCGTAGCCTATCTTTTAAAAACGCTTCCCCAATCAGCGAATGCCTGTATTGTGCTATGTCGGTTCGTGTGTAATGTCGGGAAGAGATATACACACTGCGTGTAAGAACAAGAATTAACATTTGACGTCACACTGGATGTTCCAGTCTGTACCGAAGTACCGTACCAGTACTGAAGTATACTTCCCCTGCGTATCTGCGTTCCCGACATAACCCCCGAACCGACACAGCCCCCGCCGTGAGTTTAACCCTCTTAACTTACTCCTACCCAGAGCCTGTACTAGTGCTAAAGAGTAAGGTATCATACCGGCAATAGACATTACCTCGACCGTTGCAATCACAGCTTTCCGAACTGGCTTCTTAGCCGTGTCAGAAAAAGCCAAAAAGCCAAAAATAGACAGAGTTTTGTCTCCCAGCCACAACCCAGGATCCGCAAAATGAAAGTCATTGACGGAAAGCAGGAAAAAAGTACGTGATAGGGAAAGCCAAAAATTCCAAAGAAAGCTATCATCCAATCTTGTAATAGAAAATTCTCAACCTTAAGCTCCAACAAGGAAAGAGATACGAACTTACTATTTCGCCACAGTTGCCCCAAAGTGGAGTGGCTCCATGACCCAAAGTTTCAACAAGCCCCCGCGTGCACCGCGATCAGCTATCAGCTCTGCAGCACTGAAATTTACAGTACTGTACCTAACCTAATGATCCTGATCTGTCAACTCAGGTGTCAACCATCCACCCAGAGGCAAATAATCCAAGCTCTCTTCCCCTTTTCAGTTTGATTTCTTGACTTGCTATTCCTTCGTTTCCCTTTCTTCCTATTTCCCATCCTAGCCCCGTTGTTCTCTGTCCACCGCATGCCGAGCGGCGATGAGATTATCCTTTAGTTTCACTTTCACACCTCCCGTTTTCGATTCACCCACAAAATAGAGACGACCAAGAGAGAGTTTCCTTAAAGCCCCTCACCCTTTTCTTTCAACATACTTTCCCCTCTCACTAACCACCATTAATCGACGAAGACAGGCTTTTCGTCATCTGTGCGACAAGCCAAAATCCCACCTGAAACCCACGGGGTAGCCCAATCGGATGGCGGGCAACTCGAACAACCAGGACCTGCTCCTTGATCTTGATGATCAGGGTCGCAACTATGGAAATCCGGGCCGTCCTCCGGCGATCTCGGAGGACGAATATGCTCACAGAGCTTCCACTTCTTACGATGATTTTGTAGGAGGCAGTTCGTCCCTTTCTCCACCAGGTCCAGGACTAACAGCCGCCCACCGAACCTATTCACAAACATCCGTATTGGGCAATTATCAGCCCTACTATGATGCCGATGACCAAGAATTATATCCCGACGAAGGACGCCCAGCCAGTGGTTACCACTACGCATCTGCGAGCGATGAACAACAAGATGCCGCTCACGGGAATGTTAGGAATCGACAGCACGGGATGGTGGAGAGAGTAAAATCAGCACTAGGAATGGGGCCGGAATATAGTGAGATGGATTTACCGCTGACGGAAGCGCGACCAAAGAGTACGATTGCCGAGGGTACAGGGGGCGCGTCTGGAAGTCAAAAGTCAAAAGAGCGCCGGAGCAGTGGGAGCAAATTTAAGTTCGGTTTTGGCAGAAGAAAGGTGGACCCATCAACGTTAGGACCGCGAGTAATTCACCTCAACAACCCGCGAGCTAATGCTGCTGGAAAATATGTCGACAATCACATTTCCACAGCAAAATATAACATCGCTACCTTTATCCCGAAGTTTCTTTATGAGCAGTTCTCCAAGTATGCCAACTTGTTCTTCTTGTTCACAGCAGCATTACAGCAGATTCCGAACATTTCACCAACTAACAAATACACCACCATTGGTCCTTTGATTGTCGTTTTGCTTGTGTCAGCAGGAAAAGAACTTGTCGAAGACTGGAAACGGAAAACCCAAGATCAGGAGTTGAATAGGTCAAAGGCCAGGGTACTGGTTGGAACATCATTCGAGACACAGAGATGGATTAATGTTCGAGTTGGAGATATAGTTCGAGTGGAATCAGAGGAGCCCTTCCCGGCTGATTTGGTACTTATGGCATCATCTGAACCAGAAGGATTATGCTATATTGAAACCGCCAATCTGGATGGGGAGACAAATCTGAAGATCAAGCAAGCCATTCCCGAGACCGCAAATCTAGTCAGCCCGAGTGAGTTGAGCCGGCTTTCTGGGAGAATCCGCTCCGAACAACCAAACAGCAGTCTTTACACATACGAAGCTACCCTGACAATAGGTGTTGGGGGAGGGGAAAAAGAGCTACCACTCAGTCCTGACCAACTGCTGCTTAGAGGAGCCACCTTGAGAAATACTCCCTGGGTCCATGGCGTTGTTGTATTCACGGGCCACGAAACTAAACTTATGAGAAATGCTACCGCAACGCCTATTAAACGCACAGCAGTAGAGAGACAGCTCAATGTGGACATCATCATGCTTGTCGGTATTCTGCTACTTCTCTCACTAGTCTCTTCGATTGGTGATGTTATCAAACAGGTTTGTCAAAGCCCTCAGCTAGCCACCAATCATGGACCAGAAAACTGAACTAAGCCTTAGGCAACTGCGAGTTCTACCATGTCTTACTTGTATCTTGGGAATAACAACAAAGTACGTCAGTTTTTCGCAGATATTCTGACTTACTGGGTCCTGTACTCTAACTTGGTTCCCATCAGGTGCATTACCTGCCCCCCCCCCCAAGAGCCACGCTAACCCTTTCCAGTTTATTTGTCACCGTTGAGATCGTTAAATATTCGCATGCGTTCCTCATCAACTCTGACCTCGACATTTACTATCCGGATACGGACACTCCCGCCGTCTGCAGAACTTCGAGCCTTGTTGAAGAGTTGGGGCAGATCGAGTACATCTTTTCTGACAAAACTGGTACCCTTACCTGCAATATGATGGAGTTTCGGCAGTGCTCAATTGCTGGTATATGCTATGCCGATGAGGTTCCGGAAGACTGCCGTGCAACTGTCCAAGACGGTGTCGAGGTTGGAATACACGACTTCACAAGACTAAAGGAAAATCTCAAATCTCACTCTTCCCGTGAAGTCATGCATCACTTCCTTACTCTCCTCGCTACTTGTCACACTGTCATCCCAGAGCGCAAAGACAACAATCCCAACGAAATAAAATATCAAGCTGCTTCCCCGGACGAAGGTGCTCTCGTTGAAGGCGCTGTTCAACTAGGATATCGCTTCCTTGCCCGCAAGCCAAAGAGTGTCACCGTACTAGTCGAAGGTCGGGAACACGACTATGAATTGCTCAATATCTGCGAATTCAATTCGACCAGGAAAAGGATGTCTGCAATTCTTAGATGCCCTGATGGGAAGATTAGAATTTACTGCAAAGGCGCTGATACCGTTATCATGGAGAGGCTATCAAGGGACAATCCGATGGTTGAGGCAACACTCCAGCACTTGGAGGATTATGCTACCGAAGGGCTAAGAACCCTTTGTTTGGCCATGCGAGAGATTCCTGATGAGGAATATCGCCAATGGTCGGCTATCTACGATAAGGCTGCTACGACAATAAATAATCGTGGAGAGGAACTTGATAAAGCTGCAGAACTCATTGAAAAAGAACTGTATCTCCTTGGTGCGACAGCTATTGAAGACAGACTCCAAGATGGCGTTCCCGACACGATTCACACATTACAAACGGCCGGCATCAAAGTTTGGTATGAACTTAAACCGCTTGCGGATGCCCTTTCAGGCCGATAGGCAATGATACTGACGCTGCATAGGGTTTTAACCGGTGATAGACAAGAAACCGCTATCAACATTGGAATGAGTTGTAAACTCATCAGTGAAGATATGAACTTAGTCATTGTCAACGAAGAGGATATGGAAAGTACAAGAAACGATTTGAGTAAGAAATTGGCAGCTATCAAAGCGCAAAAGAACTCCGGTGCTGAGCCAGAGGTGAAATCCCTCCAGCGGTATGACAGAATTTGTACTCATTAGTCTAGGCCCTAGCTCTAATCATCGACGGCCGCTCCCTCACTTTCGCCCTTGAGAGGGATCTAGAAAAGACTTTTCTTGACCTTGCTGTTCTATGCAAGGCTGTCATCTGTTGGTATGTTTTTCTTCGCCCCTACATCACCAAATCTCGCTGAGTTTTTTCTAGCCGTGTCTCTCCCCTTCAAAAGGCTCTTGTTGTCAAGCTTGTGAAACGCCACCTCAAAGCCATCCTGCTCGCTATTGGAGACGGTGCAAATGATGTTAGTATGATTCAGGCAGCCCATGTCGGCGTTGGCATAAGCGGGGTGGAAGGTTTGCAGGCTGCACGTAGCGCAGACGTTGCTATTGGCCAATTCCGGTTTCTCCGCAAACTGCTACTTGTCCATGGAGCTTGGAGCTACCAGCGTATCAGTAAGGTCATCCTTTACTCGTTTTACAAGAATATTACCTTGTACATGACGCAGTTTTGGGTTTGTACACCCCACCTTATTTCATTTTTGCAGTCCTAATATACAGTAGTTCTCCTTCCAAAATGGGTTTTCCGGGCAAGTCATCTATGAATCGTGGACACTCTCATTCTACAACGTCTTCTTTACTGTCCTGCCTCCATTGGTCATGGGTGTCTTTGATCAATTCATAAGTGCAAGATTACTCGATCGTTATCCACAATTATATCAGTTAAGCCAAAAGGGCCTTTTCGTACGTCTGCCACAAACACCCTCTTTGTGACTCCGCTGGTCCTGACCTGTTCTTAGTTTAAACAAACTAGTTTTTGGGCATGGTTGGTGAATGGATTCTACCACTCGCTCGTTCTGTATATTGTTTCGGAATTGATATTCCTGTTCGACCATCCTCAGGCAGATGGGAAGCCGGCCGGCCATTGGTTATGGGGAACCGCGCTGTACACAGCCGTTCTAGCTACCGTCCTAGGAAAGGCGGCGCTTGTAACTAAGTGCGTACCGATATCTGCTACCCACCATATCCTCTTCATTTGTTGACACGAGTTTAGTATGTGGACCAAATATGCCGTCATGGCTATTCCCGGCTCTATGCTGATATGGATGGGATTTATGCCCGCATACGCTACAGTAGCTCCTATGCTTGGTTTCTCCGAGGAATACCACGGCATCCTTGGCAGGCTTATTACCTCACCAGTATTTTGGGCTATGGTTGTCATTCTCCCCTGCCTATGCTTAATCCGAGACTTTGCCTGGAAATAGTAAGTTGATGAGTAATCGATACCCCCTGCGCAGGATTAGCTAACAATCGTGCAGCGCCAAGCGCATGTACTTCCCACAAACCTATCACCACATTCAGGAGATCCAAAAGTACAACATTCAGGATTATAGGCCAAGGTAAAGCCAGAGTCCGGCTTTTAACACGAATGCTAATGATTTGATAGAATGGAACAGTTTCAGAAGGCTATTCGTAAGGTACGCCAGGTACAACGAATGCGGAAACAAAGAGGGTATGCCTTTTCTCAGGCGGACGAAGGACAGTCACGACTGCTCCAGGCATATGATACTACCAAGGAGAGAGGCAAATATGGAGAAATGAAGAGTGTAAGATCGGATACCCAGCCTCATTGAAAGCGCTTTCGCTAGACATTATTAGCAAGGCTATTCCAACCAGCGTTGGCTGTGTAGTTAGTTTTTCATTTCGGATTGTACTTTCTTCTTCTGGCCTCTTCTTCCTCATTTCTCTCATTTTCCCCTTTCCTCATACCTTTTGTTTAGTCTGCCGTTCCGGGACACGCATAATTCCACTAGCTTGGCATTCATGATTCACCCCGTAGATAAAAGGTTGGTACGATGGCATGAACACGTGCAGAGCCGTTTCTTATTGGTTTTGGCGACGATATTGGGACATGATCACGACGATAATGGTATATCTCATATAAAACCTTTTTCAAATTAAATTACTGGACCTCGGGGGTATAAACTCCTAGAAAATGTTGTTAGCGAGTGACCACCTATGATTTGCTGATCTCTGGCCCGCCTGATATAGCTTACTACAAAAAGGGAGAGTATGATACTAGGAAATATTATGGCACCGAACTCCAAGGCACTGACGGATGTTCTCCGGTTACCGGCATTCTTTTGTGGGTATTTGGCAGAAGGGTTTGTCGATCTCACAATAGGCCGAAGATCAAAGGAAAACAAAGATAAAAAGAACTGTCCGATCAAGTCCCACCTTCAGGACAATTCCGGACCTCGTCGTCTTCCACTTGTACATGTCCCCAGAGCCGTCCTTTTAACTACCAAACATGATGACCAGCTATGACAAAAACAGCTGTGCAAGTTTAAAAATATCAAAGCACACTAGGTGTTTCCCAACGGTTCCCTCAACAGCACCATATTAGATTTAACTCTTTTAGACCACTGAAGCAGTGCTTAGGTGTGCCGGTATCGTTTATTGTCTAGTGTTTGGTTCAGGGCGATCGTTGCTGCGGCGGCAAACTGAGTCCTCAGTACCGCTTAGGGAAAGAATACCGTAGCGCCAGAATTTGATGCGCCCATAGGTCACTACACTCCAAAGGCTAATTACCATGATCCGTCCGGTAGTAACGCTTTACTTTAGTCGGGTTCGGAAGTAAGCTTGGGCCATACTCGTACATCATTGATCAAGAGTTCTTTTCGCAGAATGTTCAGCTGCTACCGGCCTCAGCCTTCTTCACGTGTAAAGGATACAAGACCACTCCTTTATTTCAGATCCCAATACCAGAATCAGGAGTGTGTGGCGTTTGGAGTATTGGATATACGATAGGTTTAAATCCTATTAGGGTACTCATGCAGGCATAAGGTAGGCTGGGCATTATTGTATTGCTCTGTCGTCATTTAACCCCTCTTCCCCTCGCCCTCGTCTGGCGCCTCTCACCCTCCTCTAGCTACGTTTTTCTGCGGTTCAGTCTTACGCTGTCGCCTGTGGCGATATCGACTGATGGAGCGAGAGCTTAGGGTTGGAGAAAAGGTTCAAAGCCGCTGCACTTCTCCGATGTTGGCGGTTGGTTCTTTTCGTATGCTGCTGCGCTGATCGGCCATCAGACAGTGTGAAGCAGAGAAGCTCACCGGCGGCCTTAACGCCCTTTTTGCTCCATCGCAGCTTCTGTCCCGCACAGTAGGCGTTTAGGGTGGACATGGCGAGCCGCCCTTAACGGGTTCGTCAGACAAGTCAGGTATCATAAATCTATTATTTTATGTTCTGCAGATCATCCTTGCTGGCTGGTGAAGCGGTGGTCAGTGGGCCTCCCCACCCTCTCCGCATGCTACCACCGGTAATCACCCCCCCTTTCCTCCTTCCTCCTTCCTGCTACCTCCAATACTGTATCATACAGCCCGGAATTAGGGTGCGTTTCCTGTCAGACCTTTCAGGTTGAAGTTTTCCCTCATTTTCTTTTTTCTTTCGCCTCTTTGCTTTCCTCTTTAGACTTTGCATAGAATTCAAAGACAAAATTGTACCTGTCAGCACATCAGTTTTTTCTCCTCGTTCTATTCCATTTGCCAATATCATTCTGTGAGCATTTCTGCTCGACTGCCGGTACTGTATTTGGCAAGCACGGTCGCCCCTTGCGCTTAGTTGGGTAGATTTTGAGGCACGATACCATGTAGGAAGAGGAGAAATAGAGTGTCACTCGCTCTCTTCTATCACTTCCTCCACCCCACACACCTCTTGCAGACAGGAGGAGGAGACACGCACCCTACTATTGTCTCCTCTTTTTCTTTTTCTTTCTTTCCTCACCTCACTCTAACCCCCCCCCTCTCCTTTTCATTGAGAAGAAAAAAATAAAACAAAATAAGCCCGAGGAAGGGTCTTCCTAATTCCCTATTCTTTCGCTTGCTGTCAGATCACCTCGACTCCTTGAACTTCTCGCCCCCCAGTCGTCTCGCCTTGTCTCTGTGGCCAAAATCCAGAACCCCCCCCATCGAACTCCTTCTAAACCTATCTACAGACAAACTCAAACACATCCACTCCACATCGCATACAATACTTATCCTCCTTACAGGTACCTTCTTCGGGCCTTCTCTCCTCAACTCCCCCCACTCCTCCATCCTCACCTACACACTCGAAGCCAGCCAGCACGTTGCAACACAGCAGCATTCCTCCTATTTCATCCACTACATCCGCTCCTTCCATCCCTACATCTACACACTCATCTATTGTCCCCCGCTTATGCTCTAGATTTAACCTTAGTCGCTGTCTCTGTATTCTGCTCGGTTTCTACTTCGCTCAAGGTTTCCGTCAGTTTTGAGTGCAAATTTGTTTAAAATCATTCCCTTTACTACTTTGTCCAATTTCTGCCTAACGCCCTATCGTCGCGACCGCACCCCCGTCCGTTCATTCATCATCACCATCCGTCCACATTTGGTGGCTACAGGCAACTGAAATCCGGTGCCAGACCATTAAATTCCGTACCCTAGTTTTAAAACACACCCTCGGCTGTTTCCCGTCTTTGATAAATTGTGGTCACGAATCCGCATTTAGTACCCTCGTCGCTTGACCGAGCAAGCTTTGAATTCTGCAGCCCTTTACGCCTTAACCCCTAACAAAGCCAACCTTAGGCAGATACGACATTGAGGGAACTGTGGTGGCCCTATTCGAAAAGCCACTGCCTTTATTTATCATTGGAAAATGGAAGGGGGTGACTATAAGAGACCCCTGAGCTTTAGCGCACGTCGAACGTTGAACTCCGATACTGGCGATATGGATGGTAGTGGAATATCTGGTCTGGGTTCACGTCCGGTTCGCCCATCAAGGAGACCAGAGGCAATAACACACACACATCCCCGGCCTTTGCCTACACCGACACGTCCTATTGTGTCGCCCTTACAAAATCTTCTTCCATCTGCACCTGCAAGTCCACCCACCCCAGCGCCATCTCCAACACCACAAATCCATCGTTTACCGACATGGTCCACTGCGAGTGAGAATGAAGATGCCTTTTTAAGAGATGCTAGACCTCACTTTAGTAGATTGGATTCCCAGGAACGTCAAAGATTTTTAGCCGAAATTTTGAATCTTTGCGACTCGCAGCAACTCAGTTTCGTGCTCAATTATGTCTCGCCTCGGTTGAAGAAGGATCCTTTCAAGTCTTTGCCGAATGAGCTATGTTTAAGAGTATGATCTAACACTTGGTCCGCGATTTGAATTGAATATTATAAGCTGAAATCATTTTTAGGTAATCTCATTCATCGATGACCCGAAAACACTAGCAAGAGCATCACAAGTATCCAAACATTGGCATGGCCTTCTAAGTGATGATCTTACATGGAAAAAGCTTTGTGAGAAGCATAGCTATAGACGTCTTAGCGGTGCTGCCGGGTATAGCATGTCTAACCAAACGCATCATCACGATTCTGCCCTGTTTTCAGCCAATCCAATATCCCCTAAGGAAGCAACGTTTGCGCATGCTCTCCCATCCACCTCCGGATTTACATCCGAAATTTCTCCCCAGAGCATGAGGGCAAAGAGGGGACGACCAAAGGTTACTTCTTACAAATCCCACTTCAAGCAGAGATACATGGTAGAGACCGCGTGGAGGACTGGTGGAAAGGCGATAGCGAGACATATCACACCTGATCAGGGCGTTGTGACATCGCTTCATTTAACGCCCGAATACATTGTCATTGCTTTGGATAACGCCAAGATTCATGTATTTGACGCAGATGGGCAACTCCTTCGAACCTTGACTGGGCACGTAATGGGTGTTTGGGCAATGGTCCCTTGGGGCAACACATTAGTAAGTGGTGGTTGTGATAGGGATGTTAGAGTATGGGACATGGAGAAGGGGTAAGCGTCTTTTGTTATTTTGATTTATTGTGTAATTGAGCTGATCGAGTTAACCACTATGACCGCAGCGACTGTAAAGCCATTCTGCGTGGTCATACCTCGACGGTCAGGTGTTTGAAGATGAGTGATCACAAGACCGCGATATCCGGGTCCCGCGATACCACCTTGCGGATATGGGATATTGAAAAGGGAGTATGTTTGAATGTCTTAGTGGGACATCAGGCCAGTGTTCGGTGCTTGGAGATCCACGGTGATTTGGTTGTTAGCGGAAGCTATGACACCACGGCAAAGGTTTGGAGCATATCAAAGGGTACATGCTTGAGAACTCTTTCTGGTCATTTCAGTCAAATCTACGCTATAGCTTTCGATGGTAACCGTATAGCTACTGGGTCGCTTGATACCTCTGTTAGAATTTGGGATCCCCATACCGGGTTTGTGACGCCCACTTCCCCGATGCAAGGCATGTGCTGATCCTTATTTCTGGCCTTCCAGAAATTGCTTGGCAGTTCTCCAGGGCCACACATCACTTGTTGGCCAGCTCCAAATGCGTGGAAACACTCTCGTAACAGGTGGATCAGATGGATCAGTCCGTGTATGGAGTTTGGAGAAGTATGCATGTGTACACCGGCTTGCTGCCCATGATAATAGTGTTACATCTCTTCAATTTGACGAGACTCGAATTGTGAGCGGCGGATCCGATGGAAGAGTAAAGGTCTGGGATCTGCGGACTGGTCAGCTCGTGAGGGAGCTTTCGAGCCCGGCCGATGCCGTATGGAGGGTTGCATTCGAAGAGGAGAAAGCGGTAATTTTGGCTTCCAGAGCCACCAGGACCATCATGGAGGTATGTTGAAGTTATTCCTCCCCCTCCCCCCGGCCTGTCGCCTAACAGCAATCAGGTATTCTCGTTTTCACCTCCCGCAGACTCCCTAGGAGAATTCTACAGAGCCCCGCGGGCCACATCAGAAGAGTCATCTGGAGCTATGGAGCAAGACCAGGAGGCGGCGATGGACGAGGATGGTATATCTTGTGAGATGGAGACATGATTCAGCGTCCCAAAGCGATATGCGGGGCGGCTAGAACTAGGGCTTTGACAGGGGGGGGAGGGACTTCCTTTGTCCTTGTGTTTGCTCATTATTGGGTTTTCTGTTTTCCTCTATTAATTTTTAGTTTGGAAAGACGGGTGGGGCGTCAATTGCTTGTTTCATTTTCATTGTCGTTTGTTCAACTCCCCCTATCACTATCCCCACCGGCTGTACTTTCAACCTTGGATTTCTGTCTTGTTCCCCTTTTGCTTATAGCCCATCCCCGCCCTTATTATTATTTTTTCCCCTTTTTATTTTTCCTTATTTCCCGGTCTCATTTTGGATGGCGGAGCGAAAAGTAACTGTCTGAATTGTTTTACTGACAGGATATCTATACATACTATTTTGTTTTTTTGTTCTCCTGTTATTCCTGCTTTCGAGTTCATTGCATGGGCTGTCAAAAATGGATGGGGATATCTGGCACTCTGGCATCTAGCTAGAATCATAGAGTACGAAATGATCATAACTAAAGAAACCCTGATAGGGAGAGTTAAACAGCAAAACAATCCCTGTCTTGTACAAAAACATGTCCCCTAGTATGATACAGTACTTGTAAGTTAGTAGGGAACCCACTCGAGTACGGGCGATTCAAGGTTGATGGCGGGTTTTACCCGCAGCGGGGGTCACAGAACAAAAATATTTCAGAACGGAGCCCAACGGTCAAACCCGAAGGGGGCGAAACTCCTTGCTTGGCTCCGTAAGTCGGTGCCGCACGATCGAACATGCTGAACTTCAACAACAACGGTAGGGTGCCATAACCTCGCACATAACGACTACGATCACGGTGATCAATATAGTCCTTGACTAACTTGTGAGAGCTCTTCGAGACAATTTTGTTATGATATAATACAAGTCATCGCAAAAGATGTGAAGTCGACCACTCACAGCAGCCAATTTTAGCCCTAACTACTGTAGGTCTAGTCGTATTCATTGTATGGCAACCGGTGGTATGATGCCATAGACTATGGCATATGCCGCAGCACGTGAAGCTAAGCGCAGGATAAGTACCGGTATATATCGTCACAGTGCTATTCATACTGCCATAAGTACTGTCCATACCAATCTCTGTGTTCTAGCAAGTAATTAGCCTACCGGCGAGTTGGCCTCCATCCCCATTAGGTTATGCAGGGCTCCTTGCCATGTTTCGTGCAGTATCATAAGTAATTCGTTACTACCGGTATCTTACCGAGGTTCCCTGCGGCTGGCGATACCCCCCCGGACTCTTTTTTTATTACCTTGGGCTCGTAATAAAGTTACCGGCAGTCACCATCACTCACCAACGGGAGCCTTCATCCCTTCAAACTTCCCCCTCTCCGCCATAGGCCGCCTTTCATAACATTTTCTTACACATCAGCCCGCAGCTATGCCATTCCGAACAAGCCTTACTGAAGCTTTAGGCATTGCCAGTATGCTCCTCCCCTTCCCCTGTTCGTCTCTCCATCCACACCCTCTCAGAATCTAATCCAACTCTCATCCTATAGTCCCCGTTGTTCAGGGTGGAATGCAATGGGTCGGATGTAAGTAACGCGCCCATACTTCGTACTATAGAGGTGCATCTCCCTTCCTGAGTACCTTCTGATCACAGAATCCAGACGCCGAACTTGCCTCTGCTGTTTCCAACGCCGGGGGTCTCGGAATAGTGCGTTTACCGATCTCTCCCCACACCCTGGCTGGCTCTCCTCCTGAAGAACGACGTGCTGATCAGACCCGCTTAGATCACGGCCCTAACCCAATCCACTCCGGCAGATCTCCGTAAGGAGATCCAGCGCTGCAAGAAGATGACGTCGAAGCCCTTCGCCGTTAACATCACGCTCCTGCCGGCTATTGTGCCTCCGGATTACGACGCCTACGCGCAGGTCGTGATCGACGAAGGTATCAAGATTGGTAGGACATCCCCAAGCCCCATGCCGCCATCTCAAATAAAATTAACCAAGCACAGTTGAAACCGCGGGTAACTCGCCCGGCCCCATAATCAACAAGCTCAAAGCCGCAAACATAATAATCCTGCACAAGTGCACTACCATCCGACACGCGTTGTCCGCGCAGAAGCTCGGCGTGGACTTCTTGTCCATCGACGGCTTCGAGTGCGCCGGCCACGTTGGCGAGCAAGATATCACCAACTTTGTCCTCCTCCGACGTGCAGCCCAGTCACTGACCACGCCATTCATTGCATCCGGAGGATTCGGGGATGGAGAAGGACTAGCTGGTGCGCTAGCCCTTGGCGCTTGTGGGATCAACATGGGAACTAGGTTTATGTGCACTGCTGAAGCCCCAATTCACGAGAACGTCAAGAAGGCTATTGTCGCGGCTACGGAGGATGATACAGAGTTACTGCTCAGGAGGTGGAGAAATACCAGCCGGCTGTTCAAGAACAAGGTTGCGATTGAGGCGAAGAAGGTTGAGGTGGAGAGTGTTACGGGGAAATTTGAGGAGATTGCGCCATATGTTAGTGGGAAGCGTGGGAGGAACGTGTTCATCACTGGTGATATTGATGAGGGGGTATGTTTTCGTTTTTCCCCCTTCAATTCGTCCGTTCTTAGCTCTTATTCCAGCAGCGGGGGCTAATATGGGGTAAATTAATAGGTCTGGACTGCTGGCCCCGTCATGGGAATTATTAAGGATATTCCGACATGTAAGGATCTCCTACAAAGGATAGAAAAGGAGGCCGAGGTCTCGATTGGTCGGATCAGTGGGCTTGTTGTTCCCGCTCCTGCTTCCAAGCTTTAGAACTAGACACAAGTTACTGCCTGCCTATTTCTTCAGCTTACGCGCTTCCATACATACATCCATACATACACACATACACACATATACACATACATATTAATACCATAGAGTGCCCCCCCCCCCCAAACACATTGTAAAATAGTCTCATAATAGCAGTTGAATACCCGTCGATGCCGGCCTCCTAACGTACAGTGCCATCCCCGTGCTCGTGTCGAGCCTGCCGCCGAGTGATATCCACGACATTCCCTTCCCCCCTCCCAACCACAGAGTATCCGTTGGGGAAGAGTGTGAATCCCGGATCGCCACCGGCTGCGAAGCCCCATAGGTTTCTAATCCCTGTCTGTCCGATCACCCACGTCCATACCCGAGTACAGCAAAAGGCCGGGGTATTGCGCAATTGATAGTCTGTGTGGGGCGGAGTCGGGACCATCCTCGAGTACCGGTACCGTAGAATCTCATGAAATCCACCGTCATCAACCCCGGATAGGTTTGGCTTGAAGGTTTAATAGAATTGCGAGTATGTTGTACCGTACTAGTACTCGTACCAAACCTGCCGGCAATAAGATCTAACTTAACCACGCGTCCTGAGGGGCCGATCTAAAGAACTGATCCTTGACGCCTACTATACCCGCCCATATACCGGTACCTTTTTTGACATTCGCGAGCACAGTAGAATAAGTTACTTTGCTTACCGTGCAAAGTGTAAATTATACCGGTAGCCCACTGTTACGGTAACGGCATGATGATCCCGCATGGTAAACTTGTACTGTACGGTACCCGAAGAAGTTAAGGTGTAGCGGTGCAATGATCATCCCATCATGTTATGTACAGTACTGTACAAAGACAGAAAGAAATACTTGTATCACCGTGACAGTCAAGCTCCTCTTCCGCTATTTTCCCGACCCCGCTTTTCACCTTCCTATTTGGGAAGGTGGAGACGAGGGTAAACACCACCACCAGTCTCACGATCCCCCTCGCCAAACTTTTGGAGCTTCATAGGCTTGGGGTCTCTTTCATTGTGGGACTTTAAACACGCTTAAGGCTGGCACCTTACTGCCACACAAATATTCCTCCCTCTCACGGTTGGCATCTCGTCAAAAAGCCGTGTTGAGGTTACAACTCCTACCTCTGGTCAGGCCTCTCCCGCCTGATCGGTTGAACACTTTCATCCCCGGTGAAATCTCGGCGACTTGGCTGGTATTTCACTGCCTCCGGCCTCACTGTTCGGTCACACGGTTACTACACTACTCGGGAATTGGCATGCCTGGGCCCCTTCCCTTACGATTGAAGAAAATCTCCGGTTACTCGCTGCACTTCTGGCTCTACCAAGGGTCACCTCTATGCCCAATTTCGGGTCCGGGCCTGAAAAAGTGAGAAGCGTTATGTCATCAGTTTATTTCTTTTGTTTTTGGTTAGGTTCTGGCAGGGCATGGGTCTTGGCTGGAGTGGGATACCTTCTTTTGGAAGATATACGGTGTGGGTTTTTCTTGTTGCCTCCTGCCGGTCCTGTTTTGTGCTGCTTCTTGTTTATTGAATAGGAGGTGGGTGCTTTTTGAGGACGGATGTGCGGTTGGTCCCAGACCAGAGGGACCTGAGGTGGCTTGTTTTCCCTAGGCCTGCGAGGGAGGTTTTTGACCGACATACTTTAGGGTAAAAATGGGGGCCTATGGTCTCTAAAACGGAGGTTTGCACCTTTAAGCAAATAAATTCTAGGATTTGATGAAAAAAAAAAAATACTTGTATCACAGTACTCGAGTACAGGGGTAGCAGTAGAGTGTTAGAGAATCAACCCCAGTTTGGTTTGCCGGCTTGCTTTTTGAAAGGCTTTTGGCGGTACAATACTAGTATACAACCTGTCGGTATGATAATTGAACATGCTTCCTCCCCCCTATTTTCCTGTCCGCTTGAAAATTGGCCACGTAACCTCCTTGTGATCCGGCACATTCTGGTTTTCAGCGAGTTAGCGTCCTTGATTCTTATCGTCCCCGTTCTCGCGATAGCTTCAAGTCTTTAACTTCAAGTACTCCGTTGGGCTCTGCTTGATTTTAATTCTTTCCTTTCGATCACGATCGTTTGGAATCCTGAGGTTCCTCATCTTTCCCCTCTGCTTTCTTCTTCCTTCGGTCGGCTGGCCCTCTGCTTCTTCCTGCCTTTGGTGGTTAACGCTCCTGCTTCTTCCTTCCTTTGGTTGAGTGCTGGCGGTTTCCTCCCTTCGGTTAAGGTTGAAAGGTCGGTGGTTTTCTTCCCATCGGTCGGTTAGTCGTACGGTCGGTCTTCTGTCGGTCTAGTTGATCGTCATGGTTAAGCGAGGTTCCTCAACCTTTTCTGCCGCCGCGGTCGCAAGATCGGGCCTGGCTCTTGGTCGGACGGTCGAGAAAACTTTGGCCCTCGAGACTGAGGTTTCCCGCCTCCGCCATCACATTTCCGTCCTCTCCCGTCGGCTACATTTGTCGGCTCTGGAGAGTGAGTCCCTCCGCCGTGAGCTCGATGCTCTTCGCTCGGTCGCTCCCCTCTCTCGTGAGGGTGACGGTGCTGAAGCCTCTTCTCCTCTTCGTGAGGAGGTGGCTGATGAAGTGGCGGTGCTCGCCCCGGTGGCTGGGCCTGCTGCGCCTACGGTGGCGTCCCTCGGGGCGCATGTGGAGGCGTTGACGGTGACTACTGTGGCTTCCGCTGTCATGGCGCAGGAGCCTGAGCCCGGTGTGGCTGAGCCAGTGTTGCCGGTGGTGGTTCAGGTTGAACGGTCGCCGTCGGCTGATGGGGCTGTTGCCAAACGTCACCCGCGTCGTGTGCGTTGGGTGGACGATGAGGCTGGCGTGGCTGCTCGGAAGGCTCGGGTGATTGAGGTCTCCTCGTCGCCTCCTCCGGTTCCCGCTGGTCATACCGGTTCTTGGGTGGCCTCGGCTGCTCGGGGGGATGGATCCGATCGTCATGCTCGTGATCCTGGTTTCGTTACCGTCGGCCGTGGTCGGCGTCGGAAGGGGCGTGGTGGGAGCTATTAAGATTGTGTTGGATTTCTTTTGTCGTGTTTGCGGGACCGGTTTGCCGGGGGTGGGCTTGGTTGTGGCTATGACCTCGCTTACGGTAGTGTTTGATGGATGGCTATGGGAGGTGGATTTACTTTGTTCGTGCCCTATTTGGGTGGTTTATTTTGTGATTCCTGTGTGCTGGCCGGATACTCGGACTTCGGTCTACGAATCGCGCGGGTGGTACTTTTCCAGATGTACTGCGGGCTAGGCGGGGTTGGGACTGGCGTACTCCTTGGAACGTACTGCCGTATGGTTGTGCA
>Ga0307517_10003565_pt1 | contig 24159 bp, 32 predicted proteins | sample 23_EM_MG_FD_194515 | JGI IMG/M metagenome (GOLD analysis project Ga0307517, IMG submission 194515) | Populus trichocarpa ectomycorrhiza microbial communities from riparian zone in the Pacific Northwest, United States - 23_EM | ecosystem: Host-associated > Plants > Roots > Unclassified | place...
CGCGGTACTCGCTCGTGTATATGGGTGCCGCGCCCGACATGCCTATAGATCGCATTGTAATTCTGGAATCCCCTGTGGGATGTATTTGAGCCCAACCTTAGCTTCCATGCTGCAGGACCATGCAAGCCCTTTATTTTTGACGCTCGTAGTACGCAAAAACTGTTTTGTTTGTTTTGTTTTTACGTTGGATCTTGTACAATGAATTTTGGGGTTTTGGAGTCTGGTCTGATGGAACGCAAATAAACCTTCATCCGGAAGTTACGAGAAAGGAAGGTGGACGGTACCGGCCCGGGTCCCGGCTATGTACTTGTGGGTCCCGCCAATTACCGCCGACTTGTCACGTGGATGTTCCTGTCATTGAAGTAATTCGACTCGTAAACTGGACTGAACTACATTCCTATCCACGTCGACATCTAGGTAGGTGGTATTCGTGCGATTTTAGGCTCCCGTATCTGAACACCTGCCGTAGTAGGTGCGAACGGCCGCGATGGAGGAGCCAGCCGAGTCAACAGCAACAAGGAATAACTCCAACATATCCAATCGAAACCAGTGATAGAGAACACTGAAACTGAAAACGAAAGACAAGAAGCCGCCCAAGTATCCTCGAATTTGGTGTGAGTACCTTCCGTTTCCGCCTATCCAAAGGTTTTGGTTTTACTGTCCACTGATCTCCATCCAGTCCCCATTTTTGGCCACGTTCCAGGACTCTTACCTACCCCATATCACAGTGCAACCGGTCAAATCCAGACAAAATTTTTGCTAGTTCCCTATTTGCTTCAGGTCATGGTTATCCATTATATTATCCAGACACAATACTTGAACTGGACGGCGACTTCAGAAATACGCGACGAATGAGCATCGGTGAGTCGGCTTTCTGAGCTCCAAGAATCAGCTCATATTTCAGTTCAACATTTTTCTCCCTGCGAACCATCCTTACAACAAGAACAACGTCCCTGAATCATTCGTTCTGTTATGTCCTCTACAAGAGTCCGAAATTTATACCACAGCCGACTACTTTCCACGTGGTTATGTTGTAGCAAGCAAGGGTGTAAACGTAACGCGACATTCGGAAGACCCACTGTGAGTTCCCTATTCGGCCTCCTTCGGTGGATGTCTGCTAGCTACCAAAACAGACTGGTTCGCCCAATGGAAAGGATGAGCACTGCAAGAGAGGCACCAGCAGACAAATTTATCACCCATCCCCAATAATCTATGTGTTTTCATGCAAGGCATACGGATTGGTCTCAGCAGAACTGAATGGATTGAAAATGTCGATGAAAGGACCAGGGCAGACAGTTTTTACACTGAAATATTCGTCGACTTCCTCGGCTTAGGCTCCCCTTTCTCAAAACTATTGTTCATTGCAGCAAAGATGAACAGGCACTATCTCTGCATGACAAGTCCTTTTTCAATGTGGTAGACTTCCCATTTCTTCTCTGCGCCAGATTTCGTTCCTCACTCATCTGTTCCAGCATGCATTCCATCCATCTGACATTGCTGCGCAGATAATGCCTTGCCTGGTGAGTGATTTTTTGCCTCTCAGCATTGGAATTTGTCGCGGGATCAATACGATGCTACTGTGGCTTTGGTTGACGATGGTGTTTGGTCTATTTTCTCTCTCGGACAGTACCTGACAGAAAAAGCGAGGTTCTTGAACGAGATGCGTTGACATTTACTTGCTCAAGAGGTTGCTCTTTTGATGGTGTCTTCGACCTGTATAAAGTGGTTAACAGTCAAGGTGAGCTACTTCCTCCTCCATATATATATACGATAGTAAATTTCTCATTTCCAAAGGTTCGCTCAGGATTCACAGGAAAGGGTAACCAAGGTACTTTGGTTGCATCATTGCTCATCATCCTACCTTTGCTCAACGCCGTTAATAGGACCCTTGGCATAGAGGATTATGGTTCTGGCTTTCTGGACGCGAGAGGGTTCGTAGGGCACTGTATTTACGGAATTGTTCCGCCAAGGCCAGTTTCATATCAAAACCAATGATGATTTGTGGTCGAGATCTAGGTTGTATGTAGTCCCACTTGTTATTCACAAATTCTTTACATATAATACCGTGGATCGCCCTTGATGATTACTAGATGTGAAAAATACAAGTAGTACAAACAAATCTATGGTCTTAGAGTACGAGCAGCCTCTAGTTCTTTGCACAAGGGTTTCCAAGCCCGGGGGTCGCAACGGATTGTGTAGGCTCTGATGCCAATACACTGATCGGGGGGTCCTGCTGTTGGGTCCTCTTCCGTGGATTGATGTTGGGATGATTCTAATCCTACTAGTGGTGATTCATATACCCATCCATACACTCCTTTGCCTGCCATTCCTGGTTGAAAGGCAGCCCAGCTCGCTTGAGTCGTCCTTTGTTCGGACTGGTAATTAATGTAACCCCAGCTTGGTGCCTTGTAACACTCGGTGATCAACACCAGGTCGCCGTTTTCGATATTATGATTCCGTTCTCCTTTCGCATGGCGGTACCATTCAGTGGCTTGCGCCTCAAAGTAATGCTTTTGAGTTCTGACGACGTCTGCTACATCCACATACCGCCTAACTTGGCCCATTATAACAATCGCTGTGCCGTGGTTAATCTGCGATCTCACTTTGAAACGGCACATGTATTCGCGACTCGAGTTCCTTGAAAAATTTCGTCAGTTACTTGGCTTCACAAAAAGAGGGGTGTCTGACGATTCATTACTTGCACTGGAGATTCTATCTGTCAAGATATTTTTGTCGTTCCAGACTTGAAACTTTTTTTTACTCAATGGTGACGAATGAACGGCGCTACCAGTTAGGGGTAGGAACGAAGTTGTTTTGAATTGGAACTTGAGTGATTTTTCATTTTCTTCCTTTGTCATTTGAAGATTGAATAGAAGGTTAAATTGCCCCCGACCATCGAAAAACCCAACGTCATAAACATTGACGCCGTATACCGGGGGGAGCGAGCCATCTTCCGACCACTTATGGGACATGCTGGGATCTCTAAGAGGACGAAATGGTTCTAACCCTGGGGATGGGTCCAATTTAGCGTGCATGTGCACGTATACGTTTTTGGGAAACTTTTTTTTTCTGCCCTCGAGCGGCACGACAGGCACTCGCTAAAGGTGAACAGGTATTAGAAAGATTAGAAAGTTGGGTCAGGCATTGGTCAGCACTCACCTCGACAAACTTCAGTGGGGTGTATGCTGTTGAGTGTTGTAAGCACAGGTTTCAGTGCAGGAAATTAAGTAGCATCGACCTTTTGACCTTGCTGACAGCGTTACAATGGAACTAAAAGGTTTGGAGGACGTCATTGATTGAGTCCCAGACTTGAGCGACGATTTGATACTTTGTCTGAGTTGGTTGACTGAATTTGTGAAGATTTGTGTACCACGCCGCTGCTCGATAGTCACGTCAACATTCCCGATTCTCTCCAGGCCCTCCCTGAGAGACAGATGCAGGTTTGAGATGCCAAGAGCGTGTTCAGGTGCGGATGCGCACTGGAGAACAGTGCCTTGCTCCTCCGAGCGGCCAGCGATCACAGAGGCGTCAACTTCAGGGACTCTTGTCTAATGGTCGGGTTAGTAGATGAAAGTCTGTGAGTAATCAAGATTATATCCCACTGGAAAATAACTCACATTAGCGGTGGGGGTATGGCCATGGTTGTGACATTCTTGTCCGGTGTGCAATGAAGATACAGATCCCAGACCACCTTCATGGACATGGTGCGTGGTAGAGGTGCTAGGTGAGGGGGGGCGCTTTTTTCATTAATAATGATGTGTTACAGAGGTTACGAGGTGGAGAGACCACTTACCACCCGCACGGGTTTGCTTAGATCTGATGATGCTATCTGTGTGTTAAGACTTTGAGGAACTGCAAGGTCGGCTCTCGGTGTTGTAATCGTCGGGACATTTCCAGGCTGAATTAACATTTCCTATTAGCCGGTATCGAACTTACGACGAGAGGAATACCCACACAATGCGATAAAGCGGGGCTAGGCTCGTGCTCCTCCTGATTAAGATTTATACCCGTACCAAGATCTTGAGTATCATCCACTTCGTATATGGTCCAACCCATGGGGAACGAGCACACTTTGACATTACCGTAAAAATTATTGACCTGGCCGATAGTGGTATTTTCAGTATTGAAACTGCCTTTGTTGGAAAAAGATGTAGTCGGAGAGGCCGCAGTTGAGGTTACAGGCATGAGGTTAATGGCCTGACAAGGGCTTCTATCATAGGTGGGCGTGGGCTGGTCATTATTAACCTGGTTGGGAAGATGGTCGTTCGGCGGAAAATTATGCGGGGGACTATTCGAAGGGGAGGGATTTCCATTCTGGTTGTGAGAGGAAGATTGTCGAGGAGTATGTGGAATATGGTTGTTGTCTTGGAAGGAGGTAGATTGTATAAGAGCGTTTCTATCTTCGCTTTCTGGTTCATCCACCGAGGGAGGAGCGTCAGCCGGTTTGTTTTTATTTTCAATCATGGATTGCACGGTGCTCGTATCGGTCACTGGTGGGACCTAAAATGACAAAGGTAAACATTATTGCATTCACGACGACGTTGTCAGCAAAATTGCCTTCTGCTCAGTGTCTTTATTGGAGAACGAAATGTGAGATTGGAAAAGTCAGACACATAAAACCTACATTGGTCCTGGCGCTCCATTGCGGTATGGAGTGTATGATTATTACAGGAGGATCAGAGTGGTGAGGATTAGACAGCAGGTAACACTTATAGAATCAAGACAAAAGCAAGAAGAAAAAAACAAGGGATCCGATGTATCAAAACGACAGCAGTGATCAAGGAGTTGCAAGCCTGAGAGTGAGCTCAAACTTACGGCAGCGAATTATGTACAAAAGTGATCCCTTGACAGCCGGGTGTGGGCTTGCCGAGCACCTTTAGGCTCCAGAGTCCGGATAATGGTCCAGTAAGGATTGACTTCAAGGAAATGCAATAAATTCCATTGCATTAAAATCCATGCCTTAATGGTCAGAACTTGAAGTCTTCTGTAGTAATTTATATCACAGACCGTGTGGGTGACGACTGCGATAAATCTGGGCTGAGAGAGGCAATGTTGACAGCACTGATCCGATCCAATTTCGCTTTGGCAATACTATGACAGCTATACAGTGATAATTTGGGAACAATAGTTGAGCAGTATGTAAGCGGCAATGACCGTTGTGGGTGCTTGTGATTACAAATCCGGAGGAAGCGCCGTGCACCTGATTTCTGGGTGCCAGAGTACATAACGGGTGTTGACCCCAGTAACGATCGACGGAAATAGGGACAGTGAACGAGACGTTACACCTCGTCCGATCTTTTGGTCGGTTGTGGTCATTCTGCGAACAAACCGGTTGTTATCGAGCGCACTCACCGCCGTCCGAATCCCACAAGAATCCCAGCAACCCTCAATTTGAACGAACCGCCCGTGTCGCCTGTAATCGCCGCAATGCTGGCGGTAGTCAGCTTTGGAGGAGGGCCACATTGGCCGTCATCACCCAGCAACAATAGAGACCATCTCTCGAAACCGTCCTCATCGCCCCGATTGCGCCCATCCTTACCTCCTTCACACCTCTCATCGTTTGGAGGAAAACCAAACCTTACTCCAAATCTCGCCAGGATCTCACACGCAAGTCAACGAGTCCCGAGCCCAATGAGCTGGTCTCCCCACCAGTCGCTGCCCATGATGCGCAGCCTGGCCAGCATTTACCTCACCGCCAAATGATATACTATATTGTACCTCCCGTTCATAAAACGACCCGCAGAGATCCAACTTTTTTCCCTACCTGCACAGACATTGTCATCTAAACACCCCCACCAAGCCGCTGACTCTAGTTCTGTCATTGCTACTTCCTTAGACAGGCCCTTTGCGTTCAACAACGGCTAACGGCGGCGACGACGACAATTACAACAAATTCTAACTGCTGTCTACACGCTGGGGAGGAAATCTGCATTACAGATTCGAGGTCATTTGGCAGGCTCTTGTACCATAGCATTCAACATTCTCTCGTTGTTGTCAACAGCCCTACTATTACTGTTGTTGGTAATAGCGCTACTTACCCCCGAATATCCTCTCGTACAGTTCGTCGGGCTTGCACTCTCGAGCAAGTTGGTTCTCTTGGATCTTTCCAAAGGTCAGAATCCACCGGTAATTTGTCGGCTTCGTGGAGTATGGCTGCGGCTGCCTCAGCTTCTGGAAGCTTTGGTGGAGGTGGTGGCTTGCAATATGCTGGATCTGTCATTGACAGTGATGCTGGCGATAGCTATGGATATATCAGCGATGGTGATCGCCTACCTGGATGCCCATTATTTATTTGTGAGTAATTTCACTAGGCTAACTTGAAGTGGGCCAACTTTGAAAGCCAAAAGCCAAAGTATTTTCTCCCCGTTCCTTTTTACCGAATGCATATTAATATAGTTCCTTCCCGTTTGCCATCAATTCTTTAGCAATCCATCTATGAGCAAGTCTCATCACTTCCCGCATACACGTTACGTGTCGAGCAGCACATTTGACAGTCAGTCATTGGCAAAATCGACCAGCGCATATGCACAGGGTGCTAGTAACATGGGTTCGCGATCGGTCGCCGTTAATAGGAAGAGCTGGAGGACAACATTTGGCGTGGAGGGACAAGAGAAAGAGGAACCTCTCGTTGGGGGCAAGGCCGGAGAATGAGCTCGGTCAATAAGGAATAAGAAATGACCGCCAACATCCCTAACTTGAACGCCACGTACATACCCTCACTTGTGTTTGGGTACAACTCACGACATGCCTATACATTGCAGTTATGCGTATTCTTTATTTTTGACGCTCAGTAACTATTGTTTCATTCTCTTTTGTTCTTACATTGGATAATTGTATAATGAATGATGGCCACCGGATTAATTCGAGGCACCCCTGTCAAATGTTACAAAACTTCCTTTTGTGATTCCATCAAAAAAGAACAAGTCAGTTCGGTTACAAATGTCAAACTTGAACTCCAATTACACCCAGTGTCCCCACCATGTACCCGTGGCTCCCGTAACCGGACTGAACCCATTCTACATCAACGTCGACATCTAGGTAGGCATTCGTGCGATTTTGAAGCCTTATGTTGAATGTGTCTAAACACATGCCGTAGGTGCGAATGGCCGAAGTTAGCTCGAGAATGAGTGCAGCACCTGTTCCCCCCAACATCCCAACAGAGGGGTCAACACCAGTCGGAAATACCTTCAACGAATCCCACCCATTGAAACGAGTGGTGGAGAATACTGAAACTGAAAGCGAAGGCAGGAAGCCGCCCATGAATCCTCAAATTTCCTGTGAGTACCTTCCGTTTCCGCCTAAGAATTCTACTAACCACTGACGTGAACCACTCCAGTCTCAGTTTTTGGCCATGTTCCAGGATTTACCCATTTCATATCACAGCGCAACCCATCAAATCCAGACAAAATTTTCGCGAGCTCTCTATTTGCTTCGGGTCATGGATACCCATTATTTTATCCGGACACAATACTTGAATTGGACGATGACTTTAGAAATACGCGTGGAATCAGCATCGGCGACGTCGGCTTTCTGAGCTCCAAGAATCAGTTTATGTTTCTGTTCAATATTTTTCTCCCCGCGGATCATCCTTACAACAAGGACAACATCCCTGAATCATTCGTTCCGTTAAATCCTTTACAAGACTCAGAAATTTACACCACAGCCGACTACTTTCCACGTGGTTATGTTATAGCAAGCAAGGGTGTAAACGTAACGCGACATTCGGAAGACCCGCTGTGAGTGGATGATTTGCGAGGTGTAAGGTTTTGCTAACCGCCTTTTTTTCTCAAGCCACATAACATTTAGTTCCTCAGAAAGACGAGGGGCCGTTATGGTCTTGCCAGAAGGTGCCACCCGCCATGATCTTTCGACGACGACGACGAGGGTGTTTGATTATGTTAAGGACAATGCTGTCGGTTGGGCCCGTCATTTAGCCCAGAGCCCCCGCTATCCCACAGCGAATGGATCCCTTTATGTTATCACGGGAGTAGACAAAACCAGTGCATGCGCAAATTTAGCGTTTCCTATTCGGCCTCCTTCGGTGGATATGTCTGCTAGCTACCAAAACGGACTGCTTCGTCCCATGGAGAGGATGAGCACTGCAAGAGAGGCAACGGCGGACGAAAATTTATCACCCATCCCCAATAATCTATGTGTTTTCATGCGAGGCATACGGATTGGTCTCGGCAGAACTGAATGGGTTGAAAATGTCGATGGAAGGACCGAGGCAGACACTTTTTACACTGAAATATTTGTCGACACTCCTCGGCTTAGACTGCCCTTTCTCAAAACCATCGTCCATTGCGGCAAAGATGAACAGGCGCTATCTCTGAATGACAAGTCCTTTTTCAATGTGGTAGATCTCCCATTCCTTATCTGGGCCATATTTTGTTCCTCACGCGTCTGTTCCAGCATGCATTCCACCCATCTGATATTGCTGCGCAGATAATGCTCTGCCTGGTGAGCGAGTTTCTACCTCTCAGTGAGCATAGTGTTAAAATTTGTGCCTTGTCGCAGGATCCAAACGATGCAATCGCGACTTTGGTCGACGACTCTATTTGGTCTATCTTCTCTCAAGCAGTATCTGACAGGCAAACAGAGGTTCAACGAGATGCGCTGACATTCATTTGCTCAAGAGGTTGCTCCTTCGATGATTTTTGTTCAATGTTCGATGACGCCTTTGTCCTGTATGAGGTGGTTAAGGGCCAAGGTGAGCTACACCCTCTTCTCCATGTACTCCATAGTTTATTCCTCATTTCCAAAGGTATTTTGAGATTAGCTCGAACCTCAGCGGAAAGGGTAACCGAGGTAACTTGGTTGCATCACTGTTCATCATCCCTACCTTGGCTCAACGAAGTTGACAGGACCCTTGGCATAGAAGATTATGGCTCTGGCTTTCTGGCCGTAAGAGGGTTCGTGGGGGCACTGTATTTAAAGAATTGTTCCGCCAAGGCCAGTTTCATTTCAAAACCAATGATGATTTGCAGTCTATATCTATGCTGTAGTCCCCACTTGTTATTTACAAACTTTTTACAAACCTTGGTTCACCATTGATAATTACTAGATAAATTTATCGTGGAAATTGTTGGGAAATTGGGTAGATTTCCCCAAGTTGGGATACAAATCCTTTGGTCCCAACACACTGTCCTCTCTCGAGATTATCCCTCCCCCTAATACCTGTGGAAAAAAATGACTGTTGCATATGCAATGCATGTACCTACTTAATGTATCCCCATTTTTAATTACCTTTCTTGCAAGGTTTGTTGCTGCCAAACGCCGAATGATCACGTTCTGACATCTGTGTTTGGTCGACTATATCCTTACCTACATGTACTAAAACCATGATCTAACTATCATGCTTGACAGTCACATACCAATTTCTGGTCTCCAAGTCTAATTCTCCCAACTGACCGTCCCAGCACTTTGAGATAATGCTACGTAAAGGTTGAAGAGACTGAGGGTACCCGTTGGTGGTGATGCTATGTCAACGATGATCGATGACATGCAGGATGGTCCGACCTTGAGAATGGTGATTTGTGAAGGCGTAGGCTGCTGTGAATGGCAACTGCAAGCGCTTAATGGTGCACTGTAAAGCCTCGCCTTCCTTCGTTTACACCTTGATCCTGTACCTTGTTGAGATAGGTTCAATTGGAACTACCCCCTCTTCCAAACCCCTCCAGTTGTGTTGCTCTCGTGCGAGAGAGCTTGACAAGGATATAGCTCGGTAAGTATTGAAGCTTCACCATAGCTTGACTTTTATCTATGGAGGCTTCATATGAATGCAAAACAATTCCAACAATTTCGCTGCGGGTTCCTTTGCGTTATCAAGGTCAGTTTCCACCTGTTTCCACGTTATCAGTCACCATCACTTTCGCAAATTTGACTGACCGACTGACTGATGACAGGACAGTTAGCGATGTGGTGGTATGTATCGAAAGGCCACAGGGAAGCTCCTAATGTTTGCTGTCTGCGAAAATCCCAATCCGCCCTCAAATCGGCAAGAATGGAGAGGGTGTCAAGTGATTTCCAAAAAAAAAGGAAATATTTCGGTTTTTGCTCCTTCATTGTGCGTCCAATGTCCATTTCTATTTTTCTCGTTTCTCTGGACACGAATCGTGAGCTTGAAGTCAAATAAAACAGTTTGAGGTCTTAGAACCACAACACTAGGAATTTTTCGGTTATTGGTCGAGTCTTTGACCTCGATCGGCCCTCAAATCCTCAAGAAAGTGAATCAGAATAGGCAATTTCGGGCTCCAAATCCAAAAAATGGACACAGATTTGACGATTTTTAGGCCTTAAATCCGCAAAATCGCGGGCACCAATCATCAGGAGCTTGGGCCTAAGCACGCGATAATCTTGGCGACACTATCGCGTAGTCGCTCTGCCGCTATGCTGAAAAGCTGATAGCCCCTTCACGCTTCAAGGATTCTGTTGTCGGCGCCCTTGTTCGTGTCAACTTCACTCTCACTCATTGGTTAATTCCTGCTAAAGGATCTAATGAGGCAGCAAACACTTTTGTACCAGGTATAAAATCTGCGACGATTCTGGTTGACGCACTTCCTAAAGAAACGAAGGGCTGCGAGAGAGGAACCAGTGATTATGCCCCCTTCAAAGGAGATCCAAGAAGAAGGATACTTGACGAATTGACGGTAGGAAGTAGTAGCCACATGTACCCAAGGTTTCTTTACTTTCAAATTGTTACATTCACCGTGGTCCATCTCAGCACCCCCATTTAACTCGCCGCAACGCTGGTAGTGCTCTTGCGGTACCCAGGCAAACCGGCTTCGCGATTTCTTCATTTGGAAAACCATGCCTCACTCCGGATCAACTTGTCGATCTAGCACGCCAGTCAACCAACAGTCAACGAAGCCCAAGCCCAATAAGCTGGTCTCCCCACCTGTCGCTGCCCATGATGCTCAGCCTGTTCCAGCCACATTTACCCCACTTCCAGACGATATTTATCTCCCATTCATAGAAAGACCTGCAGAGATCGCCGCCCTCATCTCTTCACCGCCCGACATCAAACTTTTCTCCCTGCTTGCACAGACATTCTCATCCAACCTTCCCGGTCAACCTTCAGAGCCAAGTTTTGCCATTGCTACTTTTCAGACAAGCCCCTCGGACCACCACGCGATCCTACCCAGTGGACATATCCTCAGCTAATCTATCATCTCACTCGTATCGACAGGGATATCGCTCCTGCCAATTTCATATGGGCCATCGCATCTCGTAAATGGGAGCGCATTAAAGGTGCCCTTGGTATCCCTCCTGAACTACTTAGATGTTGAATATGATTTTTTGAATGATGACCAGGAAAGTCCAGATACAAGTGACATTTCGGATGATGAAGGCCGTGGTGCTCGAAGTCATTGGTCGGATTGGGATGCCGTCATGGATTCCCCCCGGAATCTGAAGCGCCTTAGTGCAGAATCCCCTGCTGCCAGCATATATTCAACTCGTAGAGAAGAGCAGGATGCACAATTCCGCTCTCAGATAGACGACAAACTGCAAGGACTCCAGGAGGGTTTCGTCCAATCGTCAGCCACCCCCCACACAGCGGATGGTGGAGAAGATACAATCGTTCCTACTCCACATGGTGTCCGTAGTCCGCCTGAGCATGGAATCATCATTCCCCCCTTTGGATACTGAAGGCGATTACATATCTATCAGGCCTCTTCTGGCAGCAGCTAATCATCCACCGATACCTTTGCCCGCTTCCCTTGGAGCTAGAGATGGGTTGGGTGATATTGCGGAGGGCGCCGAGGAAGAAGAGACCGAGCACGAATCGACAACTTCGCCTACAGAGGCCACCGCCGCGACGGTTACAAAAGACCCGGATTTTATAACCCCATCGCAGATTCAGGGATTGCGCATCTCGACGTCGCCTGTGCTACCTTTGAGCTCATTTGGCACCCCGCCCATCTTGTCGTCCTGTCGCCAATCTCACCTTTACCTCCATATCCTTCCGTTGGGACCAACAGCTCTATTATCACCGCTATTGGTAATAGCGCCACTCAACCTCAGAATATCCCCTCCTCCGGCTTGTATAGTTCGTCGCGCTCGCACTCACGAGCAAGTTCGCTCTCCTCCATCGGACCCTTCCAAAGGTCAGAATCCATTGGTAATTTATCAACTTCATGGAGTGCGGCTGCTTCAGGTTCCGGAAGTTTTGGTCCTCGAAGCTTTGGTGGAGGCGCAGGCTCGCAATATGCTGGATCTGCCATTGGTAGTGATGCCGGTGATAGCAACGGATATGTTAGCGATGGCGATCGCCTACCTGGACATCCATTATTTGTGAGCAATTTCGTGAGGCTGACAGCCTACTATGAAAGCCAAGTGAGTATCTTCTTTCGTTCCTTGTTACCGAATGAATCCCATACTAATCTGATTTCGCTTTCCCATTTCCCATCGATTTCTTTAGCAACCCCTCTACACGCAAGTCGCACCACCTCCCACATACACGCCACGTGTCGAGTAGCACCCTTGATAGCGCATCAACACCTGGCAAGGAGGGACGAGAGAAAGAGAAACCTTTCGTTGGGGGCAAGGCAGGGGAATGAACACTGTTATTAAGGATAAACGCCAACACCCCCAATCGCCCAAACCGTGGTATGTATCTGGGTGCCGCGCCCGACATGCCTATAGATTGCATTGTAATTCTGGAATCCCCTGTGGGATGTATTTGAGCCCAACCTTGGCTTCCGTGCAGCAGGACCATACAAGCCCTTTATTTTTGACGCTCGTAGTACGCAAAAACTGTTTCTTTTCTTTTGTTTTTACATTGGATCTTGTACAATGAATTTTGGGGTTTTGGAGTCCGGTCTGATGGAACGCAAGTAAACCTTCATCCTCGAAAAGGAAGTTACGAGAAAGGAAGTTACGAACTAGAATGATGGACGGTCCCGGCCCGGTCCCGGCCATGTACTTGTGGGTCCCGCCAATTCCAATTCCGCCAATTACCGCCGACTTATCACGTGGTTGTTCCTGTCATTGAAGTCATTCGACTCGTAAAGACTGGTCACTGAACTACATTCCTATCCACGTCGACATCTAGGTAGGTGGTATTCGTGCAATTTTGGGCTCCAGTGTCTGAACACCTGCCGTAGTAGGTGCGAACGGCTGCGATGGAGGAACCAGCCGAGTCAACAGCAACAAGGAATAACTTCAACATATCCAATCCATCGAAACCAGTGATGGAGAGCACTGAAACTGAAAACGAACTCGAATTTGGTGTGAGTACCTTCCGTTTCCGCCTATCCAAGGTTTTTGGTTTTACTGTCCACTGATCTCCATCCAGTCCCCATTTTTGGCCACGTTCCAGGATTACCCACCCCATATCAGTGCAACCCGTCAAATCCAGACAAAATTCTTGCTAGTTCTCTATTTGCTTCAGGTCATGGTTATCCATTATATTATCTAGACACAATACTTGAATTGAACGACGACTTCAGAAATACGCGACGAATCAGCATCGGTGACGTCGGCTTTCTGAGCGCCAAGAATCAGCTCACATTTCAGTTCAACATTTTTCTCCCTGCGGACCACCCTTACAACAAACAACGTCCCTGAATCATTCGTTCTGTTAAGTCCTCTACAAGAGTCCGAAATTTATACCACAGCCGACTACTTTCCACGTGGTTATGTTGTAGCAAGCAAGGGTGTAAACGTAACGCGACATTCGGAAGACCCACTGTGAGTGGTTGATCTGCGAGGTGTTAGGTTCTGCTAATCGCTCTTTTTTTCTCAAGCCACATAACATTTAGTTCCTCAGAAAGGCGAGGAGCCGTATGGTCTTGTCAAAAGATGCCCCCGCGATCTCTCGACGACGACGACGAGGGTGCTTGACTATATTAAGGACAATACTGTCAATTGGGACCGTCGTATAGCCCAGAGCCGCCGCTATCCCACAGCGAATGAAGTTACTGCGGGAGTTGACAAAAGCAGTGCATGTGCAAATTTAGCGTTCCCTGGCCGGCCTCCTTCGGTGGATATACCCTCTAGTTACCAAAACGGACTGCTTCGTCCCATGGAGAGGATGAGCATCACAAGAGGGGCAGCAGCAGACGAAAACTTATCACCCATCCCCAATAATCTATGTGCTTTCATGCGAGACATACGGATTGGACTCGGCAGAGCTGAATGGATTGAAAATGTCGATGAGAGAACTGAGAGGCGCACTTTTTACATTGAAATATTTGTCGACATTCCTCGGTTTAGGCTGCCCTTCCTCAAAACCATCATTCGATTCGGCAGAGATGAACAGGTGCTATCTCTGAATGACAAGTCCTTTTCGTTGTGGTAGACCTCTCATTTCCTGTCTGCGCCAGACTTGTTTCCTCACGCATCTGTTCCAGCATGCATTCCACCCATCTGATGTTGCTGCGCAGATAATGCTCTGCATGGTGATACCTCTCAGCACGCTTAGCATTGAAATTTGTTGCAGGATCAACACTATGGAACTCCGGCTTTGGTCGACGATGGTATTTGGTCTGTCTTCTCTCAGACAGTTCCTGGCAGAAAAATCGAGGTTCAACGAGATGTGCTGACATTCACTTGCTCAAGAGGTTGGTCTTTTGATGATTTCTGCTCCATGTTCAATGATGTCTTTGACCTGTATATAAGGTGGTTAACAATCGAGGTGACCCACTTCCCCTCCTCTATGCATATACGCGATAGTGAATTTCTTATTTCCAAAGGTGTTCTGAGGTTCGCTCGAAACTCACAGGAAAAGGTAACCAAGGTACCTTGGTTGCATCGCTGCTCATCATTTTACCTTCGCTCAACGCAATTAATAGGACCCTTGGCATAGAAGTTTATGGTTTTGGCTTTCTGGAAGTGAGAGGGTTCGTGGAGGCACTGTATCTAAAGAATTATTGGGCTAAGGCCAGTTTCATTTCAAAACCAATGATGACAGATCTAGAAGTTGTAATCTCCATTTTTTATTTACAAACTCTTTACAACACCGTGGAGCACTTTGATGGTTAATAGATGCGAAAAATACAAGTATACGAACAAATCTATGATTTTGGAGTATAACGAAACTTTAGTTCTTTGCACATGGATTTCCAAGCTTGGGGATCACAATGAATTGAGTAGGCTCTGACGCCAATACACTGATCGGGGGGACCTGCTGTTGGGTCCTCTGGCGTGGATTGATGTTGGTTTGTTTCTAATTTTCTAAGCCTGGGCGATTGGCATACCCACCCATACACACCTTTGCCTGTCATTCCTGGTTGAAAGGCAGCCCAAGTATCTTTAACCGTCTTTACCCCGGAATAGTAGTTGATGTAACCCCAGCTTGGTGCTCTGTAACACTGGGTGATCATTACTAGGTCGCCGTTTGCGAGGTTTCTAAGATTCCGCTCTCCTTTCGCATGACGGTACCATTCAATGGATTGCGACTCAAAGTAAGGTTCTTGAGCAATGACGACTTCCATTGAATCCATATCGTGCCTAACTTGACCCATCAGGGCAATCGCTGTGCCATATTCCATTCCCGATCGCAATTTGAAGCGGCACATATATTCGGGAGTTCTTGAAATTTTCGTTAGTCACTCGGCTTCACAAAAAAAGATGGTGTCTGACCGTGGGTTATGGCCTTTTCCACTGCCGAGTATCTCAGGTACTATATTATCGTCATCCAAAATCTGAAACCTTTGGTTGTTCAATGGTGTCGAGCGAACGAAACCGCCAGTTAGGGGTACAAACGAAGTTGTTTTAAATTGGAAGCCGAGTAATTTTTCATTTTCTTCCTTTGTCATTTGGAGATTGAATAGAAGCCAAAATCTCCCGCCACCATCGAAATACCCAACGTCATAAACATTGACGCTGAATACCGGGTGGAGTGTGCCATTTTCCCGCTTGTGTGTCATGTTGGGATCTCGAAGGGGGCGAAACGGCTCTAACCCTGGAGATGGGTCTACCTCAGCATGTATGTATACGTCTACCCCTGGGGCGAACCCTTTTTTTTCGCCCCGGAGCGGAACGATGGGCACTCGCTAAAGGTAAGGAAGTATTAGAAAATTGGTTTGGGCTAGGTATAGATCAGCAGCGACCTTGACGATCTGTAGTGGGTCTGGAACTTTGGATGCTGTTGAGGTGTTATAAGAACGGGTTTCAACACAAGAAATTAAGTAGTATAGACCTTTCGACCTTGTAATGGAACTAAAGGCTTTGGAGGAGATCACTGATCGAGTCCCAGACTTGAATGATGATTTGATACTCTCAGCTGAATGTCTGAGTTGGTTGACTGAGTCTAGGACGATGGTTCTAATGGCATGTCGCTGCCTGACAGTGTCAACATTTCCGATACGTTCAGGTTCCACATCAGGGAGTCCCTCCCTGAGCAGCGGACGGAGGTTTAGGATGTCAAGACGGTGTTCATGCGATGCGAGCTGGAGAACAGTGCTCCCCTGCTCATTCGAGGGGCCAGCAGTTGCAGAAGATGCGTCAACTTCAGGGACACCTATCACGATCTAATGGTCGACAAGGATCTGTTCGTAATCAAGATTACATCCCATTGGCAAATTAACTCACATTAGTGATGGAGGTATGGCCAAGGTTGTGATCTTGTCTACTATGTAATGAGGATGGAGTTGCCAAACCCCCTTTGTCGACATGATGCGTGGTAGAGGTACTAGGTAAGGGGCAGGACTTTTTTCCCCCAATAATGAGATATCGCCGAGGAAACGGGGTAGAAAGGCCACTTACCGCCTGCGCGGGTTTCCTCGGCGTGTCTAGATCTGATGGGGTGTTAAGACTTTGAGGAACTGAGAGGTCAACTTTCATCGTTGGGGTTGTCGGAACATCCGTATCATTGTCAGCGGCCTAAGTTAACATTTCCCATGAGTAAGCACCAAAATTAAGATAAGAGAGGAACTCTTACAAAATACGATGAAGGAGGACTCAGACTAGCTTCGTTGTCCTCCTGGTCAGTATTTATACCCGTGCCCGTGCTATCGCCTAAAATGGTCAATGCCATACCACGAAATGGGGCGAGCGGAAAATTGATATTGTAATAGTGATGTTGAGAATTATCATTATTGGTGGTATTGCTATTGGTGGTCTTGCTATTGAAGCTGCTTTCGGTGGAAATCGAAGAAGCTCCGAGCCCGGCGATAGTCTGACGAGGAGAGGAAGATTGTCGAGGAGTACGTGGAACACGGTGGCGGGCTTGGAAGGCGAATTGCATGGGGACGTTTCCATCCTCGTTCTCCAGTTCATCGACAGAGGGAGGATCATCAGCCGGTTTGCTTTTAGGATCGTCGCCTTGCTTGTTTTCGATCAGGGGTTGCACCGGTAGGACCTAAAATGATCAAGGTAAACATTGCATTTACGATGACCTTTTCGGAAACATTGCCTTCTGCTCAGTGCCTTTAAGTATTGGAGAATAAAATATGAGATTGACCAAGTCAGACAGATAAAATAGAAAACGTACATTGGTCCAGGTGCTCCATTATGGTACGAAAAATATGATTATTACAGGATCAGAGTGGTGAGCATCAGACAGCATAGAACATAGTTATTATAGAATCAAAGACAAGCCGAAAAATACAAGGGATCCGATCTGACAACATTGGTCAACGAGTTGCGAGCCTGAGAGTTACGGCAGCGAATCACAATAAACTTTGATACTTATGTACGGTTCAGAGTCCAGATGATGATCTAGGATCGATAGCAAGGAAGTCCAGTAATCGTAGTCTAATTGTAGTGCAACATATGAGAGTCCTGTTTGCCAGAAGTTTTCCGTAACACCCCCAACAAAAAAGATTGGTATCCTGATTCCTGGCAGCCACAATAGAGAAACCATACATGTTGCCAGACGGTAAAGTAATAAAATAAGGCACCTTCACCTACAATCACAGCGATCATATCGCTCTGCTCCCCAACGCCTGGGAAATTTTTCGGCATCCCGTCTTTTTCTTCTTACTAGTGGCATTCTTAATGATACTTAGAGTCTTAGACTGTACGTAACGACCGCGATGAAGTCTGCGGGCTGGGAGAGGCAATGTTGATAGCATTGATCCGATTTTGCTCTGGCAGTACTATGATACTAGCTACAGTGATATAGTTTGGGAACAATGGTTGCGACGGTAGCTGCAATTGGCAGCTGCAATCCCAGGAAGCCGTTTCGATATGTGTGTGATTACAAATCCGCATTTATTTACATTTGCCTTTCATCCGTCAACGTCCGGTGGTCAGCGTTCAACCCAAATCGGTCGTCGTCGAGCACCCTCACCATCGTCCGAGTCCATGCAATCCCAGCAACTTGAACGAATCTCCTCCATCGCCTGTCGTACAGTCGTGGATTGGTCGTGGACTAATTTGGTATCTCGGCAAGGGAGGTACCTAGAACCAAGATTTCTTATTACATAAAATACACCTCCAAAATTTTTCCCACGAGAAGTTGGTTGAAATTTGGCCAGGCGCTTCCCTCAATGTATCTGCATGTTTTCCGGTATTTAATCTTTCCATTTCTATTAGCCAACTTTGCTTGACTGTAGGTTTAATCGTCGCAATGCTGACGGTGCCCAGGCAAATGAGCGTCACAGTTTGGCGTTTCTTCATTTAGAGGGGGTATAATAAGTAAGAACGATTCTTTCTTTTTTGTTTTTGCTTTTTACATAGGGTAAGACTCAGAGGTGTTTTGAAAGGTGGTTGGCTTGTCGGCCTTCGGGCCTTGGGCAAAATTAGAACTTCCTTATGAGGGTTTCCGTTGTGGATTCCATCAGAAAAGGATAGATGTACGTAAAATAACGTCAGTTTCGGTTGCGAATGTCAAGCTCAAGCTCGAACCCCCAGATCCCAACTATGTACTGGCTCTAAACTGGTCTGAACTATATTCCTATCAACGTCGACATCTAGGTAGGTAGGTATTCATGCAATTTTGAGGCCTTATGTTAAGCATCTAAGCACCTAGGTGCGAATCGCCGAGGTTAGCTCCGGTCTGAGCGCAACGCCTGCTGTTTCCAACATGCCAATGGAGGAACCATCCGAGTCAACACCAAACGAAAGCGCCTTCAACAAATCCAACCCACCGAAAGCGGTGGGGAATACTGAAACTGAAAACCAAGACAGGAAGCCGCCCAAAGATCCTCAATTTTCGTGTGAGTACCTTGTGTTTCTGCCTATCCAAGGTGTTTACTATCCACCAATCCCAACCATTGCAAGTCTCCGTGTTTGGACACATTCCAGGATTTACCCATTTCATATCACAGCGCAACCCCTCAAATGCAGACAAAATATTCGCTAGCTCTCTATTTGCTTCGGGTCATGGATATGCATTGTTTTATCCGGAAACAATGCTTGAATTGGATGACGACTTCAGAAATACGCGTGGAATCAGCATCGGCGACGTTGGTGTGCTAAGCCCCGGCAATCAGTTTATATTTGCGTTTAATATTTTTCTCCCCGTGGACCACCCTTACAACAAGAGCAACGCCCCCGAATCATTCGTTCCGTTAAATGCTCTACAAGACTCGGAAGTTTGCACTACAGCCGACTACTTTCCACGTGGTTATGTTATAGCAAGCAAGGGTGTAAACGTAACGCGACATTCGGAGGACCCGCTGTGAGTCGTTGATTTGGAGGGAGTTGGGTTTTACTAACCACTTTTTTTTTCCTCAAGCCACATAACATTTAATTCTTCAGAAAGACGAGGGGCCGTTATGATCTTGCCAGAAGGTGCCACCCGCCATGATATTTCGACATCATGTACCAGGGTGTTTGAATATGTTAAGGACAATGCTGTCAGTTGGACCCGTCATTTCGCCCAGAGCCCCCGCTATTCAACAGCGAATGGATCTCCTTATGTTGTCACGGGAGTCGACAAAACCAGTGCATGTGCAAGTTTAGCCTTCCCTAATCGGCCTCCTTCGGTGAGGATGTCTGCTAGCTACGAAAACGGACTGCTTCGTCCCATGGAGAGGATGAGCATCGCAAGAGGGGCAACAGCAGATGAAAATTTATCACCCATCCCCAATAATCTATGTGCTTTCATGCGAGGCATCCGGATTGGTCTCGGCAGAACTGAATGGATTGAAAACGTCGATGAAAGGACCGAGGGGCGCACTTTTTACACCGAAATATTTATCGACACTCCTCGGCTTAGGCTACCCTTCCTCAAAACCATCGTTCGATTCGGCAGAGATGAACAGGTGGTATCTCTGAATGACAAGTCCTTTTTCGTTGTGGTAGATTTCCCATTTCTTATCAGCGTCAGATTTCGTGTTCCTCACGCATCTGTTCCAGCATGCATTCCACCCATCTGACGTTGCTGCGCAGATAATGCTGTGCCTGGTGGGTGAGTTTACGCCTCTCCGCAAGCTTAGTGATGATTTTTGTGGCAGGATCCAAACGACGCAACTGCGGCTTTAGTCGACGATTCCATTTGGTCCATTTTCTCTCAGGTCGCATCTGACACCAAGACCGAGGCTCAACGAGATGCACTGACATTCACTTGCTCAAGAGGTTGCTCTTTTGATGATTTTTGTTTAATGTTTGATGATGTCTTTGTCCTGTATGAGGTGACTAAGAGTCGAGGTGAGCTGCGCCCTCTCCTCCATAAACGCCATAGTTTATCTCTCATTTCTGAAGGTGTTTTGAGATTAGTCCGAACCTCAGCGGAAAGGGTAACGAAGGTAAACTGGATAACTGCTCATCATCCTACCTTTGCTCAATCCAGTTGATAGGACCCTTGGCATAGACAGTTATGGTTCTGGCTTTCTGGACGGGAGAGGGTTCGTGGAGGTGCTGTATTTAAAGAGTTGTTCCGCCAAGGCCAATTTCATTTCAAAACCAATGATGATTTGCGGTCTAGAGCTAGGTCGTAGTTCTCCACTCGTTATTTGCAAATACGTGATTCTAGGCGGCTGATGGCAAGCCTGCAGAAAGAATACAAATAAGATGTTGAGCGCGATTCCGCTTTGGCAGTTCTATGACAGCAACACTGGTGATACAATTGGGAACAATGGTAGCAACAATGCTGGGACGTTTCAAGCATGCAAGCACAGTGGCCCTTATGCCACATGCGTCACGTCTCGTCAATGGTGTGACGTGATAAGATTGCATAGCCACAGCCCTTGGTCTGATAAAGAGGTAGAGCTTAGTATTTGTCAGTCACAGAAGACTCATGAATCCCAAGAATGAGCTGGAGCCTGGCCTCCGCCTGTCGCTGCCTATACCAAGCATACTGTATTTTAACGACATTTACCCCCAGACACAGGCTGCTGTCACCACCTAACACAAAGATTTTTTCTCTGCTTGCACAGACATCCCACCTCTCCGGCAAAGCCTCTGACATTGGATCCGCCATTTCCACTTTCTTGGACAAGCCCTTTGGCTAATGGCGCAGCGACGACAACTACAGCTGTTGTTTCCAGCCCAGGGAGGGTCACCTGAACATTGCAGATTCGACCTCATTTGGCACACCGGTCTCACCTTCACCTCCTCATCGTCAATTGAGCCCAACAACACTATCTCCGGCGTCGGTAATGGGCGCACTCAATCGACAGAATATCACCTCTTTCGCGCTCGTACTCACGACCACGTTCGTTCTCCATTAGGCCTATTTCCAAGATCAGAATCCACTGATAATTTATCGGCTTCGTGGAGTGCAGCTGCCTCAGGTTCTGGAAGTCTTGGTCCTGGAAGCTTTGGTGGAGGGGGCAGCTCGCAATATGCTGGATTCGTTAGTGATGCCAGCGATAGCAGGGAGCATACCAGCGATGCTCATCGTCTACCATTATTTGTAGACGATCTCAGGAGGTTGCCAACTATGAAAATCAAGTCAGTATTTTCTCCCAGTTTCTTCTCGTCCCTTTTTACTGAGTGAATCCCATACTAATGTGATTCCTCCTTTGGCATCAATTCCTTTAGCAGTCCATCTATGCCCAAGTCGCACCACCTCCCTCATACACGTCAGATGTCGAGCACCACCCTTGGTAGCGCATCGCTGGAAAATCGACTTGGGAAGGTTCGCGCATGTTCTCATACTTTGAGTACGGGTTCGTGGCTGAGTGCCGTCAATCGGATGAGCGGTAACAACACCTCTGGAAGGACAAGCGAAGGAAATACCTCTCGTTACTATTGGGAAGCTGGCCGGATAATACACTTCATGACTGAGGCACAAACTGCTATGGACACCACTAGGAGACATTAACAAGCCAAGGCTGCAATCACTGACCACGAGTTTGGGTACTGCGAATGTCAAGCACTCAATTACGTATTCATAACTCTCTAAACTTGACCTCACTCAAACCTCATTCCTGTCAACCTTGATATCTAAGTGGGTAACTTCCTGTTCCTAACTATGTATTCTCAACAGAGCTGAATTCTCGCAAATGGATGGCTTCGGCGTGATTTCCAACCAACATAGCGAGCGGCACTCCGGGGACCCGGTGTCTCGAAGCCAGTTGGAGGAAAGGTGAAAGGTGACGGTGGAACTGAGTTGCGAAATGTGTCTCGAAATTGGAGTGAGTTCTTTTTTTGTTGATACCCTTCAATTTTCTCATCCCACTCAGTCTCAAGTTCCAACCACTTTCCGGGATTTTCCAAGTTATATCACCTCGCCAGAATTTCCACGCGAACCAGACCTACGCCCGATCCTTTTTCCCGTCGGGTCATGGATATGCGTTGTTCTCGCCGGAAACAGTTGCTACTGTGCCCGATGACTTTAAGCAAAAACGTGGAATCAGTATTGACGACGTTGGTGTTCTGCCTCGGTATAATATCTGAAAGACGGACAGAAATCGTGCCAGATTCACTAGCATTCGGTGGCCTACGAAGAACGTCTTTTAACGATTTTGAGGTAATGGTTGATAAGATCTTTGAGTTATCCAATGTCGATGAAACCCAAGGTAGGTGAACACTGCCTTCTGACTTGTTGTTGATTTTTTGTGAAGAGGCATTGTCATTGATTCGAAATTCGAAAGAAACACTGACCAAGGTAAATTTACTTGACCGACATGGCTCCGAATGTTGCTTATGAACATTGTTAATAGGATGCCTGGTTTGCAAAGTTTTGGCTCTGGGTTACTGCGTAGAAGGTGTCAGGCAGCTGATGCTTTTATAGAATTCCCCCCCCAACGCCAGCTTTACGTCCAAACCAATCCATGGTTGACACCCCATGTAATGCCACTTGCACAATAAATTTAATTACTCGTTGTCTCCAAGTCGGCGATGAGCAACAAGCGCATGCTCATTAGACGATAAGATGACGTCAAATGTCAGAATCAGATCTGCTCAGGTTTGTACATCACAGATACAACGGAAACGATGACATCCAACAAGACATGCCTATTGGCGCCCCAGATCTTTCCTCTTCCGAGATGCAAAGGGAAAGGCGAGCCCAACAAGAAACAAGAAGGATGTAAACATGGTGCTTAGTTAGCTGCTCAAACGTCATGAATCGCCTTACGTTTCTTGCGCGTGGTGTTGCCATGCGGCTAGTCTCCCAAAAAAAAAAATCAATTAACAATCCTTCTGGTATATAGGTATGTGGTGAAATCTCATCATAGCTCGTTATGTAGATCTACTGGTCAGAGGAGGATGACTCCTCCGAAGAGGTCTCCTGGGGCTTCTTGGACCGACGGCTTTTTTTTAGCACCCTTAGGGCGATCGTAGTAATTATTAGTATTAAAGGCATTTTCGTTTTTAACGTTTGGCATGAAACCGCTGATGATTTGCCTGGGAGCCGAGTCGGACTGAATGTTAGCACGCGACTTTCCATCATTGGATTCAGGTCTGCTCGAAGGGCCCGGGGTCTGGTTTAAAGAAGGTCCTTGGGTCGGGATGCCGCCGTGTGAGGTAGACTGGCTGTTACTAGGAGGCACCCAGCTCTGCCAGTGTTGAACACTGCGTGGTATGCTGTCGCCAGTTCCACCCAGGGCCCCAAAAGGCATGGTTGGCTGGGTGCCGTTGGGCTGCCCCGGTGGTGAGGTATGGCTGGAGCTGGCGGCGGCGAATTCGACTGAATTGTCATCGACCTAAAAGAATGATCACAATCACCAATCATGATTAGCGTTGAGGTAGAGCAAGGGTGCACCGGCATTGGAAAAAAATATACAGGGTCGATTTTTTTGCTAAGGCCAATTCAGGTGGACTAACTAACTACGTAATCAGGCACAATTCCAAATAAGGCAATATGACATCACTTCTGCA
>Ga0307517_10003566_pt1 | contig 24149 bp, 21 predicted proteins | sample 23_EM_MG_FD_194515 | JGI IMG/M metagenome (GOLD analysis project Ga0307517, IMG submission 194515) | Populus trichocarpa ectomycorrhiza microbial communities from riparian zone in the Pacific Northwest, United States - 23_EM | ecosystem: Host-associated > Plants > Roots > Unclassified | place...
GCCGTCCGTCCCGGGCATGGGTTAGGACGGACTACAATTTGGCGTCCGTCTCGTCCAAGGGCCGCAAATTTGGCGTCCGTCCCGTCCTAGGCAAAAGACGGACGGACTAGACGCTTGGGAACACTGGCTACACCGGTGTTAGCGTGTCAAATAACTTTACATTTACCGAGGACCGATCCAATATCCTGGCCTGGATATCCCCATTAGACCCCAAACTACGGCACCAGGATATCCGAGACCGTCGGGTCGAAAATGTGGGGGAATGGCTCTTACAAGCCCAGGAATTTAGAAGTTGGTGCACGGACAATGAGGGAGGTGAATCCTGTAATGCGGTTTTTTTCTGCCATGGAGATCCCGGGGCTGAAAAGACTTTTATTAGGTAAAAAGAATGAATAATGAGAGATGGAAGGGGCAAGTACTGACAAACTGCGATGCTAGCTCATTAGTGATAGACAACTTATGCAATCAGGCCAGAGGACAAGATGCAGCCGTTGCATGTTCCTACTTCGACTTCGCCGCCCAAAAGGAGCAGTCAACAACCAACACACTGGGCGCCTTGCTCAAACAAGTTGTGAGCGCGCTAGAAGAGGTGCCGGAAGAAATAGTGCAAGACTATGAAGCCCAGAAAAAGGTGATTGGTGGACGGGGGCCGCTACTTTCGGATATTGTAAAGATGTTACAGGCTGCCTCTTACAAAAAACGTACATTCATATGAATAGATGCTCTCGATGAATGTGCAGCAGGAGATCGGGCCAAGCTTCTTAATTCGTTAAAACAAATCCCACAGAAGTCGCCGGGCACCCGGATATTCGTGGCTGGGAGATCACACATTCGGGCTGAAACCGGAAACCACCTTTCTGGGAGAGTAACTACTATACAGATATCTCCTAAGAGAGATGATGTCATCAAATATCTTCATAGCAGGCTAGCGGAGGACACAACGCCGGATGCGATGGACAGTATTCTGGAGGCGGACATCCTGAAAAAAATTCCGGAGGATATTTCGGAAATGTACGCAGAAGCAACAGCCCTGGTGAATCTATGTCGTAAGGTCGACTAACAGATATTTAGATTCCTTCTAGTCTCCTTGAATACGGATCCGATTTTACAAGAACCCACAATCCATCGCAGGAGGCAAAGGCTCAACGCAATGGCCGACGGGCTAGGGTTGGGCAATGCTTATGGTGAAACTTTTAGGTCGGATAAGGGGACAGGGAGGGGAAAAGGCGAGGATTGGAATGGCAATGTTGATGTGGATCTCCCATTCGGAGCGGCCATTGAAGGTTGATGAATTGTGTCACGCATTCGCAGTCGAAATAGGGTCGCCAAATCTCAATACCGACAATATTCCCTCGGTAGGTACAATGCTAACCTGTTGCCAAGGGCTCGTTTCGGTAGACAAGGGGGCTTCCGCGGTCCGGCTAATTCACTTTACACTTCAAGAGTGCCTCCGGGCTCATCCCGAGTTTTTTGGTAGGGCACACTCTGCAATGGCAGAAACTTGCCCAAGTTATCTCAATTCCCGCCAGGTCAAGGCTCTTTCAGCCCATCCCTCTCCCGAACTCCATGTGGCTCCCTTTCGAATACTCCTCTCTATATGGGGGAATGCACGCCAAAAGGGAATTTTCAGATTGTGCGAAACTACTTGCACTGAAGCTATTTGATGACTACGATAATCACATATCCACGAAACTCTTCTTAAAAGCACAGAAACCCCTCTCGCGCACTATTGCATTCGATAAACCCTCCTTTTTCAGTAGTTTGCATTGTGCATCCGTCCCCGGGATTGCCGAGATTGCGGCTGGTTTGGTAGAGGTGGAAGGGGGTGATATCAATCAGGAAGACTGCGTGGGTAATACACCTCTCGTGTGGGCTGCTGGGAATGGGCACGAGGGTGTGGTGAAAATACTACTCGGAGGGCGCGATATCAACCCTAACAACCCTGATAGCAACGGCCGGGCGCCACTCCTTTGTGCTGCCCAGAGTGGGCACGAAGGAGTGGTGAAAATGCTACTTGAGCGCGGCGATGTCAACCCCGATCAAGTGGATCGTTGCGGCCGAACATCACTCTGGTGGGCTGCTTCCAATGGACACAAGGAGGTAGTGCAAATTCTGCTCGGGCGGGGCGACGCCAGCCCCGACAAACCAGATAACTACGGCCGAACACCACTCTCTTGTGCTGCTCGTGGTGAGCACTAGGAAGTGATGAAGATACTACTCGAACGGGATGACGTCAACCCTGATAAACCGACTTGGTACGGCCAAACAGCACTCTGTTGTGCTGCCGAGAGGGGGTACGAAGGAGTGGTGAAGATACTGCTCGCACAAGACAAAGTAAACCCCAACAAACCAGATGACGGCGGCCGAACGCCGCTCTGGTGGGCTACTCGGCACGGCCACACGGGGGTGGTGTCGCTCCTCCACCCCCTGGGCTACCAGCTTGACTCGGAACCTGTATTATAATATTATTTACTTTTAATTATCGTTTTTATAACCTTATATCCTCCCAGCACATCTGTTTATTTTTCCTTCCCATCCCTTTCTTTCCCATCCCTCCCCCTTCAATGTGTAGGCATAAGGGTTACTTAGGATCCGTTTACCTAACAGTCTATTTCTAAAATTTGGACGATAAAACTAGACGGTGGCGTCTCAACCGGCGTCACTATCCAATAAACAGTGCAAAAGTGTTTACCCAATTGTCTGCCGTACTAAATTCTTGTAGCTAGACAGTCAAAACGTGATCCTGCCTCTGGGGTGTGCTTTGCAAACCCCGCCAAAATCTAATCCGCTCGGGACTTTAGGTTAGCGCCCTCTACTCTAATGCTTGCCCAGACCTACCACCGTCAAACCCCCCTTAACGGCCGGCACCGTCTCGGGCTGCTAGACCGCCGTCCATAGGTAATCGGGTTCTCGGACGGGGAGAAATATATATTCGAATAATGCGCAGGGACTTCTGCCACTCGGAAAATTCGAATTAGGAGCCAGCTGTTACCTAAGGCATGATGGTGTGCTGAGGCCTATAATGACCGAATCGCCACCAAACTAGGAACACAACAAGCATTACGATGAGAACACGAAAACCAACTTGGGTTAACGGAAGTTTGGCAACTGGAGGATTGGAGGTATTAAAATTAAAAGGGTTCAGTAATAGGGATTCCACACGGAATAAGGCATTTATAGGAAGAAAGAAAGAAAAAAGTGAAGGAAAGAAGTCGAGGAACATGGTATTCACATTGATTCTCCTTCCGCCATTTTCAACATTGGACCAAAACTTACCCCGAAAACTGGAATAATCGAAAAAATGTGCCAATCTTTTGGGCTCCCCTCCTCGAGTAAGGACTGGCGCTTATTTACCTTTTGTGTATCTCTGAGGGGTCAAGAGCTCTTTTTTTCGTAGTGTTTTTCGTTCCTTTTCCAAAGTCGGGAATTCTGAACTATAATACATAGCACATTGTTCAGTGTAGCTTTCACGGTAGACAAGCAAAGGTCCGCGACCACATTACAAAGCAATCGGTGAGCAATTGGTGGAAATTAGATTTAGCCAATCTACTCGGGAACGACAGCGCCCAAATGCAGCAGTGCTTCTGGGCACAATGAAGCAGAGTGAAGTCCTTTCCCCTTTTGTAGCTAGCTCACCAATTATATTAGTTTTGTTTCTGTTCGGGGTATAATATAATCGGAGTGCCGTGTATGAGTACATTGTAATTTACTTTAGAACCATTAACAGGAGATTTACCCCAGTGTTCTGAACCGTCCGGGGGTCCCACAGGGACGGCGGGGATAACGCTAAGAAAACTGGACGGGAGGGGATAAGTAGATGCGGTCTTTTGTAGGACTGCAACCCTTGGCTATGGCCGACGGGAACGACACGCTATTGTTTTATCAGTATAGTCAGATGCACCAGATGGTCACTGCTCGGGCAGACAGCAGGGGAAATGGCGTGACGGCTGGGATTGTGGGGAACCATAGGGGGTATCAGAAGACTGTGGGGTGTGGGAAATGACTATAAGGTATAGGGAAGGACTGTGGGGAGTGGCCACAAGACGGCAGGTATTATGGATGGCGGCTGGGGACAGGGAACAAAAAGTGAGAGAGACTGGGGGGGGACGGAGATGGCTGATGACGGCGGGGGACCCCCGATAAAATATGAGTGATGTATGATGATGCTAGGTAGCAGATGAAGTAAATAATATTCCTGCCAGAAAGGGAAGAAAGTTAAATGAATCATCAAGTCCTCCGGGTGTCAAGATAAGGCTGAGTCAATTCATTCCTCCCCGACCTTCAATTCCTCTTTCAAATACCTCCGTAAATTGTTGTTTCTTCAAGATGTATGCTTGCTCGCTTATCAGTTTACCCACGTGACATATGATATGCAAGATCACAAACAAAGAGGAACACGAAATCTGGAACTTGAAATGTCTAAGTATGCGGGCTGAAAAGATGAGACTGGAAACATACCCAGGGGCCCGGTCGGCGTCGTGTCCTACCTGAGGATGCTGTAAGCAGTCCACAGAATGGAAAAAGGACGGGCTACTACTAGCGGTCCGTCTGGCCCTACCTCCATGACTGACGGACTGGATGCTTTGGAACACTGATTTACTCTGCTGTGCCGTTTAATTAGTTCAGAGGTATATCTTGGATCCGAAATTGTCCTAGGCTCTCCCGAAGGTTTTCCATCGGCGTGTCCAGCACTCTTTGATATTCTGCTTAAGGTAGCCGTTTAGTTTGGGCGAGCTTGCTCCCGGGTCGTTAAAAAAAATAAGGTATATTACGGTAGATATAGCAGCCTGCTGTGGTACCTCCCGGAGTTGCACTATGCGCGTACTGGACGTGGCCATTTAAATGACTGTCGGAGGGCACGACCCTTACCTCCATTGAACATGATACGAGGCGCCGGAGAAGGTATCCGGCCTGTGTGGGTATCGCCAAGAACTGAGCTGCGATACTTGAAGTTAGGTGATGTGTCAGTTCTCTAGTTTGTTCATTCCTAAGACTTGATGCTAAGTGTTATATACCAAGGCTGCCACAAAAAGAAGCGTGTAGCAAATTTAGGGAGATTGATCGGACGGTCCCGGGGCGTTCATTAGGTTCCACAAAAAACCGCGCTTTTGTTCAGCCCTCAGGAATTCTAGTAGCCGACTGCCTCCATCATCCATCATCCACAGACAGTACGATATCCTGAGAAGGAAAAAACTGAAAATGTCTCGATTATTCAGTAATATTGACAACTCTTTTAACACTACGAATATTAGCTTTACTATTGCCGACGACCTACCGGGTCTCCTAGGCTGGCTATCACCACTAGACCCCAAACTACGGCATCAGGATATCCGAGACCGCCGAGTCGAAAATGTAGGAGAATGGCTTTTACAGACCGAGGAATTTAGAAGTTGGTATGCAGGGAGTGTGGTGGGTGGATCCGATAGCACAGTTTTGTTTTGCTACGGAGATCCGGGAGCCGGAAAGACTTTTATTAGGTAGAACTTGAAGGAATGGGAAGAACAGGGCAAATGCTGACAGGCCGCGATGTTAGTTCATTAGTGATAGACAACTTATGCAATCAGGCCAGAGAACGGAACGTCTCCGTTGCGTGCTTTTACTTTGACTTCGCGGCACAAAAGGAGCAGTCGCCGACGAGCGTGCTGGGTGCCCTCCTCAAACAGGTTGTGACCGGACTGGAAGAGGTGCCGGAGGAGATAGTGCGAGACTACGAAACCCAGAAAACAGTCCTTGGCGGACGGGGGCCGCTGCTTTCCGATATTGAGGAGATGCTGCTAACAGCCTCTTCCAAAAAGCGCACATTCATCTGCATAGATGCTCTCGATGAATGTGCGGCAGCCAACCGTGTCAAGATTCTTAATTCTTTAAATCAAATCCTCCAGAAGTCCAAAAACGCTCGAATATTCATAACTGGAAGACAACATATACGGGCTGAAATCGGAAGCCGCCTTTCTGGAAGAGTAGCCACTATACTCATCACTCCTAGGAGAGATGATGTCATCAGATATCTTCATAAAAGGATAGCTGATGATACAACGCCAGATGCGATGGACACTAGACTGGAGGCAGACATCCTAAAGAGAATTCTTGATAATATTTCTGAAATGTACGTAGAACAGAATCGGGTGGGCTACCCCAAGATATCTACTAACAGATCTTTAGATTCCTTCTAGTCTCGCTAAATACTGATGCCATCCTACAAGAACCCACGATCCACCGCAGGCGACAGAAGCTCGGCGCGATGACCGATGGCTTGGGATTGGGGTACGCCTATAGTGCAACATTAGATCGGATAAAGGGACAAGGAGGGGAGAAATCGAGAATTGGCATGGCGGCATTGATGTGGATCTCGCACTCTGAGCGGCCCCTGAATGCCGAGGAATTGTGCCACGCCTTAGCAGTCGAAATAGGGTCGCCGAACCTCAATACGGACAATGTTCCTTCAATAAGGACATTGCTAATGTGCTGTCAGGGGCTTGTTTCGGTAGACAAGGAGGCTTCCACAGTACGATTAATCCACTTTACGCTTCAAGAGTACCTCCGGGCTCATCCCGAACTTTTTGGCACGGCTCACTCAGCAATGGCAGAAACTTGTTTAAGTTATCTAACTTCCCACCAGGTCAAGGCCCTTTTGACCAATCCTCCTCCCGATCTCCGGAGTACACCCTTTCTCGAATATTCCTCTCTATATTGGGGAATACACGCACAAAAGGACCTTTCAGATTGCGCTAAATTACTTGCGCTGAAGCTATTTGACGACTACAATAACCACATATCTATCAAAATCCTCTTGGGAGCACAGGGGCCTTACTCGCACTTTTCTGGTTTCGACGAACTCTCCTTGTTCAGCGGTCTACACTGTGCGTCAATATTCGGGATCGTTGAGATTGCAGCTAGCTTGGTAAGAGCGAAAGGCCGTGATATCAACCAAAAAGACTGTGTGGGCAGTACGCCTCTCGTGTGGGCCGCTTGGCATGGCCATGAAGGAGTGGTAAAAATGCTACTCGGACGAGACAACCTCAATCCCAACAGACCAGACAACTACGGACGAACACCACTCTTATGTGCTGCTTGTAATGGGCACGAGGGAGTAGTCAAAATACTGCTCGAAAGGGACGAGGTCAACCCCAACGAACCAGATAACGGCGCCCGAACACCACTGAGCTGTGCTGCTTGGGGCGGGCATGAGGAAGTGGTGAAAAGGCTACTCGAGAGGGACGACGTTGACCCCGGAAAGCCAGATAGCGGCGGCCAAACACCACTTTTCTGTGCTGCTTGGAATGGCCACGAGGGAGTTGTGAAAATACTACTCGAGAGTGATGACGTCAACCCTAATAAACCAAATAAGTACGACCGGACACCACTCCATTGCGCTTCTCAGAATGGCCACGAGACAGTTGTAAAAATATTACTAGAACAGGACGACGTTGGACCCGACCAACTAGACAACTACGGTAAAACCCCACTCTGTTGTGCTGCGGAGAGCGGGCACGAGGGAGTGGTGAAAATCCTACTCGAACGGGGAGACGTCAACCCCAGCAAACCAGATAACCGCGGCGAAAGGCCACTTTGCTATGCCGCTCGGAATGGGCACGAAACAGTGGTGGAGGTGCTGCTCGGACGAGATGACGTCAACCCCGACGAGCCAAATAACGACGGTCGAACACCGCTCTGGTGGGCTTCTCGGAATGGGCATGAGCGAGTGGTCAGGACCCTGCTGGGACTGCACGAGGTGAACCCAGACAGACAAGATATCCGGGGCAGAACGCCTCTCCTGTGGGCAGCTTGTAATGGTCACAAGGAAGTGGTGAAAATACTACTTAAACGGAGCGAGGTGTACCCAGAAAAATCAGTTAACGGCGGCCAGACGCCACTCACCTTTGCTGCTTGGAACGGGCACGAAGAAGTGGTGAAGATACTACTCGAGCGGGATGACGTCAACCCCGACAAACCCGATGTATGCGGCAGAACACCAATAAGTTTCGCAGCCTGGAATGGGCACGAGGGAGTGGTGAAGATACTACTCAGACGGGACAGCGTCAACCCCAACAAACAGGATAAGTACGAACGAACGCCGCTCTTTCGTGCTGCTCAGAATGGCCATGAGGGGGTTGTGAAAGTGCTACTGGAACGGGGCGACGTTAATCCCGACAAACCAGACATATACGACCTAACGCCACTCCGGTGGGCTACCCGCCGCGGTCACGCTAGGGTAGTGGCGCTGTTGCTGCAGCCCCGGCGCCTACCTATATGACCTGAAATCTCTATCGTATCCACTTCCATTGTCATCTTCTAGTTGTTAATCATCTTTGTGCATTTATTCCATTTTTTTCTCATCCTCGCAAGATGTAGACGTGGGGTTATTTGAATAGAGAAAGAAGTACAAACCGCAAGAATTTTTGATATTCATGAAAAGCCATGCAATACTGTAGTTAGAGATTAAGTAAAGTATGATGGTGATTGGTTTCTGTTGAAACCTACCACGGCCCTAGTGTCTCGGTCTCTCACTGGAAAACTCTTTGTGCGTTTGACTTATATAATCGGAGCATGGAATGTTGGATATCGAACCGACCAGCACTAGCTATCAACTATGACACTCGATTAGTATGTGTATTGTTTGAGATGCGAGAGAGTGGTGGATTTCCTACATTTCCTTTCCCACCTTTCCTTTTCTGTCTCTCTGGTTTTTGCCCCCTCTCAGTGTTCCCAACGGGCCATGCCTATAGGCCGTAGGCCGGGCCAAGGCAGGCCGCTCCGGGAGATAGCCTAGGCCGATCTAGGCCGAATTCGAGCGGCCTGCGAAAGCCTACCAGGCCTGATAGGCGCCTATAGGCCCGGTGATTAACGTTGGGAAGAGATCGCTTTAAGGATATCATGATTCCCCCATCTCTTTCAACTTCTGTGTCCTCGATTTTTTTCTACAATTAATTAAATTAATTAATTAACTACTGTATCTGTAGTATTTCTGCTAATAAAGCGAAACTATTCTTATATTTTCAATGCTATTTAGTAATCGGAGAACATTGATTGTGAATTTTTGCCGCGGACGCTGCATAGTGGCTCACTAAGAGTAGGCTCGCCCAGGCCGGTCTATTCGACAATCGGTACTAAGCTTATACGGCCTATAGGCGGGCCCGGCCAGGCCAGGCTCAACCCTTACCAAGCCTACAGGCTCGGGCCAGGCCAGGCCCTAGAGAATTCCCATAGGCCAGGCCAGGCTTTGCTGCGGCCTAGCCTACCTGGCCCGTTGGGAACACTGCCCCCTCTATCTCTATAAGAGACCCTATAGCTCATGTTTCTTTTGACGAAAGCTCTCATTTATATTAGCTTTTTCTTTCTTTTGTTAGATAAGATCCACTCTTTCCGGTTGCCCTGTTGCTCCTGTACGGAAGGGAATATACCGTTAGTCCATCGTTCACCCTAGCAAATTGACGGTTTCCATTATGGACATCATGTGGCGGAGATCGCAATTGTATACTAGCACACTCTAGATGTGCGCTTGAAGGTGAGGTTGAGAGGTAGTCCATACATCTTAATCGTTCTCCTACCGTAAAGGGAAACTGACATAGAAAGGATTCTTCTATCTATGAAATCAGCTCCCATTTCAAGAATGCCGTTCCGATTTGGAAAACCTTCCTTTCGGCGGGCAGCCAAATATTTCGTTCATAATCTCCGACGCAAATGGCCTGCATAGCCTCAGATTTTAGAAGCAGTGTATAGTGTATCCTGGGCTCAACTCTACACTCTGTATATCGTACTGGTTACATTCAGCCCATATTTCCTTAAGTGACTTTTTTTTAATGAAACCCGCGTTCAGATCATTTCACCCTTTTCGGGCATCTTCAACTTCTAACCCTAAGCTTAGAAAACCGATAGTCCGCGATTATGTCATAAAGTAATCAAGAGTGGTGAAAGCTAAATTTGGGCTAGCTGCTCGGAGATGACAGCACCGAATTGTACTACAGTAGCTTGAGACAAGTGGTAGTTCGGACTATGGTCGTCCTAATGGCTTAGGCTCAGGATACCCTTAACTAAAGAAAGACTAAAGACTATCTGCGTGAAAGGGGGTTAGATATGGGAGGAAGGTGTCTTGATCTTTTTTTCTATCATTGCACTTAGGAGGGAAACAAGCATCCTTAAATACATAACTCAAAAAACTTTTACATTCTAACTTCTTTTCCAAGACTCTCTTTCCCCACGATAACATTGGCTGCGTCTCTTCTCTCTCTGTCCAACCTCTCCTGACCTCTTCACATCCGTTCCCTCCATTCCCTCCCTTCACCTCTCTTCCATTCCTGACGCTTCTTCTCATCTCTTCCCTCCTTCCTCATATCCCCAATGCGCACCCAGCTCCTACTTCGTTCTCCGTTTTCCAGATTATTCGTGTGTCCTTTATGTGAGAAGTGATGAATTCCAGATATGTTTGTCGTTGTTCTTGAGATGTCAAGGTCCTGCTAGCAATCAAAGCGCCAGTGACTCACAATACTAACCGGGTGAGAAATCAATTATTTTGCAGTATTCTAACTACAGTGCAAGCCATGCCCAACTCTTTAAAGCTAAAGCCAATTCTAACCGGAAAGGGCCGGTATTGAGCAAAGAACAGAAAAACGCGCACGGGGAATCACAGCTATCGGGAATCACATTTTCTCTTTCAAATCATATTTTTCTCCCGGATATTAATATAAACAAAGGACCAAAAAGGCAAAGAGTAGGGGAACGAGAACAAACGATTAACATGAGATTGGCATTCCGTATGAGCATGTTGCCGTGAGAATCGGTGAGATGAAAAGACCACCTACTTTACTCGTGTGAAACCCATTCTCATATAATATCAGATATCGCGAAATAGGAGCCAGAACGTACACCGTGAAAGGAGAAAATAAAGAGAAACCAAAGCCGCCAAACGCCGAGCAAAAAACAGACACCGTATAGAACCGCACTAACGGTTGCTAAAGCAAAAAAGGAGGCAATATGATGTACTAAGACTAGTAAGTAGATAGGTAGGATGCGAAGGAGTAATACACATAGGAAGAGCAAGGAGAGCTAGAAGGGGCAAATTGAGGAATGAGGCTTAGCAGCCCGACGGTGTAGTCTACTAATGAGAGGGGTCGCGGGGAGGAGCTTTTGCCCTGAATATCAATATCTCCGGACCTTTTTGGAAGGGCGCTGGGATGACCAGGAGGGAGCATCTGGGGAAAGGTCTATTAAGCTTCCACTGCCTGCTGACTGGGGAACAGAGGCTGGATTTTTGAATTGCCACTCTACAATTCCTGCACGCTGCTCCTCTGAAGTATGCGTAGGTGCTGTTTGCCTGGTGGGGTCCGCCGGGCCCTTGCTGACTCCATTCTGCTCTAAGAGCGTTTCCACCACGCAGTTGTGTCCACATTGCGCCCACGAAGAAGGCGTTTGACCATCTTTATCGGCAGTGTCGGGTGCGACATCCCCTCGTTCCAAAAGCATCTTCACAATTTCCTCAAGCCCTTTTTCGGTTGCCCACGAGAGAGGAGTTCGACCGCCTTTATCCGCGGTGTCAGGTTCAACATCCTTCCGTTCTAAAAGCATCTTCACAATGTCCCCATGCCCTTTTGAGGTTGCCCACGAGAGAGGAGTTCGACCGCCTTTATCTACGGTGTCAGGTTCAACATCCTTCCGTTCCAAAAGCATCTTCACAACATCCCCATCCCCATATTCGGCTGCCCACGAGAGAGGAGTTCGACCGTGTTTATCCGTGGTGTCAGGCACAACATCCTCCCGTTCTAAAAGCATCTTCACAATGTCCCCATGCTCATTTCCAGCTACCCATGAGAGAGGGGTCCGGCCATATTTATCCGCAGTGTCGGGAGTGACACCCTCCTGTTCCAAAAGCACCTTTGCGGCCTCACTATTCCCATTTTCAGCCGTCCACGAAAGGGGTGTCCGGCCATCTTCATCCTTAGTGTCGGGAGCGACATCTCGTTCCAAAAGGTCCCCCACGAAATGGTCAAACCACCCCGCAGCTCCCAACGAAAGAGGTGTTCGACCCTCTTCATCAGCAATGTCTGGAGAGACATCCTTCCGTTCCAAAAGCATCCACACGATGTACTTCATCCCGGTCCGAGCTGCCCACAAGAGTGGAGTCCGACCGTCATGATCCATAGTGTCCGGATTAACATCCTCCCGTTCTAAAAGCTTCTCCGCGACAACGTTACTCCCACTTTCAGCTGCCCATGAGAGAGGCGTCCGGTCGCACATATCCGCAGTGTCAGGGTCGACGTCCTCCCTTTCCAAAAGCATGATCGCAGCGTGGTCATCCCAGTTTTCAGCTGCCCAAGAGAGCGGTGTTCGACCGCTTTTATCTGCGGTGTCAGGTTCAACATCCTTCCGTTCTAAAAGCATCTTCACAATGTCCCCCTGCCCATTTCCAACAGCCCAAGAGAGAGGTGTTCGGCCCTCGTTATCTGCACTGTCGGGACTGACATCCCCTTGTTCAAAAAGCATCTTCACGATACCACCGCGCCCCATCTCAGCTGCCCACGAGAGAGGTGTCCGACCTTCTTCATCTGCACTGTCGGGAATGACATCTTTTCGTTCTATAAGTATCTGTACAATATCCCCATGACCACCTCCAGCAGCCCACGAGAGAGGTGTTCGACCCCCTTTATCCGTAGTGTCGGGAATGATATCCTGCCGCGCTAAGAGGATCTTCACTATGACCCCTTGCCCATTTTTAGCAGCCCACAAAATCGCTGTATTACCCGCCTCATCGGTTGCATCGAGATCCCATTTCTTCAGCTCTAATAAAGCAACTACTATCTCGGGGATCCCAAAATACGCAGCGCAGTGGAGCCCTGTAAACCCCGCGGGATCACTCCGACCAAACTCCCTGTTCCAATCATAACGGCTACGGGATAGAAGTATCCCAGCTGATACATGCTTATCGAATCCATCGAGAAGTCTCAGTGAGAGTGTGGTCACACTTTCCGTGATTTCCCTCTTAGTATGTGCTCCCCAGAAATCTGAGGCATATGGGAGCAATGGCATCGCTAGCGGGAACCGAGTGAAGACAGGTGGAAGGTCCCTAATGCATTGAAAGTTGAGGTATGTTAAACAAACCTGGGCAATCCGAGAGTGAGGAGAGTGAAAAACGTCGGTGTTATTTGATAGATACTCTTGCAGAGTGTAATGGATAAGACGTACAGTGAATGAGGATGCTTCAACTGTTACAAGTCCTAAAGAGCATCCCAGAAGTGTCTCTGTAGCGGGAATGTTGCGAGGATTCAGGTCTGAGGACCCGATTTCTACCCCCATGGCATGGCATAACTCGTTCACTTTTAAGGGTCGCTCCGAATGTGATAGCCACATTAACACCTCCATGCCGACCCTTGACTTGCTTCCCTTCTGCGCCTTTATTCGTGCCAGGGTTACCGAGTACGCGTCTCGAAGGCCATTCCCTTGGATCATCTCGTCAAGCTTTCTCTCTCTCTGGTGGATCGTGACCTCCTCTAGGACCGCGTCAATGTTCAGGGAAACGAGAAGAAATCTGTGCTCTGCTATTAGTAAATATCCAACAAGGCCTGGATTGATTAAAGTGGTTGTTTCTACCCACATTTGGGAAATTTTTCCCGGAATGACGCTCATAATCTTAGCCCTCAAACTGCGGTCCATCGCGCTGGGTGTGGGATCTCTGTCCAATTTCATCTCTAGGTATCTCATAATATCCATAATGGTAGGAGTGACGGCAGTCATGATCGCTTCAGCGAAATATCTCTTAATCTCGTCCTCAATGTGGGGTCTCCCACTAAGGAACACCCGTGTAGTCGGTGAAGCCCGTACAATGTCCCTCAGTGACTCAAGAAGTTCCCGTCGATCTTCCGGAAGACATTCATCTAAACCATCGATACACACGAACACTTCCGGCAGCGATGCGGTAGTTGTCTTGAGTATTTCCACCAAGTCTAGAAGTTGAGCAGCCCGTCCACCAAACCCCCTTTTCTCTTTACGAAATGCCTGCCGCAGGGGCTCCGAGAGTCCATCCCTCTCTAAAAGCTGCTTAAGGATTGCTCCCAACATGTTTGTTGCTGACTGCTCCTTTTGGGCAATCGCAGTACAGGCCAGCGACGACGATATCTCGATTACGAACTTGATCGCACAACCAATCGATAACTAAAGAGCTAATATTGCTGATCGTCAGTGATATCCACCTGTCAGAGAATCACCTTCTCACTAACCTAATATGTGTCTTCCCCGCACCCGGGTCGCCGTAGCAGAACAAGACAGTCTGCTTCTGTCGCACTCGGCTACCACTCCACTCCCGAAACTCCCCGCTCTCTAGAAGCCAACTTCCCACACCATTCACCCGGCTGGCTTGAATGCTTTGGTGTCTGTACCGAGGGTCAAGTGGTGAGAGCCACTGCCTAATCTGGTCGTCTTCGTTGTCCGCTTTGCTCACAGTGATGGTCTTGTTGTTCAGGGTGAAGGTGTTACTATTTGTTACGTTCCCGCAGTTGACATTACTGGAACCGAAAGATTGCATATTTGTTATCCCTTCCATGGTGCGTTTTATGGGCGCTTTGTTTGGGCCGTAGATGTGGTTCCGCAATAATTCAGGGGAGCAGACGGGTTTGTGAGCTTCTCGTGCTCGAGAAAGGAGGGTCGATTTTATCTGCCCCGGCAGCAGTGCTGCCCAACCATTTTTACGCCAAGAAACACAGGTAGAAAGGAGGTAGTCAGGAGGCGGCCATTTCCGGCCAAGCACATCACAGGCATCATAGGAGGTAATGAAACACTGGATCTTGAGCCTCCGTATTATAATGATGCAAGATAGTTCGGTACAGTACCAGATCAGGAGGTTCCGTCTGATGCCCCTATTACACGAAAAGTATCCATTTCACCAGCTCTCTCCCAGAAAACTAGCTATAAAGATCTAACAAAAAAAAGCTTTACAGAGCACTAGTAAGCACCTAGATGACGTGGGAAATTTTTAAGCGAGAAGAGAAAAGGCTATTTGAGTGCAATGCTCCTTCGTATGAGCCCCACGCAAAAATCTACCTGCAGGTCACTTTCACAATAGCCGATACAATCATAAACAATGAACATGGCTTTGATCCCTTACGCTCCTACCTGTGGGGGTTTAAGCGAACAATAATCATCTAGCCGATGGAAAAATGTAAAATGTCCTCCAGAGGGTAATATTAGGAATTGTCTATTTAAAAAGGGTCTATTTCTCGCTAAATTTGGTGTAACAGCGGGCCTCGGAGGAAGCTTTTGGAGAGGGTACTTTTTAAGATACTTGTATTAAAGAACCCCCCCCCTCCTAACCCCCGATTCGATCACCGAAGGCCTTCCCCCCCAACGCTGTCCGTAAGTGTCTTCAAGGCTGTACCGGCACCGATACTCAAGTGCGGTACAGTACTCCGGTGAGGGGAAAAACATTGGGTCAAGCAGGGGAGTGGTGGAATTACCGTAAGAACTGGAATAATTGAGAACGCCACTTTGACGTTGGACTTGCCTTTCCTAGTAAGGTCTGTTGTCTCAGCTGAGGGCTGAAGGATCTTTTTCTCTGTGCTTCCCCCGCTCAATCCAAAGGGAAGAATTCTGGATGTCCTAGCGCCATTCTCAATTATTCAAGTTCTTACGGAGATACAGCGCCTAAGTTTTGTATGTCCCACAAGCGAGGCTTGCTGCCCTTACCCCCTGTGGAACATACAAAACTTAGGAGCTGTACCTCCGTATGGTATCATAACAGCTCTTGTTGTTCGCTATCTCCACCAGAGGCTGCATCTCCGGAATCAGAGACAAAATGTCTTGAAATGGGTTATTTCCTTCTTATGATGGACAAGCTCACCCTTGATGCTGTGTTGGATCTCACTCATAGTCATACAAGTACGCAATTCTGCTCACTTGTCAAACCAAACCGATCCTAGACCAACGGAGATAGCGAACCGCAAGAGTCTTGACTGTGCTCTAATTAGTAGCTTCTTTAGTTTTTTGGTTCAATGCGGTATCTAGGACATTGCTGGCAAGCTACTCGTGCTCGTACTTGTATATGCACAGGCCTCTACTACCCCCGCTCGTCCTAATGATTCACACTTTCTCCTAGTACGTCCTATCGGGCAATCAGTGCCAATCACCCCCCACGACATTTGCAGTACGAACAAAAATTTTCACTCAGCCACTTTCACATTGATTTTTGATATCACCTACCGCTACTTTGTAATTGACCAACATATCTCCTGGTCGGTTGAGACAGGCTGAAAATTGGTCCCATGCATTAGCTACGACGGGTCAACTGTACACAGCGTGCAGAAAAAAACTCGGTTGGAACGGAGAGCACACAACAGAGTGCTAGTTCGGTAGGGTAACAACCTAGGTGGATGATAAGAGGTGAACGGTCGGTACTCTTGGTGTCAACGAGAGGTGTCAACGGGAGGTATCAACAGGCCAACAGCTTGACGGCGAGAGGAATCAATAAGTTTTAAAATCAACATTAAAAATACAAGAAAAATTTCGCTTTGTTAGCAAAAAATACAAGAAAAATACTAGCTATACTAGAAGAACTAATAGGGTTTATTATAATAATTATGAAATAAACTGCTCTTAGGATATTTCATAATGGAGTGAAATTCACAGACACCTATCCACCTACCGGCTACTTCTAGATCTCTGCTTCCTGCCTGCTACAACATATATGTCCTTTCTTGCTTCCTGCTACAAAATATCAGCCACCTGCTTCCTGTCTTTGCCTACTTCTTCTGCAACCTGAACTTGCAACCTATCCACTTGCCTTCTGTCCACCTGCATCCTGTTCAGCCTCAACCTCTTTTTTCATCTTTCACAATCTCTTCAACTTTTTCCAATATAATGCCTGAGGGTCTTACCTACATGGAAATGAGAAGAATTCTTATAGCCGAAATTCCTCCTAGACCTTTTAGAATTCAATCAAAGGAAGAATTCCATAGGAAAAATCAATTTCCTGGAAGTGACCCATTCTTCTTGAACCATACTACCACAAGGACTTCTTTCTCAATCCTTTGGAAATTGAGACTTGGGGTAAAGCAATAGCCTTTTCTTTGCCCAGTAGGTATTCACTATTTTCTTCAATTAATTATATTAATACTAATAGATTTCAGCATTGTGGCTTAGATGGCAGTTTGCTTGACATGGTTATACAGTACCTGTGAAAACCTCTGAATATAAACAGATTCTAGATTCATGGAAACTCAATCCTGGATCAAAAGAAAATGTACATATTGAGATCGCAATTGTGGGTACTAAGATGTGTATGGTTTTCTAGGATAGAAACAGATTTATGCAAGCCTCAATTGTTCCTAAATATCCTACAACAGAGTCAATGGGTATCTGGTATGATACCACTCTAGCACCTTGTCCAATTCTTAGTTTTCCAATCCTTAAAGTCATCCTTCTTCACCATCAAACCCAACAAGTTCTCAGGCATCAGTAAATAGCAGTCAATATCCACCTTACAGATCCAAAATTCAACCATCTATAGAATGGTATTGGTACCTCACCTGCAGTTGAGATATTGCATCTGGCTGGTATACACCCGGAGGAAAAGATAAGGGAAGTTTGGAGGACATTTTTTTCCAGAAACAGATTAATTGATGCTATTAATAGGTTCTTGTTAAAAGTACGTTGTATTTTATATTTCAATAATGAATTTATATTAATATTGAATAAATAGGGCCAATCATCGTAATACATTTCCAGAATTTCAGCCAAGAAAACAGCTCCCTTTGTCTTTGAATGGTCACCTGTAACTACCCGATACTATTATAGTCAATTCACCAAAGTCTACAGAGAAGAAAAAACTCTTATCGCCTACTCCACCTACAACAATTGGTTCGACCAAGGCTTATTACATCCTGATATGCCTCCGCTACCAGAGAATCAGGATGAAAATCAACTTACAGAATCAGAAAAAGAGAAAAAGAAAATGCTACAAGTATATACCATAGAGTTAGGTTCTGGGTAGCAGTAGGTAGAAGGAACAGAATTCAAGAGAAGGAGCAGGAGGTACAAACAGTGACAGAAGATGAGGAGAGTGGAAGCGAGAAGAAGGAGGCGAAAAAGAAAGAGCAGAGGTAAAAGAGATCCAAGTACACTTATACAGCTATTTGGAAATAGCTAGAAGGTGGTAAGGGTAGGTTATTGAGTTTTGAAAAGGCTAGAAAGACAGGGGAAATTGCTTGATCAGGAGGCGGGGAGAGCAGAGATTGGGATTGCTAGCTTTTATGACACACATGAAGAGGATAGAGATAGGGAAAGTATGACAGATAAATATAGTGATAGAGTTAGTATTAATACTGGGAAGAAGACCAAGAAAGAGGAAGAGATGTATAAAGGATGAGATGTAAACATGGGACAATTAGTTAGATTTTTTCTTCTTTTAAAATTCTAAAAGCCTATAGATTTTAATATTATCAATAATTTAATAGCTTACTATTTGAATATATATTTGTAATAGAAAAGAAATTAGAAATCAGTAGCACCAATTATTTTCTATAAGTACCAAAGGCTATCATATGAGGAAGTACCTGGCAAACTAAGACAATCTCACTGAAATGCCTGCCACTATGGTTCCTCTGGGCCCTAAGGTTTATAGTACGCTCATGATCATTGGGAACAGTAAGGTCCACCGATCTGAATGTGGAAAACTTTCCGACAAATTGATTGTAGAATGTTCTTTTGAGCTGATGACAGTTAGTATATCCTCCTCTGTCATCAGACTAATGAACTAGACTTTGCAAGAGTATTAATTCAATAATGTAGGCCTGTTCATGCACACTCATTGGCTGATAGTGAAGGTTTATTTAAGGTACCTTAATTTCCCATATGTTTGTATGCTTGTGCTACTTTCTAATCCGGCACCTTTATTACATTTTCTGAAATATTCTTCTGATTACAAGAAAAATACAAGGAAGGCAGAAGGTGGAGCATTCGACCTCTTCTGTGCTGGGGCTTCTGATTTGATTTGAACAGCATATATCCTATGACCTTTTCTTGCTGTATTATGAATGCAACTGGTATTGGCTAGAGCCATATTTCTATAGCATCAAGTCTGCCAGCTATAAGAGGTGCACAGGACTCAATCAAGCTATATTATTCAGGCGTGAGAAGATAGTGGTCACATTATAGACAATAGAGCAATAGAAAATGAATATTGTTTCTGGTGATTCAGTCAGTACATCTTTGTGGAAGAGAGTACCGACTACCGCTTATAGGCAGTCATTTTCGGGGTACTAGGACGGACCATAGGCAGGAAGGTGATAACTCGACTGACTGTAGTGGACAATGCTCCCAGCACTAGGACCTCCTGCTGTAACGGGGGCACTCTGTAGGAAGAGGGATCCTAAGATTGCGCCCACACTGAAGACTCAAAGTAGAAGTAAAGATAAATATAGTGATAAAGATAATTCAAAGTAGAATCAAGCGGTAAAACTTAATATCGTTAAGCCTGAAAGCTTGACGCAATAAGTTCTTTCGAAGATCGTTGGTCATCAGAATAGGGTGTCTCTCGCTTTAGTTAAGTAGAATAATGTAAAGCCAGAGGACACCTGTCAAGCATACTGACCTTTCGCGAGCACCCAGCTCAGTTCAGGGCTGTCCAACTCACCCACTGAGAGTGAGCTAACACTCGGAGCCAGTCGGATTGCTCGGATATTAACTATCTCCACAAATAGAAAGTGCTTCCGGTGATGTCTCTCCAACTACATCTGCATGAGCAAACACTCTTTCCGATCGGTAGCATATCAGTGGCCGACCGACATGCCCACGGTAGAGATAACATCCATTGGGACTCACTGGCCCAGCGGTGGGTTCATCTATACAAGCTACGCGGTCCATCGGCAAATCTACTTGCGTATTCTAAGCTTCTAAACCTGACTGCATGCTCCCACGATAAGAAATCTCCTGCTGTCTGACTGCATGAGCGCTACCCACAGCCAACCATGCGGGACCCTCTTAAATCGTGACAAGACTCACACCTCTAGTGTCCACTAATAACCCATGGTAATGCTACGGTTCGCGGGGTGGCCTGGGACTTGCTTTGGGGTGGTTGTCCTGGAAGCCTTGCAGCTTGCCCTGTCAGCCCCGAGCCCTCTACTGTTAATCATACAACTACCCGGAGGTCAAAGTATGCCCGTAGGTGGTTCCCAGGTGTTATCCAGGTGGCGCCCCAGGAGGCGGTCACCCTCACACCCCTAATATATCGTGCGAACAGATTCTGGTCGGTTGGACGGCCACAACTCATAGGTGTTGTGGGAGTGTTCCTATAGATCTCACTTTACTAGGAAGCACACAACTATACAGCCGTACAGTGCTGTAGCGCCATACCAAAGCTGGGGCCGCAAAGGGATATTAAGAATATCCCCTGAAGGTTACAGGAGGTTCGGACAACTCCTGCTGCGCCAGTAGCCCGTTTCGTGCCCGATGAAGCGGCCCTGTAAACATCTACCAGCTCCACTTTAGTGCGATAACTGCCCCCTAAGTCCGCAGATGACTTTGTCGGTAAAGGTACGGTAACTGGGGTACCTCAGTCGGGTAACTGGGTCCCTAAGGTAGGGTAATCATGTTTCCAAGGTAGGGTAACTTTACCCTGTTATGCGTTTGTTGCCTTCAGGAGTTCGCACGACTACATATCATCAGCAAAAATAATACCTTGCGTCGTGTGCGCCCCGTGCGTCTGACGCCTGGGACGTCGGAATGCTAATCGCTAATCAGGACGTAAGGTCGGATCGACGTCGCGTCCTGACTTTGCGTCACCTAGCGGCAACCGTCCTGACGCCATCCAGACACGGACCCCTACGTCCTGTGCGTCCTGACTGCGTCTGGTCCTCCTCTATTACCTCCTGACTCCCCCTAATCTACGACGCTTCGGTTCCCACTGCATCGGGTCCTCCGCTATTGCGTTCTGACTGCGTCAGATCTATGACTCTCCCGCTCTGATTCCTGTTCCTTCTCAGCCAACGTTAGGGCTTCACTCATCTTCAGATGTCGCGTCCAAATGTTTTCACACCTTGGTGACCTCGTCCGGATCCCACGATCCGCATCTCTCCCTTCCTGACGCCTGCCCACTTCTTCCTGATCTTACGCCCTATATATGCTGCGTCCTGATCTGATCGTGACTCTATCTGACGCCGCGTTTTCATCCGGACGCATGGTGTACTTAGTCTAATGCCATGCTGATCCTACGCCAAGGCACTTCTCTTCTTTCAAACGCTGTCACGATGTGTTTTACTATCCTGATCGCCAAGATGCACCTGTTAAGCGTTGCTTCTATTAATTCTATTTTGAATTCCTTGAGTTGGCTAGACGCCCTCATCTTAATAGGACTATGCTCCTCGCACACTTTCCTATATGTGAGCACGCATCCCAAAACCACTACACTACACATGCTCAGCATTCTAACTACCCGCATCTATGCTCGCACTGTCCCCCTGCTTCATATCCCACGGATGAGTAGTCTCCTCCGCCGGCTCTAGATCATCAAGGCTGAGCGCGAGCTGTCGCAATGTAGTCGGAGTCACAGTATTGTCCAAAGTTAGCCCCCCAGCCACCTCCTGTGAGCCGTTCGGAGTCTGTAGGTCCAAATCGAGGAAGCTGAGCAGCCGGGTTGCCGACACCTGGGTGAAATCGAAAGACGTGACAGTTTCCTGTGAATCGTTTTGGTTATCCGGGGCTCCAGCCAGGGCTCCAATACGCAGGTTGCTGGGAGTTTGACTCTCAATCTGTGAAGTTGGACGTGTCAGAATGGGTGGAGTTGGGCGTGTCGGAATCCGAGGAGTTGCCCGTTGGGGGGCTGTCTAGACATCTGACTCTGCACCTCTGCCGCCACTGCTTCCCAATCGTCAGTAAACCCTTCACGGCGATCTTCCTGTGTCCCATGCTCCTTCTCCATTTTCGCTTTGATGGTCTTGCGAATGTTCTTGAGGATCATTGTCTGTACCCAGTCTGGGCACGTGGCCCATGTCTGGCGCTGGCGGGCAACGAGGTCTTCCAAGCTCATCATGAGGTTAGCATCCTGGCCCGAACTAGAGAACACCAGGTTCAGGGTCAGGCTTACCTGCTACTGGGTCCGGCTTGAAGACGCATGTTTCATGATATATTCCGGTTTGCCATGCTCGCAGAGTATTGCAGAGTATGGCACAGGTTAAACATACCATGGTGCCATAGATGCGACCAAGAAAATCAGGTTCGGCAATCCCACGCATTTTCCTCCCCTTGAAGTACTTTCCCCATATTGCGTCAGGGATCTGGGGCGCGAGGAATCGATTCGTTACTTGCTGGGTCAAGTCCATACGCATTAGTTGTGGCCGGGCTATCACAAAGCGCACACTCCCCTCATACCCTCTCGGGGAACACATGAATCTATCCCTCTCGAGGAGGTAGTCCACCCTACGCGCAATCACCGTCGGGTCTCGGGGGAGATCGTAATATCTTCCAATACGTTCCTTTATGTGGAACAGAAACTGGGATCTTACTGCAGAGGGTCTGGTGCGTATCTGTCACATTTAGTAAGCTCCCACGACATGTGCGTCAAGTTTGAGTATCAGCCTCTACTTAGTATTTTTATACTTGCCACCGATGGATCAATATTTCCTGCGTCGGATATGTTATCGAGAGCCTGCAGCCAAACACGGTGGACCTCGGACATCAATACAGCGAGTGCTGGGAGAGGATTCACAAACAAGGTGTACCATAGAATAAGAGTCTTGGCCCGCACTATTACAGCAGCCTCGGCCGCTGTGGGCCTATTTCGCTATGAGTTAGTATCCGGCCAGATGTGATGCTCGTGTTGTTGATTATTGCGATGGCTGGGAGGACTCGAGCTCCAGACTCGGGATGTAGTGGGACTATGGGTGGCCAGCGGCGACGAATATGGTGGTACACTGGAAGATGTGAATGCCGGTGGAGTATACGCACCACCCTGAATTATACGTGGTCGAGCAGCTTGGGTGCGCCCAACTTGCGCCGCTCCTTGAGATCTGGAGGTGGTTGAAACTCGCACAGTTGAAACCCTGGTATTTGCTTGTCGTCTGTCTGCAGTTCGTGATCGGTGACGAGCCCCTGATCCAGTGTCGTCATCCGGGACATCATTGTCTTCTGCGTCTGGTGCTGTGTCCGATTCAGTTTCATCAGATCTGCGGGAGTTCTGGTACTCATCGCTACTCTCATCGCTCAGACCAACTGGCGCTATTTGTTGTTGTGCATCTGGTTCCCCCTCAGGTTCACTATACCCCGTGGTCTCTAAGGTCCTCCTTCTGGCGCGCTTCACGGGTCGTGATGTGGGGCGTCTTGTGGTTTGTGGTGGGGAAGAACTGCGACCGGACGACTGTGTACTGTGGGAGCTGCTTGATTCAGCAGGCAGTGTTCTTGTACTATGGGAGCTGCCTGATTTGGTCCGCTGTGTTCCTGATCAAGATCCCCTGTGCGCGGGTATGGCGTCGCGTCTACGCCGCTCCAGATTGCCTACTCGTGAAGTTGGTTGACTGAATGATTTGGCTGGAGGTTGTCTAGACATCGTAGAATACCGGAGACTGATGAAGATTTTTCAGAGAGAATAGGGATTAGAATGCGTGAGTGTAATGGATCCCAAGCGATGTGGATATTTGTAGTTTGTAGTTGTTGTGCAATGGAACGCGTCAGGTCTTATACGCTATGTCTTTTGGGGGGGGCAGGGGTGTGAGATTCAAGTACTATCACTCGGTATTGAAAGAATCTATTCAACTGCAAAAAGGGGTTTTCTGCTTGTTCAACATTATGTTTGTACTCTGGACGAGCTCAGGTATGATGTTCGTCTACACTCTGGTATGAAAAGGTTCGTGGTGTCAGTACAGTAGGAGGCGTTGCTAATATCAGTAGTGCCTATGCAAAAACTGGCCACAACGAGTATCCGTTAGCGACCCTAGGTCTGGCAAGACACAGGCCACGACCAATGCAGATTAGATATCTCAAACCTCATCTCCCGACGTCGAATCAACACCACTAAATCTCTAGATCTCTGTTTTCACATAGTGCATACCCAAGTCCTTTTGGCTAACGCCAGTCTAGTTATGGACAGAGAATGCGAGTCCAGCCCAAAGCGGAAAAGGTTATCAGACATCAGCATAAGGGGACGTAAGGATAAGAGAAGCTGAAGCAAGGGGCGCGCA
>Ga0307517_10003567_pt1 | contig 24145 bp, 31 predicted proteins | sample 23_EM_MG_FD_194515 | JGI IMG/M metagenome (GOLD analysis project Ga0307517, IMG submission 194515) | Populus trichocarpa ectomycorrhiza microbial communities from riparian zone in the Pacific Northwest, United States - 23_EM | ecosystem: Host-associated > Plants > Roots > Unclassified | place...
AGGATTTAACCGAGGTTTATGAGGGTATGGATGACCCATACATCAACTGGAGTTTGATAATTTTGCCCCCCATCCCTCACATGCCTCATGAGGTATAGGGGGCAAATGTGTACTTTTGCTGATGGAATGCGGTCACAACATCCCGGTGATCAATAAACCAGGCATTTCTGGCTGCCATTGCAAGTAGTAAATGAGAGCTAACCAGCTTGGCAACGAGAGCAAAGATCGCTCCGTAATCGGTGCCTTCCACTTGCTCGTAGCCTTTAACCACTAGGCAAGCCTTCAAGCGAGTAGAGCCATCGGCATTAATCTTTGTCCGAAAAACCCATCGATTGTCAATTGCGTTCAGGTTCGCTGCGGGAACATAGGTCAACGTCCCATTGGCCTTTAAGAATGCAAATTCTTCTCTCATTGCACTCTTCCAACCATTATGTTGATTGCAAACGATGGCTTCAGCATAACTTGTAGGATCAACAGCGATCTCACTGGCACTTACTCTATGATTGGCCTCGATACTTTGTGAACATGAATTGCTCTGCCTCTTTGGAATGTTGTGTTGAACTTCTATTAACAACCCACTTGGTATTGTTTCCGCGCTTGTATCAATATTCTCGTCTTCATTCAAGTCAACATTCAGACTTTCCTAATTGGCCAAATCGTGTAGAGTATCTCAGAATGGCTCATCGATAATGCGCTTGCCTTCTATCAAAGTTTCATCAAACTTTACATTTGAAGCCTGAATAATATCACTTTCCACAGGATCCCAGAAACACCAGATCTTAGTTGTATTATGCACGTAGCCCATCAGTAGACACTGCCGAGAGTGTGCCGAGAACTTGCCACTCCTCTGCTCAGGAGGTATTAGCTTGTATGCGGCAGACCCAAATCTTCGAAGATGGTGAAGCTCTAGCGTATCACCTGTAAGGACCTCGTAGGGGTTTCAACTATTCAGTGACGAGCTTGGTGATCGTGCGTGTAGGTACATAGCAGTATTCACTGCCTCTGCCCAGAAGATATCTTCCAGCCGGGAATCTAACAGCATTGATGTAGCCTTTGTAGATATTGTGTGAATTATGCACTGGGAAACTCCATTCTTGTGCTGTGTGTAGGGAGGTGATGGTTCAAAGGAGATACCTCTTACTTGAAGAATTCCATGAAAAAAGGTATTGTTGTATGGATTCCGTCTGCGGTCACACCTAAATCTCCGAATCGTAGACTCTGGATATTGTTTATCAACCATCGCTTGGAATTGGTGGAAGAGCGAAATAACTTCCTCTGCTATCTTGGAGCAAAGAAAGTAAACCTATGCCGTTTTGCTAAAGTCATTAATGTACAAAATAAAATAATGGTAGCCAGAATGAGATACTGCAAGTGGCTCACAAAGATCTGAATGGAGAAGATGAAAAGGCTTTGTAGTCTTTTGAATAGGCTTGCAGTTGTAGGATCGTTGCTGCTTCGCTTGAATACAAGTGATACACCTTTGAATAGTTGTATCTGCTTTTGCATCATTGGAATACGAGGTAGGAGGCAGGAGTTTCTTCAGAGACTCCAATCTGACATTGCCAAGTCTTAAGTGCCATATCTCCAGAGAGGATATTGTTGTTGTAAAAGTACGCAGAGGGCTTGTGGAAGTAGAACGATTATTCGGTAAAGGGATTTGTGAAGAGAAGAGTTTTGTCTGCACCGGAGTTGCCAATAGTTCATTTAATCCATCCCATAATATTGCAATCCCCTGCTTTCCGCAATAGCAGTATCCATTGTGAAATGTCAATGGAAGAATATTGTTAAACTGGCTAACATAGAATAGTGAGTGTTGAATACCGGCTACATAAAGTGCGGTGATAGCCATCCTTGAGGCACATAGAAAGTCCAGGAATACATGTCCAGTTCGAACCGCTTTAATCGTCTCGCTATTACCAACCGTAACAGGGATATTTTCTTTCAATTGCTGAAGGTCCACAAACTGGCTTGGATCACATGGAAGATGATGCGACAGACCAGAATCGATAATCCAGCAGCGATTTGTGGCCCTTGTCTCAAACAACTTTTGAGAGAAATGTGCATAGAATATTTGAGACTGCTGATAAGTAACGGTTATAGCGGTAAGGGCATGAACAACAGTAAGGTCAGCCTGTGTTGTTTCATTGGCTGCTGTTTGCATAGAACTCTGACCAGGGCGCCGATAATCTCCGCCTCCATCAGCAAAAACGGATCCTGGGCCTGATCTGCCGGGGTTGTGTCCTGACGCAAGCGCCGGATATTCTGCGTCCCATGCGTCCTGTGCTTTCTGACTTGCGTCGGAAGATTCCTTATCTCCTGACACAACATTGGGTTCTCCTGACGTCTAGACTACCCTAGACTCTCCCTCTCGTCGCCTGGTCATCCTGATCATGCTTGCTCCTCGTTCCTTCTTCTCTGCCCCCTGACGTATCCCGCCTCTCATCCCTGCTTGAGTACTCTCAACCAGAATTAATTCGCCGCTTTCTCAGACGTCGGTCTGCTGGGGTCTGGGGCACCAGCATCATGAACAAAAATCATTATATGCGTCGTGAATGTCCTGTGCATCAGACGCTCCGGACACTGCGAACCCTGCGAATGTTAACCGTTACTCTGGAAGCTATTCCCAATCCACCCCTGCACCCTCAACGTCCTGACGACGTCCACCGCCAAGCGGATGTATTCAGATGCCTTCAGATCCTAAGCTCCCACATTCCAACGATCCCCTCCCTGTGCCTGGCTCTTCATGGTGGAATTCAATTCCACTATAGCCTGTGGATGCTACACCGCCATATTTGGACCTCATCTGCATCAATTGCCATATCTGGCCATATGGTCCCAATGCCGCCTTAAGAGCTGAGATGTTCCTCGCGAGGGCATCATGATAGCTCACATATTCCGGAAGCCGTTTTGATGGCTTCGTAATACCTCACATGTAGACTCTCGACTGCGTCGTAATAGCTCACATATTTCAGATGCCGTTTTGACGACTTCATGATAGCTCTCACGCATACTCTCAACGGCGTCGTGATAGCACAAATATTGGAGACGCAGTCTCGATAGCTCTGCTATACATTCGTATTACAAAATGTCTTTCACAAAAGCTTTGGGGCGCCAGTGCCCCTGGTATCGTGACTTTGAACCTTATCTGCATCTTGATAATCTATTATTACTAGTCGACTGCCGTGACCAGGGCGTCCAGGACATCCTGGCCACAGCGTTTCTACGTTTCTGAGCTCTCGATCAGATCTCGCTCAGAAATTCACTCCAAATTGTTGCGAATTGTATCCCTGAAGGCGATAAACTTGTATTTTTAAGAGAGAGAGTGAAAAGCAAGTGAAAAGAATGAAAGCGTCAAAACAAGAAGGAAAGGCCACCGCTGGGAAATCTTCCAACTGTGGAAAGGCGTACGCAGCACTACCACCACCCGGTACATGTTCTACGCACATCTATTGTAACACAAATAGTCCTCACGGCTCCACCGATCGGCCAACCAAATCTAATAGTATAACATTTTGTGAAAAACAATTTCCCTAAAAACCCGATGGTTCACACATCGCCAAGTCTACAAAAAACCATTCTCTCTCAAGCCTGTGTCACTTTCCTGCGAGTCATACAGGCTCAATGATAGACGACTGGTGAAACCTAGAGGTACGGGCCTCACTTGCGCTAGTCCCAGTGTCAGCTCCTGCGAGTTACCTAGGGTCACCGGATCTGAATCTAGCATCGGTTGCCCCTGGGCAAAGGACGCCTGCTTGTAGCCAAACGACAGTTCGCTCACCTGCGACGCATCTTGACTCTGCTGGTGATGCAGTAACGCCCCACATGATTGTGGACAGGGGTCGGTTCCCGTACCACAGCTCGTCTTGAATCCCCGGTGGATAGCTGACGCCTGGATAGCTGACGCTCCAGTGCGGCCTGAACTGCGTCATGATCGTCAGGAAAGCCTTCACAACTTGCCTCTATCATCTGATGCTCTTGCTGGATCTTGTCTGTGATCGTCTCACGCAGATTCCTGAGCATGAGTTACTGTGTTGGATGTGGTACGGCACGCCAGGTGTTTTTCTGCCGTATGAGGAGGTCTTGCAAGATTGGTTAGTAATCAGAAAGAAAACTAAGGACGGGAGATTCAGCAACTCCTATGTCCTACTTTGTCACGCTTGAAGTCCGGAGAATCTGGATACACCCCGAGTCGATATACTCGTAGTTGATAGCACAGGATTGTACAAGTGAAACACACGATCTATAACAAGTTTATTCCTGTGTAACGAAAATACAATAGGACTGGTGATAGAACTTCTAGCTCTGCTGCTACGGGAGGCTTCAAGTGACGGGAAATAAGAGAAAATAGTTGAAGGACAAATACATCTCAGGGATTGCCGTTCAACCAAGTGTATTCTTAGACTGAAGGTCTGTTGAAGTCTGCTGTCTCCTGCTAGCCAGGAGACTGGTTTAAATACAAAACCCAAGAGTGATAGCCTTCCTGCAATCATGATCATTACCACTAGCTGTGCACATACCGGAATCCTGTAATCCTGCAAGACTAAAGAAAGAAACATAGCTGAGCCTCCACCGGTGGTACATGACCATTCCATACCTGGAATCCTAAATATAAACATCTAGTAAAGCAAACTAAACATAGCAATACGATAGCATAGCCTATCTGACTTAGAGACAGTGGCGGAGCTGAAATCAAATCAAATAAACCAAATATAAATCAAGAAAACATATAAGATCCTGCACTGCCCGCTCCTGAATACCGTTACCGGAACATGTACACATGTTACCATCCCTTATTCTGAAAAATCAATAATCATTCCAAAGTTCTTGCTGTCCTTAGCGCTCTCCTCGGTGTTTCCATAGGAGGCTGTCGTCATCTGTGGGGATATAATCCTGCTTAGAGCTGCTAGAATCATATGCCTCATCGTGATAGGGTTCCTAGCAGTCGTCTGGGCAATCGTTTGCTGTTAAGGGTGTGGAGGAAACTTCTATGGGTTTCTAGGAAGCTTTACAGTAGTGGGAGGTAATCTGGGGCATCGGTTCTGCTAGGTGGTTAGCATCCCAGTATTCCTGTATGAGTGCCAGGAAGTGGTCGAGATTCTCGATAGGTTCTCAGGAGTCATCTGCTGGCTTATAGCCATTCCAGTGAACCAGGAATTCGTGCCTGTTGTTCTGGCGACAGTGGTCGAGTATCTCCTGTGCTTCCCATTCTTCTGCATTGTCGATTAGGATGGGTGCTGGCTTGTCCATTCTGCGGGACTTGAATATATCAGGGTCGTTCTCTCTGCATTCCTTTAGGGAGGAAACGTGGAAGTAGGGTTTTTGGCGGGTCATTCTTGGTGGGAGATGTAGTTTGTAGTTGTCTGGTCAGGTAGATGTTCTAGGACCTTGAAGGGACCGAACCAGCGTGGTTCTAGCTTCTTGGATCGTGCAGGGATGGAGGTATAAGGGCGGCCTCTAAGAAGAACTCTGCTGCCATTCTTGAAAGGTTCCGTTAGGGGTTTGCAATGTTTGTCTGCTTGGACAGTCTGGCGGAAGGTAGCATGTGTTCTGGCCATGTCTACTTCCATTCTCATTGCTTCATCGGCGTTAAGAATATCGTCCACGGCTGGTACCTTCCTGGCAGATCTCTGGACAGAGTTAAATATCTTCCAGGGGCGTCCATAGAGGGTGTGGTAGGGTGAGATGCCTAGGGATGCATGAGAGGCGCCGTTTATAGCTGCTGCAATGGCTGGGAGGGCGCCGGACCAGTTGTTCTGTCTGGGGTTAACGAAGTTCCTCATTAGCTGTTTGAGGGTGTGAATACTTGGCTCAAGCTAACCATTCGTTTGGTGGTGGTATTGGGTGGCCATCCAGACCTGGATACCAAGGGACTTCATCATTTGTGACGAAAACTTAGAGGTAAAGCGAGAGTCCTGGTCAGCGACAATGCTGAGAGGGAGGCCATAGACATTGAAGATAGTGCTATTTAGCTTCTTGAGGATCTTTTCAGATGTACCGGCGTCCTTGATGGGGATGAGATGTGTATAGGAGGTAAAGCGGTCCATTATGACCATGATAGATGTATAGCCATCGGACTTGTTAAAGGTGCCGGCGAAGTCTATAGCTAGGGATTGGTAGGCTTCGTCGGGGTCAGAGCGGGTAAGGGATTGGCCATAGGGTAGAGTGGTGGGCTCCTTGTTAATCTGGCACTTATCGCATGATCCACAGTATAGGACCAAGTCTTGACGCATCTGGGGCCACTAGAAGAAGCAAGCTGCATAGGAGTAGCATTTGTAGGCTGAGAAATACCCGAGGCCATCATGGACAGTTTTGGGCATGAAATCTGGTAGGGATACCCCCTTCTCAAGAGGTCCTACCAGTATATGAAGGTTTTCGTGCCCATTGGTGTTCTGGGCAAGTAGAAGGCCATCGCGGATGGAATGGTGCAATTTATTATCAGTTTCATTGACCCTGGTGGAGAGGGCGTCGGTCTTAAGGGCTTCTCTAACTCTCTGGGCGAGGATACTGATAAGGCGGAAGTGTAGGGTGCTTAGGAATTGGTTGGCATTAGTTGCCTGATTGGAGTCATAGCCTGCTTGGCTGTAAAGGGGACTAAAGACCGGCGAGGCTATGGGCGGTGTGGCTAGGATGGTATCATTCATATGGAAGGGTGGGAGGTTCTCTGAAAGGCATGGGATATCGGGGAGCGAGGCCTGGCCTTCCTCAAGGGCTGTATTCGATGTTGAAGTCCCTATCCTGCTCTTTTCTCTTTGTCTTCTTACTCTGCTTCCTGACCTTAGGGTCCTTTGGCCAGTAGCCTGCATCTTATTTTTCATTCTTATGTATTTCACACCCATCATTAGTACATGACATGCAGCTCATTTCTGACTGTTGTTGTTCCATTTCACTAGAGATTGAGAGAGTTCTATTGCCACCCCAAGAGTTTCCAATCGATATTCTGCTGTCGTTGCTGGCTGCCCTTGATGTACCTGGCGAGAAAGCAGAGGCCTTACGCTTCTGGAAGCGAGTCACTGCATTGCTGGTGATCTCGTCCATAAGGTATTCAGGCCAGCAATGACTGACAGAGTCACTGCTGGTAAGGGTGGGAGAGGTTTGGGCTTCGCCTGAGTGGTACATGTCATCTTCTGATTCAGTGCTAGAATCGGTGGAGGAGGCGTAGCTTGTATTGATTTGTAGGGGTTGGGTAGAGTCAGGTAGCTCAAGGTTGTCATAATTGATAGTGGGGTCCTTGAGACTTATATCTAATGGTCCTGGGGTTCCCTCATGGATTCGGGATAGGTAGTCTGCTAGGAAGTTCTTCGCTCCTGGCTCGTATTCTATTTTAAAATCAAAGCGACTGATGTGCGTTAGCCATCTCTGCTGTCGTCCATTGAGATTCTTTTATGTCATGAGTTTAGAGAGGGTCTCGTGGTCTGTAACCACTGTAAATTGTCTGTGTAGCAAATGGGGAGAGAATGCTTCCATAGCCTCAATGATTGCGAGCATTTCCTGTTAGTGGGTGGGGTAGCTGCTTTGTGATGGCGTCAGCCTCCTGCTGTAGAAAGCTGCAGGTCTGGCTGCATCTCTGGTTGGTCCTTGGCCTATCCAAGTGCCGGTACCTGTAGGGGATGCATCGGTAAAAAGCCATATCATATCTGGCTTATTATAGTTGATCGGTCTAAGGACTTTGTGCTTATCTGCAGCTCGCTTGACCGCTTTGAAGGCTGCTTCCTGCAGATCTGGCCACAACCATTCAGCGTTCCCACTCAGTTCTATGAGCGGGGCTGTAATGGTGGAAATGTGGGGAATGAACTGCGAGATATAATCAACTATTCCAGTGAATCGCTGCAGTTCTTTCTGGCTCTCTGGTCTTGTCCAATCCATTATTGTCCAGATTTTCTCTAGTGCAGGGTGGATGCCATCATCATCTATCATATGACCTAGGATATTGAGGTTAGTGGCAAAGAAAACACTTTTCTTAGGGTTGGCATAATAGCCGGCGTTCTGCGGCTTACGGCCGGTGTTCGTAAAGTTCTTAACATGCTTTTCAAAGTATCACTGAAGACAAAAATATCGTCAATGTAGACCCATATGTTCTTCCTGATTCGTCGTGGAATAGGTCTTCCATAGTTCTCACAAAGGTTCCTGGAGTGTTCATGTCTCCTTGCATCATGACCTGGCTGGTAAAGCCGCTGAAGGGTGTTTTGATAGTGTTGTACTTGACATCATCTGTGTGGGCTCTCGTCTGGAAATAGGCATCACTGAGATCTATCTTGCTGCAGAATCGTCCTCTGGCTACTGCATTTAGTATTGTGCTTTGTTCTGGGATCCGTGTGTGATCTGCTTCTGTGTTATCATTCCTGAAGCAGAGGTCCACCAAGGGGCGGATTCTGCCATCGCTTTTGGCTTCCACAAACAGGCTGGCTCCTCTGGCTCCTCTGGGCACACTGGTTCTGTGGAGTATACCGGCGTTCATCTGCTTGTTTATCCATTCCTTGTATTTGGTCATCAGTGCTTGTGGCGCTTTGCAAGTAGGTGTCTGCAAAAGCTTCGTCGGGTCTCTGAGGCTTGTTCTGTGTAAAGTTCGTTACTGGGCGGGGCGGGGCGGGTTTTCACTCGCCAGGCCCCGCCCTTACAATGGGCCGGGGGGGATATTTTGGGGGTGATCCCCGCCCCGCCACCGTCTGGGGCAAGTCCCAGCTCATTCCTTGGATGGGGCCGCGTTTCTCCCCACCTGTTTTAACGGGGACCCTTCGGGGGAATGGGCGGGGCCGGGGGCAGGGACAGGGAACGATAAAATAACACGCTCCGCCCCGGGCCGTTCAGGGGGGGGGGGTGGAGAATTAGGCCGGGGGCCCGCATTTTTCGGGGCCCTGGAAGCCCTCTAATGAACACTAATTGTGTCCATTATCTTCCGTGCTGGGGGTAATTCCTCAGGTACTTCTTTGACAAATACCTTAGGGAACATAGCTAGGAAGTCTGGTACTGCCTGTGACTTTGTCATGGCTAATCAAGACTCTCTAGATTTTCCGTCACAGGTAACTCTGACTTTGTACTTGGAGAAGTAGATGCTGTTCTTCTGGCAATCGATGACCGCTCCTTGCCTTATGAGGTCGTCCATACTGATAAGGATATCATAGTACAATACTGGCATGACTAGCATAGGCACCTTGTCGACTTTCATCTTGCCTAGCTGAATCATAACCTCAACAGAGAAGTTGCTAGTTGATAGCGATCCTTTGACTGCCATCTTCAGGGTGATGGTGTTCTTCCTAGCTGTGTAGGGGATGTTGTGTGTTGTAATGAATTTGTTGGATATCAGGGTACCGCCAATGGTTCCTGTATCTGCGAGGGCTCTGGCAGGCTTGCCATTGATGTTGATAGTGAATTCGTGTGCCTGGAATGGCCTGTCTTTAGGTGTGCCTACTGTGGTCTTGTAGGTCCTGACAGAGCCACTGCCATCTAGTTCCTCAGTGCTGTCCGTATTGGGTTCATATTCGCCTTCACTCCTGTCAGGGCTTTCCTCTGAGAGGCAAACATTGTTGGTCTGAACTTCTTTCTTTGGGCATTTATTTGCCATATATCCGCTTTCGCCACAGTAGAAACAGGCTGCTTCTGCCTTGCGTCGATCTATTTCAGCCTTACTGGGCTTGTTGGACTTGGTATACGTTCTCTTCTTGGACGGGGCCTTTCCCTTCCCTGTATTCCTGGGCGTTGATGTTGTAGAGGGCTTGCGGTAGGTATTCTTTTTTTTGGTATACGGGTTTAGCTGCTAGAAGCTTGGCTTCTATCGCTGCCTTTGTAGCTGCCAGTTCTGTACATGGTAGTATCATAGCGTTCCACCACAGATACCATCTGGTCTGAGGTATCTTCTGGCCTGACCTGGGGCTCAACATTCCGGCGTGGTCTAGAGTCTATAGCATCGAGAAATCGCTGTTTCTGTGCATAGTGTGAGATGGATCAAGCTGCGAGGGATCTTTTGCAGTCCGCTAGGCCTCCAGCTATCTTTGTTATGCATGCTGGCTGTCCTCCAGCTGTCTGGCGGATATTCTGCCACTTGTGGTATATGTTATCGGTGTTTGTGAAGGCTTCAAATAGCGGCTATAGGGGTTGTGTCAACTGTGCTAGGCTGAGGTCCTCCACTTCTCTGTATAGCTTCTGATATGAATTGTTGGTCTTGCTTTCTGTGTAAGCGCCATAGTAGTCCGCCACGCCAGGAGAGTCGTGGTTTAGTCCTGATCTCGCTAGGTGCTTCTTGACTGTTCTAAGCCATCGTTTTAGTTTGTCTGGTTTCAGGGCTTCTCCTTCACCACTAAACATAGGCGGTTTGGGGAGCTTGGGAGGGGGCAACCTGGCTGGGCATGGGTCTGCTATGGTGCCTGTATGTGGGTCTGGGGCTGGAGGGGGTAGAACTCGTCATTCAGGGGGCCGTCTGCCCCTCCTGGATCTTGAAGGTCTTTCTGAGGAATCTGGGATAAATGTGCCGGGTAGTGATTGCTATCTATGATCTCTGGAGGGCGCTGTAGTTGGTGTCTGATTTCCGAAGAGTCCTAGAATGCTGGGTGGTCGCCACCTGCTTGTAGTGGAGCGTTCTGGTGGGCATTCAGTTTCCGAAGTTTGCTGGGCTTCTGCTCTTGCTGCTGCTCTGTCCTCAAGCCGCCGGACTTGTTTTTGAATGAGTTCCTCAGCTGTGAGGTTCTGGTCTTCGTCTGAATCGGTATCTAGATCTATGGGGAGGAGGTGACTGCTTCTGGCTGGTATATCTGATGAGCCTGGCATGGGCCCAGGGGTTGGTTCCTGTGTGGTTGGTTCTGGGGTCTCGTCTGTGGGTTCTGCTGAGGGATGATTGTAGGCCCCACCAGATCTGGTAACGCTTCTGCTCCTGCGTTGTGCTATTGTTAATGTAGCACCTGAGCCGGGAGTTCCTTTCCCTGCCGCTCCTGCTTCTAACTAGTTATCAAGATACTGAGAGGGTGATCAATCCAACCAGGGTGTTCCCAATCCTGAGAACAACGGGTTTTCACTGGCTGTCGGCAAAAGAACGTAATAGGTTTATTCCTGTCTAACGAAAATACAATAGGACCGGTGATAGACCTGCTAGCGCTGGTGCTAAGGGAGGCTTCAAGTGACCGCAAGTAAGATATAATAGTTGACGGACAAATACAACTCAGGGATTGCGTTCAACCAAGTGTATTCTTAGACTGAAGGTCGGTTGAAGTCTGCTGTCTCCTGCTAGCCAGGAGACTCGTTTAAATACAAAATGCAAGAGCGATAGCCTTCCTGCAATCACGATCATTACCACTAGCTGCGCACATACCGGAATCCTGTAATCCTGCAAGACCAAAGAAAGAAACATAGCTCAGCCTCTACCGGTGGTACATGACCATTCCATACCTGGAATCCTAAATATAAATATCCAGCAAAGCAAACTCAATATAGCAATACAATAGCATAGCCTATCTGACTCAGAGACAGTGGCAGAGCTGAAATCAAATCAAATAAACCAAATATAAAGCAAGAAAACAAAAAGGATCCTGCACAGCCCGCTCCGGTGTACGGTTACCGGAACATGTACACATGTTACACCATCGTACCATTGACACGATTGATGAATTCCGGGTCCAGCATCTCCAGCTTTCTCTTGCCATTGAAATACTTACTATAGATGGCTTCGGCAATCTGAGGTGCCAGGAACCAGAAGGATACGGGGTGCATCCAGGTCATAGTCAGTCACGATTAGAAGTCGTGGTTGGGTGACGGGCGGATACACACCTCATACGCATTTTACGTGGTACATGAACATGTCATCTTCGAGAAGGTATTCGACTCTACAAGCGATGGCAGTCAGGTCTTCGGTAGTCCATATAATTGCCATATATGATTTTTTATATGATGCACCAACGGCGCCCGCACGCCAGAGTGTGTTTGACGGATCTTTCGTAGTTAGGCAAGCACGTTTGTCTTAGTGATCTCGGACTTACAATGTGTATACTCTTCAGCGACGGGTCAATATTTCCGGCATCGGCAATCTCATCTTGCGCGCGACTCCAAACACTGTGCACCTCAGACATGAAAGCAACCAAGTTCGGGAGTGGGTTAACATAAACGGTGTACTGAAGCATCAGATCCTTTGCCACGCCTATTATTTCCCCCTCCACACCTGTCACAGTATTTTGCCGTGAGTTAATTACATGCCGGACACCCACGGTGCCTCTTGTACCTGGTTCGCCTGGTGGACTCGAGCTCCTGATACCAGAGGTTGTTGTGCCAGGGACCCCAAGTGGGGACGAATACCGTGCTATGTGTGATAACGGGGATGTCGCCGGGGACAAGGCTCTACCGTGAGTTATGGTCACATGGGCCGCTGGCCACCATGGGACTATTGCTGCCTTCTGTGAACCAGAGGTGGTGGAAATTCGCACAGTTCTTGGGCGATTGTTTCCGTGTGTCTCGACCAATCGTGGCCCACAACGACGTCTAGGTGTTGTCTCATCCACACAACCAATATGTAACGGGGGTACTCTGTAGGAAGACGGATCCCAAGATTGCGACAGCACCGAAGCCTCAAAGTAGAAGTAAGGATAAATATAATGAGAAAAATAATTCAAAGTAGAATCAAGCGGTAAAACTTAATATTGTTAAGCCTGAAAGCTTTCACTCAATAAGTTGTCTTGAGGATCGTTGGTTATCAGAATAGGGTGTCTGTTGCTTTAGTTAAGTAGAATAATGTAAAGCTAGAGGACACGCGTCAACCATTCTGACCTTTCACGAGTACCCTGCTCAGCTCAGGGCTGTCCAACTGACCTGCCTAGAGTGAGCGAATACTCAGAGGCAGTCGGACTCCGCCGATATTAACTATCTGCACAAATAGGAAGGGCTCCTGGTGATATCTCTCCAACGACATCTGCATGAGCGAAAGCTCTTTCCTATTGGTAGTATGTCAGTGGCCAACTGACATACCCACCGTAGAGATAATATCCATTGGGACTCACTGGCCCGGCAGTGGTTTCGTCTATACAAGCTACGCAGTCCATCGGCAAATCTAGTGGCCTATACTAAGCTTCTAAACCTGACTGCATGCTTCCACGATGAGAAATCTCCTGCTGATTAGGCGCTACCCACAGCCAACCATTCGGGACCTTCTTAAATCGTGACAAGACTCACACCTCTAGAGTCCACTAATAACCCATGGTAATGCTACAGTCAACGGGGTAGCCTGGGACTGGCTTTGGGGTGGTTGTCCTGGAAGCCTTGCAGCTTCCCCGGTCAGCCCCAAGCCCTCTACTGTTAACCATACAACTACCCGGAGGTCAAAGTATGCCCGTAGGTGGTTCCCAGGTGTTATCCAGGTGGCGCCCCAGGAGGCGGTCACCCTCACACCCCTTATATATCCTGCGAACAGCTTCTGGTCGGTTGGACGGCCACAACTCATACGGTGTTGTGGGAGCGTTCCTATGGATCTCACTTTACTAGGAAGCACACAACTACACAGCCGTACAGTGCCGTCGCGCCGTACCAACGCTGGGGCCGCAGGGGGGTGTTAGGAATATCCCCTGAAGGCTACAGGAGGTTCGGACCACTCCTGCTCCGTCAGTAGTCCGTTTCGTACCATACGAAGCGGCCCTATGAACAACTAAGAGCCCCACTATAGTGGGATAACTTTCCCCTAAGTCCGCAGATGACTTTGTCTGTGAAGGTAGGGTAACTGGGGTCCCAAGGTAGGGTAATCATGTTTCCAAGGTAGGGTAACTTCACCCTATCATGCCTTTATTTCCTTCGGGAGTCCGCGCGACCACATATAATGTTGCCCTGGAGACCCGTGCAAGTTTACTATGGGTCCTTTGCTTTATGCGAACATACCCTCCGAAGGTTACCCTGCCTAGTAGGATAGCTTTGGCCTACCTAGGTTACCCTGTCTAACCCTATGTCACCGAGTCACTTTGTAGACACTTGTACCAACTCATGTCTACCGGTAGTATACTCAGTATACTGGCCTATCCTCACTATGGTTACCACTTGGTATGCTATACGGGCTTGAGTCTAGTCCACTGTAGCTACCTATCTGTAGGGTCGTTACAACGGCTGCGAGAGAAGGTTATTAGCTAGGGAAACACAGATCATAGGTAAATCGGAAATGAACTCAGGATATACTAGTCGTGCTGCGGATGAGTGAGAGGTTGTGCTGAGCTCCGTGGGTCCTGTTAGGATGGGCTGGCGGATGGAAGTTGCGATTCTGATTTGGGAAAGGGTTGTGGAGAGAAGATAGAGGGGGGGAAAGAGAGAGCTTATATAGGCCGCACGAGGACCGTTTTAGTGGGGTTCGTAGGATTGTACACTGTACAAACTTCAATATTGATATCTTGAAAAGTCATGTGATCCAGGCACAAAGACATACCCTGGCCAGGCTTCAGATAAGGTTTTAAGCCGCAACAGAGCCCCAACCCGCGAGCAAATACGCTTCCGAACCTCTTCAGTCTGCCCACAATACCGTAGGGTTAGCATCCTCTTAACAAAGAATAGGTTTCACAAGTTAAACCGTGAATACCGGTAGGTAGCTTGAATGTCCGGACATTTTCCTTATCCTACTAAACAAACTTGAAGTTTCCCGATTTACCTCTTGAAAGAAACCTACCTTTCACTTTGAAAGATAGTAAGTTCGCTGCAGTCCGTCTGCCCATCAGCGCACGCATCCGCCAGACTATTTCAAAGAGAAACAAACAAACACCACAGACGATGACCTCCAAGACAACAAAGTGTCCTTATTGCAGGCGACATTATCAACAAGCCGCTGCATATGAAAGACACGTTTACACAATGCATCTTGATATTGTTCTATCCCTCAATGCGATTGCGGACGCGGCCTCCTCCACAGCACGATCTACTTTGGTTTGTGATGAACTTGAAAACATAACCGACTCAGACTACGAATCTGATTCCGGGCTCGAGATCGCTGATATCCATAAAGCAAGTGGTAAGATAGATGATATGCACAACGATTCAGACAGAGAAGACGTCTCCCACCCACCAGTCCACGTGTGCCCTTTGGGTCAAGAAACTATGCCCGGTGCCGGCAGACCTCTCTGCGAAGTTGCTGGCTATACAGAGCTCACCAAGGCCATAACCAATGACCCTTGGAGCCCTTTCTCATGTGAAGACGACTTTAATTTGGCGAGCTGGTTTGTCCGGAGCAGGATAGCCAAGTCGCAGATCGACACATAGTATGCCCAAGGTTTGGGCAGTACGGATAGCAGATTATTCCTGTGTGCCTATACCTTACGACAACACCTCGACGTACTTGACCCATTTCGTGAATACTTGGTGTGGGCGGAAGCCAGTATTGATGATGGTGGACATGCAAAAACTTTCTATTATCGAAATATTATTGACTGTGTCCACTACCTGATCCGCCAGGTTGCGTATAGCTCGGTTAGAGTTTACGCACCTATTCGAGAATATCATTCGAGTGGGGAGAGATTATATTCAGAGATGCATATGGCCGGCTGCTGGTGGGATATACAGGTATGAGATAGGTCCTGAGAGGTCTTGGGAGAGGTGTTTCCAGTGCTAACAGCCCATTCCGTTCCTTGGTAGAAACCTTGGCCCGCCGGGTTAACAGTGGTTCCCATTATCGGATTGTCTTACCAGATGCACCTTACCAATTTCTCAGGAGATAAGAAAGCCTGGCCAGTATACATGACGATCGGCAATATCCTTTCGCAGATGAGAAACAGGCCTGCCAAGATGCCAATCCTGCTTCTGGCATTGCTTCCAGTACCCCCAAAGTTCAGTGGCGAATCAGCCCGTGCCAACGAAGCCCAGCGGCAGACAAATGCGGATACCCTACAGGCTGTCTTCGATCTTGTCCTGGCACCATTACAGCTTGTTGCCCAAGAAGGAACGGTAATGGATTGTGCGGACGGTAAAACACGCCTTTGTTTTCCCATTTTGTGGGCCTGGATCGCGGATCATGCTGAGCATGCAGCCTTGCAAGGAATAGCGAGTGTGTCATTCCCAAGGTGTGAGGTTCAGTGTGAGGAGCTCGGTGGGGATCCGGGGCGGATATATGACCCTCGCGACTACATGCGATCTAGGGAGAAAGCCTTGAGGCATCAGCCGGCAGAAGCGGCCGGCATTGCAGAATACGTTCACCGGTTGGGCGACAAAATAGGAAACAATGTATTCATTGGATTGGATTGAGTAAGCCCCGCAGACCTACACAAGCCAGACCTCTTGCACAACATCTACCTTGGCTTATTCAAAATTATGATGGAGTGGGTGGAAGGATTCCTGAAAAAGCATGAATGACAACTGGCGTTCGATGATGCCTGGAAAGAAATTCCTCCTTACCCCGGATTTAGCGTACCGAAATAGGCTGATCGCGAAGTCACACAATGGCAGGGAAAGGAGATGCGCAATCTCGGCCATTGTATTTCAGCTGTATTGGCGTCCGCATTGCGAAATCCGGACAGTTCTTAGTATTATGATTTCAAGAGCGCTTTGAAGTTGATTAGACTGCTGGTTGATTTCTCTCTCATGGCTCAATATCGGAGTCATACACCAGATACACTTTTCCTACATGGAAAGCTACCTGCAGACATTTCACTGGACAAAGGACATTTTTCTCGAGTTCCGTACCTCCAAGGCTACTCGTATCTGAGCAGATCGCGAGGATCGGGAGCTAAGGGAACTGATGGTGGATCAGTGTGCTAAAGAAGTCCACCATAGAACCGTCGCTAATCGCCCTCGACAGGCTGATCAAGAGAGGGTTGAAAGGTCCAATTGGCGGGCGAATTTGATACGGCGTGAGAACCATGTCAACTTCATCAAGATGCACTACCTGACTCACTTTGCCTCCCACGTACAGCGTTTTGGATCGATATCGATGTATTCAACAGAGATCGGTGAACTAGCACATAAGGATCAGATTAAAGATGGATACTGCAGGTCAAACAAGAATGACGCCGCCCGGCAGATCTTGTCGCAATATCGCCGCCAACATGCCCTAGGAATAAGGGTGCAGAATATAGAAGCACTGTCGAAAGTTAAAGGTGTGATCGTGGCAGAAGATAGTGGGATGGAACTGCCGGCTCTTTCAAGTCACAGTACGCCTCACCGGGTTCTTAAAGGCCTTATGAAGAACACCAGCACGCTGACCGAAGTATGCGCAACTCTCAATATCCATTATTCCGACATGATGCAGGAGATCTTACTTTTTGCTAGGCAGACTGCTGCGGATGACCGGCGGTTGCTCACTGACCCCACCGAATGAGGGTTACTCCCTGTACAAGGATTTGCTCATCTTCAAATTCCAGTCGCTGACTTTTAGGAAACTGACAGGTTCCAGATCCACCGGGCCCGCTGCACTGGAACAAAGGCATTCCGTAACCGTGGCCCCAGAAACGATTGGGTATGGGTACAAACTCGTGGGGAAGCGAACTACGGAGATTTACGAGGACCGGTGGTGGCTCCTTTGCTAGCACCTTTCAAGATAAGAAATATTCTCAGTGAGGTGGGAGCTGTCCATCGGTTGGCATTGGTTTGCATACTCGGTCCGGTCAATAGTGGCAGATTTCAGATTGCGAGCGGACTTATTCGAGTCGGCAGGCGGGTCAATGGTCAAGACATGGGAATAGTCAGTATAGGGGCAGTGATTGGACAGGTGCAGGTAATTTTTAGCGGGGAGAGGCAATGGATAGTGAATCACAGGGTTCATCGGCGGAGGTTTAATGAAATATATTAAATTATTCTATCCAATTATGTACAGTATTTGTGCGAGTTAAGGCTGGGCACTTAAGGTGGCAGTTCCCATATTGAGTGTCCGACTTCAACTCGGCTGCGGGAGTACTACACAATCCACAGGCGTTTAAGGGAATATTTTCAATAGGTTGAATTGTTTTGCATGAATATGCGGCCAAGTTGAAGCCGTACACTTAAGATGGCAGTTGCCATATTGAGTGTCCGGCTTCAACTGGGCCGCAGGAGTAATATATGATCTGCGGGCGTTTAAGGGAATATTTTAAATAGGTTGAATTAAGTGGGGGGCCGAGTTGAAGCCGGCGACATAAGGGAGAGATTCCCTTAGCAAGTGTCCAGCTTCAACTCGGGCGCGTGATTTCTGCGGATGATTAATAATACCAATTGATTCTCTCCTCTGGCGAGGTCAACCAAAGTAGGGGGTCTCTATGGCGGCCGCACCGGGCGTCTTGGGAACAGTAAGGGAATGATGGAAGTGACAGTAGGGCACGGGCTAAGAAAAGCGGAACGTAGGATGTCAGCGGACGGGAGCGGACAGATCTAGGTCGCTAGAGGTGAGAGGGGATCTGGGAGGGCCGCCGGATGGGCGCAGTGGGTAAGAGTAGGCAGGAGGCCTGTAGACGAGAACATAAGAGGGTGGATACAACAGGAAGGAGCTGGGAGGGGGTGGGGTCAGAAGGAGCGCGTCGGACGCTTGGGAAGAAAGGTGGGGCGTCCGGGCGCACCAGACGCAAGAGATCAAAGGCCAAGAGGACTCAGGAGATCCGGAAGGATAGGAGGCAAAGAGCGGACTGGCTTCGTCTGGACGCGGGCTCGATACTTCTGGTGAAAAAGGATTTTTTGCTGATGGAGCTACTTCAACTGACACGATTTTGGATGTTGTGGATGTCAAAAACACGTGGCGTCACCATTCATCGAGTGTTTCAAGTGTATCAAGATATTTTTGATCATGTGGAAATGCAAATTTCCAAGTTAGAACGGAAGCGGATGCAATGGAAGGTTGATATTCGCGAGGGCCCAGTGAAAGCTAAATTGAAGGCAACCTCTTACTATGGTAAGATGGAAAGTGCAAGAGGTTTTCTGTTCGGCATTGGAACTTGCCTAAATCCCTATTGCAAACTCAACCTTTTCGAGAATGGGATCTTGATGCCAGTAGGGAGACTGAGTATGAGAAGTCATATAAAAAGGAGTTCATAGCGTATCATGATCTGTACTATGCACCAATAAATAATCAAGCACCTGACATGTCAATTCTACGAAGTGGTCTGAATAGTTGATTCAAACACCTTTACTCTTCGAGCCACAGAGCAGTTATCCTGAGTGAGGCACTAGTATACCTCGAAACTGATTCTGAGATTGAGCCGCCCGAGGCAGACAGTGAGGTTACGGATCCCACCCGCGAGGCCTGCCCAGCTGGGATTTTTTACGAGGCAAATATACTGGAGTGGTGGAAGGTTACTGCGGAAAGATTCCCCAATTTAGCTCGGATGGCTATGGATATTCTCACTGTTCAAGGGGGTAGTGTTAGAGTAGAGCGGGTGTCCAGCATTGCAAGAGATGTGATTCCCTATCGGCGCTCACGAGTCAAAATCAGTACAATTCGATCTTCAATGCTGGTGAAATCCTGAGAGAACGAAGAATTACGAAGAGAGCTGGCAGGTCACGATCGTGAACGGGAGGCAGAAAAACTCAAAGAAATGGCTGCTGCGGAGGATTATCGTTATTGGGCTGATAAGAAGGAAGAAAGTATAGAGAACGATAATGGCTGGATTTCCGATTACGACGAATCACACAAGCAAGACACTGAAGGATCTTTCGTTGATCAGGATGGCAGACGGGCATTTGGAAGAGAGCCAAAGGCTATTCTACCTGAGCGCGGACTAGTTGAACCTCAATATGCACAGCCTAGTGTTACGGGGTAGCTAACACGGTAGAATTCCGAGCTAACTAGGCCGAGGATATTCGAGACAACGGATTATAGGTCAGGAAGGCTCAGGATAAATTGTTTTGGTAAAGTAATAGAAGAATATTGTAATAACTTATAATATTGTTAAGGTCTCTTCTCTGTTGCTTGATGATGTTCCCAACCATCGGGGAGAGCCCTACTATTTATACTAATATTCACGCTACTTTGACTTCTCTAGTAAAGAAGTATCTTTCTAGGAATTCAGTTCGTCCGAACAAAGTGCGAACGCTGTTTGACCCTGAATCTTGCCCAGCTTGACTCTGAGAATCTCCCGACTGCTATTTCTTCTGAGGGTGTCCCCACTCCACCAGTAGTCAGTCTTCGATCTCTTCGTCCTGATAGACTATAATGGAATATGCAGTCTAAATGCCTACATACCAATAGTATCATGAGTATGGAGTGATCAAGTCCGATACTCATCTATCAATGCATAATGCGTATGCATTAGTAAGAGTAGAGAACTGGTTCTCTAATCATCGTTCCAATCAGTTAGCCATATCTTGAAACGTGAACTCTTTGAGGTTCCTGAGTAGTCTCCCAGATGCCTCCGGGAAGTCCCTACTCAGGAAGCTTGGGTTCGGATATATGCTCTCCCCTATGGTGACATATACCTCGCGCATAATTATGCAAGCTATTCCCGCTAGGGTAATACCAACCCACCTAGCCCGCAGTACATCTGGAAAGTACAACCCGCGCGATCCATAGACCGAAGTCCGAGAATCTGGCCAGCACACGGGAATCACATAATAAACCATCCAACTAGGACACAAACAAACCAAATCCACCTCCCATCGCCATCCATCAAACCCTACTGTAAGCAAGGTCATAGCCACAACCAAGCCCACATCCCGGCAAACCGGTCCCGCATCCCCTCCTCCCAAACATAAATCCAATAATCACATCCATGGACCGCCATCCATCCCGCATCCCACACATACTAATCCGCTTTTCCAAACATCCACTCTTCCATTCTTAATCGGATGATCGTCAAATATCTGTCACCAAAGGAGGTACGCAAGTGTGCGATGAGGCCAGCCTTTGGGAGCACAAATTCTTTGTGACACCCACAAGAAACCCAGCCCATCTCAGCAATCCACTACCGGATTGTCAACAATCATCTCCACACCTTATCCATAGAGTCCCAATCTTGACGCATCCGATCCCAAAACAAAGCTTTGGTAGCAACCGCACATACCGGTTTCCTCGTCCAATAACTACCCATTTCAACAACCCAAACGTCACAGGCACCACAGATCAAATTGCCACTATCCCAGTACCACTTTGAGGGAATATGTACGCGTGGCGAACGGCAAGCACCATTACCGAGACATCTTTCTCTGAGACATCGCAGGCATCTGTCAGACAGGTTGACCAAGGTCAATGTACTGTTGATAAGCTGTGTAACAGTCCTTTGGAAGGGATTACCGCACACCGTGACCACGCTATCATTGTCCATGTGTTCACACGGAATACCGATTCCTAAATTAAAGTGTGACTGCCACCAGTCGCGCTAATCGGGAACCCGCATATCATTGAACAAAGCCAGGAAAGGCAGACGCTTAACAGCAAACCGGTTACACTTAACCAAGTGAAAACGTTTGTCCCCTGTCCCACAGCCGTTATGACCAACGACATCTGTACCGCTGCGTATCCTTAGAAGGATATAGTGATCAAGTTGGCTGAGACCTCGTAGGTGTCTAGGCTTCTTCAGAGTTCGATTGTAATAACCGTGTCCTTCAGCCCCATGCCAATGGGCCCACTCAGTCTGTCGCAGGTCTTGGGCTAACATAGCATGACCAAGACCCAGAACGACATCAGGCCAATTCCGAACGTTCATGACACTACCCACCGCCTCCTTGGCCTTAGTATCCGCCATCTTGTTCCTGGCAATACCACAGTGACCTGGAATCCAGGTAATATAGACCCAGCTAAACCGATTGAACAGGGGTGTCAAGGTCTCCCATATGCCAGCGGATTCGCCTTCAGAATCCATATGTGCAATACACATAATAGCTGGGACACAGTCAGAAAATATACTGACCCTGCCATGGAACTCCGAGTGTATATCACGCAGTGCGGCGATAATGGCGAAGGTTTCGCACTCCACAATACTCCATGTGGAGGGAGTCGCAACTGCCTTCGCTCCTTCAGTCATGCCACATTCCTCAGTTGTCCAGGCTACCGCCGTCCCTTTGTCACTCTTCGAACCATCTATGTATATCATGAGAAGATCTGGTTCCAGGACTGTATCCTCATAGGCAGTACGGAATTGGTATCGCAGCCAGATCCTTTCCTTTTGTAACACAGAAAGTCGGTGCCGTTGTTGCAACCTTATCAGACAATATCGGGTAAGCCAGCATGCCTTCTACTTCCCAGTTGCCCCTAACTGCACCAAACTAAGGATGGTTATCACAGTATCGGTAGTTGATCTTGCGACTATAGCAACGCTGTTGGAGGTATCGACCCTGTATGTGTACTGGCGGAGTACGAAATTCAGCAAGCAAAATGTTATTGGCAAGCTTCATAGGGTAACGGAACAGGAATTGAAGGCAATCGTTGACGTGGACCTGAATCTGCTTCACATACGACATATAGGCGGTTACGAATTCAAGTCTATAGTAGACAGTCCGTAGGTAGGCAGCCTGAAACAAACGGTAAGTGCACCATGCATCCAGCCCTCCATCACTCCCAAATCTCCTTCCCAACGCGGATATCCTCCTCCTCACACCCAAGCCTCTTTCCAACCAATAAGATACATGAGAAGACATATTAAGAAAAACATTAAACCGATAACCAAGAACCCTAAGATCCTCCACAGGCGTCAGTACTTCTCCATCAATATCCAAATCTTCCCATGCAGTTCCTCCAAAACCAATCCACCTCGTCTTGATCGCGCTAAAACCCATGTTCCTCCCCCTCGCCACCCTGTTACAGTCTTTGAACAATTCAGCCATCGTGTACCTCGTAAGATCCCTGCCATCAGAAGCAACAAGGATGACTCCATTGTCCACATAGCTGCTAACAATAGTGCGAATCGAGGGGAAGTATCTGAGGCATGGCTCAAAAGTGTCGGCGAGATAGACACCAAATAAAAAGGGGGAGAGGGGGGAGCCTTGGGGAATCCCACGGTTGACGTAGTAAGGCTTCGATATGCGGCCGTTGAACCTAAACCTAACCATCCGGCAACTAGCCTACCTCCTAACCCAACATATCAAATTGGCAGGGCAATCACGGGCGGACAAAAAGTCAGACAGCAGATCTATGTCAATATTATCAAAGCCTCCTTCCACATCCATAGACATCATGATACACTTATAACCCTCGTTGTGTCAGGAAAACTCAAACACAACAGACATTGCATCATGAACACCTCCCTTGCATCTAGACCCAAACTGCGTCGGTCCAAGTCTCGCGTGCTGGGCTATCCGGAGGAGAACAATTCTCTCAACCACCTTCGAAACAGTGGGCAGTAAGTGTATCATTCTCCAACTTTTAACAATATCATATCGGGGTTTATCCGCCTTCAGTATGAGTACAATCTCGGCGGAGTCCGAGTCAGGAATTTCGTTCATCAAACCGTAGTCAACCAAACGTCTCAGGTCATCGGGTCATTCCTTCATCCAGTACCGTACAAAAGAGTACCCAATGTCATCCAAACCTGGACCGGTATTGGCAGGGCTTCGCTTGATCGCAGAAACCAACTCGCAGGCCGGGTCCATCTCAATCATAGATGGTTGCCATTGTTGCTTATCACGAGGACCCAGCTGGGCTGCGACAAGGTCGCTGATATCGGCATGTCGGCTAACAAGATCGCCGGCTGAGTTTCTCATAGAAGGAAGTGTCCTCCTCGCCTGGAGCTGTCTAACCAACCTAAAAACCCCCGGGTCTCCAGTCTTCTCAATAACCTTTTGGATATAATCTCGTCGGGCCTTGAATAACATAGCCCTATAAACGCATCGAATGATGTTGTATTCGCAGGACATAGTAAATGATCGCATGCGTCTAACCCGATTCAGATCTCTTCGGATGGGTGAGAGTTCATTATTCCAAAAGGTACAACTTCTCATCCCTTTCCTCGACCTCCGCAGTGCATCCACACCCCTCATTCGCCTATCCCATTGTAACGGGGCACTCTGTAGAAAGACGGATCCTAAGATTGCGACCGCACCGAAGACTCAAAGTAGAAGTAATGATCAAAACAAAGATAAAGATAATTCAAAGTAGAATCAAGCGGTAAAACTTAATATCGTTAAGCCTGAAAGCTTCACTCAATAAGTTCTCTCGAGGATCGTTGGTTATCAGAATAGGGTGTCTCTCGCTGTAACAATCCTATTGTTAGGTAGTTGTGCAACAGGCAACGATAGCGATTTCCTATAGTGAGCAAGTCTTCTTCTTTATAATAAGGCGTAGGGGAATACTATCTCTTCAGATAGTACGGGACTAGCT
>Ga0307517_10003568_pt1 | contig 24143 bp, 31 predicted proteins | sample 23_EM_MG_FD_194515 | JGI IMG/M metagenome (GOLD analysis project Ga0307517, IMG submission 194515) | Populus trichocarpa ectomycorrhiza microbial communities from riparian zone in the Pacific Northwest, United States - 23_EM | ecosystem: Host-associated > Plants > Roots > Unclassified | place...
TAAATCTCCGCAACCTCGAATGGTGGTATCAGCCAGTACTTTCTGGCATTGTGGCCGGAAGGATTGACCCTACTGTAGTGGCCATCGGTCGAAAGCTTTTCATTTTTGGAGGGTTTAAACACTTTAGAACTTCCCAGACTTGTAATGGAGAACCCCATACATCTTACTCCATTGCCTCCTTATCAGATGACGACAGGACTTGGAGTTGGGAATTACGGGATATTTCCTATCCGGAATATGTTCCCGAGGGAACTATATTCACCGAAGCAACTGCCATATACAATGGCGCCAAAATTCTGCTATCACCTTGGCGGACAATAGAAGAGAAAGCTGTAAGTATGATCACTTATGCGACATATTGCTCATTCCGTAATTATCTTGCAGCGTATCAACTACAAAGAAGACAACATCTATTGCTTTCACATCCAAGAGAGGAAATTCCAGCACCCTTTTGTTTTCGGAGATTTCCCCAAGAATCTGGCCTGGTACTTCGTCTTTCCTATGCTATCTCCGCCTGCATTGCCCTCCGATGCCTCCCAGTCCTCTGTCATCATATGTGGATGGATCGATTGGGTAGACGGGACATTTATCCCCGAAATTTGGCATTTCGAGTTGACGAGCCCGATTGAGCGTATCAGAAAACTCGACGTCGCGCCGATCGTCGACAGGATTGATTCAGAACAAAAATCCGAATCAGATCTGCGGTCTGTGGTCATCGGTCTGTGGTCATGAATGGCGATGGGTTGTTTTTGCTTGGGTCGCGGCCAGACTCGGAAGGTTCAGTTCGCGAGGATGAGTTGACATATAATGCCTATTTTGAAGTACCTTTACGTCGCTTGTGTAAGTCATAGTTTGTCATGATACTTGTAAATATAATAGGGATCAAATACAGACTGAAAAATGGATCCATGGAAATCCTGAGGCTACAAGCAACTTCATTACATAACTGATTGCAACTCGTTGGTTATATCATATCACTTTCGCTGCTGCCAATGCTATTTCGTCGTTAAACTCTGTTTGTGTGATACTACCTACGATTTGTGGTTACACATTTACAATTGATTCTGGTCAATTCACCGGTCACTGGGTCCGGTAAGCAAAAGTGACACCGGAAAAAAGCGGAAGCGAATTTGAATTTCGAAATCATTCCTGCTAGCAGACGACCATGTCTGATTTCAAAGGAACAGGCCTTTCTCAGCCCCTATCTCACTCCATGGGTTTGACAATTTCAACAGAGGGTCGAGAAAATAAGCACTCCACAATATCGTCGTCGTCTCAGCACAAACCTCAATATACCTCCGGGAAAAAAATACCAGCGACTCCAGCACCGTCTCATTCATCGAGTGCCGAACCTGGAGCAGGTAAGACACTTGCACTCGCTGAAGATCTTCATACTACAACCGAGAAACCAGGATCACCTTCCCACTCGGACAATCAACACGAAGAACAAGGCTTCTCTCGTACCCAACTCGTAGCCCTTTACCACAAGTATAACCCTCAAATGATTTTTGAGAACAGAGGAAGTACTGCTCGCGATCATCTTGCATCCGAGCGAACGTTCCTCGCCTACGTTCGCACATCACTCGCCCTTGCTTCCACTGGTGTAGCTTTAGTTCAGCTTTTCACCATTGCGGACCTCACATCCAGCACCACCAATACGCCAGTCGGAGAAGCGGGTAAGAGGGTCCAAAAGTTCGCTCGACCGTTGGGTGTGTCATCGATTATAATGGCTTTGATTATGCTTGGTATCGGTATGTCTTCGTTGTTAATCGCACAGTGTAATCTACTGACGGATCTGAACCAGCTATCTACAGATATTTTCTTATCCAGAATTCACTTCCTGGAAATATGTTTCCTGTCGCCCGTTTCTCTGTAGTTTTTACAACCTTTGTTCTTTCGGCGGTTGTTGTCGTCATCTTTGCTGCTTTATTGGCCGGGAAATAGACTTTACATAACAAATCATTACATCATTCATGTTGATTACTATCTCGTACTCGTATTCATATTCTGATACTTAATCTCCGAGTCGAAGAATACCATTTTCGAACAGAGCGAATATCACTGACGCGGCAGTGCCATCCATCACAAATGTGAATGGATTTCTTCCAACAACTTCACGAGAAGAGAGTTGTATTGTCCTGGGGAAACAAGGAATCAGAAAGTCTACGGCCGATCTCAAACGCTTCTCTCCTGAGGAGTTGAACGTGGTTGGCGAATGGGTGGGGGAGGATCGGGTTGGGTTACAGGACACTGTTGGAATCGCGGACAAGGGAGACAGAGAAGATCTTCAATATTAAATTTGGACGAGGGCGCTACTGGTGCACGGTACAAATCAAGACGCAGTTTTTATATTTGGGTGTCTATGTCTGGGATCTGCACTGTGAACACCAGCAGAGGTTACAGGAAAAACGAGATCAAGTAGTCACGCGCCTCGTATTGACAGCAAAAGAGGAGTCAAGGCCGAACCTAGGAGGCCACAGTCCAAAAAATAATTGCTCAGACTTGTGTGCTTAAGGTGAGTGATACTCACGTATGGATCTGTGAAGTCCTTATGAAGGGCCAAAGGTGGCAAAAAATTAGACTCGGATGGCCTTCGGATAAATACATGGAGACTCGGACAAGCCCCGCGATCCGTTTTGAAGGTGTGTACTATTGACTTACAGGTACGGACACCGTTTGAAATGCGATACAGACGGATGCAGTCAGAATAGTAAAGGAGATTCGGGCGAAATTGTGGCCCGGTCGTGACCAGGCCGTATTTTGGAGTGGAAAAACCAATGGAGTCCCCGTCATGAGCTATGCACACCAATGGGCAAAGAAGAACAAGAAACAGACCATAAATTTGGCCCTCAAAAGCCTTCAAATCAAGTTTCCGATGGACCCTGTTTTAAAAATAAGAGTTAGGACTATCGCCGACCGGCTCTGGGCCAGACGTGCTAAAGGTGAAGTCCACGCAATACTTGGAGACCAGAGAGTGCATGGGCGACGATAGAAAAGCCGACGTTGATGAAAAGTCCAAAGATCATAAAGTTGACTGAGCACCATCCCTTCAGGACCAAAGATGTAGCGTAGTATATACACCCTGTATGTCCTTTCTCATCAGACCTACGAGGCAAGTAGTGACCGGTTGACCCACGAAGTTCTGATTCGTCGGCTAATCTGGAGATGCGGTGTGGACGATTCGGACCGTGCAGCTCCGGAAGTTACAACAATCCCCTCATTATTGCTTTAGGAATGCCTCGAAACTCGCGGTCTGAAGCTTCTTTGTCTGAAAGTGAAAATGACGATGCTCCAGAGTCAATTTCCCTGTCTCGATCGAAGAAAGACACCCAGAAGCTAGAGGCGGAGCGAAGAAATGCTGAAGTCATGCAACGGAGAGAAAAAAGGGAAAAGAACCGGAACACGGACAAGAAGTTGAAGGAGAGGGCCCTTACGAATAAAAAAGGGAAAGCATTAGTTGGTGGGAGTAAAGGAACTGCTGTTGTGGAAAGGAAGAAGAGAAAGAGGGTGGATGCAGAGAAGGACGAGGGTCATTCCGACAAGGGTGGGGAGCCTGATCAACTTGAAAAACGGATGCGGCGCGCAATGAAGGATGCAGAAGAAGAGGGTGAGCTCGAAAGCAACGGAGAAGAATTTATGGGAATTGATAAAGGCGAAGATGACGATGGTTCAAATTTCTCTGACGATAAAAGGGCCGTTAGGAATCCAGACCACCTTCCAGACGAGCTTTTTGCGGCTGCGTTCAGCTCTTTGTCGAAGCGAAAGATATTGGAAGAAGATCTCAGACCACCCGCAACAAAGAGGCGGAAGAAGTCGTCGTCGTCAAAGGATACCATCGTCGGGTTCGTCCTTCAATCTAAATCTACCATTTTATTCCAATCTTTTTTAGCTCTCGTGCGATTCGCATTCTTCCAAACGCCTCGGCTCCTCCTGTTCCCTCGACAACTCCTTCGAAAAAGATCAATAAATTTCTCAATCGCACTCTTGCCCTGAAAAACGGTATGCAAAATACAAAGGGCTGGGAACGAAGACCAGGTAATGCTATTTACTTCTGCACATTGTCCACCTTCCAATTCTTTTCGTTTCTAGTTAATATTGGGTTATTGAAGCGGGATGGTCCACCTGTATCTTTCGTTCGCAATAAGTGACGGGAATTTATATTGAATATCGTTACTGTGGTTAATGGACTGTATGTTATGATACATATGAAATAATGCAAAAAAATGTATCCAAAAATATCAAGAATTCGGCAAGCAAAACCGCATGTGGACTGTTCACTTGCGTAAAACATGCGGACCAATAATGTCCGATTGAACCATATCTTTCCAAAGCTGTTTCCAAGAGAGAGGGTTACCCTGCCACGAAATTCGGATCAATTATCCTCCAGGAGTGGATGTAGGCACTAACCATGTCCTTCTTCAAGAGACAAAAGCTTCCCTGTATTGCATTCCGCATGAATTGCTCCACTTCCACCCAACCTTTAAACAGTTCCTTTCTCGCATCCTTTCCACCGATACGAAGCTTATGAACTTCAACACCACGTTCGTTCACAGATGGGGGCATGGGTTTACACTGCACGTTTCTCGTCTCCAAAAATTCTTGGATGAAGCTGGTGAGCAAGGGAGGAGCCAAGGAAGCGTAGAAGCGCGTCAGGTATGGTGTATATTGGGTTCCGGACTGGGTTTGGGACTTGCGAGGTGATCGTCAGTCGAGCTCAGATAAGGCCAATAAGATGTAGGAACATACGAAAAGCATCAATGAACGCGTGAATTGGGATTGGTATGTGGCAGGGTGCATCGTCTCATCTTCGTCCACGTCCATATCACTGAAATAAGGAGTAAGTCTCATTACCGACTTCGGATCAAGATATTGGGAATTCACGTTGAAAGATCTGGTGCTGCGACACTGAGGTCTCCGGCTTCACGAATTGCTGAAATCAGCCTTTCGGCGATCTCCATAGGACTGTGACCAATGAGCTGGCTTGGCCTTTAAAGGGTCGTCATTCAAGGAAGAATCAGAAAGACCGAAAGTGATACCGAATACACCATGGATGCCGGAATACGTCGTCTAAAGTCATTCGATCTGCGGGATTGGTGGTCAACATACCGCGAACCAGACCTAGAAATAAAACAACATTATTGTAAGCGACGAGGGCTTGGGTTAAAGACTGACCGAGGGGTGAGGGAGGTATTCGATTCCAGGGCGGTTCACTAAAGATCGTTCCGTTGACATATCGAACAAATTCGGGGCTGTTGATGGTTGGTTCGTCCCATGGTGTATCTGCGATGAAAGTAAGGCATACAATTTTTTTCAAACATTTATAGCACCCACTTCCAGCCATCAGCGTAAACAGAATAACACCAATTCCCCATACGTCGATGGGTTCCGCATTATAAGCAGCGTCACTGTTGAGCTGCATAAATGTCAATGCCAACGAAGAGTGCAAGCGGGATACAAATACTTCTGGAGCGACATAAGGCAAGCTTCCGCATCGTTCTGTGAGCATTCTTGTCTTGCCAGAGTCTTTCAATCGGAATACAGAGGAAAGACCAAAGTCTGTTATCTTGAGATTTCCTGCTGCATCGAGCAGAAGGTTTTCCGGCTTCAAGTCGCGGTGGCAGACTCCTTGGGAGTGAATGTAGTGCTGATAAAATGTTGCATTAACGAAAGGTCGACCAAGAGATTCAGATTGAGGATACCATTCCAGAAATGAGTTGAAGAAAATAGTAGTGTGCCACGTCCTCATCAATTCCGACATCAGGAGCTATCGAGAGAGTCAGGTTAGTATCAAGCAGCAGGTCAAAAAAAAAAAACCCACCAATCTTATCAAATAAGTCACCACCACCAGCATATTCCACCAACATGTAAATTCCTGGGATGTATACCGCCTTATGTTTCATCTCTACCACCACAGCGTTCAAAAATGCAAGGACGTGCTCATGTTTGAGCGCAGAATGAACCCGCATCTCTTTCTCAACATTTTTTCTATCCTTTTCTGTAGTTGATTCTGTGATTAAAACAACCTTGCATGCAGCGACACGATGATCGTCGAAGTTGACTGCTTCAAAGACCCTGATGCAATATTGGCGATCGGTGGCATCACAAGTTTTTGAACACTCACGTAGAAAAAGCACCCCCCCCAATTTGCTTGACGAGACTAAATCCTATGAAACGAGGTGGTAAGATTTATCACTTATTCCCTTGGGCAAGCTCACCGACAACTTTCGGATATTTTGGACTCGACATGGTTGAAACGAAAACATGAATGACATTTGATCGACATCAATTGATGCGTGCTGTAACAGTCACGTGTGTGTAACATACTGTATTACGTTACATCGTAACAAGAGTAAGTTGTAAAAGCTCAAGTAGTAAGTTAAGCGAGGAATTGGTGTTGAAAAAGAATTATGCTACAAATGAAATTGTTCTGAATTAAAAAAAAACTAACAAGAAAGATAACAAGTTGTTGATCCGTCTCCCCTTAGGACAGAAAAAAAACGAAAAGAAAAACATAGACGTGTCTATTTCCTCGCTTGGTATTGAGGGCCTCCAAAGTTTTGGGGCACCATTGGCATCCCAAGAGCATGGTAACCCATCGCCGGCAAACCTTGAGCCTGATACATCCCCAATGGTTCCACCTGTCGCTGCTGCTCCTGCATCAGTGCCATCCTCTCACGCATAACCCGTTGCTGTGCTTCAAGAAGTCGTCGTTCTAACTGATTGCGTTCATCGTCCACCGGAGCTGGGTTTGCGGGAGCAGCAACTCCTCTTCTCCATTCGTTCTGACGCGCCAATTGACCATCCGCCAACCTCTGCCTGGCAAGTCGTTCATTCACGTTGAATGCCTCCTGCAGGTGTTGTTGTTGCTGAGGCATAATTCCTAAGCCTCCCGGGGCTACCAGCCCAAAATGAAATAGATTCTGAGGGGCGAGAGCAGGAGCAGGAGGGATTTCAGGACCCTGTTGCGTCGCTCGGCGATGCTGAATCGGGGCAGGTTCGGCCCGTAAACGTGCGGCATGATGCGCAATCCGAGGTCCATCAGGATTAGCTCTCCGTCTGTTTGCTCCAGCCCGTCTTGCTTGGGCTATTAAAGCTGCGCCCCTCGCAGGAGCCCTGCGGTCTGGTACAGGTGCTGGCGGAAGAACAGCCGGAACCGGAGGTGCAGCAGCCCCTGGATGTACGACCGCTGGAGGCATGTACATCCCGGCACCCCAAACGCCTGCCTGTGGTTGTGGCATCTGTTGTAACCGCGCCTGGTGAGCATTCATTGCAGCAATATTGAAGTTGTTGTTGTTATTCACATTCTGGTTATACACGACGTGGTAGTGAATACCACCAGGGGCACCAGGAGCAGCAGGAGCAGGAGGGGCTTTGGGGATGTCAACTTTGATATGTGAGGGGTCGGCATTGGGATTTTTCAACTTGAATTCCGCCAAAGCTTTTTCGGCCGCGGCTTTGACCTAGGTCGGAAATAGTAAATATATCATACGACGACAGAAACGAACCAACGGACCTCGTCTGCGTGTCTCTGTTCGACTGAATCCCACAGGAGGCACTTGCTGCTTTTCCGACTACCAGAAGGGGCGTTCGGAGGGGTCTGATCAAAATGATCATAACCCTTGATAATCTGCCTACAATTATAGCACGAGAGGGTGCTACAGTTTGGGCAGGACATCTTGTTGCACTATACGAGAAGAAGTTAATATCATTGGCTATGTGGGAAAGAAAAAACGTACTCCAGCCTCTTTAATGAACGGCTTCTTGCATTTTGGACATTGTCGCATGAGGGCTTGGGCTAAGAGAAACAGGATAAGAGGAAGGAGACGCGGAAGGAGACGCAACATACTCATAGCCTCTTCAATGACATGCTGGCTGTCTAAGTGCTTGTCTTCCTCGACCTCTTATATTCGGGCTTAGCACAGCAACTAAATCGCATGGAATAAATGCAACTGACCTTTACAGCTTTTCGGCAGATGATCCTGATGAAAATAAATTCCCCGTCACTTAAGACAAGAGAAAATAAGGTCTCACCTCTTTCTTGCACATCCTACAACTGACAACTCCGCAACCCCCTTCCTCGTTCCCACACCTGAACAACTTCTCCTCCTCCTTACTTGCTGCAATCTCACACTTCCACTCACAAAACGGACACTCCTCAAGATCTTCCAAACATGCGTCCTCGATTTCCTTCTGCTGCTTCACTCTGCCGTATAGACCCATAAGCTTACTATCCAATACTCGGCGCAGCTCGGATTCAGTAAAGGGTTGTTTACACTCGGAAGAGTGCATGCAAACGAGAGTAGCGCAGTGGGAACCGAGTTGCGTGGCGGCATATTGGGAGATGCAAGTTGTGCAAAAAAGATGGGCTTCCGGGCATTGAACCATTTTTGCCTGTCATTAGGAGCCGAGTATATTATAGGAGTGCGGTTGACAACGAAATGAAGAAACGTACAAAGGGATATTCGCAAAAACAGCATTGGCACTCGATACCCTCACCATCTTCCAATTCAGGCTCTTCCTCAGCACCAACGACGGCCTTTGCTTTGCCTTTGCCCTCATCCTGGTTGTCAGCCTCTTCGATCCCCTTTCCCCCTTCCTCCCTCTCAACGATCCATGCTCGTTCTTCCTCCAGCACCGGATCCCTCCAGTTTGCCAGGTTGGCACGATCCTTCTCAGGATTGTACTTCTTCAATTTTCCCGAGTACTCCTTCTTCTCCGCGTTCTCGTTCGCTAACAGACTGTGGTGCGTCGGTGCATAATGGCAGTTATGAATCGCGAGTTGGCGGCGCAGATATGGTTTTGGAATGTGTGGAAAGGAAGTTTGCAGGTGGATCTAATGAGAGCGTCAATACATGCGCGTTTATTGATCAAAAAATACAATACCAGAGCTAAATCGAGGTATTTTCCTGTTCCTCTGAAAGGCCTGTCGATACTGGCCCAATCCACTTTGACCTTTTTCATCTTTTTCTCATCATCACCGTCGGCTTGCTCAATACCAGCACCATCTTCCACGCTTTCGTTCTTTCTCTTCCCTTTCACATTCCCTTTTACTTTCGGTACTTGATCCCCCATTTCAAATACAACACCGACAATGTACTCCGCAGTATGAGTTGGATCGTTGCCAAAGTTCGGGAGATGTGTGGCAATGAGTGGGTACAGAAATTCTGGGTCAACATTGGGTACGACTTCCAGAATGTGTGAAAGTGCCTGAGTAGGAGGGTCTACAACAGGAACAAGCTCGGGAAGAGGTTCAGGTTTCGCGGAATCGGGAGGGGCTGCGACTGGAGCCGCTGCTGCTGCTGGTTGATTTGATGGACCTGCAATTGGAGACCGTCTTTCCTCAGGGGTATCCACTTTCCATGGCCCAACGTTGTCGCCGTCCCTCACAACCTCTTCTCGGTCCTTTGAACCGCCAACATTCATAAGTTCCTCCATTGGCACTTCCCGACCTTTTCCTTTCCTCGGATCTGGAACCGAAACGTGAGATGACTCAATATTAAGATCCGGGATTACTAAACGTGGGATGAGTGAGGTTGGATTGAGGAATCAACGAGGAAGGCACACCGTTTCTCGTAGTTTGCGCGTCGTTCAAAGACGACCCTGAGGGATTCCCAGACCCAGAAGCCCCACCAGAAGAGGATTGAGGCTGATTCTGTCCTCGAGAATGCGTAGCTGGAGCAAGCGATTTTCCATTATCCTTTTCATCCTCTGAATCTGTCAACTCTATCACGGGCCCCAAGGGTCTGAATGGCTGCTTTCCCTTCCCCTTCCTTCCTTTTGCATTTTTTTCAGAGTCCGATGCTTTTAGATTGTGAGTTTTCGACGTCTCAGCACTGTCCTTTGGAACAGAAAGTGCGCGTGATTGTGAACGCGTCCGCACGCGTATCGGAGGTGATGGTGAGCCTGGCGAGGAACAAAGGTCAATTATTTCGTTAGGGCGGATAGGTGGCATTCAATTTCATGAGGTTGAAGGAGTGATAAGGTGTGCTGGACCGCAAAGGGCGAAGACAAAAGTGCCAGGAACTACAAAAGAAACACGTTAGCTTTGGAAAAACAGACAGATGACAAACTTTGTTAACATTCAGATCCAAATTATAACCCGCAAAGTCTCTGAGCATGCGTTGCTGAGCCCAAGCCTTGAATTTGGCGCCGTCACGGCAACTTGTTTTACATTCCCACGTCTAGTGACTCATATGTTGCCGTACTCCTTCTGACGATGTTGGATTTCAGGACAATGGGATGACGAATATTATGCAGATGGGATGGGTTTTGGATGGGTTTCCAGGGTATGAGATATCAGGATGGGATCACAGATTCACAGTCACTGAATTGCGATTTCAAATATGATATTTTTGCCATATATATATGAGTACTTATAAACTCATCTCTGTCATCTTTGTTGCTGTGCTAATTGGCACTGGTATCTTGTCATATCGACAGAACTAGATTTCGGATTAGCCCTACTGGCATCTGTCGATAGAGAACGTAACTCACTTCTCTGATCATTTGATCGACTGGCAAGCCAGGCTAATCTGTCGATTGTACTGGCAAAATATGGTCACGGGATGGCGATGATCCTTCATTTGAACAATGACTGTCGTGTCACCCAGCATTTCCGAATGCCTCCTTCAACTTCAAGAAATACCTCGCAACAATGTCAAAACGATCATTAACTCAATTTTTCAAAGAGAGTCCGAGTGGCCAGAAGGCAGGTCTCCCTACCAAAGTTGGTATCGACAAAACTCGTCCTTGTCGACCTCCGTACGTGATCAGAAAGGTCGTCGTTTGATAGCTTGGAAGACCGATAAAGTGTTCTTACCTGAGAATATTTTTTTTCGGACTGTCGACACATATAGGCTCTTACCTATGGCCGCAGCTGAGTTCAGGGTCCAAATTTGGCAAGATCCGTCCCTTTGGGAGCAACTTAACCAGAAAGAAGGTTCAAGGATTGGCTGGTGCGCAAATATCATACTGCTTATGGTACACTCAGTACTTCCTGTTTGATGCTGCACTCACAAATTCACAATACAATCCAGGCTCACGAATTACTCTTGCTCCGTAACATGCATGACATGGGAGGCGGTGATATTCCAATCCTCGTTGTTGGTTGGGATGAGGAAATCATAGACCGTGCTCTTGATTATTGGGGGGAATTGAGTAAAGGCAAATGGTCAGAAGCAGAGCGGCAAGTGAATTGTCAGTTTAATTACTTATCGTGATTCTTGGTCAATCTTGGCTGTCGACTGAACTGAACCTCATAGACAAAACCGCTAGTGATTTCTGTCGCCGCCTCTTGCCTACTTTTGCACAAGCCGATCTTCTAGTTCGTGCACACTATGCCGACCCGGCTGCTGGCTATATTCCGCCCTTCATCATTCTTATGCCATTGTCTGTCAGCGGAAAGGCTCGTGTTTTATTCACAAAGCCTTCCCACATGCTCCCTCAGGCATTCGCTCAATCCTGGCCTTCATATTGTTTGAACCCTGCATGTGGTGATTCTAATTGCGGGATGATCGACTTTACCAAATCAAGATGTCTTGCTGAGGGCACTGCAATGGTTAGAGAGGGACCATGGTTGCCACATAGGGTCATTTGCAATTTGTGGGGATGTGAGCAAAAGCGCAATGGAGGGGATGTACGGATGAAGTGTTGTGAGAGGTGTAAAGAGGTCATTTATTGTGACCATGACCATCAGGTACCACTGGGCTTTGCATTACACTGTTTACAACTCACCAATGTTTGTTCACAGAAACTCGATTGGGGGCATCATAGGAAAGTCTGTGAGTGGCGGAGGTAGGGCCTTGTGCCACCAGACCGTTTACTATAATTGGTCTGTGCACATGTTTTGTCGCACATATATAGTTTTCCTTGGTTTCCTATTCTTCGGCAAAGCCATTCATGTTACGCTGAACGCCTCTGTACTTTTAATGGATCACTTCAACTTGTCAAGGTCCGAGGTCAACTTCAAGTTTTTCATCATGAATTCCCCGATATCAGTCGGTTCTGTCACTTCTGTGGGTACTTGTTCTCGGGTATTTTATGTATAATGATATGGATTGGAAGAAACCTTGGATCCAAGAAGGAATGTGTGTTGTAGTAGCAAAAAGGGTTGAACCATAAAATAATGAGTTAATCGGAGATCTGGAAAAGATCGCTTGTATGCTGCCTACTACGCAAGACGAGATGGTTCGGATTAGTCTAAGCCTTGCTTGATGCTCCTGCACAAAACCAGAATGGGATTCCTATTGTGTAGAATCGTACTCACCGCGTCGATGATGACAAAAGGAATCCCAACAGGGCTACAACTACAAACCTACGACAGGAGGAAGGAGGCGAAGAAATAGAAATTCCCTTTGGGTTACAAGTACGGACCCCAAGAAACAAGAAAAATCACGGAAAGAACAAGTAGAAGGGGGAGGAGGCAGAGTGGCAAGAGAACAAGGGGAAGGAATGTGGAGATGGGAGAGCAGGAGGCCGGTGGTTGTTCTCACCTTTACCAGATCTCGCGGGTAAAGTCAGCATTCAGATAGACCGCCTTGATACCAAGAAGGCGCCAGGCGGGGGTCGCATAGGTGACGGAGGTCTTTGCCTTGCCAGAATGAAGCAAGTCCACCATTTCCCCCTTACCGTTGACAATGAGGGAACCAGAGTCATCTTTGGCTGAGAATGGGCGGCACTGCTTGTCATAATTGTAAATCGCAAGCTCAATAGAGTGGACGCCGGTCTCATTGCATATATATGACTCAAGTCCAGAGACGCGGCCAATGGTGAGACCTGTCTTGCAGCCGTCTTTCACGACGACGAGGGTGTCCGGGTTGGACAGCTTCTCTTTGGCGACGACACCCTGATTCTCAAGAGACGGTTTGGTATTTGAATGTAGTTTTGCTGTCATTTCGAGGATACATTAGCATTGTGAGTGTGCTGGGAAAAATGGCAGTTCCTGAAAGTGTTGTTTTGTGTTAGACGAGTTGATCAATATTGCGGGGAAGTGAGTAGAAACACACCTAAATCAATTGCGTTGCCCACGAAGTTAGGCTTAAACTTGGCCTTGTCGAGTCGGATGGTGGCCCAATCCTCGATGCATTTTTCATTGTCGTCGACAGAGATCGGTGGGGAATATTCAAGGACGCCGATGTTGCGACGGGCGATGTCGTCCCAACTGGCGTTCTTTGTAAAGTTTCTCCAGCTCGACGATGGCCACTCTATGACCCCCCAGTTCTCCACGGGCTTCGTCAAGGTAGTTGATGATATCCTTATTCCCGCCCCCACTCGCCACCTTGGCCTCCAGCTCAGCAATCTCTTCGGCACAGATACTGGCGTCGGTGCCATGGTCAACGACGGCGACCTTGACCTCGTCGAGGCCATGCTGGAAGCGGCGGGTTCCGCAGACCCGGACCTGCTGGCGAGGCGAGCTCGGGGCCCTGAAGTCGTACATCTTGTCGTCGACCTTGCAAAGAACGTGGTGATTTGTTACAGCGAGGACCTTGTCACTGAGGTTGCCGTGCTTGTCGACATTCTCGTGGAAGAAGAATCCCACTGTCCTTCTCCTCATACTCTGCGGAGGCAATGGGCATTCCAAGCGCAACTGTGAGATGGCGACGGACATGGGCGGTGGCGTTTCGTTTGCTGACAATGGGTAGAAGGGGTGGGCCTGCCAACTTGGACGTGATGCTCTCACACCACTCCACCTGCACGTCGCTGACACCATTCTTGGCGAGAAGCTGGAGGATGCTCTGAGAGACCTCGTGGGCAGTGTCGACCGAGATATTAGAGTCGGGATGGACGGTGACCCAGATGACGGCGGAATCGAGGGTCCCGTCCTTTGCGTCCTCTCCATGGGGGACAGTGAAAAAGTGGGTGGGATCGATGGAGTAGCACCTCTTGACGGCGGCGCAGACCAGGTCGTCAATGAGGGGATCAACAGTGTCCCACACCTTGTTGAGTAGTGTATCATGAACAGGACGAGCGAACTCAAGGGGTGGGTAGGCGTATCTGCTCATCGACGCCACCCAGGGTTCCGTCTCTGAGCTTGTACGGTAGAGCAGCTCGGGTTGGTCGCTGTCATCGGTGATGCCATTGTAGTACCAGACCCGCTCCGCGCCGAGACTGCGTGAGACGGGCCAACTGTGTCATCGCTTTTCTGGGAGACGATGGTGAGCGCCGAGAGATCGCTCGGGGTTGGGGAGACTGGTGACATCGGGCCTCTACTGTCCCATACACTCGATGACAAAAGATGAAACATCTAAAGCGAACGTGGTAAGTGTGGCATAGACGCTGAAAGAAACCAAGCGACCCGCCCTCAAAATCCTGGCACACGACCATAGACTTGATGGATCGTTTGACAATTTCTGGAGTGTATACGAGGGAGGTGCTAAATGTGGTATAGGGGAAAGACCACAGAGCTCACTTGAATCCACCATAGTAAGAGGCATCTCGAGAGAGTGGACAACTCATGCTTGCCTATCGCATGACGGCGTTCAGCTACAACAGGTTTGGATTCCTCCCTGATATACGTCGTTCACAGGCACTTTGATGTCAAACTTTTCCAGTGCAGCACTGACTGAGTCAAGGCAGACATATTCAGGTAGAGGGAGACCAGGTGGGATGAGAATATGATCGTCTAGAGGAGGGGATTCATGCCTGGCTGATGTTGACGACCACGTGAGTAAGCGAAGTTTGAAACTCCGAAGGTATAAGCAACTTATATATGTCGCTAGGTGATTGAGAACAGCATTTCTCTCTCTCAGAACAAATTGATCGCTCGGTTTGCAAATAGTCGATATTGATGAGACGGTGTAAGGCATGTCGGGATTGCAGATTGAAATCACGTCGTGAAGATAAAGATGTATGGTGTAACATTCTACCCTTGGAAATCGTTTCAAACTCCGAGTCCTGGTCGCTTACTGTCATCGATCCGCCATGGCCAAACCCAAGTCTGCTTCCAAGCAAGCCGTAGAAGGGTCATCTCGTTCTCAACCTGCAAGTAAGAATCGATCTGCAAATACTGGCAATCGTGAGTTCTGCAACTCTTTCATCCACATCTCTAAAGCGCTCTCAGCTGGGAAAGCATCTTCAAAGCCTCCGTCATCATTGAATAAACCACCTAGCTCCAACCCCCAGAACCGTAGGTCAAGTACTACCCCTACACCCAAACCCCCGCAACCACAAGTCGCCGCAAACCGTTCATTAAACAGAACTAAATGTACGTTTCTAGCCTCAACTCTGCCAATCAACACTGATATTCTTCACCTCAGTTCAAAGCACCAGTAATGGATCTCTCAAACCTCAAGGTACCAATGGCTCAGCTTGTATCTTTGGCGAAGGTTAGTAGGGACCCGCCCACATGAACTCTGTCGGCCTACTTAGGTCCACACTGGTCTTGTAGGCAATGCCCGAATTCTGGCATATTCGAACCTAAGTTTTTCTTATTTGTGTTTCTATCGCTAGCGGGAGCAACGTCTGGACACAAGGCATCTCAAGATCGATCAATGCAGCAGGCTGCGCGTAAGTTTTTCACAACTTCTTTTCCATTAATTGAACTTTCTGCAGATAAACGTGGAAACGGACCAAACAACAACCCTCGGAAAACGCCAGGTCATGTACCTGTCCCACGACGTAAGGCTAACCTCTCCATCGTCAGGTTCACCCCTGGTTAACCAAAGTTCACGCAGCCAATGTTTCTCTGAATCCCCAGCCACCAAAACCGAAACACCTTCACCCCGTCACTGGGGATAAATGTATGCCTTGTCACCCTGTTAACTTTACTCACACTCAATCAAGCCAATAGCCCACCCTCCGGCCCCGAACTCTCAGAAATCACAAAACCGAGCTCCGACCTTACAATGTGAGTTAGGTTCTGGCGAGCTCTTTTAATTTCATGCGACAGACCTTTTTTTAGTGGCCCAAACCCATCAACGACCGACAAACTCTGGAAAAAGTAAACCTAGTCATCCCTTTCTCATTCGTACTGAGTGATCTACCTAGATGCTACCAACGGTTCCCCAAAGACTCAGACGACGACGCAACACCCCCCAGGCGGAGGTAGTGTTTCTTTGTCGTGACTGTGTTGTTTATCCTGATTTTATGCAAGGTCATCCGAAGTCTACGATGGGTGATTGGTTCCTGGGACCGACCAAACCTCCTCTATCCACCAAGAATCCGCCGTCGCCACCAGCGAAATCCTCAGCACCGATTTCTTCCGCTGGATGTGAGGCTGCCATCTTCAACGTCCCTCTACTTGATTGAATGTATAATTTTAGTGAAAGGGACCGGGAACCGACTTTCCAAATCGATCAATCCGTCTGGATGTACGTACCCCCGTATTGTCATGCTTATGCATCCACGATGAATCTTTCAATCTCAGCGAAACGCAATTCTTCAAATCAGACGAATATGTCTGCGAAACAGTCTCCGGCCGTAGAAGGCTTGGGGTTATCGGGCTGGCTCTCGTCTTGGTTGCCGACTGGTGGGCTGGCACCCGTACAGGCTACGAAAAAAACAGCGTCGAATCCAAACAAAGGTATGAATATGCATCATCCGTCTCCCGGATATTACTTAGCGATGATCGTTTATCGCTTTGCCAGCTAAAGGTCCCCCGAATGGGCCACAACGGATTGAATCATCAAACTCTTCCACCTGTAAAGCTTTTGTTTGTTACCCATTTCAGATGGTTTACGTTATTTCAGCTGCGAGAGATGCCAAAAGTCGCCTTACAAACGCCCGCAAGAAAGACTCGTCTGGTAATAATAAAGGTACGCCTCGTTTTAATTGCTAGGTATGTTTCTTGACTTATTTCCGTCTTTGCAGCACACTCTGAGGCTCGGCATGTACAAGAGATGTTCAACAACAAAGGCAAGTTGGAGCTTATCCTTTTTACAATGCCATGTTTGCTGAGAGTGTATTAGGCAATAATAGTGTCTCTGCGAAACGGTCAAGTGGTTTGGCTGAAGGTCAGTCTCTGGGATGGAGCAAAACTTCTGCTTTCCCACCCAAGAAAGACTCCTCTCTCGCCAGCAAGAAAATGACACCATCAACTTCGATCGAAAGTATGGTTTCTCAGAGATTTTATGCGTCAGTGTAATGGACCTATTCCCATTTAGCTAAAGATACTGGGAGCAACGGCAAGTCTGCGGCGGGCTGTTCACCAATGTCATCTGGATGTGCGTTACTCCACCATTGATCTACACATGACCCAATTTTTACGTTGGGGTCTTGCAGCGAAATGCCAACCTGCGACGACGGGTGGTGTCGTCACTCGAAAACGACAACATACTCCCTTAGCACAAGAAGTCTTTACCGCAACATCAACGCAGTGTAAATATTGCCTTCATACCGTGTCATATCTGACTCACAGAACGTTCTACTCCACCACAGCTCCGTCCCAAAAGTCTCAAGCAGCAGCCCCAAACCTAAGCTTTGGAGGGTTATTCAACCAAGTTTCATCTTTCTTCGGTTGGACTGGGGAAGTTGGTAGGTGTACTCCCTCACCTCTCGTTTCGCATATCTGATTCTGACCATTAGCACGCGGTGCTGCACCAATGTCACTGGCTTCTGTTCGTCAAGTGTCAAAGTCGAGCAAAGGTATACAACCTTCATTTTAACCGTATTAGCATGAGCTGAAGAGATTTTGCTTGTAAGGTGATGACAACTTGTTGAAATCCCACTCTGCACCGACCTTGTCCTCAACTTCATCTGGACTCAAGCACTCCGAATTCTCGAGCAAGGTCTCTGGGGGAACCGTAACGAATGGAGCACATGACGTGCGAGATCGGTTGGGCAAATCGAATTCATGTAAGTTTCTCTTGTGTCGCCTTCACCCATGTATTGAATCCAAGTAGCAGACCATGGTAGAAGCAATTTAGTACCAATGCCTATTTGCGTACTCACTCTAACATTTCTAGCAACATTGCTGAAGAAGCAGACACCGGATCTCCATGAAGGCAGATCCAAGCCGATACGAAGCGATGTTGAGTTGCTACGAGGTACCTCGAGCACTCTCAACTTTATACTTACCTTCTGGACTAACTTGAATTGTCAGTCGTCTCGAAACGTGCAACTCACCGTGCCCAGAAGTCGACCAAGCACCGGTCAGTTCGAGGCTTGGTCAAAGTTGCCAAGAATACTTCTCTGCCGCGCAAAAAGGAATTTCAAGTCCGATCGAGCTTCAGCAGAGGTAAATCTTGTTAACAACAATGCAATCCTGGCAGTGATTAATATTTCCCGTTGTGCTACTAGTGTTATCTCGAGCTCCTAAAAAAACTCTTCGCAATGGTTTGCTTCGTCAATATTCCCCCACCTTAATCTGGCGATCATCTGACAGTCCCAAGGTCGTGTCAGCATACTCCACACTAGCAGCCTCACCACTTCCGTCGGTTCCCAAAAACGAGCTCCAGAACAAAGCTGCTCGTAAAACAATTGCCCAGAACTCGGATCTCTTCAAGATCACCTCACCAATCAAGGTTGACGCCTTTGAAAAGAACCTCAAGGACCACCCCAACCAACCGTTCGTCAAGTCCGTTGTCTGTGCACTCAGGGATGGATTTTGGCCATGGGCGAATACTAGCGATCCCTCTCTTCCTACCACATATGATGGTTCGCATCAGCGTAAACCCATTATGAATAAAGATCAAGCAAATTTTATTCAACAACAGCGCAACGAAGAAGTAGCGCTCGGGCGTTGGTCAAAACCGTTTGGCAAGAAATTGCTACCTGGGATGTATTCTTCCCCGATTGGTGCTGTTCCGAAAAGCACTCCGGGCAAGTACAGGTTGATTGTCGACCAGAGCGCTGGACCACACGCCCTGAACTCCTTGATTCCGAAGTCTCAAGTCAAAGTCAAGCTCGACAACATACATGATCTCGGCACTGCACTCATAGCCGTTCGAAAGAAGCATCCCAAGCGAAAGCTTACTCTATTCAAATCGGATGTCAAGAGCGCGTATCGCCAGTTACCAATGCACCCATCATGGCAGATTAAACAGGTTGTCTCCATCGATGGTCAACGCTATGTGGACCGATGCAATACCTTTGGAAGTCGAGGGGGTGGATGGAACTGGGATGCGTTTGCTTCTTTAGTCAATTGGATTGGCACTGAGAAAAGGAATATACCTGGTCTCCTAGGATATGTTGACGATAACTTTGGCTGGGAGTTTGAAGGAAACACAAAGTACTACAGGCCATACAAGAAACATTTTCCTGCCAAACAAACCCGACTCCTCAAACTTTGGGACGAGCTCGGCATTCCACATGACGAAGAAAAACAACTCTCTGGTCCTTGTCTGCCCATTCTCGGGTATGAGGTTGACGCGAATGCGATGACGGTTAAAGTGCCCGATGAGAAAAAGTCCAAGGTGGTCCGATTGCTTCGAAATTGTGCTCATAAAGGAAAGTCCTACACGCTCAAAGACATGCAGTCCGTTGCCGGTTCTGTTAACGCAACGCTTTGCCTTTATCCGGACCTTCGTTCTGGTCTGCGTGGGCTGTTTGACGAGATGGCGGGGAAGGAGGGGCCTAGTACGAAGTTAACGGTCACCAAGTCTGTTGCTCGCAGCTTGTCGAAGTTGGCAGACTACATTGAGTATGCCAAGCCTGTACCGATTCGGCAGAAGAATTAAACCTTTCGTGGACTCACTGAGGGCGAGTATGGCAGGCACATATGGGTTAATTCGGACGGTACAGGACCAGAACTGCGGAGCATGTTACCTAAGGCATTGGTGTCCCACATCGTTCCTACGTCGAAACATAAATTGTCATTGATGTACTTATATCGGTCAAATTGTCAATTGGATAATGGTTATTTCTGAGACGAAAGGCGGCCACAGATGGGCCCCATGGAAACCCAACACGATGGTGGAATGACTGGAGTCTCCTGCAGTGCATCACGACACTGGATCTCTCCTACAGCAATTTCATGTATCCGAGGTGGGACATCAATATTCAATATGCATCAATGTGCAACAGATCTGACTTTGGGGATCTGGCCCCGACAAAATTAAGATTGCATAATAGGATCAATGACATCACTGACACCAGCGGAGTTTGAACCTTCCCACCAAACAGTCATGGGCATTCGCAGACGCAACATAATACGTGTATTCAGTTCTTCTAGTGAAGAAGTGGCTGGTGAGCTCAATGGCGTGGCATTGAAAACTATCATCGTAGCTAACCACACTTTAGGTTTCTTCCAGCATGGTGGCGTCTCAATTGCAACCGCAATTCATTGGAGATTTGCACTCCTGAACCTGGTGAATCCAGCTGTACATGTGGGCCGCTTGAAACCTATCAAAATCATCATTCACCACTTCACCTGTGATACAGCAAAGTTGGTCTCGAGCCCTGACTCGCTGAAGAAACTCGGGATCCTAGCTAAATCGTCAGAAAGTCTTGTAGTAAAACAGAACGGACATGAAGAACATAGTTGTCAGAATATGCACGCTTGAGCGGCGTTCTGTCGTCAGAGACACGGAAATTGGAGCCGCTTCTGTTTCATTAGAATCAGTAACGATATTTCCGCTCTGCAAAACGGATATTGTGAGTTCAAACCTACCAGTCGTTATCATGCCAAATTTATGGTGTAACAGTGGAACATCTCAAACTTTAAGCGTTATATTCAAGACGACCAAGGGCAATTCACTGACTTGGGATAGGAAACCATAAGGGTAAGTATCAGAAGACGAATTGCAAATTGGTGTTCTAAGAAGCAGGTTAGAATAATGAGAAACGCTCAATGAACAATACCGACAATGTGATGCGAACTGCCCAACTGTGGCTTCTGTGTGAACCTGGGATGAAGAATGAGTTGAAGAGAGCGTAGTAAGTCTTGATAGGTTTGTTGAGGATTTTGCGTCAGTGAGGTGACAAAAGCCTGTTAATCGATTCGCTTAGGATTGAAAAAGAAACGGATAACTCATGGCGCCCACAGCCACACCACCACAAGCGAACGTATCCGAACTAGTTTGGTCGTCAAGACAGCTCGTCCACGAGATCTACAAGAGCATCAAAATGGAGAATCGCTTGCACAGAGGATAATACGTGCCACATCCGCTGTAGTTGCCTTGCTGCGTCTTGATTTGCTGGAAATGTGAGACCCTTTCAATCTCCCATGGGAAGAATATATGTAGGGGAGATCAAGGACAGTTCCTGAGTGACAAGCATCGAAGAGACCCAAGAGAAACGTGAATCCGGATGGCGGTTTCTTGATTTGGACATAAGTCCTTTACCTTCGTCTCGGCCGTCAATTTCGTCTCCGTCCAGGTCTCTAGTTTGCCCTCCATGCCCAGAATATTTGACAACATTTAAAGACATCGAAGATGGCCAGTTAGGGTAGAGCGACTTACAGTGCAAAAATGAGCTGTCATCCTTCCTCTGACCAACCATTTCATGGCACGGATTATGTTCTCTCTTGTTGGAGCCAGACGGCTGTCCCAATCCTTCATGCCCTTTGGTGGTTCGTCTGTGAGGAGATATATGTCGGACGAGCGCCACCTTGCTTTACGAGAAAGTCGCGTACACGACGAGCGTCATCGACGCAGCCGCGAACATTTGGTTGATAAGTGTGGTTTATGCCGATCTACAGGGGATGTGAAAAGACTTGTATGAATGAGGTGGAGAAGGATCACATACACAAACGGCTTTCTTCCTTCCTGTGCACCTTGAATACTAGAAATGGGCGTCGAGCGGTAGTAGTTGTGTACTGTATTTGTTTTTGAGAATACCGTGGAGCGGCTTTTGAAGGGCAGGTAGCTGGAGTGGGTTTGGAGAAAGCGGCGTTAGCTGGGGGTATGACCTGTTGTGTACTTGAAAGGCTGATCGAGGGACGTCGTTTTTGTAGGACGCTGGAAGTACTTGGCTTGCGTTCGAATGACACAGCTGGAAGATCAGCGTAATGGACTTGGGCTGGCGTATTGGGCTGGGAGGGTAATTTCTGGTGGTGGTGTGGATGATGTGAGCTAGAGTGGCTAAGTGCTTTCGGAAAGGGGATCGGGCTTGGGACGTTGTGTGAAGTTGAGTACGAGTGAGGTAGATTATGGGAATGCAGATGAGGAGTTTGTCTGCCTCGTTCGACAGAGCCTGACTTCGCCTTTTTCTTCTAGTATTTTCTTCTTCGTTAATTTCATGAAGGAAACCTCCGAAGGCGAGATGACCCTGTCTGATCTTTGTTGATGTGGTTTCGCAGGTTACAGATTGTATGCAAGAGATTGGTGTTACCATCCTGCGTTCACAATACAACTCACGCTCGAACTCCCGCGACCTTGTTCCCTGCAACTTTCGGCAGCCCGAAACAAATGCCCTCATGCAAAACCAAACTTGATATATTGTGGCTCATCAGAGTTCTGGAAGCGGATTTTGGTCGTTCTGTCAGAGTGCCGGGTGATGTGGTCGAGGTTGACGAAGGCTGAAGAGACGAGATGTGAATATTGAGTACTGAGTGGTTGGATGGACGAAAGGAAGAAAAGCGGGACACACCCAGATCAACAAGACTCACCGTCTCTGACTCCCAGTGACGCGCCTAGCTTGATCCCGAGTGACAAGGCCGATGTCGTCGAGGAGGGAGGACACAGAGAGGCTAGTTTCGTGAAGGGCGAATGGGAGGTGAAGGTTTCGAAGCTTCCGTCGATTACGTAGTTTATGCGTTTGCATAGAGTGACTTTGAGCGAGCCTTGGCCTGTGTTGCTGGCTTTTGATACGCTGAGTGCTGAGGTGCGTTATGTGAGCAAGGGAATAAGTTAGGGGATTTTGGACTTACCATTGCTGCAGCTGTAATCTTGTGAATATGCCATTGACGACTGCACGCCAGAAGTTGAAATATTGACATGCGCCGCTGGTGGGGTTTAGGTTGCGTTTGTTGCAATCTTGGGTGCAGGCGGAGACGCCGAGCGGTCCAGCCTGAGCCCTAAATTAATACAGAAAAACGAAATAAGGAAATGAGAGGGGCGGGGAGAAGAACAGTACCCCGTAAGGACTGTTTGAGGCGTTGGTCGGTCCAAACATGTATTCGTAACCTTGTGGTGTGTCGGGCGTCAACGCGTCGACGTGTAGGTTAGGTTAAGTAGGTCGAGAGCCATCCCTCAGGCCTCAGGGGTCAAATTGTGGATCCGTTCAGTGGTAGCGAGCCAGATCTCGTTTGCGTTCTTGATTTTAGAGCTTCGCTTGTTTCCTTCGCAAGACCCATCGACATGATACGGCGGAGAGAGCGGAGAGATCAAACTTAGAGGGAGGGCGGAGTTTCAATTGCCCTAATTATAATAACTTGAAGCTGCATCCAAACGAAGTAATAATAGTTATCTTGAGGCCAAACATTGATAACTGAGCTGTCACTTGTTGCCGTCCCACGTGGGCACGACGTACTAGTAGGGCTTCAAGTTGCCCGCGGTGTGTGTCTCACATTATTTCTTTTCCTTTCTAATCTAAATTTTGTCTACAAGTCAAGGCCAATCAACTGTTCCAATGGATGTCGATCTTGAAATTGTAGCCAATGACCTTAACGACGACACCCACTCTTCCATGGACCTCCAAGCTCTTATTGAGATCGGAGGCGACCCAGATGAGCAGCGCTTATCCGTTCTTCTCTGCTTGATTGTTGGACTTTCGAATGGAAAGCTCGATTCGAAATATGAGCAGAGATCTGCCGCAGTTGCTTTACTTGCAGACCATCCAGAGTTGCGAGTCAAGCTAATGCAGGCATGGGGTGTTCGATCGTTCAAGGAAATACGAAATTTGAGTATGTATTGTTCAGCACTGCCGTCGTCCTTGAATAATGTGATTGGTACAGGGATTCTTCGACCTCCTGTTCGTCCAAAGATGAAGTCGACCGGTTCTTCAGAAAGGATTCTTTCTACATATTCATCCATGCAAGGTGAATCAGCATCCGCTGTATTTCTGGTCACCTTCTTGATTTGATACAATTCTAGCCACGATCAAGGCTTGGTCCTCCCCATACCGAGGAACTGCCGCCTATTTTCTTTATAAGTACATGAGAAAACACAACGACCCTAACATATATGCGCGTCTCTTGCCTATTGTACAGTCCTCTGGTATGGGAAAATCGCGTATGGTCGATGAGCTTTCCAAGGAGTATTTGGTGATCCCTTTTAATCTCCGTGACGTGCCGGAAGGTAAAATCTCATGCATCTTACTCGCATATT
>Ga0307517_10003569_pt1 | contig 24142 bp, 24 predicted proteins | sample 23_EM_MG_FD_194515 | JGI IMG/M metagenome (GOLD analysis project Ga0307517, IMG submission 194515) | Populus trichocarpa ectomycorrhiza microbial communities from riparian zone in the Pacific Northwest, United States - 23_EM | ecosystem: Host-associated > Plants > Roots > Unclassified | place...
CTCCCCGTTTCCCCTGGCGCGGCCTCATGCTCGACGTGGCCCGGCACTTCATGCCCAAGGAAGGCGTCCTGCGCTACCTGGATCTCATGGCGGCGCACAAACTCAACGTCTTCCACTTCCACTTGACGGACGACCAGGGCTGGCGCGTACAGATCAAGCGGTACCCGAAGCTCACCGAGATCGGCTCCTGGCGGGCCCGTACGAAATTCGGCCACCGTGCCTCACCGCTGTGGGACGACAAGCCCCACGGCGGCTACTACACGCAGGACGACATCCGCGAGATCGTCGCCTACGCGGCCGAGCGGCATATCACCGTCGTCCCCGAAATCGACGTACCGGGACACTCGCAGGCAGCCATCGCCGCGTATCCGGAACTAGGCAACACCGACGTCATCACTGCATCGATCAAGGGGGGCAACTCCCTTCCTGTCTGGGACACCTGGGGCATCAACCCGAACGTACTCGCCCCCACTGACAACACCCTGCGCTTCTACGAGGGGGTGTTCGAGGAACTCCTGGAGCTGTTCCCCTCGGAGTTCATTCACGTCGGCGGTGACGAATGCCTCAAGGACCAGTGGAAGCAGTCGCCGACCGCACAGGCACGCATCGCGGAACTCGGGCTCGCGGACGAGGACGAGTTGCAGTCCTGGTTCATCGGACACTTCGACAAGTGGCTCTCCGCGCGCGGGAGAAGGCTCGTCGGGTGGGACGAGATCCTGGAGGGCGGGCTCGCGGACGGGGCGGTCGTGTCGTCCTGGCGTGGATATGAGGGCGGGATCACCGCCGCCCGCGCGGGGCACGACGTCGTCATGTGCCCTGAGCAGTATGTGTACTTGGACTGGCGGCAGGCCCCGGGCGAGGACGAGCCGGTGCCGATCGCCCATGTGCGCACCCTGGAGGACGTCTACCGCTTCGAGCCGGTTCCGGAGCAGCTCAGCGAGGCCGAGGCCCGTCATGTGCTGGGCACGCAGGCCAACGTGTGGACCGAGGTGATGGAGGATCACGCACGCGTGGACTACCAGACGTTCCCCCGGCTCGCGGCGTTCGCCGAGGTCGCCTGGAGCGCTCTTCCGGCGCCCGGGGAACGGGACTTCGCCGACTTCGAGCGCCGGATGACCGCCCATTACGCGCGCCTCGACGCCCTGGGTGTCGCCTACCGTCCGCCCACCGGACCACTGCCGTGGCAACGTCGTCCCGGAGTGCTCGGCCGACCCTTGGACGGCCCGCCCCCGCAGGCGTGAGAACGCGCGGAACCCGTAAGGGGAAAAGCCCCCAAGAGTCCCCGATGAGTGGCAATTTGCGCGTACCGGTGATGCCGTACGAAAACGGACCATCTCCCTGATGAGACGGGCGAATGCCTCCTAGCGGACCCCCGCGCTCGGGTCTTGCGAAGATGTGCCAGAGTTGCCAAGTCCGCCCTGTCAGCACGTACCGTACGGCAGCAACAGGTGGGACCAGGTGGGGCAGCGGGAAGGGGCAGCCGGTTTGACCACGCACGCACCGCAGGCGGGGCAGTCCGTCACGCTGCCCACAACGCTGGACGAGGCCGTGGCGGCGCTTACGGCCCTGCCCACGGCCGTTCCCGTGGCCGGCGGCACCGACCTCATGGCGGCCGTCAACTCGGGGCAGCTCAGGCCCAGCGCGCTGGTCGGTCTCGGGCGGATCAGCGAGATCCGCGGGTGGCAGTACCAGGACGGGCACGCGCTGCTCGGCGCGGGCCTCACGCACGCCCGGATGGGCCGCCCCGACTTCGCCGCGCTCATCCCGGCGCTCGCCGCCTCCGCGCGTGCCGCGGGCCCGCCGCAGATCCGCAACGCGGGCACCCTGGGCGGCAACATCGCCTCGGCCGCGCCCACCGGCGACGCGCTGCCCGTACTGGCCGCCCTGGAGGCGACGCTGATCATCGCGGGCCAGGACGGAGCCCGCCGGGAGATCCCGGTGTCGCACCTGCTGGCCGGCGTGGAGATGCTGCGCGGCGGCGAACTCATCGGCTTCGTGCGCGTGCCGCTGCTGCACGCCCCGCAGGTCTTCCTGAAGGCCACCGGCCGGACCGGTCCCGGGCGCTCGGTCGCGTCCGTCGCGGTCGTCCTCGACCCCGCCCGGCGCGGGGTCAGGTGCGCCGTCGGAGCCATAGCGCCGATGCCGCTGAGACCGCTGGACGCCGAGCAGTGGGTGGCCCGGCTGATCGACTGGGACAACAGCCGCACGATCGTCCCCGAGGCGCTGAGCGCCTTCGGGGAGTACGTCGCCGCGGCCTGCATCCCCGACCCGGTACCGGCCGAGGACGGCTCCGTGGAACAGCTTCCGCCCGCGGTACTGCACCTGCGGCGCACCGTCGCCGCTCTGGCCCGACGAGCACTCGGGAGGGCGCTGTCGTGACCGACGACCAGCACGGAGAGGGCACCCCTCAGGGCGGCGGACGCTGGGACCCGCTGCCCCAGGGCGACTACGACGACGGCGCCACGGCCTTCGTGAAACTCCCCGAAGGGGGCATCGACGCCCTCCTGGCCGCCCCGGGGCACGGCTATGTGCCGCCGTCCATAGAGGCCGCCCCGGACGCCGACCCGTCGTCGACGGGGTCCTGGGCGGTGCCCGCCGAGGGCGTCCAGTGGCCCGACCCGAACGCCGTACCGCACCAGGGGACGGCCGGGGGCGACCAGTTCTCGTACCGCCCCGGGGGAACCGGTCAGTGGACCTTCCAGGACACCAACGCCCCGGACGGGGGCGGCGCTTCAGGTCGTGACGTGACCGGGGAGTGGTCGATCCCTGTCGCCGGCGGCGATCTCCCGGACGAATCGGGCGAGTTCACCACCTCGGCCCTGGTCGAGCAGTGGGGCGGCACCCCTCCGGCCACCCTGCCCGGCGGCGCGCCCGCGCCCTGGGCGACGGACGGCGCGGGCCAGAACTGGGCACAGCAGGCGTCCGGCGCGGACGTCGCGGAGCGGCCCGGGACCCGCACGGACGGGCACGGCATGGAACACCCTGCCGACCGGTCCGGGACGGGCGCGACCGGCGAGGTGTCGGCGCAGGCCGCCACCCGGCCGCCCACCGAAGCGACCCGGCAGCCGTACGGCGAACCCGGCGACCCGTACGCGCACACCCGTTCCGAAGCCCCCGGCGACCCCTACGGCGACGCGCGCGCCGACCGCCACGACGACACCGCAGCCGAACTCGCCGTGGACGACGCACAGTCGGCTCATGGGAGCGGCGCGGCGGGCGACGACGGCGAAGGGCCCGCGGAGGGTGCTGAGGGGCCCGCTGAGACGTCCGCGGCGGTCGACGCGGTCGAGGGTGCCGACGACGCCCCGGAGGCCGCTGAGGCGCCCGTGACGGCCGCCGAACCCGACGCGCCGGACGAGGCCGCCGAACCGGCCCCGAAGATCCCCGGCGAGGAACACCCGCTCGCCTCCTACGTGTTGCGCGTCAACGGCGCCGACCGGCCCGTCACCGACGCCTGGATCGGCGAGTCGCTGCTCTACGTGCTGCGCGAACGCCTCGGCCTCGCGGGCGCCAAGGACGGCTGCTCGCAGGGCGAGTGCGGAGCCTGCAACGTCCAGGTCGACGGACGGCTCGTCGCCTCCTGCCTGGTGCCCGCCGTCACCGCCGCGGGCTCCGAGGTCCGTACGGTCGAGGGTCTCGCCGTCGAGGGGCAGCCCTCGGACGTGCAGCGGGCGCTCGCCAAGTGCGGTGCCGTGCAGTGCGGTTTCTGTGTGCCCGGCATGGCGATGACCGTGCACGACCTCCTGGAGGGCAACCCCGCGCCCACCGAACTGGAGGCCCGCCAGGCCCTGTGCGGCAACCTGTGCCGCTGCTCCGGCTACCGGGGTGTCCTGGACGCCGTACAGGAAGTCGTCGCCGAGCGTGAGGCGCACGCCGCTGCCGCCGAACCTGAGTCGGACGGCGACGAGGCGCGTATTCCCCACCAGGCGGGTCCCGGGGGCGGTGGCGTCCACCAGTCGGCGTTCGAGTCCCCGCGCACGCAGGACCAGGTGTACGGCCAGGACGGAGGTCAGGCGTGAGCAACGAAGCCGCCACCGCGACCACGGAGGCCGCGCCCGCCGCGGAGCATCCGGGCCACGGCCTGGGCGCCTCGCTCCCGGCCGCCGACGCCCGCGCGAAGACCGAGGGCACCTTCCCGTACGCGGCCGACCTGTGGGCCGAGGGCCTGCTCTGGGCGGCCGTCCTGCGCTCACCGCACCCGCACGCGCGCATCGTGTCCGTCGACACGTCCCACGCGCGGGACATGCCCGGCGTACGGGCCGTCATCACCCACGAGGACGTGCCGGGCCGGGACAGTTACGGCCGAGGCACGGCCGACCGCCCGGTGTTCGCCTCCGAGGTCGTACGCCACCACGGGGAGCCCATCGCCGCGGTCGCCGCCGACCACCCGGACACCGCGCGGATGGCCGCCGCGGCCATCATGGTCGAGTACGAAGTACTCGACCCGGTGACCGACCCCGAGCAGGCCTTCGAGGCCGAGCCGCTGCACCCCGACGGCAACCTGATCCGGCACATCCCGCTGCGCCACGGCGACCCGGACGCGGTCGCCGACATCGTCGTGGAGGGCCTGTACCGCATCGGCCGCCAGGACCCCGCCCCCATCGGCGCCGAGGCCGGTCTCGCCGTGCCCCGCCCCGACGGCGGCGTCGAGCTGTACATCGCCTCCACGGACCCGCACAACGACCGCGACACGGCCGCCGCCTGCTTCGGCCTGGACTCCGACCGCGTGAAGGTCGTCGTCACCGGCGTCCCCGGGGCCACCGCCGACCGCGAGGACCAGGGCTTCCAACTCCCGCTCGGACTGCTCGCGTTGAAGACCGGCTGCCCGGTCAAACTCACCGCCACGCGCGAGGAGTCCTTCCTCGGCCACACCCACCGCCACCCCACGCTCCTGCGCTACCGCCACCACGCGGACGAGGACGGCCGGCTGGTCAAGGTCGAGGCCCAAGTGCTGCTCGACGCGGGCGCCTACGCCGACACCTCCTCGGAGGCCCTGGCCGCCGCCGTCTCCTTCGCCTGCGGCCCGTACGTCGTCCCGAACGCCTTCATCGAGGGCTGGGCCGTCCGCACCAACAACCCGCCCTCCGGACACGTTCGGGGCGAGGGCGCCATGCAGGTCTGCGCCGCCTACGAGGCGCAGATGGACAAGCTCGCCAAGAAGCTCGCCATGGACCCGGCCGAGCTGCGCCTGCGCAACGCCATGGCCACCGGTGACGTCCTCCCGACCGGCCAGACGGTGACCTGCCCGGCGCCGGTCGCCGAACTCCTGCAGGCCGTACGGGACTTCCCGCTGCCGCAGCTCCCCAAGGACACCCCCGAGGACGAGTGGCTGCTGCCCGGCGGCCCCGAGGGCGCGGGCGAACCGGGCGCGGTGCGCCGGGGCGTCGGCTACGGCCTCGGCATGGTCCACATGCTCGGTGCCGAGGGCGCCGACGAGGTCTCCACGGCCACCGTGAAGGTCCACGACGGCATCGCTACGGTGCTGTGCGCGGCCGTCGAGACCGGCCAGGGTTTCACCACGCTCGCCCGGCAGATCGTCCAGGAGACCCTCGGCATCGACGAGGTGCACGTCGCCCCCGTAGACACCGATCAGCCCCCCGCAGGCCCTGGTTGCCGCGGACGTCATACCTGGGTATCAGGCGGCGCGGTCGAACGCGCCGCGAAAATGGTCCGCACCCAGCTACTCCAGCCCCTGGCGCACAAGTTCGGGATGTCGACCGAGCTGCTCCAGATCACCGACGGCAAGATCACCTCCTACGACGGCGTCCTCTCGACGACCGTCACCGAGGCCCTGGACGGCAAGGAACTCTGGGCCACCGCCCAGTGCCGCCCGCACCCGACCGAGCCCCTGGACGAGGCGGGCCAGGGCGACGCCTTCGTAGGGCTCGCCTTCTGCGCGATCCGCGCGGTCGTCGACGTGGACATCGAGTTGGGCTCGGTCCGCGTCGTCGAACTCGCCCTCGCCCAGGACGTCGGCCGCATCCTGAACCCGACCCAGCTGGTCGCCCGCATCGAGGGCGGGGTAACCCAGGGCGTGGGCATCGCACTCACTGAGAACCTGCGCACCGCGCGCGGGTTGATCCGCCACCCCGACCTCACCGGCTACGCCCTGCCCACCGCCCTGGACACCCCCGACATCAAGATCGTGAAACTCGTCGAGGAACGTGACGTGGTCGCCCCCTTCGGGGCGAAGGCGGTCAGCGCGGTACCCGTGGTCACCTCCCCGGCGGCGATCGCGTCCGCCGTACGCGCCGCGACGGGCCGCCCGGTGAACCGGCTGCCGATCCGCCCGCAGGCGGCGGTGGTGACGAACAGCGGCCCCTACGGCCAGTAGGCGGACGGACGTTGCTGGAGGGCGTCGTCCTCATCACCGGCGTGATGGCCGCGGGCAAGTCCACGGTCGCGCAGGCGCTGGCGGAGAGGCTGCCGAGGGCGGCGCATGTCCGGGGTGACGTCTTCCGGCGGATGGTCGTCTCGGGGCGCGAGGAGTACGTCCCCGGTGCGGGCGGTGAGGGGGAGTCCCAACTCCGGTTGCGGTACCGGCTGTCGGCGGCGACGGCGGACGCGTACGCGGAGGCCGGGTTCACCGCGGTGGTCCAGGACGTGGTGCTGGGCGCGGAGTTGCCGGCGTACGTCGACCTGATCCGCACCCGCCCGCTGCACGTGATCGTCCTCGCACCGACCCCGGCGACCGTGACGGCACGGGAGGCCGGCCGGGCGAAGAACGGCTACGGCGCGTGGACGGTCGAGGAGCTGGACGGCGCCCTGCGGACGGAGACCCCGCGCATCGGCCTGTGGCTGGACAGCTCCGGGCTGACGGTGGGGGAGACGGTGGACGCGATCGTCGAGGGACGGGAACGTTCGCGGGTGGTTTGAGCGTCTGATGAGGTGAGGACGTTTCGGACGTTTCGCGTCCTCTCGCGCTCTGTGAGGCGTTTTCGCTGGTCAGGGCGATTGTCAGTGGTGCCGCGTAGGGTTTTGGGCAGTGGGGAGACAGCGGGACACCGGTGGCACACGGGGAAGATTCACGCACGGGGGAACGAACAATGAGCAGGACCTACGCCGGTTCTACGGCGACCATGACCACGATGACGACCACGTCCACGATCACCTTGACCGAGGACGACCTCGATCCGTACATCACGCACGCGTCGACGCGCCGCTGGCTGACGGGACCCGGACTGCCGGGTGACAGCGGCCTGTTGACGTTCGAGGAGCTGCGCAGGGAGGGCCTGCGGACGGTCGCGGACTCGCTGGGCGACCCCGGCCCACTGGCGCGGGAGCTCCGGGATCAGCTGGTGATAGGTGCGCTCCGGGGACCCGGCGGCGCGGAGGCGGAGTCGATCCTGCTGGACGGCGAGACGGGTGAGATCGCGACGACGTACTTCTTCCACGACCGCCCGGACCTGATGGAGACCGGCCCGCTGGCCCCGTCGATCGAGACGCTGGCCCGCTTCACGACGACGACGGACGAACTGACGGGCCTGCGCGGCCAGTTCGCGTCCTACGAGGGCCGGCACGGCACGAAGACGGCGGCGGAGGCCTCCCGCCAGCTCCTCGCGGTGTTCGAGTCGGGGACGGCCGGCGAGGTGCCCCCGTTCTGGAAGGCGGCGGCACTGATCCGCCCGCTGGCGCTGGTCGCCGGCCCGGGCACGACGTCAGGCCTGACGCTGGACATCCCGGCCCGCCTGCTGGACCAGGAGTTCGGCCAGGGCACGGTCGCGCGCTTCGAAGAGGTCGACTTCCCCGCCACCCTCACCCACGAACCGACCCGCCGCTTCCTGCGCGAGACGGGCCTGCCCGAGGACGCGTTCCTCTTCCACCTGGACACGGACGTCCCGCTCCCCACCCTCACCGAGTTCTACGAGGACGAGCCCGCCGAGGAACTCCCGCCCCACGCCGACCAGTTGATCCGCCTCGGCTACCTCCTGGAGGACAACAGCCTGGTGGTGGACGGTGCGACGGGCGAGGTCCTGACCTGGAGCGAGCCGGAAGCGACACTGGCTCCCCTCAACACGGACGTCTCGACCCTCGCCTTCACCCTGTGGCTGCTTCACCGCGAGAAGGCGATCGACGCGGACCTGTCGGGCGAGCTGACGGCCGAGGCGTACGACCAGTTGGCGACGACGATGCTCCAGACGCTGGCGGCGGTGGACCCGACGGGACGGAACACCCAGGGGTCCGGCCGCCACCCGCACTACTGGACGGAGGCGTTCCGGGACGAGGCGGGCGGGGTGCTGTGACGCGCGCGTGGGCGGCCGAGGAATTCGTTCGCGCCGAGTGGGCCGAGCCGTTACGGTCCGCCTGACCGCACCGCGATGGGGGGACCACACATGGGGACCGACCGACTGGGCCTGCTGCTGGAGCAGTTCGACAAAGCCCGGGAGATGGCCGAGGTCCGGCTGACGGGGCTCGGCGACGAGGAGTACCTGTGGGAGCCGGCGCCCGACTGCTGGTCGCTCCGGCGTCGCGGCGAGGCGGTGACACCGAGGGCGTTCGGGCCGGGGGAGTGGGTGCTCGACCTGGGCGTGGCGGACATCCCGGCGAGCGAGTACGCGGAGGTGGCCCGCCAGGCCGCCGACGGTATGACGGTTGCCAAGATCGCCGACGACTGGAGCGTGAGCGTCGAGCGGGTCGAGCAGATCCTGGCCCACACGGGCGAGCCGGAACCGGACACGACCTCGATCACGACCATCGCGTGGCGACTGGGGCACCTGCACTTCCAGTTCGCGGGGGCGTGGGAGTGGGCGTTCGGTGAGCGGCGCCAGGATCCGAAGCGGATGGTCGACTTCAGTCCCTCGGCGGCCCTGACTCTCGAACGCTTCTGGCCGGTGATCGACCGCTGGCGCGCAGCCGTGGCCACGGTCACGGAGGACCAGTTGGACGCGATCGGCTTCTCCCAGTACCCGTACGGGTCCGACCCGGACGACCCGTATGCCGCTGTGGTGGCGGGGGCGAACCTGGAGTTCATCCACCACATGGCGGAGATCGCGCTGCTGCGGGATCTGTGGCGGGCGCGGGTTGTGAGCGAGGGCTAAGTCCGAGGCGCCTTGGGGGAGTTCGGGCGTTTTGAGGGAGTTCGACCGAGGGCAGGGAAGGGAAGCACCTCAGGCCTGGGCGAGGGGCTCGGCCGGAACGGTGGCACCGAGTGCGGCGTTCTGCAACGCCGTGATGCGCTCGATCACGAGCCCCGCCAGTACGGCCGCCGCGATCATGAGTGCCTCCTCCACCACCAGGAAGGCCATCGAGCCCGGGGCCACCCGGCTCGCGACCGTGAGCACCAGCCCGTGCCCGACCCAGGCGGCCCACCACGCGTTCACCAGGGTCGTGCCCCGCTTCTCCTCCCAGGACGCGGAGCTCGCGCGTCCGATGGCGAGGATGATCCCGCGAGGAACAATGAGGTTGACCAGCGGAATGAACCACATGCCGATCGTCCGGCCCCGACTCGGCACCGCGGCCCCGGGCATCAACTCCTGGGCGTTGCGCCGGGATTGGGTGAGCCACACGAGGAACAGCACGATCGCGAGAGTCGTCAGATAGACGAAGACCATGGAGATGAGGCCCGACTCGGATGCGTCCGAGCGGTCCACGTACTGATCCCGGACCGCCGCCGCACGGAACACGTCCGCCACAGCGGACACAGCTATCGCCAGCTGCGCGGAACGGACAAGGATCCGGGGAGCTCTGCGGGCGGTACTCGTCATCGACTTCGGCCTGTCTCGGAGGCGGGTGCGGCCGCGGCGGACGCCGGGGCTGAGTGATCATAGGGGTCCGATCGCCGCACGCGCGTACGATTTTCACGTCCTCGGTCCAGGACTTCGGCCGGTCAGCCTGCCGCAGGGCTCTGCGGGTCCTGCGGCACCTGCGCCCGCACGAACCCGTGACTCCGCTCCACCTTCGCCACATGCAGCGTGTAGCTCTCGTACCACTGGGCTCGCCCGCGTTTCTGCGCCACGCGGTGCTCGGCGTCGGTCCGCCACTCCGTGAGGGCGTCGGCGTCGCGGAAGTACCCGACGGTGATGCCCAGCCCGCCCGGAGTCTGGGCGTGGTCCATCCCCAGGTACCCGGGGATGTCCTTCACCAGGTCCTCCATGCGGGTGTTGGTCTCGCTGTAGTCGCTCTGGTCCTGAGTTCGCACCGTGGTGAAGACGGCCACGTAGTAAGGGGGTTCATAGGCCTCGACGGGTGTGACAGGCCCCTCGGAGTGATCGCTCATGGCGCCACGGTAGGGCAGCGGGCGTCCTCAGGTCCTCGGGGTGCCGGGAGCGGCCTCCAGGACAATCAGGAGTGCGGAGGCTTTGGCGCTTGCCCGGGCTCGACTGCGGCGAGGCGGTTGATGTCGGGGTTGTGCAGCACCGTGGGGCCGGCGCCTTTCAGTCGAGTGACGGCGAGCATGGCGTGTCCGACGGCGTCGGTGGTGGTGACATGGCGGGGGAAGGCTCGCCGCAGGAGGGGGTACAGGCTCCCGGTGATGCGGTACAGGACGCGGTAGACCGGGGTGCGGGAGGTGGCGCCGCTGACGGGCTGGATGTAGCCGGGGCGGAACATGTACGCGTGCATCGGCATGGCGAGCAGGTCGTTCTCGGTGCGGCCCTTGACGCGGGCCCACATCTGGCGGCTCCCGCCGGTGCTGTCCGTGCCCTCGCCGGAGACGTAGACGAAGGTCAGCGAGGGGTTCGCGGCGTGCAGGGCACGGGCGGCGGCGAGGGCGTAGTCGTAGGTGACGCGGGTGTACTCCTCCTCACCGCGTCCGAGGGCGGAGACGCCGAGGCAGAAGAAACAGGCGTCCAGGTCCGTCAACTGGTCCTGGACGGCGGTGTAGTCGGTGAAGTCGGTGTGGATGATCTGCCGCAGCTTCGGATGGTCCAGCGGAAGAGGGCTGCGGACGACGACGAGGACCTCGGTGACGGCCTCGTCGAGGAGACAGGCGCGCAGTGCGCCGTGTCCGACCATTCCGGACGCTCCGAAGATGATGACGCGCATGGCTGCTCCCAGGCATGAGAGGGGTGGCTTTGGGCTGGGGGTGGGATTCAGGGAGAAGTGCGGGCGAGCGTGCCGACGGTGAGGGTGGCCAGCGCTTCTCGCAGGGCGATGGCGAAGTCCATCTTCAGCACAGCGAGCGAGGGGTCGGCTTCGTAGGCGGCGAGCATCGCCTGCGACGGGCGGGCGTGGGTCCACACCGCACCGATCACCATGATCATGGACGCGGCCAGCTGCTGAGCGCGATCGCCCAGCTCGGGCAGGTGAACGCGGGCGAGGGCCGTGAGCGCGTCGACGTTGGCGACGGCGGCCCTCTTGTAGCGGGCGGCGACCTCTGGGGAAACGTTGTGCTCCAGCACGCCGGCCTGTGCGCTGAGCAGGTCGCACAGCATGCGGCGTTCGGCGAGGGAGTCGCCGACCACCGCGGCGAACTGCTCGCCGCGCTCTTCCACCGCGGCCTCCGCGTCGATGCCGGCGGTCAGCAGGTCGGGCAGGTCGGCCATCCACTGCTTCCAGGCGTGGTCCAGCAGCTCCAGCAGAACCGCCTCGCGGGACTCGAAATACCGCAGCACGTTCGACTTGGCGAGCCCGACGCGACGGCTCAGCTCGTTGAGGCTCACCGCGCTCACCGGCATCTCGTCGAGCATGGCGGCGGCCGTGTCGAGGATCGCCCGCCGCCTGATCTCCCGCTGCTCCTCGCTGCGCGCACGCTGGAAAGTATTCATGCCCACATATTACAGACTCCCGGTCTTTTGGCATCAGACCGCCGGTGCCTTAAGTTGAATGCATCACAACAGACCGCCGGTCTGAAATGGGCCGAATCCCTGATCTCGTAAGAGACCGCTGGTCTGAAAATTCGGTGGCCCGAGCCCCGGCGGATCGAGCCGAGCGCGGACGCACATCCACCGATCCGGCACGGAACGTCACGAAGGAGTCCCCCTCATGAACCGCACCGTTGTCATCACCGGCACCACCTCCGGCTTCGGCCGCGACAGCGTCCGCCTGTTCGCGTCCCAGGGCTGGAACGTCGTGGCGACCGTCCGCAAGGAGACGGACCTCGCCATCCATGACGACCTACCGAACGTGAAGACCCTCCTGCTCGACGTCAACGACGAGGGTGCCGACACCGCCTTCGCCGAACAGGCCGCCGCCCGGTTTGGAGGCATCGACGCGCTGGTGAACAACGCCGGCTACTACCACATGGGCCCGGTCGAGGCCGCCTCGATGGAGCAGATCCATGATCAGTTCCAGACCAACGTCTTCGGCCTGATGGCCCTGACCAAAGCCTTCCTGCCGCACTTCCGCGAGCAGCGTTCCGGCGTGATCGTCAACATCTCCTCGATCAGCGCCGACCAGGGCTACCCCTACACCGCCGTCTACGCCGCCTCCAAGGCCGCGGTCGCGGCCTTCTCCGAGGGCCTCAACGTAGAGATGGCGGACTTCGGGGTCTCGGTCAAGGCGGTCTTCCCGGGCGCCCACGCCACCCGCATCTTCACCAAGATCGATCAGGCGGGCGACATCCCCGAGGACTACCAGTCCGGCATGCAGCGCTTCTTCGGCATGCAGGGCACCGGCTCCAGCCCGGCCGTGACCGCGAAGGCCATCTACCAGGCGGTCACGGACGGCAGGATCGAGCAGGTCCGCTACTACACCGGACCCGACGGAGTCGCCGTACCCCGAGTCAAGCAGCTCCTGGGCGCCGACTGGTACTGGGAGGAGTTCCGCAACGCCGCCACCGGCAACCCCAGCGACCTGTGGAAGAGCCTCGTCACGCAGGGCAAGGAACCCGTCGAGTTCGCCCTCTGACCCACCGCTCGGTCAGCCCTGCCCATCTCCGCTGGTCGCACCAGCTACAGAGGCCGTGGCGGGAATCGAACCCGCGTAACTCGCTTTGCAGGCGAGTCCCTGAACCACTCGGGCACACGGCCGTGTTTGGTGAGTTGACCGTAGGGCCGGGGGATGGGCCCGGACAAGGGGGCCCGGGGTGGTGCAACGGGACTGCCATACGCCGTTCATGAATGGGGAGTGGTCGGCGGGGTCCGTGGGGTCGCTGGTCGTACGACCAAGGTCTCAGCGCCCGACCATCCTCCGACAGGGGTCAACCCGGCCCGTGGACCTTACGCTGGCCTGCATGACCGTCCTCGAACCCCGTGACGCCGGCGTCACGGACACCGCCTCCGACCTGGCCGATGAGTGTCGCGACACCGTGTTGGGGCGGTCGCATCGGGCGCTCAGTGTCGGGATCGTGTCCGTCGTTCTGCTGATCGCCTTTGAGGCGACGGCAGTTGGGACCGCTATGCCGGTTGCCGCCCGGGAACTCGGCGGGGTGTCGTTGTACGCGTTCGCGTTCTCCGGGTACTTCACCACCAGTCTGTTCGGGATGGTGTTCGCCGGGCAGTGGTCGGATCGGCGGGGGCCGCTCGGGGCGTTGACCGGTGGGATCGGGGCGTTCGCCGCCGGGTTGGTGGTGGCGGGGACCGCTCAGGTCATGTGGGTGTTCATTCTCGGGCGGGCCGTGCAGGGGCTCGGGGGCGGGCTCGTCATCGTCGCTCTGTATGTCGTCGTCGGGCGGGCTTATCCGGAGCGGTTGCGGCCCGCCATCATGGCCGCGTTCGCCGCGAGTTGGGTCGTACCGTCCGTTGTCGGGCCGCTCGCCTCCGGTGTGGTGACCGAGCAGTTGGGGTGGCGGTGGGTGTTCCTCGGAATTCCCGTGCTTGTCGTCTTTCCGCTCGCGCTTGCTCTTCCTCAGATACGGCGGCGGGCGGCCGGGCCGGTGAGCGGTGTCGGTGAGCCGTCCGCCTCCTTCGATCGGCGTCGTATTCGGCTTGCCCTGGGGATCTCGATCGGCGCCGGGCTCTTTCAGTACGCCGCTCAGGATCTGACGTGGTTCTCCCTTCTCCCCGCTGTCGTCGGCGTCGCGCTGCTCGTGCCCGCCGTGCTCGGGTTGTTGCCGCGGGGGACGTATCGGGCGGCGCGGGGGCTGCCCTCGGTCGTGTTGTTGCGCGGGGTGGCCGCCGGGTCGTTCATCTCGGCCGAGTCCTTCGTGCCGTTGATGCTCGTCACGCAGCGGGGGCTGTCGCCTACCTTGGCCGGGTTCTCGCTCGCGGCGGGCGGTGGGACGTGGGCGCTCGGGTCGTGGGTGCAGGCTCGGGCATGGGTGGTGCCGTACCGGGAGCGGTTGATGACGGTCGGGATGGTGCTGGTGGCTGCCGCGATCGCCGCCGCGCCGAGCGTCCTCATCCATGCGGTGCCCGTGTGGATCGTCGCCGTCGCGTGGGGGTTCGGGTGTTTCGGGATGGGGCTGGTGATCTCCTCCACCAGCGTGCTGCTGCTCCAGCTGTCCGCTCCGGCGGAGGCCGGCTCCAACTCCGCCGCGTTGCAGATCTCTGATGGGCTGTCCAATGTCGTGCTGCTCTCCGTCGGCGGGGCCGCGTTCGGGGCGCTGGGGGGTGGCACGGTGGGGCATGTCGTCGGGTCGATGGGTGGCGGGTCCCATCCCGGGGCCTTTGCCGCGGTGTTTCTGCCGATGGCGGGGGTGGCGTTGGTGGGAGCTTGGGTGAGCACGCGGGTGCGGACCACACTGTGAGTGGTACCAGTTTGACCCCACTCGGTGGTACCGTTTTGGTATGGCCATGAACCTGCGTCTTCGTGACGACCAGACGGAAGCCCTGAAGCTGCGCGCAGATGAGGAGGGAGTCAGCATGCACGCCATACTGCTGCGGGCCGTGGACGATTACCTGGCCAGGACGGCTCACGAGGCGTTGGTCCGCAAGGCTGCCAAGGAGCAGACCGCCAAGTGGTCCGAGCTGCTGGAGCGGCTCAAGTGACGTTCGTCTACCTCACGGCCGAGGACGTCTTGGCCATCGCCGAGCAGGCCGTCGACGACCAGACCGTTGTCGTGCGTGATGCGGGCCTGCTGGAGTCGGCCGTGCACCGCCCTTCGGCCTCGATGTTCGGGCAGGAGGCGTACGCCGACCTGTTCGACAAGGCGGCGGCGTTGCTGCAGTCGCTGGCCATCAACCACCCGTTCCTCGACGGGAACAAGCGCACGGCATGGGTGTCCTGCGTCGTCTTCCTGGCCATGAACGAGGTGCAGCTGCGGCCGGACATCGACGCCGCCGAGCGCCTGGTCATCGCTGTGGCGACGGGCGGCATGGACGAGGTCAAGGCGATCGGGGAGGCGCTGCGGGCCCTGGCCGAATAACCGATGTGACGTCAGTCCCATCCCCCGCCACCCCGGCGTCGTCCGCACGTTGACACCACCGCCCCGCCGGTAGGGTGGCCCGGTTGTCATATGTAGCCGACGTAGCTGACGTAGCCGACGTAACCGAGCCGCCCTACCCCCGAACCCGGAGACCGTGACTACTACCGCCGCCTCCTCCACCAGCTCCCACCACCTCTCTCCCGCCTTCCCCGGCCGCGCCCCCTGGGGCACCGCCGGCAAGCTGCGTGCCTGGCAGCAAGGTGCGATGGAGAGGTATGTCCAGGAGCAGCCGCGGGACTTCCTCGCGGTCGCGACCCCTGGTGCCGGCAAGACGACCTTCGCGCTCACCCTTGCCTCCTGGCTGCTGCACCACCATGTCGTGCAGCAGGTGACCGTGGTCGCGCCGACCGAGCACCTGAAGAAGCAGTGGGCGGAAGCCGCCGCGCGGATAGGGATCAAGCTGGATCCCGAGTACAGCGCCGGGCCGCTCGGCAAGGACTACGACGGTGTCGCCGTCACCTATGCCGGCGTCGGCGTACGGCCGATGCTGCACCGCAACCGGGTCGAGCAGCGCAAGACCCTCGTCATCCTCGACGAGATCCACCACGCCGGTGACAGCAAGTCGTGGGGTGAGGCCTGCCTGGAGGCTTTTGAGCCGGCCACTCGCCGCCTCGCGCTCACCGGTACGCCGTTCCGGTCCGACACCAATCCCATTCCCTTCGTGACGTACGAGGAAGGGAAGGACGGGATTCGGCGGTCCTCCGCCGACTACACCTACGGTTACGGCAACGCGCTCGCCGACCACGTCGTCCGGCCCGTCATCTTCCTCTCCTACAGCGGCAACATGCGCTGGCGGACCAAGGCCGGTGACGAGATCGCCGCGCGGCTCGGCGAGCCGATGACCAAGGACGCGATCAGTCAGGCCTGGCGTACGGCGCTGGACGCGCGCGGTGAGTGGATGCCGAGCGTGCTGCGCGCCGCCGACCAGCGGCTGACCGAGGTCAGGAAGGGCATCCCGGACGCCGGTGCCCTCGTCATCGCCACCGACCAGGACTCCGCGCGCGCCTACGCCAAGTTGATCCGCGAGATCACCGGCAGCAAGGCGACCGTCGTGCTGTCGGACGACACCGGTGCCTCCAAGCGCATCGACGACTTCGCGGCGAGCAACGACCGGTGGATGGTCGCCGTACGGATGGTGTCCGAGGGCGTCGACGTGCCGCGGCTCGCCGTCGGCGTCTACGCCACCACCATCTCCACCCCCCTCTTCTTCGCCCAGGCCGTCGGCCGCTTCGTGCGGTCCCGGCGGCGCGGCGAGACCGCCTCCGTCTTCCTCCCGACCGTCCCCGACCTCCTCACCTTCGCCAACGAGATGGAGGTCGAGCGCGACCACGCCCTCGACAAGCCCAAGAAGGAGGGCGAGGAGGACCCGTACGCCGAGTCCGAGAAGGAGATGGACGAGGCGAACAAGGAGCAGGACGAGGACACCGGCGAACAGGAACAGTTCTCCTTCGAGGCCCTGGAGTCCGAGGCCGTCTTCGACCGGGTGCTCTACGACGGCGCCGAGTTCGGCATGCAGGCGCACCCGGGGAGCGAGGAGGAGCAGGACTACCTCGGCATCCCCGGACTCCTCGAACCCGACCAGGTGCAGATGCTGCTCCAGAAGCGGCAGGCCCGGCAGATCGCGCACAGCCGCAAGAAGCCGGACGAGGAAGCCGATCTGCTCGAACTGCCCGCCGAGCGGCGGCCCGTCGTCTCCCACAAGGAGATGATGGAGCTGCGGAAGTCGCTCAACACCATGGTCTCCGCGTACGTCCACCAGACCGGCAAACCGCACGGCGTCATCCACACCGAGCTGCGCCGCACCTGCGGCGGCCCGCCGAGCGCCGAGGCCACGGCCGGGCAGCTGCGGCAACGCATCGCGAAGGTCCAGGAGTGGGCCACGCGCATGAAGTGATCCGCCGGTCCCGCTGCCGGTTCACCCGCCGGTCGACCCATGCCACGGATGCGCCGCCGACCCGCACATCTGTGCGGAATCTGCGCACGGGCGATCCCCAGGTCAGGACATGTCGCCATGTAGCGAACCGGTCCGTACCAGTCGGTGACCGGATTCTGGACGGAGACTTCCGCTCAGCGAACCGCCTTCGCTAGTGTCCCGCTACGCACACGCCCCGTGGCAGCGCCGCCGCGGAGCGCAGCCGTGAAGCGACTGGGCCCGGACACGCCGGGCCGCCTCGCCGACCGGCGGCCTCTGAAGCGCGTCACTGACGGGACTCGGTGACGCAACCGCCGCGAGGGGGCCGCCGACCTCACCACCTAAGGAGTGGGCGTCGTGACCGCGGAGACCTCCCAGACGCTCGACCGGGGACTGCGCGTCCTCAAACTGCTGGCCGACACGGACCACGGGCTGACCGTCACCGAACTGTCCAACAAACTGGGCGTCAACCGGACCGTCGTGTACCGGTTGCTGGCCACCCTCGAACAGCACGCACTCGTACGCCGTGACCTGGGCGGCCGGGCCCGCGTCGGGCTCGGGGTGCTGCGGCTGGGCCGCCAGGTGCATCCCCTGGTACGGGAGGCGGCGCTCCCCGCGCTGCGGTCGCTGGCCGAGGACATCGGGGCGACCGCTCACCTCACCCTGGTCGACGGGGCGGACGCCCTCGCCGTCGCGGTCGTCGAGCCGACCTGGACCGACTACCACGTGGCCTACCGCGCTGGCTTCCGTCACCCCCTGGACCGGGGCGCCGCTGGCCGCGCGATCCTCGCCGCCCGGCACCAGAGCACGGACGAACCCGGATACACCTTGACGCACGGGGAGTTGGAGGCCGGGGCGAGCGGTGCGGCGGCGCCGCTGCTGGGCGTCACGGGGGTCGAGGGCAGCGTCGGTGTGGTGATGCTGGCCGACGCGGTGCCCGAGCGGGTGGGGCCGAGGGTCGTGGACGCGGCGCGCGAGGTCGCGGAAGCGCTGCGCTGAGGCGCATGAGGCCTGAGGCGCATGAGGTCTGAGGCGCGTGAGGTCTGAGGCGCGTGAGGCCTGAGGCGCGTGAGGCCTGAGGCCGTTCACGGGCATGGGGTGACCGGCGCCCGGCCGAAAGTGGCCGTCGCGTTAGATTGATCCCGTGCTCCTCTCTCGCCTCACGCGCCCCCAGGCCGTAGCCGTCTGCGCCCTGCCCGTCGTGGCGCTGCTGGCCACGGCCGGCTTCGCGCCGCTGCCGTTCTCGCTGGCGCAGCCCGGTCTGACCGCGAACGTCCTCGGTGAGAACAAGGGCACCCCGGTGATCACGATCTCCGGGGCGCCGGTGCGCACGACGAGCGGTCAGTTGCGCATGACGACGATCGAGGCGACCGGACCCGATCAGCATGTCTCGCTGAGCGATGTGATCGACAGCTGGTTCCGCACCGACCGAGCGGTCATGCCGCGTGACTCGGTCTACCCGAGCGGCAACAGCGTCAAGGAGATCGAGCAGCACAACACGGAGCAGATGCAGGAGTCGCAGGACGATGCGGCCACCGCCGCGCTCAACTACCTGAAGCTCAGCGACAAGAAGGTCAAGGTCACCCTCAAGCTGGCGGACGTCGGCGGCCCCAGCGCGGGCCTGCTGTTCACCCTGGGGATCATCGACAAGCTGAACGGCGACGGCAGCGGCGGCGACCTGACGGGCGGTCGCACCATCGCCGGTACGGGGACGATCGGCACCGACGGCACGGTCGGCGCGGTCGGGGGAGTGGCCCTCAAGACCCAGGCCGCGCGACGTGACGGTGCGACGGTGTTCCTGGTGCCGAAGGCCGAATGCTCGGACGCCAAGTCCGAACTGCCCAAGGGGCTGAGGCTGGTTGCGGTGACCTCGCTGAAGGGCGCGGTGAGTGCGCTGGAGGCGTTGGAGACGGGGAAGGGTTCCGTGCCGGGCTGTTAGGCGACGGCGGGCTTGGTGCCGTTGGGCGGCCCGGCGGCCAGGCGAAGTCCCAGTTCTACGAGGGTCCACCCGAGGCGGGTACGGAGTTCCTGCCGGGGTGCCCTTGCCTCGGTGGCGAGGCGGTGGGCCGCGGCCTGGGCGTGGAGTGCGGCGGTGCGGGCATGGTGCAGCGCGAGGTGGGTTTCCGGGTGCATCGGTGGTGCCTCTTCTCACTCTGATTCGATGGGGAAGGCGTGCAGGTGGAAGCGCACCCTTTCCGCCTCCGGCGCGTCGTCGTCCGCGTAGTTTTCGAGCAACTCGTGGATCTTTCCCACGAGTTCACGGGTGTGCTCGGGTGTCAGCCGTACGGTCCAGTCGCTCATGTCGGTGGAGTGGGACCACTTGGGCAGCCAGTCCTCGCGGGTGCCGATCGCGGTCGACAGTTCACGGGCGTGGGTCGTCGCCACCTCGTGCAGGAAGGTGTCGGCCGCGCCACGGACCGCCGGGTCGGTGTCCAGGAATAGGTTCTCGTCGAAGCCGACGCCGTCCTGGGCCGCCTGCCACCAGCGCTCCCGCCCTTTGCCGCGCTCCGGGGTGTCCTCGACGAACCCGTGTGTGGCCAACTGGCGGAGGTGGTAGCTGGTGGCCCCGCTGGACTCGCCCAGTCGCTCGGCGAGCATCGAAGCGGTGGCCGGTCCGTGCCGTCGCAGCGCGTTCAGCAACTGCATCCGTAGCGGATGGGCCAGCCCGCGCAGTGAACGGGCGTCGAGATGATGGATCCGGCGTTCTTGGGGCTCTGGCTCCGGCATGCGTACAAAGATAGCGTTGCAAAGAACTAGTTGCAACGGTTTCTTTGCAACCGATCCTTTGGAACTGGCCCCCCGCAGGCCCTACTTGACCAACCCCTCCGCCTTCATCCAGTCCAGCGCCACCTGATGCGGATCCTCCCCGTCGACATCCACCTTGGCGTTCAGCGTCCGCGCCACCGTGTTGTTCAGCTTCTTCGTCACCGGGGCCAGGACCCTCGCGGTCGCCGGCCACTTCTTCAGCGCCTTCGTGTTGATCTCGGGCGCCGCGTTGTAGTTGGGGAAGAACTTCTTGTCGTCGGCCATCACCGCGAGGTTCATGGACTTGATGCGCCCATCGGTGGTGAAGACCTCGCCGTAAGTACAACTCCCCTTCTTCACCTGGGTGTAGATGATCCCGGTGTCCATCTGTGTGATGTTCTTCGCCGGGAGACTCATCCCGTACGCCTTCTCCATGCCCGGCAGCCCGTCCGCGCGGTTGGCGAACTCGCTCTCGACGCACACCGTCACCGCGCCCGGGTCCTTCTTCGCCAGCGCGGCCACCTCGGAGAGTGTCTTCGTGCCGTACTTCTTGAAGTTGGCCTGGTTCATCGCGAGGGCGTAGGTGTTGTTGAGGGCGGAGGGGGGCAGCCAGGTGATGCCGTTCTTGAGGTCGGCGTCCCGTACCGCCTGCCACTGCTTCAGCGGGTCGGTGATCGGCTTGCTGTTGCCGAGGTAGGTGATCCACGCGGTGCCGGTGTACTCGTACATCCCGTCCGCGTCACCGGACTTGACGGCCTCTCGCGCCCCGATCGAACCCTGGATGCCGGTCCGGTCGAGGACGTCCGCGCCCGCCGCCTCGAAGGCGATGCCCATCATCGCGCCGAGGACCAGCTGCTCGGTGAACTCCTTTGAGGTGACGGTGAGATGGGCGCCCTTGAGGGGTTCGCCCTTGCCGACGGTGCCGGGGCTGACGTCGTCGACCATGGGGGAGCCGCTGGTCAGTCCGCAGCCGGAGGCGACGATGAGCGCGCCGACCGTCACCAGACAGGTGCGTCTCATGCGCCCGCCTCCAATCCCCTTGGGCGGAGCAGGAGTTCGGCCAGGGAGGCCAGCCAGTCGACCAGCAGGGCGAGGCTGACCGTGAGGATCGAGCCGAGGACCAGGACGGGCATCCGTTGGGTGGTGATGCCGGTGGTGATCAGGACGCCCAGGCCGCCGCCCCCGCCGAAGGTCGCCAGGGTCGCCGTGCCGACGTTGAGGACCAGGGCGGTTCGGACGCCGGCCAGGATCAGCGGGACCGCAAGGGGGAGCTCCACCTTTGCCAGGACGCCGAGTGGGGACATGCCGATGCCTCGGGCCGCCTCCAGCAGGGTCGGGTCGTTGGCCTTCAGGCCCGCGATGGTGTTGGACAGGACCGGCAGGACGGCGTAGATGATGATGCCGATCAGGGCCGCCTTCTCGCCGGTGCCGAGCCAGATCACCAGGAGGGCCAACAGGCCGATCGCCGGGGTCGCTTGGCCCATGTTGGCGAAGGTCATCGCCACCGGGGCGGCCTTGCGGAACGCCGCCCGGGTCAGCAGGATGCCCAGCGGGATCGCGATGATCAGCACGAAGAACGTGGAGATCACGGTCAGTCGGACGTGCTGCCAAAGGGCCTTGCTCACCTGGCCGTTGGAGAGGGCGTTCTCCGAAATGGCGTCCAGGTGCGCCTGGTTGAACCACAGCCAGGTCGCCAGCAGGATCGCCACCAGCGCGGCGGGCAGGAAGGTCAGCTTCTGCCAGCTGATCCGGCGTTTCGGGGGAGTCGGCGGCGCGGCGGCCTCCGTCTCCTCTTCCTCCGCTTCTGGGGTGGTGGTCACGCCTTCTCCTCCCCGCCGGCGCCTTCCTGCTCGGCGTGCGTCTGGAGGGCCCGGGCCTCCTCCAGCTCGTGCCGGCCCTCCATCGCCTCCAGCCGGTCGGCCTCCAGGAGTTCGTGCACGGAGTTCATCAGCGTCTCCATGTCGACGACGCCGGTGTACTCCCCGCGCCGCCCGGTGACCGCGACCCGCCCCGCGTTGTCCGTGAGCACCGCCTCCAGCGCGTCCCGGAGCGTCGCGTCCCGCGTCACCGTGTCGCTGACCAGCGTGCCCGCCCGGGCCAGCGAACCCTTGGCGCGCATCATGTCGCCGCGCCGCAGCCACTTGTAGGGCCGGCCGCGCTTGTCGAGCAGCAGGATCTCGTTGGTGCCGCTGTCCCGGAGCCGGTTGAAGATGTCCTGGAGCGGGTCGTCGACGGTCACCGTCGGATAGTCGGTGATCTCCACATCCCGTACGCGGGTCAGGTTCAGCCGCTTCAGGGCCGCCCCGGCGCCCACGAAACCGGACACGAAGTCGTCCGCCGGGTTGGTGAGGATCGCCTCCGGGGTGTCGAACTGCGCGATGTGCGAGCGTTCGCGCAACACCGCGATCCGGTCGCCCAGTTTGATCGCCTCGTCGAAGTCGTGGGTGACGAAGACGATCGTCTTGTGCAGTTCGTGCTGGAGCCTGATCAACTCGTCCTGGAGGTGATCGCGAGTGATCGGGTCGACCGCGCCGAACGGCTCGTCCATCAGCAGCACCGGCGGATCCGCCGCCAACGCCCGTGCCACGCCCACGCGTTGCTGCTGCCCGCCGGAGAGCTGGCGCGGATAGCGGCCCTGGAACTCACCGGCGTCGAGCCCGACCAGGTCGAGCATCTCCTCCACCCGGTTCCTGATCCGGGACTTGGACCAGCCGATCATCCTCGGGACCAGCGCGATGTTCTGGGCGACGGTCATGTGCGGGAAGAGCCCGCTCGACTGGATCGCGTAGCCGACCTTGCGGCGCAGCTTCACCGGGTCGATGTCGGTGACGTCCTCGCCGCCGATGCGGATACGGCCACCGGTCGGTTCGATCAGCCGGTTGATCATCTTGAGCGTGGTGGACTTCCCGCAGCCGGAAGGCCCGACGAAGACGACCAACTCACCCGCCTTGATCTCCATGTTGACGCTCTCGACGGCCGGATCGGCGCTGCCCGGATACCGCTTGGTCAGGTTCTCCAGCTCGATGGAGGCACCGGAGGTCGCGGTCCCTGCTGGCTCAGACACGGATCCCCCTGGGAATGGTCAGCCGTCCGAGAAGGACGTACGCGGCGTCGAACAGCAGCGCCAGGACGATGATCCCGAGCGTGCCCGCGAGCACCTGGTTGAGAGCGTTCTTGCTGCCCAGCGACCCGATACCGCGGAAGATCTCGTTGCCGAGGCCGGGCCCGGAGGCGTACGCCGCGATGGCCGCGATCCCCATCAGCATCTGCGTGGAGACCCGGATCCCGGTGAGGATCGGCGGCCAGGCCAGCGGCAGTTCGACCCGCAGGAGCCGCGCCGGCCGGGACATCCCGATGCCCTTCGCCGCGTCCACGAGGGACGGGTCGACCCCGCGCAGGCCCACGATCGAGTTACGGACGATCGGCAGCAGGCCGTAAAGCGTCAAAGCGATCACTGTGGGCGGAACGCCAAGACCGACGATCGGAATGAGCAGACCGATCATGGCGAGCGACGGAATGGTCAAAATGGTCGAGGTGGCCGTGGTGGCCAGGCTGCCCGCCCACTCGCTCCGATAGGTCACGACCCCGATCACCACCCCGATCAGCGTGGCCACGACCATGCACTGGAAGACCGCGCTGGCGTGCTGGTAGGCGTCGGTGAGCAGCTGCTGGTGCCGGTTGCCCAAGTACTCCCAGAAGCTCACATGCCCACACCCCTACGTCGGCCAGGTCGTCGTCCCTTCCGGGTCCTCCGCCGCCTGTTTCACCAGCGGGATGATCCGCAGCGGAACGGGGTTCTCCATCACGATCGCGGTGGCGGCCCGGACAATGCCATCAAAACCGACAACCCGGTCGATGACCCGCTGGAGATCGGCGTTCGACCGGGCCACGAGCCGGCACAGCATGTCCCCGCTGCCGGTGGTGGTGTGCAGTTCGAGCACCTCGGGGACGGTCGCCAAGTGCGCCCGCACGTCCGGGCCTTGCCCCTGCCGGATCTCCAGCGTCGCGAACGCCGTGACCGGATACCCGAGCGCCGCCGGATCGACCTGCGGCCCGAATCCCCGGATGACTCCATTCGACTGAAGCCGGTCCAGCCGCGCCTGCACCGTCCCCCGGGCCACCCCCAGCCGCCGGGACATCTCCAGCACCCCGATCCGCGGTTCCTCCGCCAACAGCACGATGATCCGGCCGTCGAGACGATCGATGCCCATACCGCCTACCTCCCAGGGTGGTCATCCTGT
>Ga0307517_10003571_pt1 | contig 24140 bp, 13 predicted proteins | sample 23_EM_MG_FD_194515 | JGI IMG/M metagenome (GOLD analysis project Ga0307517, IMG submission 194515) | Populus trichocarpa ectomycorrhiza microbial communities from riparian zone in the Pacific Northwest, United States - 23_EM | ecosystem: Host-associated > Plants > Roots > Unclassified | place...
CCGCAGCACGCCCCACCGACCCGATCTTCTGCACTGTGGAGCCCGTTCCCGGTCGACAAGCGCCCAGGTATGCAGCCGAGGGAGTCGGGTGGGCAACGCAGCGAAGTAAAGGAGGAGGAACGGGCGCAGCCCGGTCCGGGGGACATGAGCGGAGTTGCCCGCCCGGCTGCCTCGGCACGTGATGCCCGTCAAAGTGAGTGCAGTCGTTCGCGAACGGCAGCAACGGGCCGAAAGCCGCCACCCAAACCACGGCAGCGTTTCATGCTTCGCGGAAGGCGCACCCGCGCCATGGACCACTGACATGCTGAACCGCCTCCTCTCCCACGACCTGCCGCGCAACCGCGGGCTCGCGCTGCTGCTGGTCGTGATCGTGCTCGGCCTCGCGCTGACGCCGTTCCTGTTCCCCGGCACCAAGGCGCTGAACGTCGCGGCGAAGATCATCGTCTTCATCGTGCTGGTCGCGAGCTTCGACCTGCTGCTTGGCTACACCGGCATCGTCAGCTTCGCGCACACGATGTTCTTCGGCATCGGCGCGTACGGTGTCGCGATCGCGTGCACGCGGCTGTCGTCGAGCTGGGGCGCGGTCGCGCTGGGCATCGTCGCGGCACTCGCGATCTCGCTGTTGCTGTCGCTGCTGATCGGCCTGTTCAGCCTGCGCGTGAAGGCGATCTTCTTCGCGATGATCACGCTCGCGGTCGCATCGGCCTTTCTCGGCCTGGCGTCGCAGCTGTCCGACTTCACCGGCGGCGAGGACGGGCTGACCTTCAAGGTGCCCGAGGCCTTGCAGCCCGGCACCTCGTACTTCGAGGCACCGTTGCTCGGCGCCAGCATCGACGGCCGCTTCCTCAGCTACTACCTGCTGTTCTTCGTCGCGCTGATGTTGGTGCTGATGATGCTGCGCATCGTCAACTCGCCGTTCGGCCGCGTGCTGCAGGCGATCCGCGAGAACGACTTCCGCGCCGAGGCGATCGGCTACCGCACGGTGGTGTACCGCACGCTCGCGAGCGTGCTGTCGGCGCTGTTCGCGACGCTGGCTGGTTGCCTGCTCGCGCTCTGGCTGCGCTACAACGGGCCGGACACGACGCTGTCGTTCGAGATCATGCTCGACGTGCTGCTGATCGTCGTGATTGGCGGCATGGGCACGGTCTACGGTGCGGTCGTCGGCAGTGCCCTCTTCGTGCTCGCGCAGAGCTATCTGCAGGACTTGATGAAGCTCGGCGCCGGCATGGTGGACGGCGTGCCGGTGCTGTCGCAGCTGATCTCGCCGGACCGCTGGCTGCTCTGGCTCGGCATCCTGTTCGTGCTCTCGGTCTATTACTTCCCCGCCGGCGTGGTCGGGCGCTTGCGCGCGATGCGCCACCGGTAGCGGCCACCACTTCAACGCCCCACCACCTGCCAAGGAGACAAGAATGCGTGCACGTGTTTTCTCGAAGACCCCGCTCGCCGCGGTGCTTGCGGCCATCGGCCTGGCGGCTTGTGGCGGCAGCGACGACCTCGACCTGAACGACAAGCCGAGCTACATCGGCGCCGTCTCGCAAAAGACCTACGACGGCAACAGCGACGACCTGCTCACCGCCGGCCTGGGCAAGACCGGTCTCGCCGGCGCCGCGCCCACCTTCGTCGACCCGGCGCACCCGACCGCTGCGGAGCTGCGCCGCGCCGCGATCTACAACAACTACCGCGCATTGCTCGACATGACCGCGGCCGGTGGCTACGGCACGCTCTACGGCCCGAACGTCGCATCCGACGGCACGGTGACGGCCGGCGAAGGCAAGATTGCCGGCACCGAATACATCGCGTTCAGCGACGACGGCAGCGCCCAGAAGAACGTGACCTTGATGGTGCAGCTGCCGGACTCGTTCGACCCGGCCCATCCGTGCATCGTCACGGCGACCTCGTCGGGCTCGCGCGGCGTGTACGGCGCGATGTCCACCGGCGAGTGGGGCCTGAAGAAGGGCTGCGCCGTCGCGTACACCGACAAGGGCACCAGCGGCGCGCCGCACGACCTGCAGAACGACACCGTGGCGCTGATCGACGGCACGCGCACGAGCGCCGCCGCGGCCGGCAGCACCGCGGCCTTCCGCGCGTCGCTCAGCGCCAGCGAGCTCGCCGCGTTCAACACCGCGACGCCGAACCGTTTTGCGTTCAAGCATGCGCATTCGCAGCAGAACCCCGAGAAGGACTGGGGCCGCACGACGCTGCAGGCGGTCGACTTCGCGTACTGGCTCATCAACGAGCGCTTTGGGGCCGTCAGTGCCGGCGGCCAGCACCTGAAAAGCTGGCGGCCGGGCGACATCCTGACGATCGCGTCGAGCGCGTCCAACGGCGGTGGCTCGGCGCTGGCCGCGGCCGAGATGGACACGCAGGGCTGGATCAGCGGGGTCGCGGTGTCCGAGCCGGCGGTCGAGCTGCCGGCGAGCCCGGGCATCACGATCAAGCGCGGCGCGACCACGATCGCGGTCACCGGCAAGACGCTGGTGGACTTCACGACGCTCGCCAACGTCTATCAATCCTGTGCCTCGTTGTCGACGCAGCTCGCCGGCACGCCGTACCAGGCGAACTACGCCGCGGGCTTCGGGTTTTTCGCCGGCAACCGCTGCGCTTCGCTGAAGGCCAAGGGCTTGTTGACCGCGAGCACCACCGCCACGCAGGCCGACGAGGCGCTTCAGAAGCTGCGCGACTACGGCTGGGAAGGCGAGTCGGACGCCTTGCACGCGTCGCTCGCCGCGTTCGAGGTTGCGCCGGCGGTCGGCGTGACCTTCGCGACCGCGTTGTCGCGCGCCAGCGTGAAGGACAACCTGTGCGGCTACAGCTTCGCGTCGACGACCTCGGCCGGCGTCATCAACACCTTGCCGGCCGAGGTGCTCGCCCAGCTCTTCGCGATCGGCAACGGCGTGCCGCCGGCCAATGGCGTGCAGCTGATCAACAACCTGAACCCGACTGGCCCGGTGCGCGATCTGCTGTCGGCGTCACCGTCGACGCTGACCGCCGACCTGAACCTCGACGGCGCGCTGTGCCTGCGCAACCTCGTCACCGGCAGCGATGCGGCGGCGCTGAAGCTGCAGGCCGGCGTCGACGAGACGCGGCGCAGCGGCAACCTGCACGGCAAGCCGGCGATCATCGTGCACGGCCGCGCGGACGCGCTGCTGCCGGTGAGCCACACCTCGCGCCCGTACTACGCGCTGAACAAGCTCACCGAAGGCAGCAGCAGCAAGCTGTCGTACATCGAGGTCACGAACGCGCAGCACTTCGATTCGTTCATCGGGCTGCCGACCGTGCTCCCGGGATACGACAGCCGCTACGTGCCGCTGCACGTGTACCTGAACCGTGCGCTCGACGCCGTCTATGCGAACCTGAAGAGCGGCACCTCGCTGCCGGCGAGCCAGGTGCTGCGCACCGTCGCCCGCGGCGGCACGCCGGGCGCGGCGCCGGCGATCACCGCGGCGAACGTGCCGGCGATCGCCGCGACGCCGGCGGCGGCGGACGCGATCGTGTTCAGCGGCAGCACGGTGACCATTCCCGATTGATGCTGCCATGACAGCAGCGCCCACGTCGCACTACCTGCAATGTGCAGGCCGCGAACTCCACTACACCGAGTGGGGTGCGCAGCACGCCGAGACGGTGATCGCCTGGCACGGCCTCGCGCGCACCTGCCGCGACATGGACGACATCGCCGAGCACCTCGCGAAAAGCTACCGCGTGATCTGCCCGGACACCATCGGCCGCGGCCTGAGCCAATGGAGCCCCGAGCCCGAGCGCGAATACTGTCTCGCGTTCTACGAGCAGCTCGCGGTCGCGCTCGCCGATCAACTCGGCCTGGCGCAGTTCCACTGGCTCGGCACCTCGATGGGCGGCGCGATCGGCACGCGTGCCGCGGCGCGCGGTCTGCACGGCCGCATCCGCCGGCTGGTGCTGAACGACAACGGGCCCGAGCTGGCCGCGGCGGCGATCGCACGCATTCGCAGCTATGCCGGCAACCCGGAGGCGTTCGCGAGCATGAGCGAACTGGAAGCCTACTTCCGCACCATCTACAAGCCTTACGGCTGGCTCAGCGATGCGCAATGGCGCCGCCTCACCGAGACCTCGGCGCGACGCCTGCCCGACGGGCGGGTGACGCCGCACTACGACCCTTTGATGGTGATGCAGTTCACCCACCACACCGACGAGTACCTGCAGTGGGACGACTGGGATCGCCTGGACATCCCGGTGCTGTGCCTGCGTGGCGAGAGCTCCGATCTGCTGCTGCCCGATGTCGCCGAGCAGATGCGTCAGCGCGGCCCCTGCGCGGTGGTCGTCGAGATCAAGGACTGCGGCCACGCGCCGGCGTTGAACACGCCGGCCCAGTGGGCGCTGGTCGAACGCTTTCTCAGCGCGGCCTGAGTTCCTTGACCGAGAGCATCTGGGCGGTGCGCCGAACCAGGTCGGTCGCGGCCTTGCGGCCGATCGCCGCGGCCGTCGGCGCGACGGTCACGTCGAAGCGCAGCGGGATTGCGGGCGTGTCGGTCAGCAAACGGTGCGTGGCTGCACCGCCGCGACGCCACAACACATCTTCAGCCGCGCTTGCCGCGGTGCAATTCAGGGGCCAGGCCGTCATCGAGTCCTCCTGTGAAAGTGGGCACGAGGTCTACGCAAGCACCGTGCCCACGTTCACGGCAAGAACAAACTGTTGCTCGGGATCGCCACGTAGCTGCTCGATCCCGGCACCAGCCAGCGCAGGCGCGCGACCGCCCCGCCGCCGCGCTCGTAGTACTCCATCGTGATCGTGTACTTCTGGCCCGCCACCAGGTCGACAGGGCTGCTGGTGTCGTTTGCCGGGCCGTGGTCGTTCCAGTGGTTGATCAGTTGCACGCCGTTGACCCACAGCCGCACGCCGTCGTCCGACACCGTCTGGAAGCGGAACGCGCCGCCCAGCGGAGCCTGCACGGTGCCGGTCCAGCGCACCGAGAAGTTGTCGGCGTTGACGCCGCTGGCTGGTGCGCCGGTGCCCCAATCGAAGTCGACCGCCTCGGTGCGCGTCAGCACCGGTGTGCCGCTGAGCGAGATGTTGTTGAAGTAACGTGCCGTCAGGCCACCACCTGGCGTGACCGGCGGCGCCTGCACGCCATCGGGGAACAGGCTGGTCCTCGGAATCGCCGCATAGGTGGTCGTGCCTGGCGTGCGCCAGCGCAGCCGCGCGACCGCGCCGCCGCCGTTCTCGTAGAACTCGACGACGACGCTGACGACCTGACCGGCGGCGAGCGTGATGCCGGCACTGGTGTCGGTCGCCGGGCCGTGGTCGTTCCAGTGATCGATCAGCGCCACGCCGTTGACCCAGACGCGCACGCCATCGTCCGACACGGTCTGGAAGCTGTAGCTGCCGGCGCTCTGTGCGACCAGCGCACCGCTCCAGCGCACCGAGAAGTTGTTGGCCGGGACGCCGGCGCCGGGGCTGCCGGTGCCCCAGTCGAAATCGACCGCTTCGGTGCGCGTCAGGACCGGCGTGCCGCTGAGCGTGCGGTTGTCGAAATAACGGCCGGTCAGGCCGCTGCCCACCGTCGGCGCGGGCGCCGGTGCGGTTGCTTCGTCGCTGCCGATCTCGCGCAGATAGGCGACGACGTTGCTCAGCTCAGCGGCCGTGACGCTGACGTTGTTGTGCGCCTGCACCGCGGCGGCCAGCGTCGCCGCCGAGCCGTCGTGCAGATAGGGCGCGGTGGCCCAGACGTCGCGCAGGGTCGGGATGTCGATGCCGGTGAGCGGGCCGCCCAGGCGTGTGCCGCTGCTCGGCTTGATGGTGCCGATGTCCTTCACCGACGCGACATCGAGGCTGGCCGTGAATGCCGTGCCCGCATGACATTGCGCGCAGTTCTTCGCCTGGAACACGAGTTGGCCGGCCTGTGCCGCGGCACTCAGCGTGGCATCGGGGTTGCGGTACGGGCTGGGCGCGAACGTGTTCAGCGAGCCGACGTAGGCCGCGAGCGCATCGAGGTCGGCGCTGACGCCGGCCTTCCGATCGCCGAGCGGCTGGCTGCGCGTGCCGGTGTTGAAGTCGGCCTCGTTCATCAGGCCGGTGCCCCCGGCGAGCGTGCGGATCTGCCCTTCGAAGTCCTGCAGCTCGTCGAAGTTCGCGCTCCAGTGCAACAAGCCTTGCGCGGCCGCGCGGCCGCGCAGGTTGGTGGTGTTGCGCAGGCCCTCACCCTGGCTGCTCAGATCCCAGGTGCGGCCGTCGTGACCGCCGTCGTTGTGGCAGGTGGCGCAGCTCATGTAGCGGTCGCGCGCGAGCCGCGTGTCGCGGGCGTCGTAGAACAGGCGCTTGCCGAGCAGCACCGCGGCTGCGAGCTTCTCGGTGCTGACGCTCGTGAGGGTCGCGAGGGCCGGCACGTCGGCGAGGCCCTGGGTCAGCAGCGGCTGCAGGTCGAACACGCCGACCGTGCGGTCCATGAAGTTGCTGACGAACAGCGTCTTCGCGTCGGGCGACACGGCCAGCCCCTGCGGTGCCCGCCCGACCGCGATGCGGAACAGTTCGCGCTTGCCATGCACATCGACGACCGCGACCTCGCGGCTGGTCTCGAGCGCGACGAACAGGTAGATGCCGTTCGGGTCGTAGGCCGCGGCACTGCCGACGCTGGCGTTGTCGTGGTCGATGCGGCCGGCCAGATCCTCTGCGCTGGTCGCCAGGTTGATGCGCGAGCTGATCGCGCGCACCGTGCTCTGGAAGTTCAGCGCGTTGCCGTCGCGCAGCGTGCCGCGCTTGATGTTGTCCTGCTTCGACGGCACCCAGGCCTGCGTGCCGTCGGGTGAGAGCACCGCCGCGCCCAGGTAGTTGGGCACGCCGCGGCCCTGGTTCTCGAAGTCCGGCTTGTCGCTGTGCGCGAGCACGATGCTGCGCGTCACGCTCATCGCCGCAGTGTTCAGCATCAGCACCTCGCCGCCACCGGTCGCGGTGTTGACGCTGGCCGTGGCTTCGCCGGGCAGCGGCGGGGTGACGAAGCGCGAGACGTAGGCGGTCGCGCCGTCGGCGCTGATCGACACATGGCGGGCGTTCGCCCCGATGTTCGCGCCCGCCAGCTGTGCATAGCTGGCGGTGTCGTATTTGAGCAGCTGGCCGCTGCCTTCGAGCACGACCAGCGCGTAGCCACCGACCGGCGCGATCGCCACGCCGAACGGCTGCGAACCGCGCGGCATCGCCAGCGTGCGGCTGAGCGCGAGCGTGGCGGCGTTGATCACGCTGACGCTGCCGGCGTGCTTGTTCGCGACCCAGACCATGCCGTTCGGCGCGAGTGCGAGCGTGCGCGGGCCGCTGCCGACCGCGATTTCGGCGAGCCGGGCGCGCGTCACAGCGTCGAACACGCTGACCGAGTCGTTGTCCTGGTTCACGACCCACAGCCGCGGGTTGCCGGTGCCGCGCGGTTCGATCAGGATGTTGGCCGAGGCCGCGGGCTTGTTCGCCGTGGCCGCAAGGTAGATCGTCTGCAGCACGGTCTGGCGTGACTCGATGCCGCGATCGTCGATCGCGGTCACGGTCACGTAGTACAGGCCAGGCGCGCTGTAGGTGTGCGTGGCTGTCGGCGAGCTCGAGTACTCGGTCTCGGGCGTGCCGTCGCCGAAGCTCCACTTGTAGCGCGGGTTGAAGGCCGTGGTGCTGGCGCCGGCGGTGAAGCTCACGTCCGATCCGGACACGCTGGCCGCCGGTGCGATCGGCACGCTCACGACCAGTGGCGTGCCGCCGGTGACCGTCCAGCCGAAGCTCGCGCTCGCCACATTGACGCCATCGCTGGCGGTCACGACCACCGCGTAGCTGCCCGACGTGGTCGGCGTGCCGCTGATCTGGCCGGTGCTGGCATTCAGCGTCAGGCCGGGGGGCAGGCCGAACGCGCCATAGCTCAGCGTGTCGCCGTTCGGATCGGTGGCGACGAGCTGCAGGCTCGCGGCCAGCGCGACCGTGCTCGACTGGCTGCCCGGGTTGGTGATGCTGGGCGTGGTCGCCGGGTTCGGCGTGTCGGCGACGTTCACGCGCACGATCTTGGCCTCGGCGGGCACGCCGGCCGTGTCGAGTGCGAACAGCATGTAGAAGCCCGGGGGCGCGTCGGCCGCGCGGGCCGGTGCCTGCACCGACAGCTGGCCGGCGTTGAGCACGAAGGGCAGCTCGACGAAGCGCTGGCCCATGTTGAAGCTGTGCGTGGTCGAGCCGTTCCGGACCATCACGACGCGCGCCACCGGCTTGGCGCCGCTCACCTGCATCGTGAAGACCTTGCCAATGTTGAGCACGGTCGGCGCGCTGTCGATCACCGGGCGCGGCGCGAGTTCGCCGGCGGCCGTGAACAGGTAGGGCGGGAAGTAGAGCTCGGCGTTCAGATTGGTCACCGGGCCTGGCGCGCCGCCGCCGACGGCGAGCACGGTGCCGTCCGGCAGCAGCACCGCGTTCGAGTGGTACAGCCGCGGCTGCACGCTGCTCGCGCCCACGGTCCAGGCGCCGGTCGCGGGATCCCAGATCTCGGCGCTGTTGTTGACATCGGTCAGCTGGTTGTCGACGCGGCTGCCGTTGGTCGCGACGACCTTGCCATCGGCCAGCAGTGTCGCGTTGGCCCACTGGCGTTGGGTTGCCATCGGCTGCGTCGCGGTGACCGTCGGCGTGGTGCCGTTGATGTCGATCACGATGGCACCCTTCGAGTTGCCGCCGAACTGCAGGATCCGCCCGGGGCGGAACATCGCGCTGCTCGAGGTCCAGCCCGCGTTGGCCGAACTGAACTGGCCCACCTGCGTCAGCGCGCCGCCACCGGCCGGCTCGACGTAGTACATGCGCCCGGCGGCATCGAAGCCGAACACCCGGCCGTCGGGTGCGATGAAGTTGCGCGGGTACTGCCAGCCCAGCGTGCTCGTCGGGGCGCTCGACAGCAGCCGGAAATTGCCGTCCGCCGTTCGCACTTCCGGGAAGTCCGCGCCGCCCGAGCCGCCCTGCACATAGGTGTCGCCGTTCAGCAGCGTGATCGAGCTGGAGTACCAGCGCGCCCGGTTCATGTTCGGGCCGCGCGACAGCGCGTTGCTGCCGACGCTGAACAGGTTCGAGTTGTTGTTGCCGGTGTTCGTCGTGGCCGAACCGGTCCAGTTGTCGCCGCCCGCGATGAACACGCCGCTGCCGTCGGGCAGCACGGTTTGCGAGCTGCAGAAGATGTCGGTGCCGGTGCCGTTGGCCAGCGTCAGGTGGCCGCCGTCGAGGCCGCCCTGCGGGTCCCAGACGTCGTAGCTGAAGAAGCCGGTTTGCTGGCCGTTGGTCTTGGTGCCGTAGGTGAGCAGCCGGCCGTCCGGCAGCAGTGCCGTGTGGACTGCGATCAGCGGCCAGTTCACGACCGGCGACCACATGCCCTTGGTTGCCGCATCGACCGGGATCGTGCCGGTCGGTGAGAAGACGTGTTGCGCCTTCTTCATGGCCTCGCCGGATGCCGAGGCCGTCGCCGGAGGCGCGCTATCGTTGCCGCCGCCCCCGCACGATGCCAGCAGGGCGGCCGCGGCGACGCTGCTGAACAGACGACTGGCTCGGGTGCGGGCCAAGCCGGCGCGCGGTGCGCCGGCCACCGGGCATGCGGTGTCGATATTCATCGTGTTGCTCCTCTTTACATCACCTTACATTCGTGATGTAGAGCCCAACACCCCTTGTTTGAGGGGCGCAGGAGCAACTAGGGGGTACCTACCTTCTGAACTTGCCGTCCGGCCCGATGATCGACAGGTCGGCGTAGTCCAACCCGGTGTGGTTGGTTGGGCTGTAGCTGAGTTCGAGGCCACCGATGTTGACGTGGCTGAAGGTTTCGAACGCGCTCTTCAGCGAGGCGCGCGAGGGCTCGCGCCCGGCACGCCGCAGCCCTTCGACCAACACCTTCGCTGACGCGAAGCCCTCGAGCGACGCGGGCGTCAGCTCTATGCCCTTGGCCTTCGCGAGGTCGGCGGCTTCCTTGACGATCGGTGTGCCGACCGAGCGCTCCGACGGCAGCACCTGGCTGACGACGGTGCCGTGCGCGAACTCGCCCAAGGACTTCACGAAGCCGGCCGACGCGTTGTTCGACAGCGTCACCATCTGCGCCCGCGAGCCCGCGGCGCGCAGCGCCTTCATGCCGTCGATGACCGCGGTGCCCGAGCCGATGAAGATCACCGCCTGCGGATCGGCCTTCACGAGCTTCGGCATGATCGGCCCGAAGTCGGGCTTCGCGCGGTCGTACTTCTCGTAGGCGACGGGCTCGAGCTTCGCATTCGCCAGGCCCTTGCGGATGCCGACGGCCGCGTCGGCGCCGAAGGTGTCGTCGACCTGCACGACGGCGATGCGCTGCACGCTGACCAGGCTGAGGTGCGCGATCGTGCGTTCGGCCTCGCGCTGGTAGGCGGCGCGCACATTGAAGATCCACGGGTTCACCGGCTCGTGCAGCACCATCGCGCCGGTGGACGGCGCGACCAGCGGGATCTTCGCCTCGGCGAGCAGCGGCATGATGGCTTGCGTGTGCGGTGTGCCCCGGTTCAGGAACAGGCAGATCACGCCCTGACCGATCAGCTTCTTCGCGTTCTCGACCGCGAGCTTCGGGTCGAACTGGTCGTCCAGCGAGATCAGCTCGATCTTCTGGCCGTTCACGCCGCCGCGCGCGTTCACCGCATCGAAGTAGAGCTTCGCGCCGTCGGTGGCTTCCTTGACCGACGAGGCCACGGCGCCGGTGAAGCCCGCGGTCTGGCCGATGCGGATCTGGGCGCTCGCGGGCGCGGCCAGGCTGGTCATCACGACGATCGTCGACAGCAGCTTGTGAAGCAATTTGTTTCCCTTCTTGGAGAAGCCGCCAGCGCGCGTTTGGCGAGCTGCGCAGGCGCGAAATTCTTGCTGCGGCGCGCGCGCCGCGGCTTAAGGGTATTCACGTGCGATGCGGCACTGCATCACGCTGCTCTCTAGAATCTTCCGCTTCGCTGCTTTTCGGCAGCCAGAGAGCCGCCCATGTCCTCAGGTGTGATCCGCATTCGCGGCGCCCGTCAGCACAACCTCAAGAACCTCGATCTGGACATCCGCACCGGCGAGATGACGGTGGTGACCGGGCCCAGCGGCTCGGGCAAGTCGAGCCTGGTGTTCGACACGCTGTACGCCGAAGGGCAGCGGCGCTACGTCGAGACCTTCAGCGCTTACGCGCGGCAATTCCTCGATCGCATGGACCGGCCGGCGGTGGACCGCGTCGACGGCGTGCCGCCGGCGATCGCGATCGACCAGACGAACCCGGTGCGCAGCTCGCGCAGCACGGTCGGCACGATGACCGAGCTGAACGACCACCTGAAGCTGCTGTACGCGCGCGCCGCGCAACTCTTCGACAAGCAGACCGCGCAAGGCGTGCGGCACGATTCGCCGGAGACGATTTACGCGGAGCTGATGGAGCGCACGCGCGAAACCGACCCGCGCCTCGTGTTCACCTTTCCGGTCGAGCTGCCGGCGAACACGAGTGCCGAAGAGGTCGAACAGTGGTTGTCAGCCAGCGGTTACACGCGTGTGCAGGCCGAGCGCGTGGTCGGCGACCGCAAGATGCTCGATGTCGTCGCCGACCGCTTTCGCATCCAGGGCACCGAGAAGGTCCGCGCGGTCGAGGCGATCGAGACCGCGCTGAAGCGCGGCAGCGGGCGCGTCACAGTCTATGTGCTGAAGGACGAGGGCGAGCCGGAGTTGTGGCGTTTCTCGACCGGCCTGCACTGCCCCGACAGCGACATCCGCTACGCCGATCCGCAACCGGCGCTGTTCAGCTTCAACTCGGCCTACGGCGCGTGCGAGACCTGCCGCGGCTTCGGCCGCGTGATCGGCGTCGACTACGGCCTGGTGATCCCGGACCACCGCAAGACCTTGCGCAGCGGTGCGATCAAGCCGATGCAGACACCGGCCTGGAAGGACTGCCAGGACGATTTGCTGAAGTACGGCGGCGAGGCTGGCATCCCGCGCGACACCGCGTGGAACATGCTCAGCGAGGCGCAGCGCGACTGGGTCATCAACGGCACGCCGAACTGGAAGGGCAACTGGAACAAGCAGTGGTACGGCGTCAAGCGCTTCTTCGAGTACCTCGAGAGCAAGGCCTACAAGATGCACATCCGCGTGCTCTTGTCGAAGTACCGGAGCTACACGCCCTGCCATGTGTGCGGCGGCGCGCGGCTGAAGACCGAGGCCTTGCTGTGGCGCCTGGGCACCAAGGACGATGCCGACGCGGTGATGGCGCCCGAGAAGCGCTTCATGCCGCAAGGCGTGCAGTGGTCGCGCGCACAACTCGAGGCGCTGCCCGGCCTGACCGTGCACGACCTGATGCTGATGCCGATAGCTCGCATCCGCAAATTCTTCGACCAGCTCTCGCTGCCGAGCACGATGCTCGACGATGCGCTGAAGCTGCTGCAGGACGAGATCCGCACGCGCCTGAAATACCTCTGCGACGTCGGCATCGGCTACCTGACGCTCGACCGCCAGAGCCGCACCTTGAGCGGCGGCGAGGTGCAGCGCATCAACCTGACGACGGCGCTCGGCACCTCGCTGGTCAACACGATGTTCGTGCTCGACGAGCCCAGCATCGGCCTGCACCCGCGCGACATGAACCGCATCATCGAGGCGATGCACCGGCTGCGCGACGCCGGCAACACGCTCGTCGTCGTCGAGCACGATCCGGCCGTGATGCTCGCGGCCGACCGGCTCATCGACATGGGCCCGGGCCCCGGCGAACGCGGCGGCGAGATCGTGTTCGACGGCACGCCCGAGGCGATCCGCAAGGCCGACACGCTGACCGGCGCGTACCTGGGTGCGCGCAAGCACGTTAGCATGGGCATCAAGCGCCTGATGGGCCCGGCCACGCCGAAACTGATCCTCGAGGGCGCGCGCGACCACAACCTGAAGAACGTGACGGTGGAGTTTCCGCTGCTGCACTTCGTCTGCGTCACCGGCGTCTCGGGGTCGGGCAAGAGCACGCTGATGCAGGACGTGCTGTTCCCGGCGCTGCAGCGCCATTTCGGCAAGGCCACCGAGACGCCCGGCGAGCACGATGGCTTGTTGGGCGCCGAGTGGCTCGGCGATGCGGTCTTCGTCGACCAGTCGCCGATCGGCAAGACGGCGCGTTCCAACCCGGCCAGCTATGTCGGCGCGTTCGACGAGATCCGCAAGCTGTTCGCGCAGGCGCCGCTGGCATTGCAGCGCGGCTACGGCCCCGGCATGTTCAGCTTCAACGCCGGCAACGGCCGCTGCGCGACCTGCGGTGGCTCGGGCTTCGAGCACGTCGAGATGCAGTTCTTGAGCGACGTGTACCTGCGTTGCCCCGATTGCGACGGTCGCCGCTACCGCGCCGAGATCCTCGACGTGAAGATCGATCGGCGCTTGCCCGGCGACGTGATTCGCGACCTGTCGGTCGCCGATGTGCTGGAGCTGACGGTCAGCGAGGCGGTGCAGCTGTTCCGCAATGACCGCGAGGTGCTGCGGGTGCTGCAACCGATCGTCGATGTCGGCCTCGAGTACGTCAAGCTCGGCCAGCCGGTGCCGACGCTCAGCGGCGGCGAGGCGCAGCGCCTGAAGCTCGCCGGCTTCCTCGCCGAGACCGCGCAAAGCCAGACCGCGAGCCGCCAGCCGGTCGCGAAGCGCGGCACGCTGTTCATGTTCGACGAGCCGACGACCGGCCTGCACTTCGACGACATCGCGAAGCTGATGCGCTCGTTCCGCAAGCTGCTCGACGCCGGCCACTCGATCATCGTGATCGAGCACAACCTCGACGTGATCCGCGCCGCCGACTGGCTGATCGATCTCGGCCCCGAAGGCGGCGACGCCGGCGGCTGGGTCGTCTGCACCGGCACGCCCGAAGAGGTCAAGCGCCATCCGAACTCGCACACCGGCAAGGCCTTGCTCGACTACGACAAGGCGATGGGCTTCGACGGCCATGCGGCTGAAGAAGGCGTGCCGCTGCAATACCTGGTGCGGGCGCAGCGCGAGGCGCGCCGTGCGCCCGACGAGAACATCCGTATCGTCAACGCGCGCGAGCACAACCTGAAGTCGCTGGACGTCAGCATCCCGCGTGGCAAGTTCAGCGTCGTCACCGGCGTGTCGGGCTCGGGCAAGAGCACGCTCGCGTTCGACATCCTGTTCAACGAAGGCCAGCGGCGTTACCTCGAATCGCTGAACGCGTATGCGCGCAGCATCGTGCAGCCGGCGGGTCGGCCCGAGGTCGATGCGGTCTACGGCATCCCGCCGACGGTTGCGATCGAGCAGCGGCTGTCGCGCGGCGGGCGCAAGAGCACGGTCGCCACGACCACCGAGGTCTGGCATTTCCTGCGGCTGCTTTACGTGAAGCTCGGCCTGCAGCACTGCATCAACGACGGCTCGCCGGTCAAGCCGCAAAGCGCCGAGAGCATCGCCGCGCAACTCTTGCGCGATCACAAGGGCCAGCACGTCGGCCTGCTCGCGCCGCTGGTCGTGAACCGCAAGGGCGTCTACACCGACCTCGCGAAGTGGGCGAAAGCGCGCGGCCACACGCATTTACGCGTCGACGGCGAATTCCTGAAGCTCGATCCGTGGCCGCGCCTGGACCGCTTCAAGGAACACACGCTGGAGCTGCCGGTCGGCGACATCGTCGTCAGCGCCGACACCGAGCCCGCGCTGCGCGCGATGCTCGCGAGCGCGCTCGAACTCGGCAAGGGCGTGATGCATCTGCTCGCACCGCTGGACGGCCTGAAGGGCGCGATGCTGGCCGACCGGCCGACCGCGCACATCGGCGCGGTCAAGGTCTTCTCGACCAAGCGCGCCTGCCCGACCTGCGGCACCAGCTACGCCGAGCTCGACCCGCGCATGTTCAGCTACAACAGCAAGCACGGCTGGTGCACGACCTGTGTCGGCACCGGGCTGGCGCTGACGCGCGAACAGCGCAAGGCGTATGACGATTCGATCCGCGACGACGACAACCGCGGACAGGAACAATCCTTCCCGTCGGAAGAGCAGGAGGTCGAGGGCGTCGCCGACGAACCCTGCCCCGATTGCGCCGGCACGCGGTTGAACCCGGCCTCGCGGCTCGTCACCTTCGAGTCGGAATCGATCACGACGATCGCGCAGTGGTCGGTCACCGACGCGCACCTGTGGGTCAACGCCTTGGTGCTCGCCGGCCGCGACGCCGAGATCGCGCGCGACGTGGTCAGCGAGATCAAGAGCCGGCTCGAGTTCCTCGAAGAGGTCGGCCTGGGCTACCTGACGCTGGACCGCGCCGCCCCGACGCTCTCCGGCGGCGAAGCCCAGCGCATCCGTCTCGCGGCCCAGCTCGGCAGCAACCTGCAAGGCGTCTGCTACGTGCTCGACGAGCCGACGATCGGGCTGCACCCGCGCGACAACCAGGTGCTGCTGAACGCGCTGCAGACCCTGAGCGACAAGGGCAACACGCTGGTCGTCGTCGAACACGACGAGGACACGATCCGCCGCGCCGACCACATCATCGACATCGGTCCCGGTGCCGGCAAACGCGGCGGCCGGCTCGTGGCCGAGGGCAGTGCGGCCGATCTGTCGGCGCAGGGCGATTCGGTCACCGGCCGCTTCCTCGCGAACCCGCTGGTGCACCCGCTGCAGGCGCGGCGTTTCATCGAGCCGGTGACCGCGAAGACGGTGCGCGCCGAGAGCGAAGCGAACCGCCTGCTGACGGTGCGCCAGGCCTCGAAGCACAACCTGCGCAACATCACGGTCGACGTGCCGCTGAAGCGCCTCGTCGCCGTGACCGGCGTCAGCGGCTCGGGCAAGTCCACGCTCGCGCGCGACGTGTTGCTTGCGAACCTGCAGTTCATCAACACGCGCGGTGGCCGGCCCAACTGGCAGGGCTGCGACAGCATCGACGGCTGGGGCTTCATCGACCGCGTGCTCGAAGTCGACCAGACGCCGATCGGCAAGACGCCGCGCTCCTGCCCGGCGACCTACATCGGCTTCTGGGACACGATACGCAAGCTGTTCGCCGACACGCTCGAGGCACGCGCGCGCGGCTACGCGCCGGCGCGCTTTTCCTTCAACACCGGCGAGGGCCGCTGCGCCGGCTGCGAAGGCCAGGGCGTGCGCACGATCGCGATGAGCTTTCTGCCCGACGTGAAGGTGCCGTGCGACGTCTGCCACGGCGAGCGCTTCAACGCCGAGACGCTGGCGGTGAGCTGGCGCGGCAAGAGCATCGGCGATGTGCTGAAGATGGAGGTCGACGAGGCGGTCGAGTTCTTCGCGTCGATGCCCAACATCTCGCACCCGCTGCAGCTGCTGAAGGATGTCGGCCTGGGCTATCTGACGCTCGGCCAGCCGTCACCGACGTTGAGTGGTGGTGAGGCCCAGCGCATCAAGCTCGTCACCGAACTCAGCAAGGTGCGCGACGACGTCACGCGCCGCGGCAACAAGGCGCCGCACACGCTGTACGTGCTCGACGAGCCGACGGTCGGGCTGCACATGGCCGATGTCGAGCGCCTGATCCGGGTGCTGCACCGGCTCGTCGACGGCGGCCACAGCGTCGTCGTGATCGAGCACGACCTCGACGTGATCGCCGAGGCTGATTGGGTCATCGACCTCGGGCCGGACGGCGGCGTCAAGGGCGGCGCGGTGGTGGGCGAGAGCACGCCCGAGGCGCTGGTCGGCAACGCCCGCAGCCACACCGGCGCGGCGCTCAGGCCGGTGCTGGCGCGGGGCCGGGCCACGGTGAGCGAAACCGCGGGGGTCGGGCCGGTGGCGGTCAGCCGCTAGCGCCGACCTCAACGTCGCGTCGGATCGTTCGGCCGACGGTCGACCGCGTTCGGCACGCCGTCGTGGTCGCGGTCGCCGCGTGCCCAGCGGCCTTGCCGGAACTGCCAGCGTCCGTCGTGTTCGACCCACGAAGGCGTCGCGTACACGTAGCCGGGCCGTGCACGGACCCAGGTGCCGGCGTGCCAGACATGGTGGCGCCCCTGCCAGTTCCAGTAGCCCGGCACCCATTGATAGCCGCGGCGCGGCGGCGGCACGACTTCGTCCCGCAGCGGCGGAGGCGCTTCGCGCACGATCACCGTGCGGACCTGCGTGGCGTGCGTGGCCGTCGTCCCGAGGGCGAGCGTCGCGGTAATGCAGGAGGCCAGGATGATTCTTGTCAGCATGATGTGCTCCGAATCTGGTGGTGGAACCGATTCAACGCCGGAGCCCTCGCCGCCGCCGTCGGAGGAGGCCCAGCGCGCATGTAGTCGCCGTCCTGCACTGCGGTGTCTCAAGGGCCGAGCAGAGCAGAAGGTCAAAGGCGCGACGAAGTAGGTCCCGCCCTGCGCCGGCGTCCCGCGCCGCGGGACGTCAGCGCCGTTCCGCCCGCCAGGCGCCGTACAAGGCCGCCGCGGCGGTCGCCAGATTGGCGGCCATCTGCTCCCACGAGTCGTTGGACCAGGCGTGGTGCATCCACAGGCCGGACACGACCAGCATCGTCCAGCGCAGGCGTTTTCCACGCATGTAGAACATCGCGTAGGTCGACAACAGCGACGCGAGCGCGAGCAGCACCGATGGCAGGCCGTGCCAGGTCACCGCGCTGACCAGCAAGGCGAGCGCGGCGAAGCCGGCGAACGCGGTCAGGCGCCCGCGATCGCCGGTCTTCAGCGTCACGGCCGAGGTGGCGGTGCGCCCGGCGCTCACCAGGCTCAAGGCCGCGGCCGTGTGCGCGCCCAGTAGCAGGTTGTTGAGCGCCCAGACGAAGCCGGCGATACCCGAATGGACGCGCAGCGACTTTTCGCAGGTCAGCAGCAGCGCGAACACATTGAGCGAGAGGGCACACAGGCCCGTGATGTGAATGAGGATGTCGTTGGCCATTGGCGGCCGAAGTGATGATGGAACGCGGTGGTGATGTGCCCGGCGCTGGGCTGGGCTTCAGGGGCTGGCACCAGTCTAGGGAGCGCGGCGTGATCGCGATGGCCCGATAAGAGGCGGATCGGGCACGCAATTGCGCGCCAGTGGCGCGGGCGCGTGAACTGGAGCAGCATCGAGGCTCGGGATCCGCAATGACCACGACCTGTGCCGGCTGCGGCAGCGAGGTGCTGCCCACGTCTTCCTTCTGTCAGTGCTGCGGGCGCCCGCAGGCCGGTGCGTGCCCGGCCTGCGGTTTCGTCTGCGCCGCGGACTTTGCGTTCTGTCCACGCTGCGGTGCGGCGCGCGGCGCGGGCGCAGCGACTGGCGCTGGCGCCGCACCCCGTCCGCCGGCGACCGGGTACGCCGACCACGAAACCGATCGGCGCCAGGTCACCGTCGTGTTCGCCGATCTGACCGGCTTCACGTCGCTGGCCGAGCGGCTCGATCCCGAAACGCTGCGCACCTTCCAGAACGCCTTGTTCGAGACGATGGCGCAGGCGATTGCGCACTACGACGGCTTTGTCGAGAAGTTCGTCGGCGACGCGGTGATGGCGGTGTTCGGCGCCCCGCGTGCGCACGAGGACGATCCGCTGCGGGCGATCGAGGCCGCGCAGGAGATGATGCATCGCGTCGACGCGCTCAGCGCCGCGTGGGCCGCGCGCCTCGGGCGGCCGGTGACGCTGCACATCGGGGTTCACACCGGCGCGGTGGTCGCGGGCAGCCTGGGCGGCCACGGCGCCGGCGGCGCCTACGCGGTCACTGGCGATACGGTGAACACCGCGTCGCGCCTGCTCAGCGCGGCGGAGCCGGGTACGGTGCTGGTGTCCGAGGCGACGCAGACGATGGTGCGGCACCGCTTCGACTTCGCGCCGGCCACCGAGCTGGCGTTGCGCGGCAAGGCGCAGGCCCTGCGGGTTCATCGCCTGATCGGCGTGCGCACCGAGCTCGCCTCGGCACGCGGCCTCGCCGATCTCGGCCTGGCCGCGCCGCTGGTCGGGCGCGGCGACGCGATCGAACGGCTGCTGGCCGCGTTCGAGCGCATGCAGCAGGGCCAGGCCCAGCTCGTCAGCGTGGTCGGCGAGGCCGGCGCCGGCAAGTCGCGCCTGCTGGCCGAGCTGTTCACGCGGCTCGAAGGCGACCGCCGGTTCGCGGCGACCGGCGTGCGCCGCGCCACCTGCTCGTCGCTCGGCGAGCCGACCTACGCCACCTTCGGCGCGCTGTTCCGCGAGGCCTACCGCGTCGACGCCGACGATTCGCTCGAGGTGGCCCGGCACAAGCTGCAGCAAGGCCTGCGCGCCCTCGGCGCCGACGCCGACGAGACCGACGCGATCGGCCGGGTCTTGAACTACCTGCTCGGCATCGAGGAAGATCGGCCGCGCGACATCGACCCCGAGCAGTTGCAGCGCCAGATCACGCTCGCGGCACGTGCGCTGATCGAGCGGCGGCTCGCGCGGCAGCCGCTGATGGTCGTCGTCGACGATCTGCAATGGGCCGATGCGGCGTCGGTGGATCTGCTCGGCGAGGTCGTCGATCAGCTCGCGGACCGGCCCCTGATGCTGCTGGTCTCGCAGCGCCCCGACGCCCGCACGCTGCCCAGCGTGCGGGCCGGACAGTCGACCATCGAACTCGGCCCGCTCGGCGACGACGACGCGCGCGCGCTCGTCGGCCACCTGCTCGGCGCGCCGGCCGACGACAGCCTGGCACCGGTGCGCGATCTGGTCGTCGCCCGCGCCGGCGGCAACCCGCTGTTCGTCGAGGAAATCGTCCGCAGCCTGGCCGGCGGCGGCCTGCTGGTGCGCCAGCGCGAGCGCTGGGTGTGCGCGTCCCCCTGCGACGCGCTCGATGTGCCGGCCACGCTGTACGGCCTGCTGCTGTCGCGCATCGACCGGCTCGGCGCCGGGGACCGCCACGCGCTGCAGGAAGCGGCGGTGCTGGGCGCCGAGTTCGACAGCGCGCTGCTGCAGCGCATCGCCAGCGAGCCGCAGGCGACCGAGGCCGCGCTTCAGCGGCTGGCGGCGGCCGACCTGATCCGTGCCGACGCGCCGGCCGGGCCGCCACGCTGGCGCTTCACGCACGCGCTGCTGCACGATGTGGTCTACCAGAACCTGCTGCTGACGCGGCGCACCGAGCTGCACCAGCGGACCGGAAGCGTGCTGGAAACCCTGCTCGGTGATGCGCCGACGCCGACCGAGGGCGAAGCGCGCAGCCCACGGCGTCTGGCCGAGCTGGAGGCGCTCGGCCACCACTGGAGCCTGTCGCCGGACAAGCTGCGCGGTGCGCGCTATCTGCTTGCGGCCGGCGACTGGGCGCGTGCGGTCTACGCCAACGACGACGCGATACGCCACTACGAACGTGCGCTGCGCACGCTGACCGAGGCTGGGGTGGACGCGCCGGCCGCCGCGCCGGAGATCGAGGCCGCGCAGCTCGACGCGCGCGAACGCCTCGCCGGCCTGTTCGGCCTGCAGGGGCGGCGCCCCGAGGCGCTGGCGCACTACGACACCGTGCTGCAAGCGGTCGAACGGCAGCGCGATCCGGTGCGTGCTGCGCGCGTGCTGCGCAAGGTCGGCGGCCTGCACTGGGAGGCCGGCGAGCGCGAGCGCGCGAGCGCCTGCTTCAGCGCCGGCCTGGAACGCCTGGGCGACGACGGCGACCCGATCGAACGCGCGCACCTGTTCCAGGAAATGGGCCGGCTCGCGTTTCGCGCCGGCGACAACGCCACCGCGCTGGCGTTGGCGCAGCGCGCGCTCGACCAGGTCCCCGTCGATGCGGCCGAGCGCACGCGCGAGGCCTCGGTCGTGCGTGCCGAGGCCTGCAACACGCTGGGCGTCGCGCTGGCGCGGCTGGGCCAGCCAGCCGAGGCGGTGGCGCACATCGAAAGCAGCGTCGCCCAGGCCGAAGCGAGCCACCTGCTGCAGGCGGCCTGCCGCGGCTACACCAACCTGGGCGTGTTGTATGCGTCGCTCGATCCGCAGCGCAGCATCGAGACCTGTTTGCGCGGGCTGGCGACCGCGAAGAAGGTCGGCGACCTCGGTTTTCAGTCGCGCCTGTACGCCAACCTGGCGGTGGCCTATTGCGCGCTGACCAACCGATGCGAGGCCGAAGGCATCGCGGCCGCACGCGCCGCGGCGAGCCTGGACCGCCGGCTCGGATTGCTCGATCATCTCGCGGTGCCGCTGATCGTGCTGGGCCAGATCTACCAGTGCCACGGCGACCACGCTCGGGCGTTTGCGTCGTACAACGAGGCACTGCAACTGGCCGAGCAGATCGACGAGCCTCAACTGCTGTTTCCCTGCTACGATGGTTTGGCGACCTTGTATCTCGATACCGGTCGCCCGGAGCAGGCCGAGACCTATCTCGCCATGGCGCAGGCAGTGTGCGAACGCGCCGGCCTCGAACCTGACGCATTGATGGTGCTTCCGTTCCTCTGCTGAACGTGTCGGAAGGAGACTCGACATGACAACCGTGATGAGTCAACCCAAGGCGCCGGGCGAACTGGCGCCCGACTTCGCACTGCCGGCGGTGGCCGGGCCCGAGACCATCTCGCTGTCCGACTACCGCGGGCACAGCCCCTTGTTCCTCGCGCTGATGGTCGGCCTGTGGTGCCCGTTCTGCCGGCGCCAGATCGTCCAGCTCGGCAAGGTCGAGGGCAAGCTGAAGGCGCTGGGCGTCGAGAGCCTGGTGGTCGTCGCGACCGAGCCCGAAAACGCGCGCCTGTACTTCAAGTTCAGGCCGACGCGGCTGCGGCTGGCGTCCGACCCGGGCCTGTCGACGCATCGCGCCTACGGCGTGCCCAAGCCCGAGCCAACGCCGGCGATGATGCAGGCAATGGAAGAAACCTACATCAATCCCACCGGCGAATTGCCCGAGCCGCTGCCGATCCGCCAGGCTTCGATGGCCATCGAAGCTCTCGACGGCTACGCCTGCACACCCACCGACCAGGCCGACGTCGAGCGCCAATGGCCGCAGCTGAAGGGGCTGTTCATGATCGATCGTGGCGGCATCGTGCGCTGGGTCGACATCGAGTGCGGCACCGAGGGGCTGGCCGGCATCGGCAAGCTCCCATCCGAAGACGTGATCCTCGACGCCGCGCGCGCCTGCGTGGCCTGACGGCGATGCCGTCGCGAAGGCGCGCCACAACCACCGCATGATGAACAAGCCTCACTTCCTTACAAAGATGTTTTTGCCAGCCGCCGTTGCCGCAGCGGCCCTGTCGTGCGCGACGTTGGCGGCCCGCGCCGCCGGCGACGACGTCACGATCGCCGCGTTTTCGGCGGCCCCGCTGGGCGAGCCGCCGGCGGCTTGGCACTTCGCGACCTTGCCCAGAAAGACGCCGACCCGCTTCACGATCGTCGAGCTCGACGGCAAGCGCGTTCTGAAGGTCGAGGCGAACGACTCCTACGGGAATCTGATTCACGCCGTGCGCGTTCAGCCCACGCCTCGCGTCTGGCTGAGCTGGCGCTGGCGCGTCGACAGCCTGGTGGCCGACGCCGACATCAACATTCGAGCCGGCGACGACGGCGCCGCGAAGATGTGCGTCTCGTTCGATTTCGATGCCGCGAACCTGCCGCTCGGCGAGCGCACCAAGCTTTCGATCGCGCGCTCGACCACCGGCGAAGAGGTCCCGACCGAAACGCTCTGCTATGTCTGGGACAACAAGCTGCCACGCGACACCACGCTGGTGAACGCGTTCACGAAGCGCCAGCGCTTCGTCGTGATCCAGAGCGGAAGCGAGCGACTCGGTCAATGGGTCGCCGAGCGCCGCGACGTGATCGCCGACTACAAGCGCCTGTTCGCCGACGAGGCGGGCGGCAAGGTGCCCGATATCGTCAGCGTCTCGATCTCGGCCGATGCCGACAACACCCACGGTCACGGGCTCGCCTACTTCGAAGACATCAGCGTCGGCCGCTAACGCGAACCGACACCACGGGGAGGTGGCGGGTGACAGCACTTACCGAACTGGGCGCGTGGGCGAGCGCCTGGGCGAGCAGTTTCATTGCCACGATGCTGACGTCGCCGACGCACATCGTGGCCGCGCTGGCGGCCATCGTCGGCGTCGGGCTGGTGATTGCCGGCTCGTTCGCGCGCACGATGCTGCCGCTGCGCTGGCTGGCGGTCGGCAGCGACGTCGCGCTGGTGATCTACGGCAGCCTGCAGCCGTCGACGATCACGCTGATCCTGGCGGCGACGCTGCTGCCGATCAATGTCTTCCGCGCCGTCGAGGTGACGCGGCTGACGCGCCGCGTCGTGCGCGCGCAGACCGATGCCGACCTGACCGGCCTCTGGCTCAAGCCCCACATGAAAGCGCGCCGGCTGAAGGCCGGGCAGACCCTGTTCAAGAAGGGCGAGGTCGCGAACCGGCTCTACCTGCTGGTCGATGGCGAAATGGAGCTGACCGACATCGGCAAGCGGCTCGAATCGGGCCGCATCTTCGGCGAGATCGCGCTGTTCTCGCCGAGCGGGTTGCGCACGCACACTGCACGCTGCCTGTCCGACTGCAACGTGCTCGAGATCCACGAGCGCACGGTCAAGCAGCTCTACTATCAAAACCCGGCGTTCGGCTTCCACCTGATCGAGCTGCTGGCGGGCCGGCTGAGCGCGGATGTCGAACGCGCCGAGGCTCTCAAGGAAACGCCGGGCCGCCCCAAGTTTCCTTGACCCCCGCGGTGGGCGGGCTGGGCGCAGCCCGGCCCTGGGGTGATCATCGGTCACAGTGACGTCATCGCCGGCAGCGACCATCGGCGGCTTCATCAACACCCCGTCGATCGAAATCCGATGAGTTCACTGTTGTCACTGCCCCGTCGCCGCCTGCTGATCGCTTCTGCCGCTGGCGCGGCCACCGGACTTGGCGGCGTGCTGGCGCACGCGCAGGCGCCCGCCGTCGTCACCTCCGAGCGCCTGCGGCCTGGCTTCCCATCCGGCGTGCAGAGCGGCGACGTGCTCGCCGACCGTGGCATGGTGTGGGCGCGCAGCGATCGCCCGGCGCGGATGTGGGTCGAGTGGGCGACGACGGCGAGCTTCGCGAACGCGCGCAAGCTGCGCGGCCCGCATGCGTTGGAGGCGACCGACCACACCGCGCGCATCGACCTGACCGGCCTGCCGCCGAACCAGGACGTGTTCTACCGCGTGACCTGGGAAGACCTCGGCGGCGGGGGCTTCAGCGAGGCGCGTGCCGGCCACTTCCGCACCGCACCGACGACGCGGCGCGACATCCGCTTCCTGTGGTCGGGCGACACGGCCGGGCAGGGCTGGGGCATCGACGAGAGCTTCGGCGGCATGAAGATCTACGAGGCGATGCGCCAGTGCAACCCCGACTTCTTCATCCACAGCGGCGACA